>Ga0272441_10001604_pt1 | contig 47979 bp, 39 predicted proteins | sample SSMProp6N_FD_193582 | JGI IMG/M metagenome (GOLD analysis project Ga0272441, IMG submission 193582) | Marine sediment archaeal communities from Little Sippewissett salt marsh, Falmouth, MA, United States - SSM-Prop-6N | ecosystem: Environmental > Aquatic > Marine > Wetlands > Sediment ... | reverse complement strand
CGAAGAGGCTAAAACCAAAGGGAAAGCACTCGGTAATAAAGCCAAAGAAAAGGCCAAAGAACTCCTGGACGAGACCGAGGAAGTGAGCGAAAAGGCCAAAACCAAAGCGAAAGAGTTCGGTAAGAAAGCCAAAGAAAAAGCCAAAGAACTCCTGGACGAGACCGAGGAAATGGGCGAAGAAGCGAAGGCCAAGGCTAAAGAGTTCAAAGAAAAAACCAAGCAAAAGGCCAAAGAATTTGGAGCGGAAGCTGAGGAAGCTGCCACCGGCTTTAAAGACGAAGCGAAAAAAACAGCCGATGAATTCAGTGAGGGTTTTAAATCTGCCACCCAGGGGGAGAACAAAAAACTACTGGCAGGGATTCTGGGCATCGTACTGGGCTGGGCAGGTATTCATAAGTTCATTCTGGGATACCAGAAAGAAGGCATCATAATGCTCGTCATTTCAGTAATAGGAATGTTGCTGAGCTGTGTGGGAATCGGGTTTTTTCTGTGGTGGGCTATGGGGTTGATCGGTCTGGTGGAAGGCATCATTTACCTGACCAAATCGGACGAGGACTTTTACAACACCTATCAGGTGGGGCGAAAACCCTGGTTTTAAGGCCTCCCCGCTGAGATCTATTAATTCGCGCTTATCCGTGCCCGTGCTGCTCTCATTACAAACGAACCGGGGAACGGCTTTTAATCAGTGGGTGTGCCCTCGTTTAATTTTCGTTCCAACTCGGCCTGGAACTCTTCCATGACGGGCTTCACAGTGGTCTCCGGAAGGTCAGAAATCTTAATGTACATCAATCCGTCCACGGCATTGTTGAAAAGGGGATCTACATTAAATGCCACCACCCGGGCATTTTGCTTGATGTATTTTTTAATCAGGACCGGAAGGCGAAGGGCACCAGGCTCTACTTCGTCGATCAGCTTATCGAATTTATTGAGATCCGCCTTGGTTTCGTCAAATACAAACTCCTTGTCCGCATCCTTGAGTTTTACCTTAAAATCCTTTTTGGGATGGATGTATTGGGCCACATACGGATCCCAATAATTGGATTTCATAAACTCAATCATCAGGGATTTCGAAAAGTTTGAAAACTGATTACTTATACTTACCCCTCCTATAAGGTATTCGTGTTCGGGGAATCTAAGGGTAGTGTGTACGATACCCTTCCAAAGCAGGAACAAGGGCATCGGGCGCTGCTGGTAATCCGAAACGATATAGGCCCGACCCATTTCTATGGAGCGCTGCATCATCGGATACAATTCGGGCTCGACCCGAAAGAGTTCCTGAAGGTAAAACCCGTCAATTCCGTATTCCTTATAGATGTCGGCTCCCATTCCCATGCGGTACGCTCCTACAATACGTTTATCTGTATCATCCCAGAGGAACAGGTGATGGTAGTACTCATCAAACCGGTCCAGATCCACAGCGTTATTCGTCCCTTCCCCTATGGCCCGGAAAGTCATTTCCCGTTGCCTTCCAATCTCCTGGAGGATAAAGGGCATGTCCTTTTTCTGAGCCAGAAAAACCTCGTAGTTTTTACTTTGCAACAAGCGGCACTCCTTCTCCCTGAGTTTTACAATTTCCCCTTCAATAACCTCGGTACGAACTGCGGAAGCAATTTTTCGGGGTGGTTTCGGGATTTTGATCGATGTGGGTAATTGATCTATGAGGCGTTCTTTTTGATAGGCGTTGGCCAGCATATACGTTTTTCGCCTCAGCAAATCTGTAAACTCCGCAAGGGTCTTCTGTTCCTGCTGGACTTCAGGGGAAATGGGCTGTCCGATCCTCACCTTGATACTCCTGCTGTGCTGTGTAGCCAGTTCTGAAGGTAATTTTGCGGTTCTCAGCATCTCGTTCATTCGGGAGAGTCTATAAAACAATCGACTGTTCCTGGCGTGAAAATAAATGGGAACCACAGGCACCCCTGATTTCCGGATGAGTTTAACCGCGGCTTCTTCCCAGGGTTTGTCTACGATGAGTTTCCCGTCCTTATAGGTGGAAACCTCACCGGCCGGAAATATACCGAGGGGATGTCCTGCTCCCAGATGTTCCATAGCCCTCTTAAAACCGAGAACAGAACTCTTCACGTCCCTTTTGTTTTCAAAAGGGTTGACCGGAAGAATGTACGGGCGTAAGGGTTCTATACGCTGTAAGAGGAAATTTGCAATTATCTTATAGTCAGGTCTTCGGGCCAGCAGCAGCTTTAAAAGTAAAATACCGTCTATACCGCCCAGGGGATGATTGCTGATAGTAATATACGCCCCTTCCCTGGGGAGGCGTTTAAAATCCTCTTCGGGAATCTCAAAATCAATTTCATAATGGTTTAGGATAGCATCGAGAAACTCAGGGCCGGGCAGGTCCTTATAGGTTTCATAGACCCGGTTGATACTGCTCATCCGCGTTAGCCGCATAAGAGCCCAGCTTACAGCAGTGCCCAGGGGTCCATAGCGATCCAGCTGAATCGCCTGTGCCACTTCTTTAGCAGTAACAAGACTCATAATCCGAGGGATTAAAGCGATAAAGATATAAAAACGAAGGTGCCGCGCTTACGTTTTTATGACAAGTTGTACAGTTTCCTTACCGCGCTGTTCCAGCAGTACATCCCTTCCATTAAGCAGGGAGGCAATCGCCTTTGAATCGAAATGCCGTACCGTGTACAGGGACACCCCTTCCTGATGTTTTACCCGGTACTTCCCCTTGAGATGTTGCAACAACTCGGGAAGCTGACCAAACCGGTTATCAAAACAAACCGAAAAACTGATGGCCGAATTCTGTATCAGGTCCACCTTCATTTTGTAGTCGTGCAGCAGTTTAAAAATCTCGCTGATATTCTCTTCCACGATAAAGGAAAAATCCAATGAAGACAGCTTCATCAAAACCTGGTTCCTTTTAAGGATAAAGCACGGTATTTTGGGTTCCAGGGGAATTCCTTTCCCCACCTGAGTCCCGGGATCGGAAGGGTTGAGAAAAGACTTCACATATAAGGGGATTTCCTTGCGCTGCAGGGGCTGAAGTGTTTTCGGGTGAATTACGGAAGCCCCGTAAAAGGCGAGCTCAATGGCTTCCCGGTATGAAATGCGGTTCAATAACCGCGTCTTTTCAAAATAGCGGGGATCCGCATTGAGGACCCCGGGGACGTCTTTCCAAATGGTCACAGATTCAGCATTCAGGCAAAATGCGATGATGGCGGCCGTATAATCCGAACCTTCCCTGCCCAGGGTGGTTGTAAAGTTATTTTCATCACTTCCCAGGAAACCCTGGGTAATAAATAATCTTGAGGATCCGCTTAAGGCAGCTATTTCTTTCTGGGTTTGGGTCCAGTCCACCCGGACATCCCTGTAATTGGCATCGGTCTTAATATAACGGCGGATGTCCAGAAGGGTGTTTTCGATCCCTTCCTCCATGAGGTATTGGCCAATAATGGTCGTGGAGAGCAATTCACCGTAACCCACGACCTGATCGTACACAAAAGCATACTTGGGCGATTTATTCCAGGCCAAAAATCCCCGGACTTCTTCAAAGAGCCCTCGAACCTCCCGGTATACCGGATGGCCTTCCGAAGGAAACAATTCCCGGAGGATCTCTAAATGGAAAGATTCAACCACCTCCAGGGCGGGGATTACAGCATCTTTATCCCCGAAGTAAGCATCTACTGCCGCCTCCAGGGCGTTGGTCATTTTTCCCATCGCAGATACCACCAAAAATGTCTTTTCCGTACCGGTTTCCCGAAGCACCTGAATCAGATTCCTGACCCCTTCTGCATCCTTTACAGAAGCCCCTCCAAATTTAAAGATCCTCATAGCGCTCTAAATACCTGTCAATTCCCCTTGTATCGAGCTGCACCAGATTCCAGTCCGTTAATATGTGTGCCCCCCTCGCGTCGTAAAAACGAATGGCGGGCTCATTCCAGTCGAGAACTTCCCAACTGGCGCGTCGGGCTCCCCTGTCTTTTGCATAACGAATTACGGCAGTGAGCAGGGCTCCGCCGATACCGCGTCCCCGGGCAGCTTTTGTCACAACCAAATCTTCGAGATGGACGACCAGGCCCTTCCACGTTGAGTATCTTGGATAGCACAATGCCATGGCCAGCACTTTTCCCTCCTCTTCAGCTACGTAACACTGAAACCGCGGTACCGGCCCAAAACCATCCCGTACCAGGTCCTCCAAAGTGATTTCCACCGCGTCGGGTTGACGCTCAAAGACCGCGAGTTCGCGAATCAAATTAAGGACTGCTCCCATATCCTCTGGCCTCGCCGGCCGTATTCTATATCCACTCATAGTATGCAAATAAAGCAATAACTGCCTTAACTGACCGTTCTGATGCTTACGAAATCGTTCTAGTGTTGCAAAATAATCGATATTTGCACTGACAAAATCCCAATCCCAGCACATGCAGCAAAAGAAAAAAACGCTCGGGGAGTTTATTATTGAAAACCAGAGCGAGTTTAAATATTCCTCAGGGGAGCTTTCCAAACTCATCAATGCCATACGCCTGGCGGCAAAAGTCGTGAACCACGAAGTCAATAAAGCCGGCCTTATCGATATTCTCGGGGCTGCAGGGGACACCAATATACAGGGAGAAAGTCAGCAGAAGCTGGATGTTTTGGCCAACGAACGTTTTATCCAAACCCTGAAAAATCGGGAAATTGTCTGTGGGATTGCCTCTGAAGAAGAAGACGATTTTATCGCCATCAACAGCCATGACAATCAGCACCAGAACAAATATGTGGTTTTGATAGACCCCCTCGACGGCTCCTCCAATATAGATGTCAACGTGTCGGTGGGAACTATATTTTCAATTTATCGGCGGGTGACCCCAATTGGCAGCCCGGTGACCCTAGAGGATTTTCTGCAACCCGGAATCAACCAGGTAGCGGCCGGGTATATCGTATACGGAACCTCTACCATGCTGGTCTATACCACAGGACACGGGGTCAATGGCTTTACCCTTAACCCCGCAATCGGGACGTTTTACCTTTCTCATCCCGATATGCAATTTCCGGAAACCGGAAACATCTATTCGGTAAACGAAGGAAATTATACCCATTTTCCCCAGGGCGTAAAAGACTACATCAAATATTGCCAGATGGAAGAGGGCGACCGGCCCTATACCTCCAGATATATCGGATCTCTGGTTTCAGATTTCCACCGTAACATGATCAAAGGAGGTATTTATATCTATCCCAAAAGCAGTGTGAACTCGGACGGAAAACTGCGTTTGCTCTATGAGTGTAACCCTATGGCATTCCTGGCGGAACAAGCCAATGGAAGAGCATCTGATGGCTTCGGGAGAATCATGGAGATTCAACCTGTAGAACTGCATCAGCGCGTACCTTTTTTCTGCGGAAGTCGCTTAATGGTGGAGAAAGCCGAGTCGTTTATGTCAGCCCGGAAGTAGTTACTTTTCCATCAGGTACATATAGTCTTCGAAGGGAATCTGTCCCTTGAAAATCTTCATGGATTTTTGGACCAGTTCGTTGGCCTTGCCGGGGGGAAAACCCAATGCGACCGCATATTTTTCTACCATACCCATCTGATCTCCCTCGATATCGTTATCCGCAAAAATAATCCGGAAAAAATCGTACAGGCGCTCCAGCCGTTCTTCCATCCCCAGTGAGCCTTCAATCGGATACTTATTCTCCTTTTTCATCACCTCTTTATACTCCGCCGGGGTAATGTCGAGTTTTTCCGCAAAACGATCCAGAATTTTCCTTTCCTGAGGGTTAATCTCTCCATCTACGGCCGCTAAGGATGCCATGGCAGCAAAATGTGCAAGATTCCTGCGGCTCTCACTATTCTTATATAAATCTATTATAGGCATGGTTGTATTTTGAGACAAATATACTTTTTTTAAGTACCTAAACCAGCAGAGCGCCCTTCATTCCCTGCTATCATCCTCAACCACTCATAACACCGGGCAAACCGAATAATCCGTAACTTTGGGGCGCTATGAAAAAGCCATTACTGGAATTCACAGACCGGGGTATTTACTGCCAGGCTGCAGACGTCTACCTGGACCCCTGGAAACCTGTCAAAAGAGCCCTGATCACCCATGGCCATTCGGATCACTCCCGGCCCGGGAATGGTGAGTACATCACACAAAAGGACAACATCCCCATAATTACACATCGCCTTGGAACCCTCAACGCCCTGGGTATGGAATGGGGTGAATCCATAAAAATCAGGGGGGTTCGCTTCAGTTTCCATCCTTCGGGACATATCGTAGGCGCCTCACAGATCCGGGTGGAACACCAGGGAGAGGTCTGGGTTTTCTCGGGAGACTATAAAACAGAAGACGACGGTCTGGCCACACCTTTTGAACCCATAAGGTGCCATACCTTTATAACGGAGTGTACTTTTGGGCTGCCGGCTTTCTCCTGGCAACCACAGGCCACCGTCTTACGGGAGATCAACTCCTGGTGGAAGCAAGTTCAGGATAGGGGTCGTACAGCAGTCCTCTTTGCCTATTCCCTTGGCAAGGCCCAGCGGCTGCTGATGTATCTCGATCAGAATATTGGTACGGTTTATACGCACGGAGCCATTGAAAACACGAACGAGGTCATCAGGAAGTATAAACCGCTGCCTCCATCGGTTCGAATCAGCCGGGAAACTGCGACCAAAGAGCTTTCGGGCCACCTGGTCCTGGCCCCTCCCAGTGCGCAGGGTAGTGCCTGGCTGCGTAAGATGGCGCCTTTTGAAACAGCGTCTGCCAGTGGCTGGATGGCCTTCAGGGGGGCGCGCCGGAGGCGGGCAGTAGACCGGGGTTTTGTGCTCAGTGACCATTGCGACTGGTCCGGGTTGCTCCGGAGCATTGAGGCTACAGGGGCAGAACGCGTGATTTGTACGCATGGGTATACCGATATTTTTGCCCGTTATCTCAGGGAAAAAGGATATGATGCGCGAACGGAGGCCACCCAATACGAAGGAGAATTGGAGGAACTTGAGAAGTCAGAATAATTAAGTGCCATGGAAACATTTGCAGACCTGGTCCGAACACTCGATACCAATACGAAAACCAACGTGAAAGTTGCGGCTTTGGCCGATTATTTTTGTACAGCCAGTGATTCTGACAAAGTCTGGACCATCGCAATCCTCTCCCACCGAAGGCCACCCCGTCCGGTAAACACCCGGTTGCTGCGTGAGTGGGCGGCCGAACTGGCGGGTATTCAACCCTGGCTCTTTGAAGAAAGTTACCATATCGTTGGGGATCTGGCGGAAACTATCGCTCTTGTCCTCCCTTCGGACCCCGCGAGTGAAACACCGCTGCTTACTCTGAGTGAGTATTTGAATGTATTTGCCGATCTGAAGCAACAATCAGAAGCGCATAAAAAGGCCTATGTGCTGAAACACTGGCCCGGGATGACCTATTATCAGCGCTTTGTCTTTACCAAACTCTTCACCGGGGGTTTTCGTATCGGTATCAGTCAAAAACTTATGACCCGGGCCCTTTCACAGGCCACGGGTATCGAAGAAGAAACCCTCGCGTACCGGCTGATGGGCAACTGGGACCCCGCTTCTGTTTCCTTTAAGGAGCTGGTGCTGGAACCCCAGTTGGAGGAGCAGTACTCCAAACCCTACCCGTTTTACCTCGCCTACCCCCTTGAAGCGACTCCTGAAGACCTGGGAGCTCCTTCACAATGGGTTATGGAACACAAATGGGACGGTATTCGGGCACAAGTCATCTGCCGCAACAAAACCCTTTTCATCTGGAGTCGGGGGGAAGAGCTGGTTACCGGGCAATATCCCGAATTTCAGGTTTTGACGGATGTCCTTCCCGAGGGAACCGTCCTCGACGGTGAACTCCTCCCCTTCCCCGGCGGCCGGATAGGGAGCTTTAAAGACCTCCAGAGGCGTTTGGGGCGAAAAAAAGTAAGTCGTCGGCTTTTAAACGAAACCCCCGTAATCCTCAGGGCGTATGACTTATTGGAATGGGAAGGTGCCGACATCAGAAACAAGCCTTTTCACTACAGGAACCAATTACTCAACACCCTACTGGATGAACTTCGCAAGTCGGGGCAGCAATACCCCCTGGACGGATCTGACGTCCTGGACATCCCCAACTGGGAAAGCGCCGCGTTAGAAAGGGAGCGCTCCAGGGAAAAACATTCCGAGGGCCTGATGCTCAAACGCAGGGACGCCCCTTACCGGGTAGGTCGCAAAAAGGGGGACTGGTGGAAATGGAAAGTGGACCCTTTCACTATTGACGCTGTACTGACCTATGCCATGCGGGGCCACGGGCGACGGACCAACCTCTTTACCGACTATACTTTTGCCCTATGGGATGAGAATGAATCCGGAGAACGCGAACTGGTGACTTTTGCCAAAGCGTATTCGGGCCTGACTGACGCAGAACTCAAAAAGATAGATGCCTGGATTAAAAAAAATACCCTGGAACGCTTCGGACCCGTGCGTTCGGTTACCCCATACCACGTTTTTGAAATTGCCTTCGAGGGAATCGCCTATTCCAAACGTCATAAAAGTGGGGTTGCAACCCGATTTCCACGAATACTGCGCTGGAGAAAGGACAAATCCCCTGAAGAGGCCAATTCACTTTCCGACCTGAAACTCCTGATTCCCTGAAAATGGCAAAAAAAGCGGACAATGAGATCTGGATTTCCAAGGCCGGGGCGTGGTTTGAGCAGCAGGGCTGGTCGCCCTTTGACTTCCAACGACAAACCTGGAAAGCTTTTCTAGAGGGAAAGAACGGATTGTTGAACGCCCCAACGGGGAGTGGAAAAACCTTTGCCCTGTGGTTTCCGATCCTGTTACATTATCTAAGAGAACAAACTGATTCCGGAGGAATACATCCCCCGGGCCTGAAGGCCGTATGGATCACCCCCCTCAGGGCGCTCTCCGGTGAAATCCACCAATCAGCACAGCGGATCGTCAACGATCTCGGCATTCCTTTTACCGTGGGAATACGCACTGGGGATACCTCCCAAAGCGTAAGGGCCCGACAGCGTAAAAAAATGCCCGATCTGCTCATCACTACCCCCGAAAGCCTGCAATTACTGCTGGCTTCCAAAGGGTATGATAAGGCTTTCGGAAAGTGTTTTGCCGTGGTGGTAGATGAATGGCACGAACTTTTGGGCAGCAAAAGGGGAGTGCAGATGGAACTGGCGCTTTCCCGCCTTAAAACGGTTTCCCCAACCTTGAGGATCTGGGGTATTTCCGCGACTATCGGAAACCTGGAACAGGCACGGGAAGTATTATTGGGGCCGGATTCCAAAGCCCTGTCAAATTCCGTGCTGATCCGCGCCCATTTAAAAAAACGCATCACCGTGCGCAGTATCCTTCCCAAAACTATGGAAACTTTTCCCTGGCGCGGACACCTCGGACTGCACTTACTGGATTCGGTGATTGACATTATACGCGCCAGCCAAACCACGCTGATCTTCACAAATACACGAAGTCAATGTGAAATCTGGTTTCAGAAACTCCTGGAGCGTTTCCCGGACCTGGCCGGTGAAATTGCCATGCACCACGGAAGCATAAATAAAGATACCCGACTTTGGGTGGAACAAGCCATTCGCGACAACCGTCTTCGGGCAGTTGTCTGTACTTCCAGCCTGGACCTCGGGGTGGATTTCGCCCCAGTGGAAACCGTTATTCAGATCGGAGGCCCCAAGGGTGTTGCCCGGTTTTTGCAGCGGGCCGGCCGGAGTGGCCACCGCCCCGGGGAAGAAAGCCTGATCTACTTCCTGCCTACCCACGCCATTGAATTGGTCGAAGCCGCTGCCCTTAAGAAAACGGTGAAAGGGGAAGGGATCGAAGATCGTATGCCGTACCTGAACAGTTTTGATGTCCTGGTGCAATACCTCACCACCCTGGCGGTTTCAGACGGTTTTGACCCGGAGATGATTTTTAAGGAGGTCCAGGGCACGTTTTGCTATCAGGGACTGACGGGGGAGCAGTGGCAATGGCTGCTGAAATTTCTCGTGCTGGGCAGCCAGAGCCTCAACAGTTACGACGAGTATAAAAAGGTAGAAATTCTGGAAGACGGCCGCTTTAAAGTCGTAAACCGGGGCGTGGCCATGCGCCATCGTTTTCAGATCGGGACCATTGTCGGGGATGCCGACCTTACGGTACGATATCAGAAAGGAGGGTACATCGGCACGGTTGAAGAATGGTTCGCCTCACAATTGCATAGGGGGGATGTGTTTACTTTTGCGGGACGTAACCTGGAGTTCCTGCAGATTCGTGAAATGCAGGTGCTCGTGCGAAAATCCCGCGCCAAAACCACCCGTGTACCCAGTTGGATGGGGGGTCGCCTGACCCTTTCCGCACAAATGTCTGAATTGCTCAGGCGGGAATTGTATACCGCCATCCTCCCTGAATCCGAACAATCTGAAGAAATCCAAAGCCTAAAACCGCTTTTTGAACGGCAGCGGCTCGAAAGCATTGTACCGGGGCCCGAAGAATTTCTGATCGAAACCTTTAAGACCTCAGACGGGTACCACAATATTTTCTATCCTTTTGAAGGCCGCTTTGTGCATGAGGCTATGGCCAGTCTGTTGAGTTACAGAATCAGCCTCCTGTCCCCCATAACTTTTTCCCTGGCCTATAACGATTACGGTTTTGAACTCCTTTCGGACCGGGAGGTAGACATGCAGATGGTTCTGGACAACGATTTGTTTTCCCCCCAATACCTGATGGATGACCTTCAAAAAAGCCTGAACGCTACTGAAATGGCCCGCCGAAAATTCAGGGACATTGCAGTGATCAGCGGCCTCGTTTTTTCAGGCTATCCCAAAAAAGGAATCAAATTGAAACACCTGCAAAGCAATTCACAATTATTATTTGAAGTTTTCAGGGATTACGAACCCGACAACCTCCTTTTTCAACAGGCTTTCCGGGAGACTTTTGAACACCAGTTGGAGGAAGGACGGCTCCGCCTGGCCCTGGAGCGCATTGGTTCACAAAAGCACGTCTGGAAATCCTGCCAAAAGCCCACACCATTTTCCTTTCCAATTATTACCGACCGCCTGAGGGAAAAACTCTCCAGTGAAAAGCTGGCTGATCGAATCCGGCGGATGACCGAAAAATTAAGGCGTTAACCTCACGAACCTCCCTTTTTATCCCCCCAGGTTTTGATACCTTTGAGCCGATGACCCAAGCTGTTTCATTTGGAGGAGAAATGGTACACCTGCATCCCTGGGGTGCCCTGTATCGCGAAGAAAAGGGACAATTGCTGGTAAGTGATCTACATCTGGGGAAAATCAGTCATTTTCGAAAACACGGAGCCGCCGTGCCCCTTCAGGCCAGCGATAGGAATTTTCAACGCCTGGACGACCTGATCCGAACATTCCGGCCTCAAGCCATTGTATTTTTGGGAGATCTTTTCCATTCACATATGAACCGGGAATGGGATTTTTTTACCACCTGGGTTAATACATGCCCGGCCGACCTGCTCCTGGTGGAGGGAAACCACGATATCCTTGGGCACCGGCCTTTTGAAAAAATTGGGATCCGGGTTTGCCCTACTCTCTTTTCAGAACCCTTTACCTATTCACATCATCCATTGAAGACTTTTGAAGGATATAACATCTGCGGGCATATTCATCCTGCGGTACGCCTCAAAGGTGCCGGAAGGCAATCCCTTCGCGTCCCGTGCTTTTATATTAGAAACCGGCAGTTGATCCTACCTGCTTTCGGCGCTTTCACCGGCAGCCATATTATGGAAATTGAGACAGGGGACTCAGTTTATGGCCTTGCAGAGGACAGTATCATTCCCATAACACAGGCAAGCGCAGGCGAATGACCGCCCGGACGATTACACCCCGGATTTTCATTTTTGCAATTTGAGGCCTAACTCTTGTCCGGGCCGGTTTTGGCTCGTACTTTTGCCAAAATTTCCTCCTTTGAGCCTGGAATATATCAACAAGCGTTTCACAAAAGACCCGGCATTCGGCAAACTTGTGGAAACCCTTACCCAACCCCAGGCCAAAATATACTTAAAAGGCCTTACAGGATCAGCCCTTTCTTTTCAGGTTTCAGAGAGTTTCAAGGCTTGTGAAAAGCCTCTTTTACTCATCCTGAACGACAAAGAGGAGGCGGCGTACTACCTGAACGATCTGGAACAACTGCTGGATACAGAGACCGTACATTTCTATCCTGGAAGCTACCGCCGTCCTTACGATATTGAAGCTACCGATAACGCAAATATCCTCTTGCGGGCGGAGGTCCTGAGCCGTATTAATTCCCGCAGGAAACCGGCCCTGATCGTCACCTATCCGGATGCCCTTTTTGAAAAGGTGGTCACCCGTAAAGAACTCGAAAAAAACACCCTTAAAATAACAACAGGAGATAAGCTCTCCCTGGACTTTCTCAACGAAACCCTCTTTGAATACCATTTCAAACGCGCGGATTTCGTCTCAGAACCCGGAGAATTTTCTGTAAGGGGAGGGATTCTGGATGTTTTTTCCTTTTCCCATGACGAGCCCTACCGCCTGGAATTTTTTGGAGATGAGATTGAAAGCATCCGCAGCTTTGATGTGGAAACCCAATTGTCCACGGAGCGTGTCCGAAAGATCTCGGTCATGCCCAATGTTACCGATAAACTCATCCACGAATCCAGGGTTTCTTTTCTTGAGTACATAGCCCCGGATACGGTAATAGTGTTAAAAAACCCTGCTTTGTGCCAGGGCCGTTTGGACCAGTTATTCGAAAAGGCGACCGCTGCCTTTAAAAATTTATCGGAAACCATAAAGCACGTCAGTCCCGAGGCTCTTTTTCTCACCGGGGAGGAATTCCGGGGAACCGTGGGAAAATTCCGTGAAGTCAGCCTTGAGGCCCCTCCCCCTTCAGCGGGGGAAGCAATGGATATCATTGAGATGCCCACACGTCCGCAACCCGCCTTTAACAAACAGTTCGACCTTCTACTTGAGGCCCTGAGGGAAAACCAACAGGCCGGAATGCGGAACTTTATTTTCTGTGCCAGCGAACAACAGGCGAAACGATTTCACGACATTTTTGACGAAATCGGGCAGGATGTACCTTATACCACCCTTGTCCAGCCACTCTACCAGGGATTTGAATCGGACACCCTTGGGCTTTGTTGCTATACAGACCACCAGATTTTTGAACGCTTTCACCGCTTCCACCTTCGCAATGGATACGCAAAAAAACAGTCCATTACCCTAAAGGAACTCAACAAACTCGAAGTGGGCGATTACGTCACACATATCGATCATGGAATCGGAACTTTTGGTGGCCTTCAAAAAATTGAAGTGGAGGGAAAACAGCAGGAAGCCATCAAACTGATCTATGGCGACCGCGACATCCTCTACGTCAGCATTCACTCCCTCCATAAAATCGCCAAGTACAATGGGAAGGATGGAACTACACCCAAAATTTACAAACTCGGGTCGGCCGCCTGGAAAAAACTGAAGCAAAAAACCAAAAGCCGGGTTAAGAAGATTGCTTTTGACCTGATTCAGGTATACGCCAAAAGACGACTAAAAAAAGGGTTTCAATACGGTCCGGACAGTTATCTGCAACACGAACTGGAAGCTTCATTCCTCTATGAAGACACCCCGGACCAAAGTACGGCTACTGAAGCTGTTAAAAAGGACATGGAAACGGCCCAACCGATGGATCGCCTGATTTGCGGGGATGTGGGTTTTGGAAAAACCGAAGTGGCTATCCGGGCCGCTTTTAAAGCCGTGGATAATGGCAAACAAGTCGCGATTCTCGTACCGACGACTATTTTGGCCTTTCAGCATTATCGCACCCTGAGCGAACGACTCAAAGAGATGCCGGTGAGTGTGGATTACCTCAACCGTTTCCGCACAGCCAAAGAGCGAAAAACCGTCCTGGAAGGCCTCTCCTCGGGCTCCCTGGATATCGTCATCGGAACCCATCAACTCGTGGGTAAGAACGTTTCATTTAAGGACCTGGGGTTACTGATCGTAGACGAAGAACAAAAATTCGGAGTGGCCGTCAAGGACAAACTCAAAGCCCTGAAGGAAAATATAGATGTACTCACCCTCACAGCCACACCCATTCCGAGAACGCTGCAGTTCAGCCTGATGGCCGCCAGGGATTTATCCGTCATCAATACACCCCCGCCAAACCGCTATCCCATTGAGAGTCGGGTAATCCGTTTACACGAACCCACTATCAGGGATGCGATCTCCTATGAAATTCAAAGAGGGGGGCAGGTCTTTTTTGTACATAACCGAATAGAGAACATCAGGGAGGTAGCCGGAATGATACAACGCCTGGTACCGCAGGCAAAGGTTGGGATTGGCCATGGGCAGATGGAAGGCCGTAAACTCGAAACCACCATGCTGAGTTTTATGAATGGGGAATTTGACGTGCTCGTTTCGACCACCATAATCGAGAGCGGGTTGGATGTCGCGAACGCCAATACCATCCTGATAAACAATGCCAATAGTTTTGGCCTTAGTGATCTCCACCAAATGCGGGGACGTGTGGGGCGCAGCAACAAAAAAGCTTTTTGTTACTTTATTACGCCTCCTTATGAAGTGATGACGCCGGAAGCCCGCAAACGCATGGAGGCTTTGGAACAATTCACAGAGCTGGGCAGCGGATTCAATATCGCCATGAAGGATCTGGAAATCCGCGGTGCTGGGGATCTCCTGGGGGGAGAGCAGAGCGGTTTTATCAATGAAATAGGGTTTGAAACCTATCAAAAAATCCTGGCAGAGGCGGTTGCCGAATTAAAAGAAGAAGAATTTAAAGACCTCTATCAGGAAGAATCTGGTGCCAAGGGGCCGTTTGTCAGGGAAGTACAAATCGACACAGATTTTGAATTGCTATTCCCGGACGATTTTGTCAATTCCGTTTCCGAGCGTCTGAGGCTTTATACCGAGCTCAATGAAATGTCCGGCCCGGAAGAACTCGAAGCCTTCCGGGCTCGATTGCAGGATCGTTTCGGTCAAATTCCCGAAAAAGCTTCAGACCTTTTGGATTCTGTGCGTTTGAAGTGGATGGCCTCCGATCTGGGTATCGAAAAACTGGTACTCAAAAAGGGCAGTTTTATCGGATATTTCATCGCCGATCAACAGTCTGATTTTTATCAGACCGAGCGCTTCGGGAATATTCTGAGGTACCTGCAGTCCAATCCCGGAAGGGGACGTCTGAAAGAAAAGCAGACCAGGAAAGGCTTGCGATTATTGATCACCGCCCCGGATATCCATTCGGTGCAGGGGGCCCTTGGGATTATGAAGCCTCTGGCGGCGGGTGCAGAAGTTCCGTCAGTCTAGAATCGGTCGCCCGGCCCTCACGCTCCTACCACAAATAGATTTCGCGGTTTTTACCCGATTGGGAATGCCGCGAAATACCTATATTTAAAGTCTTAAGAAACCCAAACAGATGAAATATCTCTTTTACCTCGTTTTCGGCTTTGTATTTACCCTGAGCCCGGTGTTCAGTCAGGACGTTGATTCCCTCTACATGGTGCAGCATTACGATCTGAAGGAATACCGGATTCCCATGCGGGATGGCGTTGAACTCTTTACAGTGGTTTACACGCCTAAAGACAAGGGCTCCGATTTTCCTATTCTGATGAACCGTACCTGCTACAACGCTTCCAATTACACCAATTACCAGGTAAGTCGGTACCCCTCTTCGTATCTTGTCAGGGATGGCTACATCCTGGTGTATCAGGATGTTCGCGGACGCTATATGAGCGATGGGACATTTGATAATATGCGGCCCAACATTCCGGGCAATAATCCCAAAAACAAACAAGACATAGACGAGAGTTCCGATACCTGGGATACTATCGACTGGCTGATAAAAAATATCCCCAACAACAATGGGAAGGTAGGCATGTACGGCATTTCCTATCCGGGGTTTTACACCGCAGCCGCGCTACCCGATGCCCACCCTGCCCTCAGGGCTTCCTCTCCACAGGCGCCGATTTCAGATTTTTTCTTTGATGACTTTCACCATCAGGGGGCCTACCTGCAGAGTTATACGGCAGCCTTCGCTGTGTTTGGGTATCAGAAAGAAGGGCGCACGAGGGAACCCTGGTATATGGATAAAATCAAACGGTTCTATGAAAATCCACCGGCGGACGGATACGATTTTTATCTGAATATGGGGCCGCTAAAAAACATTACCGAAAACTATCATTCCGACAATTTTTTCTGGCAACAGATCATCTCCCATCCCAACTACGATGAATTCTGGCAAAAACGAAATATCCTGCCGCACCTAAAAGATGTGGACCACGCCGTAATGACGGTTGGAGGCTGGTTCGACGCTGAGGACCTTTATGGCCCGCTCAACATTTACAAACGCATTGAGTCCAGCAGTCCGAAAGCTCAGAATATTATTGTTATGGGGCCCTGGGATCACGGGGGTTGGGCCCGGGAACGCGGTAAAACGACCCATAACCATATCTATTTTGGCGATAGTATTTCAACGCATTACCAAAAAGAAGTGGAACGCCGGTTTTTTAACCATCACCTGAAAGGAACCGCTGAAAAACCCCTTCCGGAAGCCTATATGTTCGATACCGGTACAAAAGAATGGAAGAGTTTTCAGCAGTGGCCCCCGGAGTCGATTGCCCCAGTCTCGTTGTATTTCGGGGAAAACGGCACGCTCTCCCTGAATACGCCCCAGGATGAAAAAGCTGTTTTTGAATATGTGAGTGACCCCGCCAAACCAGTGCCTTATACCTCTCAGACAGAAGGGCTCACCTTTACCCCCCGCCGTTTTATGAGTGATGACCAGCGAGAAGCCTCCCGCAGACCCGATGTACTGACCTTTGTAACCCCTCCCCTTACCGACCCTAAAACGATTGCAGGAGAAATCATGGCAAAATTAAAAGTGTCCATGACGGGATCCGACGCGGATTTTATCGTAAAGCTGATCGACGTTTATCCACAGGATCATCCCCAATACGATCACAACCCCAAAAATGTGGTGATGGGGGGATATCAACAACTGGTGCGCTCCGAAGTTTTCAGGGGGCGTTTCAGAAATAGTTTTGAAACCCCTGAACCCTTCGTTCCTGGCGAAATTGACGATGTGAATTTCAGGCTTCAGGATGTCCTTCACACTTTTAAAGAAGGCCATAGAATTATGATACAGATTCACAGCACATGGTTTCCCTACATAGACAGGAACCCTCAGAAGTATGTAGACAATATTTATGAAGCTGAGGCTTCAGATTTCATAAAATCCACCATCCGTGTCTATGGAAATTCTGTTATCGAAGCCGGTGGAAAAGTTGGGGAGACCCCTGCCATCAAAGAACTCGAGGGATATATCAAAGGATGAGGTATCTTCCGATCACAACAGCGGTCAGAAGTGATAAAAAGCATTCCGAAGGTGGACTATATCGTAATTTCCGGGTTTTCCACAGAGTTGGATAATATCAAAACGCACCTCGATTTCCAGACCGTTTGCCCTTATATAATGATCCGCTGCCCGCACCAGGCGTTGAATTTTTAAAGGGGATATGGTATGGGAGAGCGACTTATAAAAACCCCTGGTTCGGGTTTTGACTTCAACGACAACCAATACTCCGTCCATGAAGGCTAGAATATCGATTTCAGCCCTTCGAAAACGATAATTCCGACCCCAGATTTCATATCCCTTAGCGCACAGGTAAGCCACCGCAGCTTCTTCTCCATCTAACCCTTGTCTATAGTGGGCAGCCACGGTCTTTTTTCCACGATTCATTGCCAAAAAAGCTACCATTCATCGAAAAAAAAGGTATTTCACCGCAATAATATAGCAGTGAACATATCTTCGCCCTGCCCTTTATCGAAAAAATACAATACGGGATACTATCGCCATTTGACTGACGTTTAGAAAGAGTCCCTAACCTGAAGAACCTGCTTAAAGCACGCTATGACGATGGAGTATTTCGTGAATTGTAATACCGCTCCACTGGCCCTCAATACAAGTCCACTGGACCGGTTGCAGGTACAGCACCTGTACAGAAGAGCTGGTTTTGGTGCTTCGGTACAAACCATAGATCAGGCTGAAGGTCAGTCCGCTGACCAGTTAGTGGATTCGATTATTAATCAGGCCCTGGCCCTTCCTCCGATTCCGGCCCCGGAATGGGCCACCTGGAATCAGGACAACTACCCGTCTGACAACGACCAGAGGCGCGCGGTAATACGGACTCAGATCGACACCCTGGCCCTGGATTACATCCGGGAATTACAGACCAATACCTTACGAGACCGCCTCAGTTTTTTCTGGCACAATCACTTTGTGACCGAGCTCGATGTCTATGACAGTCCCGCCTTCCTGTATGAATACGTCAACTGCCTTCAGCGCAATGCCCTGGGTAATTTCAAAACCTTTGTACATGAAATCGGGTTGACCAATGCGATGTTGTTTTATCTCGATGGCGCTTTTAATAATGGGAGGAACCCGAATGAGAACTACGCCCGGGAGTTGTATGAACTCTTCACCCTTGGAGAAGGCAATGGGTATACCGAAGAGGACGTTGTAGAAACCTCAAAAGCCCTTTCGGGATACACGGAACGCGGAGAAGTTCGATGGACCCCTGTCCTTTTTGATGAAACTGCTTTTGACAGCGGGCCCAAGACTATACTGGGTCAAACCGGGAACTGGGGATACGACGATGTTATCGACATTCTCTTTCAGGAGCGTCCCCAGGAAATTGCCAGATTCATATGCCAAAGGCTTTATGAATTTTTTGTACATCCGGACTCCAGCGATGACGCGGGTAATGCCCAAACCATCATTTCCGGAATGGCCGCAACCTTTATTTCAAATGATTTTGAACTCGCGCCTGTACTCTCCCAACTTTTTAAAAGCCAACACTTCTTCGATGAAAATGCCATTGGGGTAATAATTAAAAGTCCTTTTGATCTTTACCTGAATTTTATTGACGAAACCGGCTTCAGCGCTTCAGAAACCACGCTCTCCTTTACCCGGGAATCTGCCAGGTTATTGGGTCAGGAACTCTTTGATCCGATAGATGTGGCGGGCTGGCAGCGCAACCGAAGCTGGATCAATACCAATTTCATGATAGGGCGCTGGCTCACCATGGAGGTCCTGATACAAGGGTATTTCCAGGAAAACCCCGAACAGTTCCGCACGCTTGCCATGGATGTTGTAGGAGCGGCCAATAGCAATACAAGTAACCCCGAAACCGTGGTAAGGGCCCTGGTAGATAAATTTCTGCCAAAGGGCCTGCTCACGGATCAGGAGTTTGAAAACGCCTTGTCAGTATTTAAAATAGAGGACGTCCCCGGGAACTACTACGGCCCGGATTACGTGGACGGTGGTTTGGGTTTATGGATGCTCGCGGTAAGTATGGAAGTGCCCCAACAAGTCTTCCTGCTGCTCTTGCATTTGGCACGACAACCTGAATTCCAGTTAAAATAAACCTACTACTATGTGTGATTCTCATAACCCAATTCCGAGGAATAAACGCGCTCAACACGATCAGGAGCACACGGTCTGGAGTCGGCGTTCCTTTCTTCAGGCCCTTGGAATTGCCGGATCGGGTTCCCTGATGCTGGGTGGCAACGTCCTTTCTGCATCTTCCCCTTCCCCTTTGACCTCCGCAATCGCCAATGCAGAGGGAGATGGGATCCTGATCCTGATCAGACTCTCTGGAGGAAACGACGGACTCAGTACGGTTATCCCCATCGAACAGTACGACAGTTATGCCAATGCCCGGCCGAATATTTACATCCCGGAGAGTAAAATCATCAAATTGACCGATGAGTTTGGGATTCCCTCCTATATGCAAGCCCTGGAAAGCCTCTGGGGAGAAGGGCAGTTTAAAGCGGTTCACGGTGTGGGTTACCAAAACCAGAGCCTCTCTCATTTTACCGGTTCTGACATTTACGCCAACACCGACCTTGAAACGACAGGTTTCAGTGGACTCAACACAGGATGGATGGGGCGTTACTTTGAAAATATCTACCCGGAATACCTGATTAATCCCCCGGCAGCTCCGGCAGCCGTCCAAATCGGCAATTTTGGGAACCTCGTTTTCGAAGGTGAGGAAACCAATTACGCCTTTGTGACTTCCAATATCGATCAACTGGAAGAAATCGCTGAAACCGGAGTACAATACAATATGGATCCACAACTTTTCGGAGATTGCATGTATAGCGATCAGATCCGATTCTTAAGGGGTGTGGCCAATACCACATACGAATACTCGGGTGTTATCCACGATGCCTATGAGCGGGGTCAGAATGAAGTGGAATACCAGGACAATAATTTTGCACGCCAACTCGCCCTTTTGGCCCGTTTGATCAAAGGGAATCTCGGCACCAAAGTCTATATGATCTCCATGGGAGGATTTGACACCCATGGAAACCAGCCCCTGGCACACGAGCGGCTGATGACCAATCTCTCGGTGGCTGTAAACAATTTTTACGAAGACCTGTCCTTTACCCAGCAGGATGATAAGGTACTCAGTATGACCTTTTCAGAATTCGGAAGACGGATCTTCGAAAATGGTTCCAACGGTACGGATCACGGGAAAGCAGCACCTACGCTCTTCTTTGGTTCCGGTTTGCAGGGAAGCGCTTTTGTAGGCGAACACCCATCCCTGGAAAGCCCCAACAACCGTGGAAATCTGGAATATACTATGGACTTTCGGGACCTCTACGCCACCGTTTTGGCTGAATGGCTCTGTGTTCCCATTCCTTTGGTGGAACAACACTTATTGGGACATCCGTACACCCCTGTAAACCTCGGTTTCAATTGCAGCGGTGTCGAATTTCCAGACATCGCCTATGACGATGAACCCCATACTCCGCCTACTTCAGGACCGGATCCAGATCCCCTGCCCGTACTCCCTGATGGTGACCCGGCAGAAGGTATTGTACACATGCCTTTCTACCCCACAGAAGCAAATCCGCATATCCATCTGGAGATGCCCTTTTCGGCCCATGTAGATGTTACCCTTTTTAATATTCTCGGTCAGAAAGTCGCCACACTTTACAATGAAATGTTGATGGGTGGCAGTCTGGATATCAATGTGCGCGACCGCGTTCCCAGACATCTCGCTACCGGAAAATACATTTATCGCATCAGCGTTCGGGATCAGAAAATGGCGAAATCCCTTATGGTTTCCTAACTCCCTTTTAATTTTGGTTATTTTTGTGCTCCAGAGCACTAACTTATGACCCAACAGGAGGGTTCTTTTTCAAGGACCACAGTCACCGCCGCCCTGCCTTATACCAACGGCCCTATTCACATTGGCCACCTTGCAGGGGTATATGTCCCTGCAGATATCTATTGTCGATTCCTGCGTTTATCGGGGCAAGACGTCCTTTTTGTATGCGGGAGTGACGAGCACGGGGCCGCCATTCCGATGAAGGCCAAAAAAGAAGGGGTTACCCCCCGGGAACTGATCGATAAGTACCACCACATGATCGCGGCGTCTTTTGAGGAATTTGGGATTTCCTTCGATAACTATTCCCGAACCTCTTCAGATATCCATAAAGAAACCGCTTCTGATTTTTTTGAGGATCTCTACAATCAGGGAGATTTTGTGGAAGAAACCCGGGCCCAACTCTACGATGCGGAAGCCGAACAATTTCTGGCCGACCGTTTTGTTACAGGAACCTGTCCGAAATGCGGTTATGAAGAAGCCTATGGGGACCAGTGTGAACAATGCGGCTCTTCCCTGAACGCCACAGACCTGATCAATCCCAAATCCGTCCTTACCGGGGCTGTTCCGGTGTTAAAAGAAACGCGTCACTGGTACCTTCCCCTGGACCAGTATGAAGGGTTTTTAAAACAATGGATCCTGGAGGGGCATAAAGAGGATTGGAAACCCAATGTCTACGGACAGTGCAAATCCTGGATCGATGACGGACTAAAACCGAGGGCCGTAACCCGGGACCTGGACTGGGGTATTCCCGTACCCGTGCCGGGGGGAGCAGGAAAAGTCCTTTACGTTTGGTTTGACGCCCCCATTGGCTATATTTCATCAACACGGGAGTGGGCTGCCCGGGAAGGAAAAGACTGGGAACCCTATTGGAAAGACCCGAAAACCCGCTTGCTTCACTTTATAGGAAAAGATAATATAGTATTTCACTGTATCATTTTTCCCAGTATGCTCAAAGCGCACGGGGACTATATCCTTCCAGACAATGTCCCGGCCAATGAATTTTTAAACCTCGAAGGCAAAAAACTTTCTACCTCGAGAAACTGGGCGGTCTGGTTGCATGAATACCTGCAGGATTTTCCGGACATGCAGGATGTCCTGAGGTACGTACTTACCGCCAATGCCCCTGAAACCAAAGACAATGATTTCACATGGAAGGACTTCCAGGCCCGGAATAATAATGAACTGGTCGCCATTTTTGGGAATTTTGTGAACCGCGTTGTCGTCCTGACCCATAAATACTTCGATGGCAACATCCCCACAGCGGCCCATCTGAGTGAAATCGACCAGGAGGTATTGACAGCGCTTTCCCGTTTTCCCGAGCAGATTTCAGGCAGTTTGGAGCGGTTCCGCTTCCGGGAAGCCCTTCAGGAACTGATGAGCCTGGCCCGTTTGGGCAATAAATATCTGGCCGACGAAGAACCCTGGAAAGTCATCAAGGAAGATCGGGAGCGGGTGGGTACAATATTGAATACAGCCCTGCAACTGGCCGCGGGCCTCGCTGTCCTTGCCGAACCATTCCTGCCCTTTACTTCTGAAAAATTAAAGAAGATTTTAAATTTTAAATCTCTGGAAACACTCCCTTCGTGGGAGAGTCTCACCGAAAAATCCGATACCCTGCCTTCAGGGCATCTAATAGGTCCTGCTGAACTGCTTTTTCGAAAAATTGAAGATTCAGAAGTTGACGCCCAACTCAATAAGCTCATTCAGACTAAAAAAGAAAATGAAATGTCAGATACGCCCCTCCTGCCTCAAAAGGAAACCATCGATTATGAAACCTTTTCAAAAATGGATCTCCGCGTAGGCACCATTATCAGTGCCGAGAAAATGCCAAAGACCAAAAAGCTCATCGTTATGAAAGTCGACACCGGGCTGGATACCCGGACTATTATCTCGGGTATTGCGGAACACTACGAACCGGAGTCCCTGATCGGCAAAAAAGTAACCGTGCTGGTCAATCTGGCCCCCAGACCCTTACGGGGGGTTGAAAGCCAGGGTATGCTGCTCCTGGCGGAGAATCCGGATGGGAAACTCACGTTTGTCACCCCGGAAGACGTAGCTTCTGCCAATGGTTCCCCGATTACCTGAGGCTGACAGACTTGCTCAAAATAGCCTATCATCCTGTTTACAAACACCCCCTTCCCGAGGGGCATCGCTTTCCCATGCATAAATACGAGTTGCTTCCCCAGCAACTCCTGCACGAAGGTACTTGCACGCCCGAAAACTTTTTTGAACCGGGCATGCCCTCCGAAGATGATATCCTGAGGGCACATGATTCCAAATATTTCCATGCCCTGAAGGAAGGCCGGCTTACTGCAAGGGAAATGCGGAAGGTTGGCTTTCCGTGGAGCGCTGAATTGGTGTTGAGGGAGTTACGGATTGCCCAGGGCACCATTGAAGGATGTCATTTCGCCCTGGAACACGGAGTGGCGATGAACATTGCCGGGGGTACGCACCACGCTTATTCCAACAGGGGGGAAGCTTTCTGTATGCTCAACGATCAGGCTATTGGGGCCCATTACCTGCTGGCGCACAGGCTGGCAAAACGCATCCTGATTCTGGATCTGGACGTACATCAGGGCAATGGCACGGCTGAGATTTTCTCTGACGTCCCGGAAGTTTTTACGTTTTCCATGCACGGAAGGGCGAATTATCCATTCCGCAAAGAAGTCTCTGATTTGGATGTCGCATTGGACCCCGGGACCCCGGATGCCACCTATTTGGAATTACTGGCAGAAAACCTGCAGGCCCTGGAGGAGCAGGTACAGCCCGATTTTGTATTTTATCTCAGCGGTGTAGACATCCTGGAATCCGATAAACTGGGTACCCTGGGATGCAGTCTGGAGGGTTGCCGACGCAGGGATGAAATGGTTTTTAAATGGTGTCACCGCCAGCAAATCCCCGTTCAATGCAGCATGGGTGGTGGGTATTCTCCTCAGTTGCGGACGATTGTAAGCGCCCACGCTACAACTTATCGCCTGGCCGATCAGGTCTTTTACTAGGTAAAGAAACCGGGGTACTTTGGAAGTATAACCCGATTATAGTCCACTCCTTTTTGTAATTTTGTAAAAAATTTCCAAACATGTTAAACAAGAAATTAGAAAAGGCACTGAATGCACAGATACGGGTAGAGGCTGAATCCTCTCAGGTCTATCTTTCAATGGCCTCCTGGGCCGAATTAAAAGGTCTGGAAGGCATTGCGCAGTTTATGTATAAACACTCTGATGAGGAACGAATGCATATGCTAAAACTCATAAAATTCGTAAATGAGCGGGGCGGACATGCTATTGTTTCTGATCTGAAAGCACCTAAAACTGATTTTGGAAGTTTCCAGTCCATGTTTAAAGAATTGCTGGAGCATGAAATCTTTGTTTCCCAAAGCATTAATGAACTGGTGCATATCACGCTCGAAGAAAAGGACTACGCCACGCATAATTTTTTACAGTGGTATGTAGCAGAACAAATTGAGGAAGAGGCACTTGCCAGAACCATCCTCGACAAAATAAACCTGATAGGCAACGATAAGGGCGGACTCTATCTCTTTGACAGGGATGTCCAGCAAATCGCTGCAGACAGCGCTGCAGGCGAACCAGGCGCCTAATGTGTTAAAGTTTATTTAGATTGAATACAAATTATTAGATTTGTAGGAGTAGCTCTGCTCCTATGGGAAAGAAAAAGTACAACTCTACAGAGAAACAAGTCAAAATTAGGGAGAAACGCCTTAAGGAACTGGCTAAGACTTATTGTTCCCCAAAAGGGTGTAAATCCAAGTGTTGCAAGAAGTTTAAAAAATGTGAAAGCAAACGTTGCAAAAAATGTCCTTGCAGCGACCTTTTGGCTGAATTACATGCCCAACAAGGGCTTCAAAAAGTGGCCTGAAGTGCCTGCAGATTCTTTTACTGAGGGTCCTGATCTTCCAGCACATAAGAGACTTCCCATCCCCTTCCCCGCTCCAATTCACTGAAAGTGACATACGAGTGCGCTGTACCTGCATCAAATTGCAAGTATAAAAAGGCCTGGCGCAAATAAAAATCGCCGTGGCCGTCGGTAGCTTTGCATACCTCTGTGTGTTTGAGATACGCTAGTTTTTTACCCTGGCGGTAAGCCCTGTAGTTTTGTAAATTCTTTTGGCTGAGCGCCTGTTCAAACCTCCGTTGGTCGGTCCAGAAATCAATCTCATCAGACTGATTCTTAAACTGCAACCCGTGCTCATACTCGGCATCCTTCGCGGCCTGCTCCATATAGAACCACTCGCTTTTGGAGAGGTGTTCCAACCCCGTTACCCCGCTATTCTCCTGAGCTATAACGGGCATAAGGGTCGCGTTTAGCAAAAGCATCAGTAGCATGAGCATCTTGGAGTTCACAGGCAGTATTCTATATTAATAGACGGATCACTTCTATAAAAGTTACAATTGTCCCCACCCTTTTCATAAAAAAAGGGCCCAAAAGCCCTTTTCATCGATCAAAGCCCGGCTATAGCTACTTGCCGAACATCAACAGTTCATTACATCGCACCTCTGTGGTGAATTTTCGCTCGCCTTCCGGGGTCTTGTAAGACCTGTGAATCAGCTTTCCTTCCACAGCCACTTCCTTGCCTTTGACCAAATAGCTTTCGACAATATCGGCTGTTTTTCCCCAGGCAACCACCTGATGCCACTGGGTGTCGGTTACCTTTTCCCCCTTGCCGTTTTTGTACGTCTCATTTGTAGCTACTGAAAACCGGGCCATTTTGCTCCCGCTCTCCAATACCACGACTTCCGGGTCCTGTCCGAGGTTACCGATCAACAGGACTTTGTTTCTCAATGCATTCATATACAAATTGTGATTTTAGATTCCCCCTAAAGGTCTGCACCCATACTGCGATTCCACAGCAGGAAACCTATAACTTTAACTCCTGTTTACGTATCTTTAGAACAACTAACCCACTTGTAACCGATGATAAAATATCTATTTGCCCTTGCCTCATTCCTAGTGCTGGCCCCTACTATTATTGCGCAAAATACCGAGGCCATAGTCGCACAAATTCAAAAAGAAGCTACCGAAAATTCTGAGCTTGAAAACATGGCTCACGAACTCATGGATGTCATAGGCCCCCGTCTGGTAGGAACACCCCAAATGAAAAAAGCCCACGACTGGGCCGTAGAGCGTTTTTCCGAGTGGGGCATCCGGGCCGAGAACGAGCAATGGGGAACCTGGAGAGGCTGGGAGCGCGGCATCTGCCATATCGATCTGTTAGCTCCAAGGGTGGTATCCCTCCAAGGGCGTCAACTGGCCTGGAGCCCATCCACCTCGTCAAAGGGCATTACCGCAGAAGTGATTCCGCTGCCTGTAGTATCCGATTCCCTCGCCTTTGTCCGCTGGTTGCCAGGAGTAAAAGGAAAATGGGTCTGTGTTTCCATGCCCCAGATCACCGGACGACCCGACTACAACTGGGAGGAATTTGCCACAGAAAGCTCCTTTGAGCAAATGAAGGAAGAGCGGGCAGCACAGGAAAAAGCCTGGGATCAGAATCTTAGAAATACCGGGTATACATCGCGTACATTAAATGCCGCCCTGGAAGCTGCCGGGGCCGCCGGAATTCTTCAATCACGCTGGTCCAAAGCTTTTGGTGCCAACAAAGTCTTCAGTGCAAATACTGAGAAAATCCCCGTTATCGACCTCTCCCTCGAGGACTATGGTATGGTTTACCGTATGGCCAAAAACGGAGACGAACCCAAAATCCGCGCCGTAGCAGAATCCAAAGAACTGGGCAGAGTTCCCACTTTTAATACTATAGCAACAATACCCGGCCGGGAATTACCGGAAGAATACATTGTCCTTTCCGCCCATTTTGATTCCTGGGATGGGGGTACGGGAGCGACAGATAATGGCACGGGCACCCTGACCATGATGGAGGCTGCCCGGATACTAAAGAAGGTATATCCAAACCCCAGGCGCACAATTATCGTTGGACTCTGGGGCAGTGAAGAACAGGGCCTCAACGGATCCAGAGCTTATGTGGAGGACCATCCAGAGGTTGTGGAAGGCCTGCAAGCCCTTTTTAACCAGGATAACGGGACGGGAAGGGTTGTCCGTATTTCCGGGCAGGGATTCCTGCACTCCTATGACTATATGGGGCGCTGGCTTTCTGCTGTCCCGGAGTCGATAACCGAACATATAGAAACCACATTTCCCGGAAATCCCGGGCGTGGTGGCTCGGACTACGCCTCTTTTGTAGCCCAGGGTGCGCCTGCATTCTCCCTGTCCTCCCTGAGCTGGAGTTACTGGAATTACACCTGGCATACCAACCTGGATACCTATGACAAAATTGTTTTCGACGACGTCCGAAACAACGCCATCCTCACCGCTATCCTCACATATATGGCCAGTGAAGACCCGGAGCGTACTTCCCGTGAAAAAGCAGTTCTTTCTATCAATCCGAGAACCGGAGAACAAAGGGAATGGCCTAGCCCGCGGGAGCCAAACCGGGAAGGCGGACAAAATTAATTCCCGGGGCAGTACCACCTGTACAAACCCTTTAAAGCATCAATCATTAAAACCCATATGAAAGCCTTCGCATACTTATTTTTAACCCTGCTATTTCTGGCTTCCTGCCGGGAGCAACCCGAGACTTCCTATACAGCGATCAGAAGTTTAAAAGGCCAGGAAACCGAAGGGCTGGACCCGGATCGCCTTAAGCGTATAGACCAAATGATAGAAGAGGCCATTGCTGAAGGAGAGATACCCGGAGGGGTCGCCCTGATCGCCCGGAATGGGAAAATCGTATACCATAAAGCTTTTGGCCAGTCCAATAAGGAGCAGGGAACGCCATTTCAGAAAAATGACATCTTTCGAATCGCCTCGCAAACCAAAGCGATTACCAGTACAGCCGTGATGATGTTGTGGGAAGAAGGCCATTTTCAACTGGACGAGCCTATTTCAAAATACATACCGGAATTTGAAAACACAGGTATTCTCGCAACCTTTGCAGAGAGCGACAGCAGTTTTACGACTACTTCCCTGACCACCCCTATCACCATACGCCACCTCCTGACCCACACTTCGGGCATCGGGTATGGGATGATCGACGGGGACCCCAGATTCAGGAAAGCGTTTATCAAAGCGGGAATCGTCGATGCCTTCACTGCCAAAGCCGTGACCCTGGAGGAGAATGTGCCAAAAATAGCCCAAATGCCCCTCCACCATCAACCCGGGGAAGGCTGGACCTATAGTGAAGGCCTGGATGTGTTGGGACGGTTTGTTGAAATCGTATCGGAAATGCCGTTTGACCAGTTCCTGAAATCCCGGATTTTTGATCCCCTGGGGATGGAAGACACCTGGTTTTATCTCCCTCAACAGCTCGCAGATCGACTGGTCCCGGTACAATACAAGGAAGATGGCAGTTGGAAAATATTCGAGACCGATGTTTTTAACATCAACTATCCCATAGAGGGTGCACGGAGTTATTTTTCAGGGGGTGCCGGGCTCTCGAGCACGGCCAGGGATTACTATGTTTTCCTTCAAATGATGCTCAATAAAGGGGAGTACAACGGGGTCCGCTTGCTTAGCCGTACCACGGTGGAAACCATGATGGTCAATCAGATCGGGGACCTCTGGGAGGGTGGTCCTGCGGACTTTAACCTTGCTTTTTCGGTAGTCAATGATGATTATGGAGTGGCCAAAGGCGGACTGGGCGGACCGGGAACTTTTGAATGGGGGGGATACTTCAATACTCAGTATTTCGCAGACCCCGGGGAGCAAGTGATCGGAATACTCATGAAACAGACTCAAGGAAATACCGGAGATCAGACGGGATGGAAATTCAAACAGATGGTCTTTGCCGCTATTGCTGACTAAACACAAAACCATATTAGAAATTCAACAAACTACTTCCATGAAAAAATATGTTTTAACCCCCCTTCTCGTCCTGCTCCTCTGTAGTTCCGTTTACGGGCAGCGCAGAAAACAAAAAACACCCCAACCCATACTTTCAGATACCTTGTTCCACGGGGTTCAGTGGCGGAACATCGGACCTTTCCGCGGAGGTCGATCGGTGGCTGTGACCGGGGTCGTTGCACAACCCGGCACCTATTATATGGGAAGTACCGGAGGAGGTGTCTGGAAGACCACAGACGACGGTATGCACTGGGAAAACGTATCGGACGGATTCTTTAAAACCGGAACCGTAGGGGCTATTGCAGTTTCAGAAAGCAATCCAAATGTCGTGCTGGTCGGTATGGGCGAACACGCCGCCCGGGGCGTCATGACCTCTATGGGAGATGGTGTATACCTTTCCAGGGATGCTGGAAAAACCTGGAAACACCTTGGACTGGAGGATAGCAGGCACATTTCCGATGTGATCATCCACCCGACGGATGAAAACCAGTTCTATATTGCTGTACAGGGTGCCCAATTCGGCCCTTCGGAAAACCGCGGCGTATATCATACGCGGGATGGGGGTAAAACCTGGGAAAAAACCCTCTATGTAAATCCGACTACCGGGGCTTCGTCCCTCTCGATGGATCCGGGTAATCCACAGATTCTCTACGCCGCCATGTGGGACCACGAGCGGTTTCCCTGGACGATGAAATCCGGGGGACCGGGTTCCGGCCTTTACAAATCTTCGGATGGGGGCACGACCTGGGAGCAGATGAAAAATGGACTTCCCGGAACTATGGGAAAATCCGGGATTTCAGCCTCAGGTGCACGGACCGATCTGGTCTTCGCCGTAATTGAAGCCGAAGGCGACAAGTCCGGCGTCTACCGCTCGGATGACGGGGGTAAAAAATGGCGCCAAATCAATAAGGATCGTATCAATATCACACGTTCCTGGTACTATATGGAGATTTTTGCAGATCCGCAGAACCCCGAAATCGTCTACGTACTCAATGCACCCGTAACGCGATCTATCGATGGGGGAAAAACCTTTCAACCCCTCTCTACGCCCCACGGGGACAACCATGATCTTTGGATTAATCCCGAAGACAACCAGCGCATGATCAATGCCAACGACGGAGGGGCCAATGTCTCCAACAACGGAGGAAGAAGCTGGAGCACACAGCAAAACCAGCCTACGGCCCAATTCTACAGGGTTATCACCGACAATCTATTCCCGTACAACGTCTATGGAGGACAGCAGGATAATTCGGCCATTGCCATTGCCAGCCGCACCAATGACGGAGGGGTAGACTGGAAGGACTGGTATTCTGTCGCAGGCTGTGAAAGCGCTTACCTGGCCTTTGATCCTGACAATCCCGAGGTGATATTCGGAGGCTGCTACCAGGGTATTATTGAAAAATGGGTAAAGGCAACACGAGAGGGGAAACCCATAAAGGAATATCCGGAACTCTCCCTGGGGAATGCCCCGGAGGATTTTAAATACCGCTATAACTGGAATGCCCCGATTATTGCCGATCCACATGACCCCTCGGTGATCTATCACGCGGGGAACGTCGTATTCCGCTCCGGGGATGCCGGGCAGACCTGGAGGATCATCAGTCCGGACCTCACCCGGAATGATCCGGAAAAACAAGGGCCCGGGGGTATTCCCTTTACCAATGAGGCTGCCGGGGGTGAGAATTACAATACGCTGATGTATCTTACTGCTTCTCCCCACGAAAAAGGGGTTTTATGGGCGGGAAGTGATGACGGTTTGGTACACCTGACCCGAAATGGCGGGGATTCCTGGGAAAATGTGACGCCGGAGGGTATGCAGGAAGGCATCGTCAACAGTATCGAAGTTTCTCCCCACCATCCCGGGACGGCATACATTACCCTGATGCGGTACAAATTCATGGACCTGAAATCCTATGTATACAGGACTTCGAATTACGGGGCGGAATGGGAACTCATCGTCAATGGCCTCGAAGATCCACATGGTTTTGCACGTGTGGTTCGGGAGGATCCGATACGCAAAGGATTACTCTATGCGGGAACTGAAACAGGATTGTATATTTCTCTGAATTCAGGCGATTTCTGGCAACCCTTTCAATTGAATCTCCCTATCGTGCCCATCAATGACCTCACTTTCCGTCACAACGACCTCATCGCTGCCACAGCGGGACGTTCCTTCTGGATCCTGGATGACCTCTCGTTCCTTCAAACCCCTAAAGGTTCGGAATCGCAGTCCTTTTTGGCAGAGCCCCGGGACACCTACCTCTTTACAGGGGGATATTCCGAAAAGCCCCGGCCGGGTCTTGGGCAAAATCCCAAATCCGGAGTGCTGTTGAATTATTATTTGCCGGCCGTTTCAGATTCTGCAGCCGTTAAACTGGAAATACTGGAAGAAGGGCAGGTTATCCGGGCCTTCACCAACCAACCTGATAAGGACTTTAAAACGTGGCCCGGCGGCCCGCCAAAGCCTGAAGTTTTGCCGGCAAAAGCGGGATACAATCGGTTTGTTTGGGATTTTCGAAGAGAAACCCTTCCGGCTGTGGAAAATGTATTTGTTATGGGGGATTACCGCGGTTCGCGGGTGGCTCCGGGAACCTATACTGCCCGCCTGACCCACGAGGGCATAGTCTCTGAAAAGCTGTTCAGGATTCTCCCTCACCCCGGCATTAAAGCCACCCCGGCTGCCTACACGGAACAACAGGCCGCTTTGCAGCAAATTGACGAGGCCATCCGCGACATGCACGGAGCGGTCGGACAACTGCGTGGGGTCAAAACCCAATTAAAGGCATATCAGGATCTGTTAGAAGGAAATCAGACCGCAGAGGAATTATTGTCCAAAGGGGTTACCCTGCAAGAGGAAATCAGCGCATGGGAAGAAAATCTAATCCAACCAAAGCAAAAAACCTTTCAGGATGTGATTAACTTCAACAATCAGCTCAATGCAGAACTGATGGAGCTCAGGTCGTATATCGATGTAGCCGAACCCGAGCTGACTCAGGGGGCTAAAGAACGCCTGTCCGATTTACTGGGCACATGGAATACCATGTCCCGGGAAAGGGACGCTATTGTAAACAAAGGCATGGCGGAATACAATGCCCTGTATCGGCAATTGGAATTACCTGCCCTGATTATGGAGGAGAATTAGAAAGTTTATTTCCAGTTTTCTGCGCTCAGTTTAAGCGCAGCCACGACGATATCCTTTCGGGAGATCTGCCCGACCAGAATGTCGTCTTTCATCACCGGCAGGCGTCTGCGGTTATTTTTGTGGAACACGCCCGCGGCGTCGAATATGGACATGTCATGGGGGATAGTCTCCACGTCTTTTGTCATGTATTTTTCAACGCTTTTGTCCATGATGGGCTGGTTGAAATATCGGCTTTCGGAAATCTGCTTCATACAATCCGCCTCGGAAATGATCCCCACCAGAAATCCGTTGTCGTCAAGGACAGGACCTCCGGAAATACTTCGTTTGGCAAAAACTTCCATCACCTCCAGAATGGACTGTTCCGGATGAAAAGTGATTAATTTTTTAGACATATAATCCGAAACCAAAATCGGAGCGTCGTACTCTTTTTTCGATCCCTCCTTGGCCCGGCGACCCTGAAAGCTTTTTATTCCCATGACTTAATACTATTTGAATGGTTCTAATTAAATATACCAATTTCCACCAGATTTCCTATAATTCTGCGTATAAATACGCCTTACTGCCGGAATTTCTTACATTTAAATCCAAAGTGCTCACATGAAACCTACAACTGCTGTAATCACTTCATTACTATTATTGGGACTGGCATATTGGTCCTTTGAGGGAAGCATGCCTTCGGCACCTCCTGACGCTGATCTGGAAGAAACAGGGTTTTCAACCGACCGGGCAATGGAACACGTTTTGGAAATCTCCAAAGAACCTCATGCTGTGGGTTTTCCAGCCCACTCCAAAGTGCAGTGGTATCTTATGAAATCCCTGAAACAAATGGGGTTAAGACCCGAGCTGCAAAATGCGTATATCTCCGGAGACAAGGGTACTGTGACACGAGCAATCAATGTTCTTGCGCGTATCCCCGGAACGGGAACCGGAAAAGCGTTGCTGCTCCTTACCCATTACGACAGCCAACCACACTCTTCCCATGGAGCCAGCGATGCAGGCAGTGGGGTGGCCACCATACTGGAAGGCCTTCGTGCTTTTAGGGCATCTGGCAAAGAACCGGCAAATGATATCATTGTACTCTTCACGGATGCAGAAGAGCTCGGCCTGAACGGGGCTGAACTATTTGTAAACCGCCATCCCTGGGCCAAAGATGTCGGACTTGTCTTGAATTTTGAAGCCAGGGGGAGCGGAGGGCCTTCCTATATGCTTATCGAGACCAACCGGGGAAATCAAAAAATGATTCAAGGTTTTAAAGAGGCGAATCCCGAGTATCCTGTAGCCAATTCCCTTGCCTACAGTATCTATAAAATGCTGCCCAACGACACGGACCTCACTGTGTTCCGGGAAGACGGGGACATCGAAGGTTTTAATTTTGCCTTTATCGATGACCATTTTGATTACCATACGGCCATGGATATACAGTCTCGCCTGGACCGGGAAACCCTGGCGCACCAGGGGTCCTATCTTATGCCCTTGCTTGAATACTTCAGCAATGCGGACCTGGGAGACATGAAGAGTCTGAATGATGACGTTTACTTCAATGTTCCACTCTTTGGCCTTATTTCATATCCCTTTGAATGGATCTGGCCCATGATGGTTATAGCCTTATTGCTGTTCTTGTTCATTCTGGGTTATGGGTTGAAGCAGAAGCGCCTGAGGTTTAAAGGAATTGCAAAAGGCCTGCTTCCCTTGCTCCTTACCCTGGGGATTAACGGGGGTATAGGCTATATTTTCTGGCCGGTACTCAAGGGCATTTACCCACACTACTCCGACATGCTGCACGGCTTTACCTATAATGGATACTACTATATCGCTGCATTAACTACCCTGGCGCTGGCGGTTTGTTTCTGGGTGTACTCCTATTTTCGCGAGATTCCGTTACGCGATTTACTCGTGGGGCCAGTTATCTTTTGGCTCCTACTCTGTGGTGTACTGAACCACTACCTGCCGGGAGCCGCCTTCTTTACGATTCCGGTTTATGGTGTTTTACTGGCTTGGATGATTCTGACCACCCAAGACCACCCCAACCCATTCCTCCTGGTTTTACTCAGCGTTCCCGCACTGTGGATCTTTACCCCATTGGTGAAAATGTTTCCGGTGGGCCTTGGTCTTAAAATGCTCATTGCAAGCAGCTTGTTGACCACATTAATCTTTTTATTGCTCCTGCCGGTTTGCGGGAGTTATCCTAGAAAAAGACGCTTTGCCCTGGCTGGAATCATCATTTTTCTGGGCCTTTTTATGGGAGCGCATCTCAAGAGTGGGTTTACACCAGATCAGCCAAGGCCAACCAGCCTGATGTACGTTAAAAACCTGGATTCCAATACAGCAGTATGGGCTACTTACGAAAAGTCCCCGTCTTCCTGGACGCGCGCATTTCTCGGTGAGGAGCCCACCGCCCCGAATCCTGAAGATTTCCAAACCCTGAGGAGTAAATACGGTAACAGGTTTACCTTCACCAGAACCGCCCCCCTCAAATCCCTCGCTCCCCCTCAAATCCGTATTCAAACGGATACTTTAATCGCGGGGAGGCGGCAAGTCTTCCTGACCATTACCCCGGGAAGAGATGTAAATCAACTGGAAGTCTTTACCAATAAAACACCTGTACTTCAGGCAGCGGTCAATGGGGCTTCCCTCCCACCTTATTATCTGAAAAACAGAAACAGGAATCGTCTGTTTACCCATTACATCAGCGATAATGATCCCACAGAAATTTTCCTGGTTTTCCCAGAAGGAGAACCCCTGGAACTCACCTTTTACGAAGCTTCCAATTCCCTGTTGACTGACCCGGGTTTCAGTATTCCGGCCCGGCCGTCAGACCAGATCCCCATGCCCTTCGTTTTAAATGACGCTGTCGTACTGATCAAAACACTTAGTTTTGAGTAAGACCATCGGCGTCCTGGGTTGCGGTTGGCTCGGTACTCCCCTGGCCGAAAAACTGCTGGCCTCAGGTAACCGGGTAAGGGGGAGTACCACACGGGAGGAAAAGGTAAATTCGTTAACAGAAAGGGGTATTGACGCCCACGTACTAAGACTGGGAGATCAGGAGATTGAAGGCCATCCCGAGGCATTCCTGGACGGGTTGGATTGCCTTGTAGTGAATATCCCGCCGGGGGTCCGAAGAGATCCCAAAGCAGATTTCATTTCCAGAATCCGATTGTTGGAAACCCACCTTCACAAGGCGGCTATTCCACATCTTGTATTTGTAAGTAGTACATCGGTATATGGGGCTTCCCAGGAAAGCGTTACTGAAGCGGACCAACCCCTGCCGGATTCCCATACAGGTCAGCAATTACTGGAAGCCGAAGAGATTTTGCTTGGAAATACAGCCCGTACAACTCAAGTTTTAAGGCCCGGGGGCCTTATAGGGCCTGATCGCCATCCGGTTTTTACCTTAAGTGGAAGAAATATCCATTCGGACGGGGGTGAACGGGTTAATCTGATCCGGCAGGAAGATTTGCTGCCTGCTCTGGAGGTACTGATCGCTAACCCCGATCTTTCAGGAACCTTCAATGCTGTGTACCCGGAGCATCCTTCAAAACGCGAGTACTACACCAAAGAAGCGACTCATTTTGGTATTGCCCCACCGGTCTATACCGATAACCCGGCCCACCTTAAGGGCAAAAAAATCACCTGCCCCGCCCTTAACGCCCTGGGTTATTCCTTCTCACATTCGATCTGGAGTTCTGAGCTCTAATCCTTTCCCTCCGGATATCGAGGTAGGGGACTGAGCGATTTCACATTCAAAGAATTCCCAGTCAGGACGTGATTTTGAGGTTCTTATACTAAAAAATATCTTAGTTTTGCACTCTTCAAACAAACTTGAGAAAATGAAAAAATTCATCCTCACCACCTGTGTTGCACTGACATTTGCCTTCCAATCCCATGCCCAGGAGAGTCTTCAAAAACACTATCAGGCGTTCTATAAACAAATGTTGGAACAGGGCGATGTACAAGGGGTGATCAACGCACTCACACACCTGAACGTACTTAACCCTTCCCAGGAGCGACGGGATACCCTGGCGCTGGTCTACAGCAACAACAACCAGCATATTCAGGCCCTGAACCTGACCGGGATTGAGGTAAACCCACAGGATTCAGATCTCGCGTTACAGGTTAAGGCGATTTCGCTCAAGGCCCTCAACCAACCGAGTCGGGCCATTCCCCATTTCCAGACTATGTTTGAGAGGGGGCCGAACCCCTATGTCGCTTACGAACTGGCCGATCTGAAAATTCAGGCAGGAGACAGTCCGGGAGCACTGTCCGATATCGAATATGGGATTACCAATACAACCGATCAGATGAAGTATGCCTTCTACGAAAGGCAACAACCCTACGAAGTTCCGCTTAAGGCGGCTTTTGTCCACCTCAAAGGTCTGGCCCAGTATAACATAGACAAAAACAATATCGACCAGGCCATTGCCAGTTTTGACGAAGCTTTGAAAATGGCACCGAATTTCAACCTGGCGAGCCTGAGCAAACAAGCTCTTGAATCCCGGAAAGAAACCGAATAATCAGGGCCTGCGGGACCTGGAAAGGGAGGTACGCTTGGGAATCCCTTTTGTTTTAGATGGCAGGATACGGAAACCCTGGCTTTATTGGATATCTTCCAGCAGGTCCCGGAATCCCAGAGCCACCCCGTTGGTCCACCCAAAGCCGTCCTGAGTAGGGTATTCACCACCTCCGGAGGAGAGTGTGGTATCTACAACATTGTATTTTTCCATCAGTTTACCCTCTTCCCGGTATACGCGCTTATTTAGCGCCAGCCAGCGCTCCATAATTTCCCGGGCCTCTTCTGTGTACCCGTAATTCAACAGTCCCTTAACTGCCATCCATTGGAGGGGTGCCCAACCATTGGGTGCATCCCACTGCTGGCCCGTGACGCGCAGGGTACAGACCAGTCCTCCAGGTTTGAGAAAATCTGTGACGAGGTGTTCCACAACACCGGCCGCCTGAGACTTAGTGGCAATTCCAAAATACAGGGGATAGACTCCCGCCAGCGTCATCTCCCCACAACGACTGTTACTCACAAAATTAAAGTCCTTGTAAAACTTTACCTGAGGATCCCACATCATCTTATTGATCAGGTCTTTTCGCCTTTTCGCCCGGATCTCGAACGCCCTGCCTGCCTCGACATCCCCTCGATTGCGGTACCCTTCGGCCAGTTGGATTTCCATGGAGTATATCAGGGAATTCAAATCCACCGGCAGTAAATCTGCGGTTCTGGTAGAGGCAAATTCTCCTTCCCTCGCATACCATCGACTGCTGAAATCCCAGCCTGAAGCTGCGGCTGCCCGCAATTGAGCATAGAGCTCATGGGTCTCAGATTCCGGAAGGTTTTCAGCCAGCTTTACGTCTTCACCATAGGATTCAGGCCTCGGAGTCCGGGCACTGTCCCAGTAACGATTCATATAGCGGTCGCCTCCCATACTGACCACCCGATGGTCAACTGAGTCTTTTTCCAGCGAATCCGAACCTTGCATCCAATAGGCGTATTCCTTCTCAATCTGCTGAAAGTACTCATCCTTCAGGGCAGGCTCTTTTTGACTCAGGAGGGTGACCATCTGCGAAAAAAATGGTGGTTGTGACCGGGTAAGGTAATAGTCCCGGGTGCCGTTGGGGATAAACCCAAGCGAATCGATCAGATGCGCAAAATTGGAAAGCATATCCTTAGCGATATCCATCCGATTGTCCGACACAAGGCCGATCATGGTAAAATAACTGTCCCAGTAATATATTTCTTTAAACCTTCCCCCGGGGACGACGTACGGATGGGGTAAAGGAATCCGGGAAGTATTAGGATTGAGGGTGTCCGGCCCCCGCCCGAGAACATCCCACATCACCCCGATATGCGAATACATATCCCGATTCATATCCGAGGTAAAAGCTACCTGTTTCTGAGCAGGATCCCTGAAATGTTCTTCCACAAAATCCATAAGGTCAAAACCCGGACGTTCCCGCTCTGTAAGGTACCGGTTGGCCAGCGTCCTGAAATCCTCATCCCGTTCGAGATCCACAAAGGTTTTTGAATCCTCAAACAGATGTGCGAGCTGGACATCTTTAAACAATTGCGTTTCGTAAAACGTATCCGCCGAATCCGTAATCTCAACAGACTTGCGACACTGTAAAAACAGTACAGCAGTCACCAACAACGAAAGGTAAACTCCTTTTACTTTCATAGTTAAACGGGATTAATGGGTCCGCCCCGACAGGAGGGACTTTATGAGAATACTATCCTTTTCTTTTTTCAGGGCAATGGCCCCATCGACATTTTCGTTGGGAATCGTCATGGAAAGTACATAATGTGCAATTTTCCATTTTCCACCTTCTCTGACAAGTACCCCCGACCCCCTGCACAACTGCATCCAGGTATCCAGGAGTTCGTCAAACCATGCAATTTGGCCTGTCTTATCTATAAATACATGCCGCTCGACGGCCTTAAAATCCCACGCCTTTCCCTTGTCAAAATACGGTTTTGAAAATGCCATGAAATCCTGCTTAGTCCAGTGCTCCGCCGCATCGGTACCCACAAAAACCGACTCCCCGGCCATCAGGTCGAAGTAGGCATTGAAGTCCGCATCTGCCGCTGCTTTGTGCCAGGAATCCAGAACATTTTCAATGGCTTTTTTTTCACTCTGCTGTGCGTGCAGGTTACTGAAAAGCAGTAAGAACACAAAGGTCAAAAGTCTAGTTATTTTCAAAAACATCGGGGGTAAGGTTATTATTAACGATTACATTAAACTGCTGCCGTATGGCATTAATGGCATCCATAAGTTCAGAAATGGGTTCCTGATAGTCCAGACGATAGTAATTCGCAGCCTCCAGCTTTCCGAGATAGGTACGGAGTACTTTAATCCGACTCCGTACCGAAGGTTTTTCAAAAGGTTTGGGGAATGCATTTTCCTCCACTTGTTTACAAATCTGGTTGAGTTCTTCAAGGAGCAATTCCATTTCCTGCCTGTTCTTTACATCAGGCAGCGTCGACAACCGATTCTCCAGAGAGGTATACTGAGGCCAGTCATCCACGATTTCCCGGGCCCGGGGACTCAAGGGCACGAGATCTGGTAACGCCTGAATCTCCGCCTCAATCATCGATGGCTCCTCTTGAGGTTCCTTCTGATCCGGTGATTTACAACTCACCGCCAGAATCAGACAGATGCCTAAAATGACTATTTTGGTCATAAAGCGAATGTACAAATTTTAAGAACAGTTATATTTACCACCACAAATGACCAAGCTTCATTTTTATGTCTAAAACAATAGTGATTCTAGGCGCTTGCGGGCAAATTGGAACAGAGCTCACCCTTGCCCTTCGCTCCCGCTACGGCTCAGAATCCGTTATTGCAAGTGACATCAGGGAGGGAACTTCAGAATTAATGGAGTCCGGACCTTTTGTTACCCTGGATGCCACCGATTTCCCGGCCCTGGAGGAACTCTTTAGAAATACCCAGGTAACCGAAGTCTACCTCATGGCAGCCATGCTCAGTGCAACAGCTGAAAAGCATCCGGCCCGGGCCTGGGATTTAAACATGAATTCCCTCTTACACGTCCTAGAACTCGGCAGGATGGGTCTTTATTCGAAGCTATTCTGGCCCTCCAGCATTGCCGTTTTTGGCCCTAAAACCCCCAAAGATAACACCCCTCAATTTACGGTGACAGAACCCTCCACCGTGTACGGCATCAGCAAGAAGGCGGGTGAGGGTTGGGCATCCTATTACCACAGGAAATACGGCGTGGACGTTCGCAGCCTTCGCTACCCCGGGCTAATCAGTTGGAAAACCCAGCCGGGAGGTGGAACCACTGACTACGCGGTTGATATTTTCCACCAGGCATTGAAAACAGGAAGCTATGAATGCTTTCTGAAAGCAGATACGGCCCTCCCAATGATGTATATGGCTGATGCCATTGATGCCACACTGCAATTAATGGAGGCTCCTGCCGGGGCGCTCAGTATACGGACCTCTTATAATCTGGGTGCCCTCAGCTTTACCCCTGAGGACCTGGCGCGAAGTATCACATCGGAACTCCCTGATTTTAAAATCAGCTATGTTCCCGACTCCCGGCAGGAGATCGCCGAATCATGGCCACATAGCATTGACGATTCCCAGGCCCGAAAAGACTGGGGGTGGGAACATCGGTACGACCTGGAAAAATTGACCCGGGAAATGCTCCGCAACCTTCGGGAAAACAATTAAGACCCTGTCGGGGCTTCGGCCCGGAATTTGAGTTTTTTCTCAATGGCGGAGATCATTTCCATAGCGATATCTTTTCCTGTGGCACCTTCGATTCCTTCGAGACCCGGGGAAGAATTTACTTCGAGTAACATAGGCCCCCGATTCGAACGAATGATATCTACTCCGGCCACAGCTAAACTCAGCGCTTTTGCAGCCTTTAGTGCGAGTTTTCGCTCCTCAGAGGTGATTTTTATCCGTCCGGCTTTGCCCCCCTGGTGAATATTCGCCCTGAATTCTCCTTTTTCGGCCTGTCGCTGCATGGAAGCCACCACTTTGCCATCAATGACGAAGCATCGGATATCCTGACCATTGGCTTCCTTGATAAATTCCTGCACAAGTATGTTGGTCTGTACACTTTTAAAGGCATTGATTACACTCTCCGCGGCCTTATTGGTCTCCGCCAGGACGACCCCTTTTCCCTGGGTGCTTTCAAGAAGTTTGATGATAAGGGGCGCACCGTTGACCATTTTGATCAGATCCCGGGTGTCGTTAGGTGATTTTGCGAACCCGGTAATGGGAATGTGAAGGTCATGAAGGGCAAAAAGCTGGGAGGCGAAAAGTTTATCCCTGCTGCGCGAGATGGCATCCGCCGAATTCTGACAGTAAACACCGAGGTTCTGAAATTGCCGGATCAGTGCACAGCCGTAAAAAGTTACTGAAGGTTTAATTCTAGGGATAATGGCATCAAATTCATTGAGGATGTTCCCTCCCCGATACCGGATTTCCGGGGATTTTGTATCCAGTCGCATATACACCAGTTCCACATTGAGAAAAACGATCTCATGACCGCGTTCCATGGCGGCTTCCATAATCCGACGATTGCTGTACAGGTTGGGGTTGCTCGCCAGCAGTGCAATTCTAAGGCCGGAACGCTGTTCCACGTAAGGGGCGTATAACTCATCGAGGGCTTCCTTTGTAAAATCATGCTGAAGGGACGACTGACCGGGATCCACAAGATACCGCCCCGAGAGGGCTTCCCTGCCGAGAAGCATTCGGTACTCCATAGAATCCCGATTGGCCAGGGTTAGTTCTATAGGGAAAGTTTCCCCCCCAAGGGTGAGCAAAGTCTTAATCACCAGACGTTCCTCGGAGATTCCGGTAGATCCGCGGACCATCCTGCGGTCGATAAGTCGGGCCGAACAGGGTATGGTTATACTGCGGTTGTGTTGTAGGGGATGAACTTCAAAATTTACCCACTCTTCCCCGTGCCGCATTTCAATCCGGGTGTTCACAGCCTGAATTGAAGACGTTCGTGCACCACTGTCCACCCGAGCCCGAATAGCGGGAATACCGAGTTGTTCAAATACGCACCACTCGTCGTTACCGAGGACCTTTAGTTGTTCCATCTTAATTTAATATGTCGTTAGAAAAATCAGCCGGGATACAGGTACCTATAAAATACAGAATTGAGAAGGCCACAGGCTTACCACCCGGGCAAATGTCCTGAAATACTCTTGAATCCACGGGACGCGTGCAAAAGGGCGGAGGGTCATTCCTCTTCCGGATCATCGATATCCGGGATAGCATCGGGGTCATCATCCTTAAAATCCGAATAGTCATCCTCGTCGTAATTTGCCATGGTGTGCTCGAGTTTTGCACTGATTTTGACCAGGTACTTGGTGTCTTCAGTCACAACTTCAACGGCTTCAATCCGCTCTCCCTGGGCATTTCGAAATGAAATAACATTATCGTCATCATATCCGTCAGGATAGCGCTCCACCAGGAGCTTAAGCACCTCCGGGGTGAGTTTTTTAAAATCTACGATAACGCGTCTCAGGCCGTCCATGATTACATTTTTAAAAGATAAGCAAATATGAGCGGTGCCACAATGGTAGCGTCGCTTTCAATGATAAATTTCGGGGTGTCTATGCCGAGTTTTCCCCATGTTATTTTTTCATTTGGAACTGCCCCTGAATACGAGCCATAGCTCGTCGTACTATCGCTGATCTGGCAGAAATAACTCCAGAATGGCGTTTGTGTCCTTTCCAGGTCCTGGTATAACATCGGCACCACGCAGATAGGGAAATCCCCTGCGATACCCCCTCCAATTTGGAAGAATCCGATACCCTTCTCAGAATTTTGAGTGTACCAGTCCGCCAGAAATGTCATATACTCGATACCGGAGCGCATAGTTTGGGCAGAAAGCTCCCCTTTTATCACATAGGATGCAAAGATATTTCCCAGGGTGCTGTCCTCCCACCCGGGACACACCAGCGGCAGATTTTTTTCAGCGGCAGCATACATCCAGGAGTCCTTTAAATCGATTTCATAATACGGTTCAAGAACACCGGAAAGCAACAATTTGTAGAGAAATTCGTGAGGAAAATAGCGTTCCCCCGCTTCCTCGGCATCTTTCCAGATCTTAAAAATGTGCTTTTGCAGGCGCCGAAAAGCTTCTTCCTCCGGAATACACGTATCGGTGACCCGGTTTAATCCCTTTTCCAGCAATTCCCATTCATCTTCAGGACTCAGGTCTCTGTAATCGGGCAGGCGCTTATAATGGGAATGGGCTACCAAATTCATCACATCCTCTTCCAGGTTTGCCCCGGTACAGGAAATAATATGCACCTTATCCTGCCGGATCATCTCCGAGAAGATCTTACCCAATTCAGCGGTACTCATGGCACCGGCTAGACTGACGAGCATACGGGAACCCTTATTCAATTGGGTTTCATAGCCCCGGGCCGCATCTACTAATGCCGCAGCATTAAAATGCTTGAAATAGCGGGTAATAAATTCGGAAACCGGGGTTTCAGTAGTCATCTTCTTCAAATCTTGCATTGAAATTCTTTTGGCGATCCTGTCCCGTACCCATGGATTCATCCTCCAAATCCAATCCGGACTCCTGGTCCCTGTATTTATAGCTCAGCATTTTGTAGTACAATTTCGCAGCCAGAAAATTCGGGGATTTATCCTGGGGGTTAGGGCAGAGTTCCACCAGGTCAAAACCGACCACATCCTTCTCCTCAAATACTTTCTGAAGAAACTCCAGGGTTTCGTACCACAAAAGCCCTCCGGGTTCAGGTGTTCCCGTAGATGGCATAATTGAAGGGTCCAGGGCGTCCAGATCAAAGGTGATGTACACCTGATCCGTCATCAAATCCAGCACCTTATCCATCCAGTACTCATCTTCGGCCATTTCATGGGCAAAAAAAGTTTTCTCAGAATCCATAAACGTCTTCTCCAGGGCATCCATGCTTCGGATACCTACCTGGATCAGATTGGTCGTCTGCGATGCCTCGTGCATGGCACAGGCGTGGTTGTAGGGACTACCCATATAGGATTTACGCAGATCTGCATGGGCGTCGATCTGCAGGATGGTGATGTTTTCAAAACACTCATTAAAAGCCCTTATAGCTCCAATGGAAATGGAGTGTTCCCCACCTACCAGGGTTACAAAATGGTTTCGTTTTATATAGTCCTTGGAAATCTCATGTACCTGGTTGACCACAGTTTCGGGATCTGTGGCTCCATCAATTGCAGGGGCGAGGTAAATACCCTGTTTATAGACTTCTGTATCGGTTTCGATATCGTATAACTCCATGTTTTCAGCGGCTTCCAAAAAAGCCTCCGGGCCCTTGTCTGAACCTTTGCCCCATGTAGTGGTACCGTCAAAAGGAACGGGGATCAAGACTACTTGTGCGGTTTCCAACTGCCCAAACTCCGGGGGAATTCCCGCGAAGGTTGTTTTACTTCTCATTTTAAAATAGGTTTATTAGAATATTCTGATTTATTGCTTTGGGATATTTCCACCACTTCTCGTTTTTTCTGTGGCGCATACCCCAGGATACTAAGATTCTCCTCTGCACTTTGTTGCTCTCTGAAGAGGGAAACCTGAAAATCTCCCGCTGCATTTTTATCAATGAGCAAATGCTTGGGATAGGGAATCAGGCAGTGCTGCAGCCCTCCATACCCCCCGATAGTTTCCTGATAGGCCCCGGTATTAAAAAAGGCAATATAAAGGGGGTGTTCAGACTGAAATTTGGGCAAATAAATGGCGTTTAAGTCCTGCTGGCTGTTGTAATAGTCGTCGCTGTCGCAGGTGAGGCCACCCAGGAGAACCCGCTCATACGTATCGTTCCACCTGTTGATGGGCAACATGATAAAGCGCCTGTTGATAGCCCAGGAATCGGGAAGTGTGGTGATAAATGAAGAGTCAATCATATTCCATTTCTCCCGGTCGTTCTGTTGTTTCTGATAAAGTACCTGATAGATCGCCCCCCCGCTTTCTCCCACGGTAAAACTTCCGAATTCGGTAAAAATATTGGGCACGGGCACCCCGGCTTCTTCGCAGGCCAGATTGATCTGATTTACTATTTCATCGACCATATACTGATAATCGTATTCAAAAGAAAGGGAATTCTTGGTTGGAAATCCTCCGCCGATATTCAAACTATCCAAGGTTGGACATCGTTTTTTCAAGGCGACATACACCTTTAAACACTTCAGCAATTCGTTCCAGTAGTATGCGGTATCCCGTATCCCCGTATTGATAAAGAAGTGGAGCATCTTTAACGACACCTGCGGGTTGTCTTTCAGGTGTTTGTCGTAAAAAGGAACAATATTCCGATACCCGATACCCAGGCGGGAGGTATAAAATTCAAATTTGGGCTCCTCCTCCGAGGCAATTCGAATACCTACCTGAAAACGATCCTCAATGGCGCTGGAAAGCAGTCCCAGTTCTTCGAAATTATCGAGGACCGGAATGCAATTACGCTGCCCCCCATTAATGAGGGTTGCGATATTCTCGATGTAGGCATCCCTTTTAAAGCCGTTGCAGATCACATAGGTATCCCTGTCAATCATAGCCTCTCGCTTCAACTGCTGTACAATTTCAATATCAAAGGCCGAAGAGGTTTCGATATGGATGTCATTTTTAAGGGCTTCATCCAGGACATACCTGAAATGTGAGCTTTTGGTACAATAACAATAGAAATACTTCCCCTTGTAGTCGTATTTCTGCATGGCTGACGCGAACCAATTTTTGGCACGACCTATATTCTCCGAAATCTTTGGGAGATAGGTAAACTTCAGCGGGCTGCCGTACTGCGCAACGAGTTCGCTCAGGTTCAGGCCATGGAACAAGAGTTCCGCCTGATCCAGTGAAAACTCTTCCGTTGGAAAATCATAGGTCTGTTCGATCAGATCCCGAAATCTGACATTCATTGTTCTGTATGTATTAGTATGGGATGAATGGGAAAGGATAATACCTCCCTTAGGACCATCCCCTCTGGCCCAAAAAAGAAAAACGAGGTGCCTGCATCCGCGTTTTTACCATATAGGAAAACACCCGGATGCACAGTTGCAGGAGTTAGCTCTAAGTTTCGGTTGCCTTTTCGAAAGGCGGTACCCCGGTATAACTCCCTTAATCCCGGTACCCCGAACCTAAAAACACGATTCACAATGTTCAGCTCTAAACCAGGATGGAACTGGTTTACACATGCAAATGAACTCATTTTTAGTTAAAAACAAGGGTTTTGAAAAAAAAATATCAACCAATCCTATACTTTTATATATCAGTACTTTATTGAAATATTCCTCTGTGGTAAAAAGAGCCTTTCCGAGTTTTGCGTACCTTAGCGAGTGGTCAAAATCTCTAAATTCCCGTCCGAATGAAAAACTGTGCTGCTTTTTTATTGCTTTTACTTCCTTTAATGATGCTGGGTCAAATCGCCCCGGGCGTATATACGGCTTCCGAAACACTAGAAAACGGGAAGCGTAACTATCAACTCCTGGTCACCGATTCCTATATGGTCCATACCGTTTACAATTCCAACCCTGCGAAGTTTATAAGCACGATGGGTGGGTATTACACCGTAGATCAGGACAGTCTGAAAATTACTTTGGAGTTCAACTCGGATTTTGAAAAAACCGGAGAACGCGAACACCGGGCGTATATTGGTTTTCAGAGCGGCCAATTGGTGTTTAACGAGAATTCCGCCCGCCCCTATACCCGACAACCTGAAGTTGCACAACTCCTGGACGGGCTTTGGTTGTTTGCGACCAGGGGCCCGGATACAGGGCAGGAAAGACGGGGGGACAGTGCGCCTCGAAAAACCCTGAAGTTCCTAACTGACGGGCACTTCCAGTGGATTGCCTACAACGTAGAGACCATGGACTTCAGAGGAACAGGCGGGGGTCGGTACGCCGCCGAACAGGGTAACTACACCGAGGTAATCGAATTCTTCTCAAGAGACGATTCCCGCGTGGGTGCCGAACTGAGCTTTGAATTTGAACGCAAAGGTGACGACTGGCACCACAAAGGAAAAAACAGCAAAGGGGAACCTATGTACGAAATCTGGTCCCTGCGGTAAAATAAAAGGCCGGGCGATCAGGACTTGGACCTGAGGATATCGGATTTGCCACCCCGTTTCTCCAGTAGGCGAATTCGCTGTATTTCTATCCCTTTGTCCAGCGGCTTGAGCATGTCGTACATATTGAGGGCAACCACACTGGCCCCGTGCATGGCTTCAACTTCAACTCCCGTCTTATAATTGGTTTTGACCGTTACCAGAATCCGGATCTCAAGTCCGTGAATCTCATAGGCGATGAGAGCAGCTTCTATGGGGATTGGATGACAATCCGGGAGGAGTTCAGGTGTTTTCTTTATTCCCAGCAATCCGGCCGCCCTGCTCATCTCAAAGACATCTCCCTTTGGCACCCGGCCTTCTTGAATAGCTTCCAGGGTTTCCATTTCTGAAAGTACCACGGTGGCCTCTGCAGTGGCAGTCCTAAGGGTAATATCTTTATGAGTGATGTCCACCATAGCTATTGATTGACTTTCCAGGAATAGCTTTCGTCACCGAAACATTCTTTTCCGAAGACGGGTAGCTCCTTTTTAATTCGTTCTACCACCTGATGCAGGGCCGTAAAAACTTCTTTCCTATGGGGGGAGGAAACGAAAACAAAAAGGCAGATTTCCCCAACACCAACTCTTCCCAGGCTGTGGTAAATATGCATACAGCTCAGATCGAACGCCTCAAAGGTCGCTTCCCGTATTTCGACAATTTTTTCAAGGGCCATCTCTTCATAAGCCGAATACTCGATAGCCTCCACGGTTTTCCCCTCAATAGTGTCAGCCCTGACCTGGCCAAGAAATATATCGTGGGCCCCGATATCTGTTTTACTCTGGTGTTTCGAAATGGAAGCGGCTATAAACTCCGGAGTGATGGGACCCTGGACAAAAAGGTTTATTTTCTTTTTAGTTTTCATTTTCAAAATCCTTTCCTCGCTAAGGTACCAAAGATTTTAAAAAGTATTCATAAATTCGCGGCGCCCTTGGCCCCGTAGTTCAATGGATAGAATAGAAGTTTCCTAAACTTTAGATCCAAGTTCGATTCTTGGCGGGGCTACGAATAAACACAAAAACACCCGCGCACAGCGCGGGTGTTTTGTTTCCGACAGGACGCGTAAAAAGCTGGCTTTTTTAAGCGGGCGGGAGGAAACAAAACCAGCTGCCGTAAGGCAGATGCGGTTTTTGTATTTTCAACACGAGCGTTAACAAGAACAGCGAGCGAAGCGAAGCTATCTCTTGGCCTCAAGGAGAGCGTAGCTATTTCCTTTCACAGAAAGAAAAGCGAAGCTATCTCTTGGCAACAGGGAGTGCAAAGTTTTTACTTCGCAGATGGAAAAACGAAGCTAT
>Ga0272441_10001603_pt1 | contig 47981 bp, 51 predicted proteins | sample SSMProp6N_FD_193582 | JGI IMG/M metagenome (GOLD analysis project Ga0272441, IMG submission 193582) | Marine sediment archaeal communities from Little Sippewissett salt marsh, Falmouth, MA, United States - SSM-Prop-6N | ecosystem: Environmental > Aquatic > Marine > Wetlands > Sediment ... | reverse complement strand
TTCTAGTTTTACCTTATATGAAAAAGTAGCCTGTCCCCTTTTTTATTATTCTAGTTTTACCTTATATGAAAAAGTAGCCTGTCCCCTTTTTTATTAAGGCGCCTTTTGCTTGACAAGCCCCTCGTAATTATGTATACTTAATGCGAAAAATTATAAGACGTATCGCAAATAAAGACGGAGGTAATAGATGGCGGACGAGAAGGAAGTTCAAGAAGGAAAGATATTCGCTGTTATAGGCTATCTTGGCATCCTATGCCTGGTTCCTTTGATATTCAAAAGAGAAAACAAATTCGCCTTATTCCATGCCAAACAGGGCCTTGTTTTGTTTTTAGCGGAAATAGCCGCGTGGATAATAATGATGATACCCGTTTTGGGGCTTATCGGCCTTTTGGGCATTTTCGTTTTCGCGGTCATCTCGCTCATAGCTATGATACAGGCGCTTATGGGTAATTACTGGAAGATTCCGGTAATAGCGGATTTGTCGGATAAATTCAATATATAGTTTTATATCTTTAAAAAAGACACACCGTAATTTTTTTATTTATTGAGGTGTGTCTTTTTTTTGAGGCCCAGAGGCATAAATGCTTGATGTAAAACAGATGATGAAAAATTGCGCGCTGTGCCCCAGGAATTGCGGGGCAAATAGGACCGAGGGGGCAGGTGGATTTTGCGCCGCCTCGGATAAGGCGGAGATTTACGCCGCGCACCTGCATTTTGGCGAAGAGCCGCCTATATCCGGCAGTAACGGATCGGGTACGATTTTCTTCAATCACTGCAATATGAGATGCGTATACTGCCAGAATTATCGTTTTAGCCAATTGGCGGGCGGGAAGGAATTTGAGGCGGATGAACTTAAAGACCTGATGCTTTCCCTGCAAGGACAGGGCGCCCATAACATCAATTTGGTAAGCCCCACCCATTACGCCTGTCAGGTCGCCAACGCCGTTCTTCTGGCGAGAAAGAACGGATTAGAAATACCCGTCGTATATAATACAGGCGGCTACGAAAAGACAGAAACCCTGAAATTTTTGGAAGGCCTTATCGATATCTATCTTCTAGACATGCGCTACGGGGATGACGCGATTGCGGTGAGGTATTCGTCGTCTCCGGATTATGTCCGTATCAACAGGGCCGCCGCGAAAGAGATGCATAGGCAGGCGGGCGATTTAAAACTTTCAAATTCGGGGACAGCCGAAAAAGGCCTTATCATAAGGCATCTTTTGCTGCCAAACGGTTTAAGCGGGACAGAAAGCGTATTTGATTTTATATCAAACGAGATAGGAAAAGGCACGTATATATCGTTTATGAGCCAGTACTACCCGACGTATAAAGCGGGTGATTACAAAGAGATATCCCGGCGGATCAACAGGGATGAATATGACAGGGCGCTCGCAGCGTTTTATAAATGCGGCCTGAAAAACGGGTGGGTGCAGGAATATATGGGCGCCTGCGGCGATTCGGATTTTAGCGGCTCGAATATCGAACCGGATGTGTTTAGTTAGCCGGTAAAAAGACAGGGTACAGGGTTCAGGGTACAGGCGTTAGTAAGGCCTTGAGTTGACAGCTCAATCTAATGCTTGACTTGTGGCAAAAATAATTGTATAGTTAAACAAAGAAAACCGTAAGGAGGGTATATATGAGTTTATTTTTCAGGAAGTTGATATTCGCCGGCGTACTGGCGGCGCTCGTCATTCAGCTTACCGGATGCGGAGAGACCTTTCAAGGTATCGGCAAGGACGTCCATAGGGTCGGGAAAGGCGTAAAGACCATTTTCATAAGAGACGGTGAATAATTTTTATGATTAAGGGGTGAGGATTGTCAATACATCCGACTGCCATAATAGACCCCGGGGCAAAAATCTCCAAAGACGTAGAGATAGGCCCATATGCCGTGATAGAGGGCGATGTAACGTTGGGCCCGCGGGTTAAGATATGGGGCAACGCCTATATATGCCGATTTACGGAAATAGGGGAAGACTCCGAGGTGCATATGGGCGCCGTTATAGGCCATTTTCCGCAGGACCTCGTGTTTAGGAAAAAGAACAGCCGCCTTATTATCGGAAAGCGCAATATCATCCGCGAATACGCGACCATTCACAGGGGCACTAAGCAAAATTCCGCTACAGTTATAGGCGATGACAATTTTATTATGGGTTTCGCGCATATCGGCCATAACTGCGTGATCGGCAACAATGTCGTAATAGCTAATGCCGCGGCGCTTAGCGGGTATGTTGAAGCGGAAGACAGGGCTTTTATATCGGGTTACGCCACGATACACCAATTTGTGAGGATAGGCGCTATAGCTATGGTGGCCGCGCAGGCCCGCGTGGGCAAAGACATTCCGCCTTATATGCTCGCCAAAGGAGATACCGCCGTTTACGCCCCTAACCTGGTCGGATTGAGAAAGGCCGGTTTTTCGCAGAAGGTCCGCGCCGATATAAAAAAGGCCTACAAGATTCTCTACAGGTCGGGGTTAAATATATCCGAGGCCATAGAAAAACTGGAAGGCGCCCGGCCCGGCAAAGAAATCCGGCACCTATTGGATTTTCTAAAAAAGGATTCAAAAAGAGGGATATGTCAGCATATTTGACAATCCCCGATTATTTTTAAAGGCCGCTGTACCGCTGTTTAAAAATGTACCTTCCCCGTCGATATCTTTGTATTTTTCCTAAAATAAAACCAAAGACAGCTTTTGTTTTTTTTACGCCGCGTCGGTTTTTGCCTGAATTCTCGCCGGTTTACCCGGCGCCCCGCGTCTGCCCGACAGGCATCAGGCACAAGGGGTTTTTGCCGGCCTAAAAAAGTTGTTTTACATATAAAATATAACGCCGCTGCCCCGGAGAGAGAAATCTCAAAATTCGCTTGCAAATTTGCTGTCGCCGTTATATTATGTTAAAAAACACGAAAACATCGGCTTGCTCGAAAAAAGGGTTGATATATATGAAGAAAGGTCCTTTGAGGGAAGATTTTACCGCCGAAGAACCGTGGCGCGTATTTAGGATTATGGGGGAGTTTGTCGAGGGCTTTGAGATGCTTTCGCAAATAGGCCCGGCCGTATCCATATTCGGGTCGGCGCGTTCCAAAAGTGGGAGCATGTATTATAAACTGGCGCGGGAGACCGCGTCTGTTTTGGTCAAAGAGGGGTATAAAATCATCACCGGAGCGGGCCCCGGCATAATGGAGGCCGCGAATAAAGGCGCCAAACTCTCCGGAGGCGAATCCATAGGCTTGAATATAGAGGTCCCGGTTGCGCAGCAGCCGAACGCCTACATTACCACCTTGATGGAATTCAGGTATTTTTTCTGCAGAAAAGTCATGTTCGCGAAGTACAGCAAGGCCTTTGTCGTGTTTCCGGGCGGATTCGGCACTATGGATGAGCTTTTTGAGTCCTTAACACTCGTCCAGACCGGCAGGGTCCCGTTTTTCCCCATCATTGTGGTCGGCCGTAAATACTGGAAGGGCCTTATTGACTGGATGAGCCTCGATATGATGAATAACGGATGCATAGGCGATGCGGATATGAAAATATTTCATGTTGCAGACAGGCCGGAGGAAGTGGCCGCCATATTGAGGAAATTTTATAAAAAGAAAAAATAAACGCCGCCGCGGAGGCGGGGAAGGGGTGCGGAAAGATGAGCAATACGGCAAAGCTTACACAGCGCGACTTGAAGGTGTTTTTCAAAAAGACAAAAAAGAACCTTCAGAATGTGGGCAAAGAAGCGGGTGTCTGGATAAAAAAAGGCGAAGTCGAGATATCGCGTCTTTCCAAAATGGGGAGGCTCGAGCTTGATGTCGTCAATCTGGGCATGAAGAGAGAAAAACTGCTTAAAGATATCGGAAAAAGAGTGGTGGAGCGGGGGATTGGCCGGGAATCCGGCGACACGACGCTAAAAAATATGTGCGACAGGGTAACCTCCCTGGCGAAAGAGTCCAGAAGAAAAAAGGCCGAGGTCTCAAAAATAGGCAAAGGCCTTTTTAAGGGCGGACGGTCGAAAGGCAGAAAATAGGCCTTCTCCGGCTGCTTTGATTGCGTATGTTTAAGAAGTTAACCGTTTTTATATCGGCAATCGCCCTTATCGTCGCGGCCTCTGCCGCCGCGTCTTATTTTTTAGCCCCCGTCTTGAGGGAGGAATTTTTACATGCCGCGCGAAACGCCCTCGGAAGCGAGATAGAACTTTCCGGATTCAGGGTAGGCATATTGCGCGGCGTTATTTATTTGAAAGGCCTCAAGGCCGAGGACATCAGGCCTTTACAATACCGCAATTCCGTTACCGCTGACGAAATCATATTGGATATCGATTTAGCGGCCGTCATTTTACGAAGAAAAGCAATATTCCAAAAGCTTACGCTGAAAAATCTCGTTCTTCGTTTGGACAATAGGAAACGCGACGTTGCTCCGCCCGCGCGTCCGCCCGTAGGCGAAGGCGCTGCTTCCCCAAAAGGCGCGAACTTATCTCAATTCGTCTCCGATGAGTTTTATTTCAGGGAAATCGCGATAGTGGATTCCCGATTTGTATTCGAGGATTATCATGTGACCCCGGCGCCTAATACCATAAAACTCGATAATATTAACGGCCGTTTTTCCCGCCTTCGGCTGTCGCTGCGTAAAGAGCCGAGCGTCAACGGAGACCTCAGCATAGAATCCTCGCTCGGCACAAATGATAAAAGCCGCATGGAACTAGATGGCTCTTTTTATAAAGGTTCCGAAGGCGTCGATTTTGATTTAAAATTAAGTTTTGACCGGCTCGACCTTACAGATTTTTCCCCTTATTATTCACAGACGTCATTTACCATCTTAAGAAAGGCCGCGTTGGATTTGGAATCATCCGCGGTATGCAGAAAGAACCGGTTGAAAGCCGTTCAGAACGCGCGCATTTACGATATTGAATTGGAGGATATCGCTCTGCGGGAAGGGGACAGGCTTTTTGGCCTGCCGGCCAAGACCGTTATAGAGTTTTTTAAAGATTCGAAGTTCGATGTCTCGTTCAGCTTCAATCTGGTGGGCGAGCTGAACGACCTGAAGTTTGACCCCGACCCCCTGATTAAAAAGATCCTTTCAAGGGCCCTGGCCGATAAGATAATGTCCCAGATTCAAGAATGGCCCAGGGACGTGGTCAAGATGGGCGAAAAGGCCATAAAAAAAGGCCTGATCGACGGGGGAGAAGATATAGAGGACATAGAAAGGGAATTAGACAAGGTTAAGGAAAAATTCAACAAGCTTTTTAATTAGATCAGGATTAACGCAGATTATGAGCAATCTCCGGATCGCCGAGATTTTTGAGAAGATGGCCGACATTTTAGAGGTGCAGGACGCGAACCCTTTTCGCGTAAGGGCCTACCGTAGGGCAGCCCGCACCATAGAGGGCCTGGGCCGGGAGGCGGCAGGGATCGCCGCGGAGGGGGCCCTGTCCGAACTTTCGGGCATAGGCGAGGACCTCGCCTCCAAAATCAATGAATTTCTGGCCACGGGAAAGATATCGGCTTACGAGGGCCTTAAAAAGCGAGTAAAACCGGTTTTGCTTGATATGATGGATATCCCGGGTATCGGACCTAAGACCGCTAAGCTTTTGAGCGATAAACTTAAAGTAAAATCCCTGGATGACCTTGAGAAGAAGGCAAAAACACATAAAATAGCCGGCCTGCCCGGATTAAAGGAAAAGACAGAGGAGAATATACTTAAGGGTTTAAGATTTTTGAAGAAAGACAGCGGGAGGATGCCGATTGACACGGCATTTACGGCCGCCGCCGGCATAATAGCGGGCCTTAAAAGGCATCCAGAGGTTATAGATATATCTCCGGCGGGCAGTTTGAGGCGTATGAAGGAAACCGTTCGCGACGTGGATATTTTGGTCACGTCGAAAAACGGGGGTAAAGTCATAGAGGCCTTTACGGGCCTTCCGGAAATCGCGAGCGTAAGTGCGCGCGGCGAGACAAAATCCAGTGTCGTAACTAAAGACAATGTCCGCGTGGACCTTCGTGTGGTACCGCCCGAAAGCTACGGCGCCGCGCTTATGTATTTTACCGGATCAAAAGAGCACAATATCGCGATGAGGGAGATGGCGCGGAAAAAAGGATTAAAAATAAATGAGTACGGCGTGTTTCGCAAAAGGGGAAACAGAAAGATAGCCGGTAAGAGCGAAGATGAGATATACTCCCTTTTTAAAATGCCTTATGTCGAGCCGGAACTCAGGGAAAATACGGGCGAGATAGACGCCGCGTTGCGCGGTAGACTGCCTCGGCTTCTAAGCGTCGATGATATTAGGGGTGATTTCCATATCCACACGAAGGCCTCCGACGGCGTGCTTTCGATAAGCGAGATAGCGGCCCTGGCGAAAAAAAGGGGATATGAATATGCGCTCATCAGCGACCATTCGGCGTCTTTAAAGATAGCCGGAGGCCTCGGCGAAAAAAGGATGTTGAGGCAGATTGAGACGGTTCGCCGTTTCAATGCGCGATACACGGGGATTGAGATTTTAATAGGTTCCGAGGTCGATATACTCGATAACGGCGACATGGATTATAGCGATGAGATTTTAAAAAAACTGGACTTTGTTATAGCGGCTATTCACTCGGGCTTCAAACAGACAAAAGAGAAGCTTACCTCAAGGATAATAAAGGCCATGCATAACAGGTATGTGAACACCATAGCGCATCCGTCCGGCCGGCTTATAGGCCAGAGAGACGCCTATGACCTGGATTACGAGAAGATTTTCGCCGCCGCGAAAAAAACAAAAACGGCCCTTGAAATAAACGCGTGCCCGGAAAGGCTCGACCTTACGGATATAAACGCGAGGCGGGCGCGTGAGGCGGGCGTCAAGCTCGGGATCGCCACCGATACCCATACGAAACATCAGATGGACAATATGATTTACGGCGTAAGCGTGGCAAGAAGAGGATGGTGCGGCAAGAAGGATGTCTTGAACTGTTTAGGCCTTAAGGAGCTTAAGAGATTTGTCCAGGAAAAACGGAATGGGAAAAATATTGATTAGATTGTACGAGGAGCTTTACAGGTCTTTCGGGCCGCAGCATTGGTGGCCCGCCAGGACAAGATTCGAGATTGTGATAGGCACCATTCTCACTCAGAATACGGCATGGTCAAATGTCGAGAAGGCCATAGCGAATCTTAGGAAAGAGAAGCTGTTGAGCCCGCTTTCCTTAAAAAACGTTAAAAAGAAAAAACTTGCGGCGCTCATCAGGCCCGCGGGGTACTACAACATAAAGACAGAAAGGCTTAAAAATTTCGTGAATTTTCTTTTTAAAAAATACGACGGTAGTCTCAGAAAGATGTTTTTGCGGGATACGCCGCGCTTAAAAGAGGAACTTCTTTCTGTCAAGGGTATCGGCATGGAGAGCGCGGATTCGATACTTCTTTACGCCGGCAGAAAGCCGATATTCGTAATAGACGCCTATACAAAGCGCGTCCTTTCCCGCCACGATATAATAGATAAAGACAGCGATTATGAAAGTGTGCAAAGGTTGTTTATGGACAATCTCCCCACCGACCACCGCATTTTTAACGAATATCACGCGCTGCTTGTAAGGTTGGCTAAAGATATATGCAGAAAAAAGCCCAGGTGCCATATATGCCCCATCAAGCCCATTTTTGAATAAGCCCCGTTTTTTTAACTCCGCTACCCCTTGTTTTTAAGAAAACTTACCCCTCCGTCTTGATAATCATGTAATTACAAGGTATACTATTAATACATTAAAGACCTACCTTAAAGGGGGACGCCATGGCCAAGAACAATAAAACGCGCAAAGTATCTCACGGAAAACAGACGATAGTCCTTGCCCTGCCTTATTTTACGGATATGTTCGGTTCTTATTACGCTATAGAGGTTATGAAAGGCGTGGGCAAAGCGATAGAGAATTCTCAGTTTGATTTACAGCTTCATATGTTTGAGCCTGAAACGGGCGGCGAGGCGGTGGAGACGCACCTTATGAGTGTGCCGAATTTGAGCGGCGTCCTTTTCGCCGATATAGACGGAAATCGCGGTATTATAACCGCGGTCAAAAAAAGAAAAATTCCCTATATAGTTATGAATAACTTTTTTGATGACAATGAAGGTAATTGTATAGGGATAGATAATAAGGCCGCCGCGAATGAGGCGATGGAATATCTGATAAAACTCGGCCATAGGGATATAGCCACTATAACCGGAAACCTGAAGACCCAGTCGGCTATCATGCGCCTCGAGGGCTATAAAGAGGCTTTGAACAGGCATAAGATAAAGATAAACCCGGATTACATCGTAAACGGCGCCTACAATAGGGAAAAGGCGAAAGAGGCGATGGTAAAGCTTATAAACGAGAAGCCCAGGCCGACGGCCGTTTTTGCCGCCAGTGACCTTATGGCGTTTGGCGCGATAATGATGGCCTTAAGGGAGGACGTCAGGGTGCCGGAGGACATATCGATTGTGGGCTTTGACAATAGCCCCATTGCGGCCCTGGGGCATGTAACCATTACTACCGTAAATCAGCCGCTAAACGAAATGGGCACCATCGCCACAGAATCGCTTATCGGTATTATCGAAGGCAAACTTAAACAGCCCTTCAAGAAGGTTTTGCCTACCACGGTTATTATGGGAAGTTCATGCAGGCGGCTCTAGAACATTTAAGGAGAATGTCTAATCGAGTATGGATGTCTATGTACTTGGTTCGGGTGTAGGTGCCCCGAATGTAAACAGGGGATATCCCGGGCTTCTTGTTGATTGCGGGACGGAGCGTGTTCTCATAGATCCGGGCCCGGGAAGCGTAAGGCAGATGTGGAAACTGGCCTTTAGCTATACACTTATAGATTCTGTAGTCATTACACATTTCCATCCGGACCATTGTCTTGATGTCGTGTCTTTTTTGTTTGCCTGTAAGTATCCGTTGAACCGCCGCGAGAAAGGGCTTTCCATAATAGGCCCCGAAGGCCTGAAGAAGTTTTACGGGAATATTACAGAGACCTTCGGGGACACTATAATGCCGGAATTTTTTGAGTTGCACCTTAAGGAGGTAAAGGAGGATACGGTCCGGATAGGCAGGGCGCGCCTTACCGTCAAGCCGGTTGAGCATTCCGACGCCTCAATAGGGATACGATACGTAGACAACAACGGAGGAATCCTGTGCTATTCGGGCGATACGGATTATTGCGCGAATATAGTCGAATTGGCGCGCGGCGCGGATTTGTTGATTTTAGAATGTTCTTTTCCGGACGAAGGCAAGGTCAAGGGGCACCTGACGCCCTCTTACGCGGGTAGAATAGCCAGCGAGGCAAAGGCCAAAAGATTACTTTTGACGCATCTCTATCCGGTGTGCGATGAAGCGGATATCCCCGCTCAGTGCAAAAAGGAATTCGACGGCGAGGTCGCCGTCGCTTCGGATTTGATGAAGGTGACGATTTAGTTTTAAGCATGACTCGCGCCTGCTCCGTAAGTAGGCGCCCATTTAAGGAGGTGTGCTATGGCATTATTCCGTAGAAAAAAGACCAAGGCGAAAAAATCGTCGCGGCGCAAAGTAAAAACCAAGAAGGTAACTAAAAAAAGAAAAAAAACGGTCCGCAAGCGTCCGGTAAAGGCGCGGGCAGCGAAAGGCAAAGAGGTCTTAATCGGGGTGGTGAGCCACTACTTTCCGCACGTAAAGGCCGGCGCTATTTTGATTAAAAAAGGGGCAATAGCCGTCGGGGATACGCTTCATATCAAAGGCCACACGACCGATTTCAAACAGAAAGTCGGGTCTCTTCAGATAGACAGAAATCCGGTAGAAAAGGCCTTTAAGGGGGCCGAAATAGGCATTCTCGTTAAGTCACGCGTAAGGATAAATGACAAGGTTTATAAAACAGCGCCCTGATACGGCGGACCCTTTTGATTTTCGCGACGTTTCTCGGAAATATAAATTGCCTTATTTAAGCAAGTAGGATTAGTTTATGCCTGATGAGAAAAAAGACAAAAGACAATATATGAGGCTCAATACGGTATTTCCCGTAGAGTTCTATATCGTAGACAAAGAAAGCAGAAACGCGATCTCAGAACTATATGAGGGCTTTACCAGAAATATAGGAAAAGGGGGCATGGGGGTATTTGCCAAGACCCTTAAGTGTAAGGAAGGGGAGCGCCTGGACCTCGCGCCGCATAATACAAAACTCAAGGTTATCATGAATATCCCTCTGGACAAACAGCCCGTTGAGTGTTTCGCGACGGTCGAGTGGGTCGAGAGACGGCCCGGCCCGCTTATCGATACCTATTATTTCGGCATATCGTACGATTTTATAAACGAACTTGAATATGAAAAAATAATGGATTACGTGCAGTGGCTGCGCGCGAAGCCCAGGTTGATAGTGCTGGGAATAATCTTTCTTGCCATATGCCTTGTCCTTTCAACCGTCTTCCTTTTTAAGATAAACATGAGAAAAAACGTGATTAAGAGAGAATTATCGGCATCCGCCGCCGAAGGCAAGCGGGCCAGAGCAGCCAAGATACAGGCGGAAAACAAGAAATCCGCCATGGAAACGAAGCTTGAGGCCAGCAAAAGGAGGCAGGTGGCTATGCAGGCCGCGGTCGAAAAACTGGCGGAGCAAAAAAAGGCGCTGGAGGAGATATCCAAATGGAAGGAAGGCGATAATCAGGACCTACAGATAACGATTGAGCGATTAACCGAAGAGAAAAAAATTCTTGAGGAAAAAATCAACCACGAAGGCGAGAGCATAGAGGAGGAGCAGTACGCGAAGGGGGAAACGTCCGAAAAAGCCGAAGATGGCGCCGCCGAAAAATTCGCGAGCCGTTTAAAATCCGAGGAGCCGAATTACGATAAATTCAGCGAATTAATACTTAACGAAAGGATTCAGGGGCTCGATGCCTATCTATCGGGCCATCGAGGCAGTATTTACCATGCCGCGGCGCTTTTCGCCCTCGCGGAATTGAGGTATAAATACACCGACAAGGCCCTTGCCGAGGTGAATTATGACGAGGTGATAACGCTTTATCCCAAGAGTAAATACGCGCTCTATTCAAGCCACAGGTTGGACCAGTTAAGGAGGAATTATAACTACGATTATTACACGCTCAGGGATTTTTACGATGAATACAATCTGCCGGAACTGTTCGACCATCGTAATATAGAGCCATACATAAAGTAAGAAACATTATATCCGTCTCGGAGGCGCCGGGTTTTCATTTTCGCGCGATTACTTGAGCCCCGACGTCCGCGAGACGCTTTTTGCAAAAGGAGGTTCTATGGTACAGGCGTATATTCTGATAAACCTGAACACGCCAAACTTGTCCGATACCATGAAACAACTTAAAACGGTCAAAGGGATTAAGAACGCCAACGCGGTAATAGGTCCTTATGATTGTATAGCTGAGTTAGAGGCGGGTAGCATGGATGCGCTCGGTGATGTAGTAGTTGACAAGATCCTGAAAGTGGACGGCGTGGCCAAGACGCTGACATGCGTTAAATTATAAAAAAACGAGGCGAAAAATAGGGAGAATACCGTGGACGTATCCCTGTCTTTTTTTAAAAAGCCGCACAAGATAAAGAAAGAATCCTCCCACCGTTTTAACAGGTGGTCCCGTAAATACGACAGGAGCATACTGCAGTTTCTTATGTTTAGCCGTTCTCACGATCTCTTTATAGAAAATATACTTCGGGAGCGCGGGATATCGAGGGTACTGGATATAGGATGCGGTACCGGGGAGTTCGCGATAAAATTGAAAAAATATAAGAGCTCCGCAGAGATTTTTGGCATTGACATATCCGAGGATATGATAAATACCGCCAAATCGAAACCGGCCGCCGAAGGTATCGACTTCAGAACGGGCGACTCCGAAAATATACCTCACGATGACGATTATTTCGATTGCATTACCTGCGCCCACTCTTTTCATCACTATCCTCACAAGAAAAAGGCCGTGCGCGAGATGTTTAGGGTCTTGAGGAATAACGGCACGCTTATGATAATAGACGGATGCAAAGACGGATTGTTGGGCAAGGTTATTTTCGATTTTTTCGTAAAGGCCCACGAGGTCAATGTCCACCATCTACACAGCAGCCAGTTTCGACGCATAATGGCGAACGCCGGTTTTGAGAATATAGTTCAGGCCAGGTTTAATTTATTCATACCGCTCTTATTTACCAAAGGAGTCGCAGGTAAGGAGGGTAAATGTTGACGTTTATTACCGGCGCTACGGGTTTCATAGGAAGTAATCTCGCTATGCGCCTTGCCTCGCGCGGCGATGAGCTAAAATGCCTGGCGCGCGAGACGAGCGACCTCAATACTCTCAAAAAACTCAATGTCTCCATAGTTTCGGGCGATATGAAAGACAAAGACGCGCTACATTCGGCCATGGACGGAGTTGAGACAGTGTATCATAACGCGGCCGTGGTCGGCGAATGGCTGTCCGAAAATGAGGCGCTTGAGGTTAACGTGAAGGGCACACAAAATCTCCTGGAGGCGAGCCTGGAGGCGGGTGTCAAAAAATTCGTTTACGTAAGCTCACTGGCTGTGCTTGGAATGAAACACCACCAAAATACACCTGCCGATGCGCCGCATCAAAAGACCGGCGACATATATTCGGACAGCAAGATAGATTCGGAAAAGACGGTTATGGATTTTTATGAAAAACACGGCCTGCCCGTGGTTATAGTAAGGCCCGGGTTTGTCTTTGGACCGGGGGATAAAAGGTTTATACCCAATATATTAAGGCTCCTCAATGAAGGCAGATTTATGTTTTTGGGAGGCGGCAACAACGTAATGAATCTGGTATATATAGACAACCTTATTGATGTCTTGGTGGAGGCGGGCAGAAGAAAAGAGGCGGTCGGGCAAGTATACAACATTACCAATAAAGACAAGACGACCATGAAGGATTTTATATATACGATATGCGACATATCCGGCCTTAAAAGGCCCCGCAAATCACTGCCTTTTCCCGTAGCCAAAACTCTTGCCTCGATACTTGAGGCGATCGGCAGGATGGCCAAAAAGAAGACACCTCCTTTGCTTACAAAGGCGCGCGTCAAGGTCTCGGGGCTTAATCTGGATTTTGATATTTCTAAGGCCGTAAAAGAACTCGGTTATGATTCGAAAGTCAGCATAAAAGAAGGACTCGAAAGGACGCTCGCGTCATTATAGAAAGAGAGGACGCATATGCACGTAGAGACGAATTATATAATGGATGCCATAAAGGGCCGCCGCAGCAGGCGCGCCTTTTCGGATAGATCCATATCCGAAGATACAGTCAAGGACATAATAGAGGCGGGCCGATATGCCCCCAGCGCCCTTAATAAACAGCCGTGGAAGTTTATAGTTATCGCGAAAAAAGAGGTTATAAGAGAGCTTTCTGAAATAATCAAGGAAAAGACCCGCAAGATCGCCAGGTTTCTGCCGTTACTCAAGTTGCTAAAGTTCTCTCTCAGGGATCCGCAGGTCATCGGCGCCATAAAAAAGACTATAGCCGGAGGGGAAGACCCGGTTTTTTATAAGGCCCCTCTTCTTATAATCATCGCCTCGGCTAAAAATAGCGGCCCTTTTGCCCCTAAAGATTGTGCCCTGGCCTCGCAGAATATGATGCTTTACGCGCATTCTATAGGAATAGGCAGCTGCTATATAGGGCGGGCGGATATCCTCATGATGAGCGGGGCGGCTAAACGTAAAATATCCCTGCCGGCGGGTGATAGGATACAATGCGCGCTTATATTCGGTTACGCCGCTGAGGGAGGCAATAAGGCGTTTGCGCCGGAAAGACGCAGGGACAATATTATAAACTGGGTGCGTTGATGAGAGAATCACTGGGGCAATATAGGACTCGCGACGGAAAATCACTTTTCTACAGGAAATGGAGCGGCCCCGGCAGCGTGATAGTTTATCTGCACGGCATCGAATCCAATTCCGGATGGTTCTCGCCCTTTGCCTCGCTTCTTAATGAACATGGATTTGTGGTATACGGGATAGACCGCAGGGGTTCCGGATTCAACGCCGAAAACAAAGGGGATATAGTCGATTATAACATATTTCTTGACGATATAGAGGACGCGCTGCATTTTGTTCGAGAACAGAATATAGGCAAAAGACTTTACCTGGCGGGGATATGCTGGGGCGGCCTGTTGGCCGTGAATTACGCGACAAAGATAAAACTTGCTCCCGACGGACTCATATTACTTTCGCCCGCCATCTGCCGAAAAGTGGATTTGAATCCCATAGTAAAGGCCCTCGCGAGGGCGTGCTTTCTTTGCTGTCCCGAGAAGCGCTTTAAAATACCGATAATGGACCGCATGTTTACTTCTAATGAACGCTATCTTGATTTTATAAAAAAAGACAAAATGCGGATTAGAGGCCTTACGTGCAGGTTTTTAAACGGTATAATAAAAATGGAGCGGGATTTTGGCGGCATCAACCACAGGATCACCTTGCCCGTGGCGGTTTTACTTTCGGGATACGACGAGATAGTGGACAATGAACGGGTGAAAAAGTGGTTTGAAAAAGTGAAATCGGCGGATAAGGCGATCAAAATATTTGAGGGCATGAGGCATGTAATGCCTTTCGAAGACAACATCGCTCCGCTGGTGAATTTTATAGCCGATTGGATAAAGATAAGGGAGACGGCCGTTGAAAGCCCGCGTGTCAAGAATTGAAATACTATCGGTAGATATACCTTTTAAGGCGAGTTTTAAGCACGCCTCCAAGAAAAGAGAGGTGTCCGAAAGTATATTCGTCAGAGTCCAGATGAAAGGCGGGGAGGTGGGATTTGGCGAATCTCTGCCGCGGCCTTATGTTACGGGAGAGGACCAAAAATCGGTTTCGCAAAATTTGAAAGACGTCCTTTCACAGTCACTTCCTGATAGGGCATTCGGTTCTTTTGGGGATGTTGTTGATTTTTGCCGCTCGTTTGAAGAGCTGAAAGGCGCCGCTAAGTGCGCTTTTGAATTGGCGCTGCTCGATTCGGCGGGAAAGGCCTTTAATCGTTCCGCGGGCAGCGCGTTAGGCCGGCCGAAGCAAAATACCCTGAGGTATAGCGCGGCCATAGGCAGCGATTCGGTATGCAGAACAAAGATATCCGCCCTCAAATTCAGGCTGTACGGCATCAGAGATATTAAACTGAAAGTCGGCGACGAAAAAGATGTCGAAAGGCTGAAGGCAGCCAGGTCGGTCCTGGGCAGGCATAAAGATATAAGATTGGACGCGAACTGCGCGTGGAGCGCCGAGGAGGCCATAGAAAAGCTGACTATTATGCGGGATTTCAATTTTAGTTTGATCGAGCAGCCGGTCAGTAAAGGCAGTATCGAGGCCCTTAAAAAGGTATCCGACGCTATTCCGGAGCCGGTTATGGCGGATGAATCTCTCTGTGATATAAAAGACGCCAGAGAGCTTGCCGGGCGAAAGGCCTGCGATATGTTTAATATAAGGATCTCAAAATGCGGAGGCCTTTTGAATGCGCTTAAGATAGCCGAGATCGCCGCGGCGAACGGCATCTCCTGTCAGTTGGGTTGCCAGGTGGGAGAGACCGGCATATTATCCGCGGCCGGCAGGCATTTTGCCTCTTTCGTCGACGGAATAAAGTATCTGGAGGGGTCGTACGCCAGATTTTTGCTTCTCGAGGATATCATCAGAGAGGATGTCAGTTTTGGCTACGGCGGCCTGGCGCGTCCCCTTAAAGGCGCGGGCCTCGGGGTTACGGTCAATGAGGACATTTTGAACAAATATGTCAGAAACAGGATTACCATAGGATAGGTGCGGTTATGGCGATAGCGCCGTATGTGATTAAGGTATACGGATTAAAGGCCGCGGGTTTCGAGAGGGCTACAAGAAAACCGATCGAAAGCCAGCGCGCGCTGCTTTTGGAACTTTTGGCGCGCAATAAGAATACGGTGTTCGGCAGGAAATATGATTTCGCGCACATCCGCTCCGTTGAGGACTATCAGGCGCGCGTGCCGTTGAATGACTATGAGACATTGAGGCCGTATGTGGAGCGCCTTACGCGCGGAGAAGGCAACATACTTACGGCGGAGAAACCCATACTTTTCGGGGTCACAAGCGGGACTACCGGCAAGCCCAAGTTTATACCCGTTACGGAATATTCAAGGAAGAAAAAGAAAGAGGTCATGGATATCTGGAGTTATTATCTGTTGAGAGACCATCCCGGCGTGCTCAATGGAAAGATACTGGCCATAGTGAGTCCCGAAAAAGAGGGTTCGACGACATGCAATATCCCCTTCGGCGCGGAATCCGGACATGGCTATAAGAATATGCCTGAGGTGGTAAAGAACTTATATGTCCTGCCCTATGAGGTGTTTGAGATAAAGGACTATGACGCCAAGTATTACTGCATATTGCGCATTGCCCTTGAGAAAAATATATCCGCTATAGGGGCGCTTAACCCAAGCACCATACTTCTGTTATGCCAGAGGATAGAAAAAGTGAAAGACAGGGTTATCGAGGATATAAGACGCGGTACCCTTAACGCCGAATTGTCCCTTCGTTATGATATAAGGAAAAGGGTGGAGGAGAAATTAAGGCCCAATCCCAAACGCGCCGATGAATTAATCAGGATGTCGGAGGAAAGAGACGGAAATCTCCTGCCCGCTGACTTATGGCCTAACCTGCGCGTTATCGCCTGCTGGAAAGGGGGAGCGGTAGGTGTTTATCTGCCTCATATCAGGAAATATTTCGGAGATAAAATAGCCATAAGGGATTTTGGATATTTGTCAAGCGAGGCTCGGGCCTCGATACCCTTGTGCGATGAAGGATGCCAGGGTATTCTGGCCGTCACGAGCAACTTTTACGAATTTTTGCCTAAGGATGATATGCCGCGCAGAGACAGGACTTTTTTACTTGCGCATCAGCTCGAGCCGGGCAGGGAGTATTATGTGATCTTGACTACTCACAACGGACTTTACAGGTACAATATAGACGACATAGTCAGGGTCGCGGGATTTTTTAACGGAACACCCTTAATAGAGTTTAGGCAGAAGGGTTCTCTGGTGTGCTCGGTCAGCGGAGAAAAACTTTATGAGTCGCAGGTCAATGAGGCGGTCAATAAGGCGGCCGAATCGATAGGACTTAACCTGCAAAGCTTTTCGGCCTGTGTGGAATGGCTGAATACTCCGCGGTACGCCTTTCTCGTGGAGTTTGAAAGCGGCGATTTGCCCGAGGAATCAAAAAAGGCCCTGTTAAAGGCCATAGAAAAGGAGCTAAGCAGGTTAAATGTGGAGTATGTGACAAAAAGGCGCTCCCAGCGCCTGGGGCATCCTGTATTGAAGGTCGTGGAATGCGGTTCTTTCGACAGCTATCGCTGTAAAAAGGTCAGCGAAGGTTCTCCCGACGGACAGTTCAAGATACCTCAGCTTACCAACGACATAAATTTTCACAAAAACTTTAAGGTGGTAGAAGAGATAACGCCTTAGAAAGGAGAGGATGATGGCAAATGTAAAGATAGACGAGGCGGCGTGCACGGGCTGCGGTCTTTGCGCGGCGAGCTGTCCGGAGGTATTCGAGATAGGCAGCGACAATAAGGCGCATGTAAAGGACTCCGGGTCCTCAAATTGCGACCTTAAGCAGGTAGCGGGGGAGTGCCCCGTCGAGGCGATCAAGGTCGAATAAGTTACGCGCCTCTTTTTGAACATTTTTGTTAGAAAGCGAATCTTTTGTCGATGTGTCTATCGATAAAAAGTTGCGCGCCGGGTGTGTTTTGGCGGAAATAATCAGAAAGGATATAGAATAAAAAAGTTAAACCCATACCCTGCGGTCGAGTGAGCGGTAACCTATAGCTTCGGCAATGGAATCCGCGTCGGCCTCCTCTTTGCCGTCGATGTCGGCGATCGTCCGCGAGAGTTTTAGGATCTTGTCATACGCCCTGGCGCTGAAGTTCATTTCCGTAACCGCCAGCCTGAAGAGATCCTCCGCTTCTTTAGTAAGGCCGCAGTGTCTATATATCTCTTCGGGTGAAAGCAGGGCGTTGATATTGTAACGCTTGTTTCTGTAGCGCCTTTTCTGCCTTCCGCGCGCCCGCGCCACCTTTATTTTTATATCTTTTGACGATTCGCAGTTTTTGGGCTTGGAAAGGTCATCGTAATCCAGGGCCGGGACCTCCAGATGGATGTCTATCCTGTCCAGCAGGGGGCCGGATATCCTGGAAAGATACCTTTGCACCATAGGTATGGTGCAGTGGCATTCTTTTTTAGGATGCGTTAGGAAGCCGCACGGACAGGGGTTCATTGCCGCTATGAGCATAAAGCGGGCGGGATATTGCACAGTGCCGGCGCTTCTGGTTATATTGATCATTCCTTCTTCCATCGGCTGCCTTAGCATCTCGAGGATATTTCTGTGAAACTCGGGCAGCTCATCAAGGAAGAGCACTCCGTTGTGGGCGAGCGTAATTTCTCCTGGGAGGAGAAACCTTCCTCCTCCGATAAGGCCGCTGTACGAGATCGAGTGATGTGGAGCGCGGAAGGGCCTCTGCGATATGAGAAACTTATTTTTTGAAGTATTTCCGGCTATACTGTGTATCTTTGTCGTCTCGATGGATTCCTCAAATGACATATCCGGCAGGATCGTCCGCATCCTTTTCGCCAGCATGGTTTTTCCGGAGCCGGGAGGGCCTATCAAGAGGACATTGTGCCCTCCGGCGGCGGCTATTTGAAGTCCCCTTTTTATGTATATATGCCCTTTTACCTCATTGAAATCCGCATCGTGCTTGGCCGCGGCATCATAGACCTTTTCAATATTCATCTCGGTTCGATTTATCGTCTTTTCGCCCTTTAAGATATCCACCGCCTCTGTCAGATTGTTTATCGGGAATACGGCCATATCTTTTACCAAAGAGGCCTCCGGGGCGTTTTCCGACGGAATCAGACATCTGTTAATGCCTTTACCGCGCATGCTTAACACCCTGGGCAATATGCCGTTAAGCGGCCTCAGGCAACCGTCCAATGAAAGTTCTCCGCATACCAGGGTATGATTCAGCGAGTTTTTGTCGAATTGTCCGGTGGCGGCCAGTATGGCCATGGCGATAGGAAGGTCAAATGAAGGCCCTTCTTTTTTTATCCCCGCGGGCGCCAGGTTTACCGTTATCTTATTATTCGGAAATTTAAACCCGGAGTTTACAAGGGCGTTCCTGACTCTTTTTATGCTTTCCCTTACGGCGGCATCCGGCAGGCCTACTATAGAGAAGGAGGGAAGGCCTTGAGATGCGACATCCGCCTCAACGGTGACTTCTTTGGCGTTTATGCCGTGCAATACGCTTGATTTTGCCTTGGCGAGCATGTTTATCCATCCGCGTAAAACGCGTTTTTTATAAGTTTTATGGTTTTTTTTCGAAATCTACCCCTGTCTAAAATAGACATCACGTCAAAACGCGCGCTTCTATTATAGAGGCGCTTTTTTTGTATATATAGCCGCGCGAGGAGGATCAGCTTGCGCCTTTTTTTCGCTCCTACGGCCTCTTCGGGCATACCGTAGGCCTCGGAGCGCCTCATCTTGACCTCTATGAATACCAGTGCGCCCTTATATTCCGCGACTATATCGAGTTCACCTATCGACGTCGAATAATTTCTTGCCAGTATCTTATACCCGCGCCTCTTTAGGTATCGGCAGGCAAGTCTTTCGCCGTAGGTGCCGACTTTTTTATTATCCGGCCTGTTCATTAAAGGCCTTAACGATCATTTCGCTCAGGGCCTCTCTTATCTCTTTGGTCATAGGCCTGATGGACTCATACCATCTGCCGTCTTTACCCTCTTTTGAGGGCATCCTGACCACAAGGCCGTTATGGCCTTCCATAATACGCAGCCCTTTGATCATAACGGTATCCGAGACGACTATGTCGCAGAACGCCTTTAAAGAACCGTTGCCCTCAAAGCGATACATATTGGCTATCTCTATATCAAGCATTTTTCATCACCTCCACTTATATATACGTCTGAGGGGGCCGTTTTCTTTCAAAAAATTTTAAAAAAAATAAAAAAAGGCATCCCACTCGCCTTGCTGATTTTTCGCGAGCGGGATGCCCCGACGGGAAAGGGGATAAATGTTTAGAGGCGGTTTTTAAATATTTCCTCCAGTTCTCTTTCGCCGGTTTTATCGTGCTTCTTCCAGGCGTTATATATCATTATGAGAGTCCTGGCGCTTTCTTTATTGAATATCCATTTAAGCCCCAGGATAACGGCGAGTATGAGGAACTGCAGGAAATAGCGCTGCGTGAAAAAGGAAACCGCGAGAGAGGCAAGTGAAAAGGCGAGCCAGGCGTTCCTTTTTAAATAGGTCATTATTTTGGTCTCCTTCGTTTTGTGCGACGGGTGCAGGGATTTGGCCTTTTTTCTTATCTTGGCCGGCACCTTCCCGAGATCGAGCCCTTCGCCGTATGCGGAATAGAAGGCGGCCCCCTCGATAAGCTCGTCGCAGCGGGCGCAGCCCTTTACATGCTCGGCTATGCTGCGCGAGGAATCCGCCTCAAGCAGGCCGGAGACATATTCCTCCAGCGCCTCAAGAGACGGGCAGTCGGGCCCCTTCCCGGGTATGTCTTTTTGTCGCGAAAAATATGTCTTAAGCATATCGTCCATATTGTCGGTCTTCACACTCCCTCCACTTATATATACGTTTGAGAAGCCGTTTTTCTTTCAAATTTTATAAATTTTTTGATTCGATATATCTTTTTATCTTATTTTTCGCCCTGGCGATAACGGTTGATACGGAGTTTATCGACGTATTAAAGTTTTCCGCGATCTCTTTATGCCTTTTTCCGGAGATGTAGTTAAGCCTCAGGTAGGCCTTTTCCTTTTTATTGAGAATCCTTAGGGCGTCCTCAAGCAAAGACATCTTTTCAGCGGAGAGATTTTTCGATCGCCCCTGTGAAATTAAGCCCTCCTCCGCCGCCCTGCGAAACGCGTTTTCCATGCGATTCTTTTTTCTTATAAAATCTATTGTGGCATTGGAGGCGAGGATGATGAGCCAGGGGGCTATATTATCCCTATTTCTTATTTCGGAAAGCCGTTTTTTCTCCCATATAAAGGTGAATACGCCTTGGTATATATCATCTGCCTCGGACATCAGGTAGGATGAATAATATTTACTTAGTTTGCGTTTTATAGACCAGTAGATAAGGCCCGAGAAGCGGTCCACAAACTCGCCCCAGGCATCAGGGTCGCCCCCGATGCATTTTTCCACTAGTTCCCGGTCATCTTGTCTATTCATAGGGATGATATTATATAACCGCCGCGGTCTTTTTTCAAGGGCAAAATCAGGGTTCGTCCGAAGGACGAAGGGGGCAGACTCGTCCTTTGCCTTACGAACCCGTCTACCAGCTCTTCTGCCGGGCTTGAGGTTCCATTCGCTCCGACAAAATTCTTGACGCTTCCGGGTTCGCGAAAAATCGGGGACGGTGAACTCGCTCAACACTACCGTGTTGGCTCGGACAGTCCACCGTCCTTTTAGAAACCGATTTTTCACTCCCCGGAAGCTGAATTTTGTAGTCGCTCATATGAACCTCAAGCCCGGCTTTTTGGTAGGTAAATCCGGGACGGTTCTCGCTCCACGCTGGGGACGGTTCTCACCGCAAATGGGGACAGGTCTAGCTTTGGAGCGGGGACAGGTTTAGCTTTGCGGCGAGAACCGTCCCGGAGGCGGGGATTCTTGAAATTGCTATATTATTGTGATATAATTAATATAATTACAAATTAGGATATTATAATGAGTAGAAAAGGATTCACTTTAATAGAGCTTCTTGTGGTTATCGCTATTCTCGGAGTTATCGCGGCCTTTTTATTGCCTGTGTTAGGCAGGGCGAGGGAACAGAGCAAGCGCATACACTGCGTAAACAATCTTAGGCAGCATGGAATAGCGTGGTATATGTATCTGGACGACAACGATGAGACATTTCCCGCCTACGGCAAGCCGATAGACGGCAAGGCGACAGAAACAACCTTCGGCGGGAAACAGGGCAGCTCATTTAACGGCGATTACGGCGCGCAATATCGCGTACTGAACCGTTATGTGGATATAAAAGACGAATCAAGCTCGAACGTCGAGCTTTTTCACTGCCCCGGCGACACAAACGAAAACTTCGACACGCTGGACGGGTCATCATTTGATATGCTGGGGAATTCATATTTTATCAATACCACACTTATCTGGCCCGTGCCGGCAATGCGTACATCGCTAAATATGTTAACTCGCTCACAAAGCAAGGTTTACCTGGAGATGTGCAATATGGCCAATAACCCGGGGCACGGGACAACATCGGAAAGGTTTTACGCGCTGGATATACCCGTAATGGTGTTGTTTATGGACGGACACGCGGCAGGCCCGTTCGTGTATGACGATGATTTTGAAGGCATCAGCCATGAGCCGGATAAGCCGGTCTGGACAAATGGTAAATAAAGACAAAAAGCAGGTTTAGCTATTATGAAAAAAAGGCGCGTAAAGACCGCGTTTTTCGACCTTGACGGGACGCTCATCGACTCTAAAAAGGACATAATAGACTCTTTGAATTATGCCCTTAAGAGCTTGGGATACGAGGAAAAACCGGAGGAGGTCATACGGGGTTACATAGGTCCGGGCAGAGATATGCTGATTCTTGATTCTCTGGGCCGCGCCGCGCCCCCCGATGTCGTAACTCGAGCCGGAAAGATATTCAGCGAACATTACCACGCGCATATGTTCGACAACACGAACCTGTTTCCGGGCGTGCCGGATGTGCTTGAGTATTTGAAATCCAAGACGCTTATGATAGTTACGAATAAGGCGCGTGACCTTACCATCCAGACGCTCAAACGGTTCGGGATAGAAAAATATTTCAGGAAGGTCGTCGGCGGAGACGATGAAATGTGCAGAAAACCGAACGCGTGCCCGATAGTAAACCTGCTTGGCGAAATATATGCCCCCAGGGAAGAGGCCATTATGATAGGCGACAGCGATATCGACGTGCAATCCGGAAAACTTGCCGGCATCCTTACCTGCGGCCTTACCTGCGGCATAGGCAGGGAAGAGGACATTAAAAAGGCCGGGCCCGATTATATATTGGACGATATACGAAAACTCAAGGATATAATATATTGAAGACGGAGGGCTTATGCAGCAGTTCGTTACTTATATTATTTGGGGGCTGATCGCCGGCGCGGCCAGCGGTTTCCTCGGCATCGGAGGCGGGATAATACTTGTGCCGGTATTCGCTCTTGTATTCGGGCTTAGCCAGCACCAGGCGCAGGGCACGACGCTGGCGCTTATGATCCCTCCGATAGGACTTCTTGCCGCGTTGAAGTATTATTTTGAGGGCAACGTCAATTTGAAGATAGCCGCCTTTGTCTGCATTGGATTTTTCTTCGGAGGATATATAGGGGCCGCGCTGGTAAGCCGCGTTCCCGATATGATATTGAGGCGCGTCTTCGGAGTCGTTATGCTGCTTGTCTCTCTGCGGCTTATTTTCTCCAGATGAGGATTTCGGGGCATTGAAAGGCGGGTGTCTTGATACGGACTTTCGGCGGCTTAAGGAGAAAACACGCGCGGGTTCTTATTGTGACCGCTCATCCGGACGACGAATCGATTTTCGCCGGAGGAACTATAGCCGAGTTTAAAAAATGGCGCTGGACCGTTTTGTGCGTAACCGACTGCGACCGGCGGTATAATCTTAAAAGACGGAAGGAGCTACTCAGGGCGTGCCGCGTTTATAACGAGAGCGGCAGCCATATAACGCCTTTTATGATGTGTGCCTTAAAGCGGAAAGGCCGTTTTTCGCGCGCGGAAATAAGGGAGGGAATAAGGCGTTTTATAGACAGTTCCGGGCCGTTTGATGCCATATTTACGCACAGTAGGTCCGGTGATTACGGCCACAGGACGCATAGGTTGGTGCGTTTCGCCGCGGAGGAATCGGCCCGCGGCGGATTATACGGTTTTTGTATGCCGGGACGCCGGAGGCCGCCGTCCGCGCGGACGGTAAGGCTTTCAGAAGAATCCCGCCTGACAAAGGCGCGGGCGCTTGATGTGTATTTGAGGGGGTCGCAGAAAAGAAATTTATCCGGACTAAAAAGCCTGGTCAGGGCGGCCATAAGCAGCAGGTCAGAATCCTTCGATTATGTCGATTAGCGCGCTATATAGGGGGTTTAAAACATTGACAAGCGCAGAGCGAGGTGTTATTCTAAAATCGAGAGTTATGAAAAGCTCCTTATTGTCCATTATAATGATATTCGCGTTCGGTTCCGCGGCCCTGGCAGAGTATAATCCGGCCACAGGCGAGGACGATATAGTCATTATCGGCGAGGCCCAAGAGGTGGGCATGGGCAGGTCTCTGGCAGAGAAGGTTGAGGAGCAATTCGGCCTGGCGGAAGGGTCCGGCCTCCAGGTCCGCGTAGACAGGATAGGCCAGAAGATAGCCGCCGTATGCGATCGACCGAATCTTACGTATTCATTCAGGGTCCTTGAGGGCGAAGGCCTGGAAAAGGAGCAGCGTTATAACGCGTTCGCCCTACCCGGAGGATATGTCTATATATTCAGGGACATGGCGGAGGATATGCGTTCGGATGACGAACTGGCCGCCATCCTGGCTCACGAGGTGGGGCATATCGTCGCCAAGCACGGCGTGAAGAAACTGCAGGCCTCTATCGGGATGAGCGGGTTGAGCGTTATAGGGGCGGTCGCCGGCAGCGACAGGCGTACGCAAAATAAGACCTCGGTGGCGATAACCCAGCTTATGATGGCCCACAGCAGGCAGGCCGAATTCGAGGCCGATAAGCTTTCCGTGAGATACCTCGAGAAGGCCGGTTTTTCCCCCAGCGCCGCTGCGGATTTTATGGGCAGGATGCTGGAGAAGCAGCTTAAAGGCAATGTCCGCCATTACCATTATTTCCGCACCCATCCCTATACCTCGGAGAGAAGGGCGATGCTCAACAAAGAGATAGAAGGCGAATTCGACTTCGACGACTACATAAACACCACCACGGAGTCGGATGAGGCCTTTTGACGGGCAAAGCGTGGGAAAAAACAAGATAATACTGAATAAAAAATCGGTTTTTAAGGGAAAGATCCTTTTAGACGTTCACCTTGACAAGGTTATGCTGCCCAACGGCACAGAAGTACGCCTGGAATGCATCAGGCATCCCGGCGCCGCCGCGATAGTGCCTTTTCTCGGAAGAAATGAGATCATCCTGATACGCCAATACAGGCCAGTCGTGGATAAATACATATGGGAGATCCCGGCTGGCACTCTTAAAAGAGGGGAGATGCCCGCGAGATGCGCGAGGAGAGAGCTTGAGGAGGAGACGGGATACAAAGCGGGCGGCCTGAAGCGCGTCGCATCTATCTACACCACCCCGGGATTCACGAACGAGCGCATCCATATATACAAGGCGACGCGTCTTAAAAAGACGCCGCTTAGACCCGACGCCGACGAGATACTCTTCGCGAAAAGTTTTACCTTCGGGGATATAAGGCGTATGTTTCGCGAAAAAAAGATAATCGACGCTAAAAGCATAGCCGGACTGGCCGCGTGCGGAATAATATGATGGCTAAGTTTAAAAGAGAGATTTCGAGCGGCGGCATAGTGATAAAGCGGCGCGCCTCCGGGCTGGATATACTTTTGATAAAAGACCCGTACGGAAGATGGACATGGCCGAAGGGCAAGATCGAGGGGCGGGAATCGCCCCTGGAGGCGGCCAGGAGGGAGATAGGAGAGGAGACAGGCCTTTTCGATATCAGGCCTCAGGCAAGGGCCGGCCGGACAAATTATTTCTACAAAAGGGACAACAAGCTTATTTATAAGACAGTTCATATTTACGTTTTTGAGTCCTCCGGAGCAGAGGCCTTATCCATCCAGAAGGCGGAGATAGCGGACGGCCGCTGGTTTTCGCCGCGTGAGGCCCTATCCGTTCTGGGATACAAGGGGGCAAAGGTGATTTTAAAAAGGGCCTTAAGGATGTTCAAGCAGGGGGACAGTTATGAATAGATTTCCTGCCGCGATTTTGGCCGTTGCCCTGACCTCATCCGCGGCCTTCGCGCTGCAGCCCGGAGCGTATAATACCAGGGATTGGAACGCCGGGATTTTTTGCGAGCCCGGAGGAGGGGAAGAAAGCGCCGAGGGCCTCAGGACGGTCTCTTACAATCCGGATCCCGGTATAAGTCCCGCCAGAGAGATGCTGAAAAAAGACGCCGCGTGGGAATATATCGGGGACCTTCAAGAAAGGCTTTTTTCAGGCGTCTATACCGGCGAGATACTTTTAAGGGCCAAGCCGGACCCGAAATACAACACCCTTTCCGACGGTATAATCTTCAATACGGGCGGCGGGAGAAATTATTACGCCAGGAGAAAAGACGGAGAGCACATAATAATAATCGACGCCGCGGGCGGCAGACAGGAGATAGCGGTTACGCCGGAGACCTTCTTTAAATTCGAAAATTCCATACACGACGATAACGACGTCCCTTATGTGTTTTTTGACCGGGAGGGCAATGAGGCGGCGATACTTTTCGCGGAATGGCATACCAGGGTAAGGCAAAAGTTCAACGAGACGGGCGAGGTAATAATCCTTTTAAATGGGGCAAGGCCCGCCCGCCACAGGTACAGATAACAGCGGCGAATACGCGAGGGACGGACTTTTTAAATTCGGCTAACGCGACCGGCGAGAGGTGACAGATGGAAAAAAAATCATACGGTAAAATAGTAAACGCCTCGTGGGATTGGACGAGGGAAATGCTGTTTAGACCTTTCCGCCTTAAGAAATGGATAATGCTTTATCTTATATTGCTGCTGAGCGGACAGATAACGGCAGGGGTATCCAATTTCAATTTTAATTGGCCCGATAAGGCCGAACTGGAAAAGGTGACAGAGGAATTCAACCGGCAGTCAAAGGGGGCAGGCGGGACCTCCGGGGAAACAGGAGTTGCTGAGCCGGATCTCGCGCCTACGGAAGACACGCTTAAATCCGACATTTCCGATTTGTTCCCTTTTTTGAAAGACCGCCGGTCTATGCTGATAGCCGCCCTTTTTGTCCTTATAGTTCTGGGCCTTTTAGGCGCCTACATGTTTTTATGGATGTGGGTCCAATCGAATTTTTCTTTTGTCTTTATAGATTCGGTTGTAAGGAACGACGCTTCCTTCAGGGTCCCTTTTCACAGGAATAAAACCTTAGGGAGCTCTTATTTTAAGTGGCGTATAGCCGTTGCCACGATTGCCTCGCTGATATTCGGCTTACTGATATACCTCCCGACTTCGCAGCTTATAAAGGCGGGGCTCCTGCGCGGAGAGCTTGATATAGTGCGCGTCTTTTCCGTGATAGGACGTTATGTTCCGGCTATGGCCGTAAGTTTCCTATTTTTTCTCATTTTAGGTTTTTTTACGGGAAATTTCGTCCTTCCGGTTATGTATAAGAAAAAGACGGGGATATTGCGGGCATGGGGGATATTTTTAGTATTCTTCGCCCGGAATGTAAAAAAGATCTTCTTATACGCCCTTTTAAAACTTCTGCTGGCGATTGTCGCGCTTATCGCCGCGATAACCGCCGGTATTTTAGGCGTTATCGCGCTTCTTCTGATAGGCGGACTTTTAGCCCTTTTAGGATGGCTCGTTTACACCGTGATGCCTGCCGCCGCCAAACCGATCGCGATAATCGTGCTTTTGGCGTTGGGCATTCCGGCACTTATGTGCCTTATGTTTCTATATTCAATTATCTTTCTGCCGATACCGGTATTTTTCAGGATATTTTCCATAAACTTCCTCGGGTCGATTGACGGGTCCCTGGACCTTTTTGCCCCTAAGACCTCCGAAGAGATAGCCGCCGAAGGCGATGACGCGCAATACAGAAAATCAATGGCATCGGTATGGTTTGTCGTTCTACTGCCTTTACTGACAGCCCTTTTGGGTATTGTTGCGGCTATATCTATACCGAATTTACTGAAGACAAGGGCGGCTTTGTCACCGCGTCCCTACGGGGGAATAACGGACTTCCGACAGACGCTTCCCGGGAAATCGTTTTTACCAAAGGCGCCCTCCGCGGAGTATGCGCCTGATGCCGCCGAGGCGGAGGGGTCCCAGGCAGGAGCTATTGAGCTAGGTCCTATTGAGCTTCCGAGAGAAGATGCCCCTGCCGCCGCGGATGATATTCCGCCTTCGACAGAGGACATCCCGGCGCCTGATTACGCGCCTGCCGCGGAGCCGGAGCCGTTAATGCCTGATGCCCTCGAACAGAAAACCGGCCTGCCCTCGGGGGAGGCGGTCGTACACCTTAAAAACGGAAACATATTCAGGGCCGAGATCGCCTCGGAGGACGACAACGGGGTGACCTTTAAAATAGAGGCAGGCACGTTTACCCTGCCGCGCGGTGATATCCTGCGCATTGAAAGATAAGCGGCCAGACAAAGGAGGAGAATGAGAAAATATATCGTTTTCATTATTTCATTTTTAACGGTGTCAATTTTATTTTGCCCGGCGGTGTGGGGATTTACGGCGTCCTACCGGCAGGTCGCCAGAGGCGGCGGGCTGTCGTCCGAACAGAATATGTCCGTTAAGATAAAAGACAATAAGGTCAAAATGGAGATGGACATCGAAGGCCGGCACACCGTTACCATAATAGACGAGGAGGCGCTCTATTCTTATTCGCCTTCCGAGAAAACGGCGGTAAAAATGGCAAACAAGGGCGCGCTTGAGATGAATGTCCTTTCCGATTACGGCGCGTATCTTGACGGCCTGGGCGCCCAGATGTCTGGTTCCGAAAAGATAGGCCCCTATGACTGCGACATCTATGAGTTTACCGACCCTAGGACAGGCATGCCTTCGAAGGTATGGCTTTGGAAGGCGAAGCGGTTTCCCGTAAAGGTCGAGGTGAATACCCCCTATGGCGTTATGACTACCGTGATGGCAGACGTGAAAATCGGAATAGACATAGATGATTCGGAATTCAAGCTTCCCGAGGGAATTAAAATTGTGGATACGGGCGGCGCTATAACCGGCGACAGCGGGCCGTAGAAAGGACGGGGCGGCGTGAATAACGGCAAAAAAAAGGTTAGGACATTTTTCCTGGTAGCCCTGTGGGCCGCGTTTTTAATATATGTTTTCGGTATGACGTACCTTATGGCCGGGGCGGAGAGGAGGCTGGGGCAGATCGAACACTGGATGGCGCACCGGGCCTACGGTGTTGATTAAGATTTAGATCATCTAAAGTGAGAGGTGATATATGGGGCGCATAAAGATAGAAACTCCGGATGAGGCAAGATTGGCCGCCCTTGGGGTGAAAAAATGGAGCCCCTGGGGATGTGACGCAAGCACGTTTGACTGGCAATACGACGCCGAGGAGGTCTGTTACATACTTGAGGGGAGGGCAAGAATCAAAGGGCCGACGGAAGAGGTCGAAATCAAAAAAGGCGACCTCGTTACCTTTCCCAAGGATTTAAAGTGCGTATGGAAGGTTATCGAAAAGATAAGCAAGGTATATACTTTTAGGTAAAGATATGGATAGAAAAAAAGAAAAGTCGATTTTTAAAGGGCCGTTGGTGGCGATATTGATAACCGTCTTAATCGCCGCTGTGTATTTACATGCCAGTTTGCACCTTGAGCCTTTAAAGGTCGCACGCCTGAAATTCTCCGATTTCTTTTTCCGGTGGCGCCATAATTATAATACGGCCGCCGGAGCGAATATAACTCCCGGTGATGTCGTGCTTATAACCATAGACGAGGAATCCTATAAGCGCCTGGAAAAGAGGTGGCCGTGGGGCAGGGACGTCTTCGCCGATTTTCTTGACAAGCTCAGGAAATATGACCCAAAGGTCATAGCTCTCGATTTTGCTTTATACGGCGAAAGCCCGGACGACCCCGCGGCGGATGAAAAACTCGCCAAGGCGATAGAAAGATGCGGCAATGTGATAGTGGCATCCGTTTACGGCAAGGAACGGCTTTATCTGGGCCCTTATGATATCTTCGCTAAGGCCAGCGCGGGATACGGCGTGATCGGCGCGGTCAGGGACATAGACAGCTCCATAAGGCGCCTTAAGATATTCGCCCTTATACTCGCCTCGCAAAAGGGAGGGGATATATCTTTTGAGGTAAAGACCGCGGCCAGTTATCTCGACGCGGACTATGACAGGGTATATCAGGACGACGGCCATGTTATATTGAAATCGGCAAGGGGCGATATCAAAATCCCCGTAGACGAAAACGGACACATAGTCATAAACTATAAAAGTGACGCCGAGGATGTAACGACTATTCCGATATGGAAGATCATAGAAGGCGATGTGCCTGAGGGCATCTTAGAGGGCAAGCTCGCCCTTGTCAGCCAGACAGGCGAGATATTCCATGACGTGCACCTGACTCCCATAGGATATCGCCCGGGAGGGCTGATAATAGCGAACGTACTAAACTCCATAATTCGCTCCGATTATATCGGGCGTATTGAACCCGAGTTGTCGTGGGGTGTTCTGGCGATCCTTTATATTTTATGTTTTGTGCTGTTTTATAAAAGCCGCTACATATATGGGCTTTTTGAGCTTTTGGCTATTCTTGCCTTTTTCACGGCCGTATCATTTTTCTTGTTTTTAGATAATATCGTGTTGCCCGCGTTCGACGCCCTTGCATTACTGCCCTCACTCTTTCTCGGCGTCATTTTTTATAAATATACCATGGTCCTTTTTGAAAGCGCCGAAATCAAACTTATGGCGATAACCGATTCGATGACCTCTCTTTACACGCACAGGTATTTTCGTTTTCTGCTCGAGCATGAGGTGGGCCAGGGAGCCAATTTCGGGTTTAAAAATTCGATGATAATGATAAGAATATTGAACCTGGAAAGGATAATAAAGGAGATAAGCTTTAATAAAGGGCAGATGGTCCAGCGCAGGATAGCCGCGTTAGTCAAGGCCAAGGTCATAAGAAAGGGCTCGGCCGCCCTGCTGTGTATGGGCGAGTTCGGTATGCTTTTGCCAAAAATAGGCCTGCCCGAGGCCCTCGGTATCGCGGGCAGTCTTAGGGATAATATAAGGGAAGAGGATTTCGGCATATCGGAAGAATCGCTTAAACCGGCCGTGGCCGTCGGTGTGGCCACGACAAATAATACCGAATTCCCGAAGACAGGAGCCGATCTTATGAGAAGCGCGAAGGCCGCCATGTCCAGGGCCAGGGAGATAGGCCATGACAAGATATGCCGCTTCAATCCCAAGATAGATACCTCTGTTTTTGAGCCCACTATCGTCGAAAAGGAGATACGGCAGAGGCTGGATGACGAGCTTGGGTTTCTGGCGACGGACCTCGAGGAGCGCAATAAGGAGCTCGAGGACCTCCTGCGCCAGTTGAGCCTGGCCCACAGAGACCTTGAGCAGGCGCATTTCGACACGTTGCGCGCCCTCGTCGTCGCGCTTGAGGAAAAGGACCCTTGCAGCGCAGGGCATTCGGAAAGGGTCGGGCGTTATGTTGAAAAGATAGGCAGGAAGTTCAATATGTCCGAAGAGGAATTGCTGTCCTTGAGGCGGGCGGGCATACTGCATGATATAGGCAAAGTAGGCGTGCCGCAGGATATACTAAGGAAAGAGACGGGGTTGAACGAGTCAGAGCGTCACATAATCGAATTGCATCCGGAATTCAGCGTTCGCATCTTAAACACGAGCAAATACTTCAGCAAGCTTCTCCACGCTATACGCGACCACCACGAGCGCCTGGATGGCTCGGGTTATCCGCGCGGCTTAAAAGGGGAACAGATATCTTTTGAGGCGCAGATAATGGCGGTCATCGATGTCTTTGACGCATTATCTACCGACAGGCCCTACCGCAAGGCGTTTACCCACAAAGAGGCCATAAAGGAACTGTCATCCCACCCTGAAAAATATAACCAGAAAGTCGTTCTGGCGCTAAAGAGGATCCTGGAAGAAGAACATTCCTTGAGCCATGCCCATTAGAACCGTCCCGGATTTACCTACCAAAAAGCCGGGCTTGAGGTTCATATGAGCGACTACAAAATTCAGCTTCCGGGGAGTGAAAAATCGGTTTCTAAAAGGACGGTGGACTGTTCGAGCCGACACGGTAGTGTCGTGCGAGTTCACCGTCCCCGATTTTTCGCGAACCCGGAAGCGTCAAGAATTTTGTCGGAGCGAATGGAACCTCAAGCCCGGCAGAAGAGCTGGTAGACGGGTTCGTAAGGCAAAGGACGAGCCTGTCCCCTTCGTCCTTTGCCTTAGGGGGACAGGTCTACGCAAGGCCTATTACAAAGCATAGACCAGTCCCCTTCGCCCTTCGGGCGAACCGGCTAACTGGCTAACCCGCTAACCGGCTAACTACTGTACCCTGAACCCTGTACTCTGTCCCCTGAACCCTGTCTTTTCACCCGCTAACTACCTCGTAAGCGGAATGGGTTAGTTTGGGCTTGACAGGCCAAGGGTCCGCGTGTATAATTAGCTATGTGAACAGTTAATGTAGTTAAGCATTTGTCGAGGAGATTAAATGGGTAAGACGATGAGGCAGTTCGCCGGTGAGATGTCGGCCTTGATGCCCAGGTTGGCCAGAGAGGTCTTAAGAAAGCAGAGCTCACTTAGGGGCGCGGGGGATCTATCCTGTTCGCAGATGGCTATATTACACCTTCTTAGAGACCGAAAAAGTTGCAGGATGTCGGAGATAGCCAAATTTTTCTCCGTCAGTATGAGCGCGGCGACAGGCATAGTGGCCAGAATGGTAAAGGCAGGGTTTTTAAGGAGGATGCCGGACGCCGGCGACAGAAGGATTATTAATATCCGGCTTACCGCCAAAGGGAAAAGGGCCATCAACATAATTTTTAAGCAAAGGCAGAAAATGATGGTCTCGATTTTCGGACGATTTAGTTCCCGCGAGAGAAGCGCCTATCTCGAGATAGTGAAGAAGATATATCATATAATGTCGGAAAAAAAACAATGAAACGCCTTCGTTTCACACCCTTATATATCTTTATAATAAGCTGCCTTCTTTTCTCCGTATGCGGCCTATCGGAGGCGGGGGAAGACGTTTTATATCTTTCGCTGGAAGACGCGCTCGCGATAGCCGTTATCAATAATTTTGACATTCAACTCGCCTCCTATGACAGGGCAATAGAAGAAACGCGGCTCGATGACGCCTTTTCTATATATGATACCACGCTGGAAGTAAGCGCCGAGTATGGGCACGATGAGATAGAGCAAAGTTCGGTCTTCGCGGGCAAGGTGTCCGAGGACTACGAAGTCGGATTGAGCGCGTCTAAGAAATTGGCCACCGGCACGGACGCGGAGGTGGAATATATATTCAAGAGAAACAGGACCGATTCCTCCTATGTCGAGCTGAACCCCTACGAAAGCTCCGAGCTTAAGTTCACTTTTACCCAGCCGCTTATGAGGAACATACTCGGGATAAACGACGCCGGAGATATAAAGACGGTCAGGATCGAAGTTGATAATTTTCGCAGCGAGACCCTGGATGGGATAGAGGGAAATATCGCGGACGTGGAGTGCGCCTATTGGGAACTCGCCTTGAAGCGCGGGTTGCTCGATATAAGGCGCCGTATGTACGAAAGGGCGAAGGAGTTTTATGAGATCGTCGAGGAAAATGAGAAGATAGGCTCCGCCGAACTTACCGATCTATACGCGGCAAAGGCAAATTTGAAGCTGAGGGGGTCCGAGCTGATTGTGGAGGAATCAAAGGTCAGGGCGGCCGAAAACACCCTGAAGCTTCTGATGAACAACAAAGAGACGTATTTACGCGAAGGGATATTTCCGACAGGCACGGTGGATATTTCGGGCGGCGATATAGGCCTGGCGCGGGCGATGAAAACCGCCTTTGATAATCGGAGGGATTACAGGCGCGCGATGGGCGATATAGAATCAAAGGAGATAACCCTTAAGATGAAAAGAAATGAGACCTGGCCCCAGCTGGACCTGGAGGGCTCCTTTAAAATGAACGCCATAGGCAGGAGCATGGGGGGCAGTTTTTCGGATATGCTTAAAGAGGACAACGCGGAATATTTCGCCGGTATGACGTTTTCTTTTCCTTTGGAGGCGAGGGAGGCAACGAGCGCCTATGACAAGGCCAAGCTGGAGAAGGCGAAGGCGCTGCTTAACCTGAAGAAGACCGAAAAGACGATAGCCGCGGATATAGATACAAAGGTCAGGATGGTGAACGCCTTAAGAGAGAAGGCAGGCGAACTTCTCGAGGTTTCAGAGCTCCAAAGATATAAGATGCGGGAAGAGACAACGAAATATAGGTACGGAAGATCGGACAGTGACAGGATAATACGTTTCCAGGAGGACTATCTTAACGCGGAGATCGCCAAAAACACTGCCGCGCTTGATTATATGGAGGCGTTGATAGAGCTTTATCTTGCTCAGAATATCTATCTGAATGAAAGGAATCTGAGCGCGCCATGAACATAGCCAAGTTTTCGGTTAAAAATTCGCTTTTCATAAATTTTTTGTCCTTTCTTTTTCTTATATTGGGCATCGCCGCCGCCTTTGTAATAAGAAAGGAGGCCTTCCCTAATATAAGGTTCGATTATGCCCAGGTCCAGACCGTTTATCCGGGCGCCTCAAGCGAGGATGTGGAAAAATATGTCACGATTCCGCTTGAGAAGGAAATACGCAACGTAAGCGGCATAGAGGAGGTTACCTCCGATTCCAGGGAGAACCTTTCCTATATATTGGTCAAGATCGAGCCGGAGGCCGACAAAGACAAAGTGGTTTCGGATCTAGAGAAGGCGGTCGAAAGAGTAAACGACCTGCCGGCGGAGGTAAAAGACGATCCGGTCGTCGACGATATCAACATGGAGGAATATCCCGTTATCGAATACTGTCTCGCGGGCCTTGATGAAAGGGAGCTTCAGTATTACGCGGAGGCCCTCGAAGACAGATTACGGGAGGTAGACGGTGTGGCCCGCATTACAAGGAGGGGATGGCGCGATACAGAGGTATGGGTCGAGGTGGATCCGGAAAAGATGGAGGAGCTTTACGTATCTTACGAGGAGATCATCACCGCCTTAAGGAAAAGAAACGTGAGTGTGCCGGCGGGCAAGTATTATATAGGCGGCAGCGAGATACACGTCCGCACTACCGGGGAATTCAGGACAGCGGAGGAGATAGGGGATGTCATAATAAGGGCAAATGATTCCGGAAACTGGATAAGGGTCAAAGACGTAGCGCGCGTCAAATACGGTTTCGCGGACGAGGACATAATAAATAAGACATACGGAAAGCGTTCTGTCAATCTTATCGTGGTAAAAAGGGAATACGCCGACACAATAAAGGTCGTTACCCTCACCAGAGAAGCCATACAGGGCTTTCTGGTGGAGGCCCCGGAGGCCCTTATCATAAAGGAGGCCGACGATTTGGCTTTTTATGTGCAAAGGCGCCTTAATGTGCTTCGCAAAAACGCGATAGTGGGCCTGATACTCGTTATTTCCTCGCTTCTGGCTTTTTTGAGCAGGAGGATAGCTTTTTTTACCGCCCTCGGCCTGGCTATAGCTTTTTCATTTACCATATTCATAATAGGATTTTTTGGAATCAGCATAAATCTTATATCTATGTTCGGGCTTATCGTCGTCCTTGGAATGCTTGTGGACGACGGCATTATAATAGCCGAGAACTGCTATCGTTATATAGAGCAGGGTTACCAGCCCAGGGAAGCGGCCGTTATCGGAAGCAGCGAAGTGGCCAAACCCGTTACCGCTGCCGTGCTTACCACTATAGTAGCTTCGAGCCCGCTTCTTTTTACGACAGGAATGATGGGCCGGTTTATGCGATCGATCCCTATTGTCGTAATCATCGCGCTTATCATATCGCTTTTTGAAGCCCTGGTGATATTGCCTTCCCATATAGCGGATTTTGTGAAGCCGCCGAAAAAGAACGCCGCCGGAAAGCTGATTACGAAAAAAGACGCCCCGTGGTTTAAGAAACTCTTAAGCTTTTATACATCAGTCATTACCCGCGCCATTCGCAATAGATACAGGGTCATAGCAGGTTTGCTCGCGGTTTTCGCCTTGTTTATAGTCATCGCGTTTAAAATGCCCTTTGAGCTTTTCAGCTCCAAAGGCGTAGAACTTTTCTTTGCGCGCGTGGAAGCGGAACCCGGCACCCCGCTTTACGCTACCGAGCGATTGGCCGAACCGGTCGAAAAAATGATAATGGAACTGCCGGAAGAGGAACTGGATAATTTTGTTACGCAAGTCGGCATGGTCGGCGAAGACAGAAACGTGGGCTCTTATATTAGGATGGGGAGTCATCTGGCCCAGATAACCGTATACCTGACTCCGCCGCAGGCACGATCCAGGGAGGCGGGAGATATAGTATCCGAACTGCGCCGAAAGGCAAAGGACATAAAAAACGTAAATGTTACTTTTGAAGAGGTGCAGCCCGGCCCTCCGGTAGGAAGGGCCATCGAGCATAAGATACGTGGAGAAAAATACGACGTCCTGCGCGAAATAGCGCGAAAATACAAAGACTTTCTCGGCACACAAAAAGGCGTGCTTGATATAGACGACGATTACGAAAGCGGCAAGGAAGAGATAAGGGTATTGGTCGACAGGGATAAGGCGGCTATGGCGGGCCTTGACGTAAACACGATCGCCTCCGGCGTCAGAAGTATCTTTAAAGGCACGATTGCGACTACGATAAAGCAGGAAAAGGCGGAGGAGGAAATAGATGTGCTTGTCCGGCTGCGCGAGGGCGACAAAAACTCCGAAGACGTCTTTAATAAGGTACTTGTGCCTAATAAATACGGCCGACTTATACCGCTTAAGAACGTGGCGGAATTCAGAAAAAGTGACAGCATGTTTTTCATACGCCACATAGACGGCAAGAAGGCGATAACGGTATACGCGGATGTGGATAAAAAAGTGGCGGCCTCCAACGAGGTCAATAAAAAAGTCCTTGAGCGTTTTAAAGGCATAGAGGACGAGTATATGGGGTATACGACAAGCTACGGCGGGGAATACGAAAGCCAGATAGAGTCCTTAAGAAGCCTGCTTATAGCGTTTTTGGTGGCGTTTCTTCTTATTTTTATGATACTTTCCTCAAGCTTTAATTCCGTGATCCAGCCCCTGGTTATTATGCTGGCGATTCCGTTCGGCTTTATAGGCGTGATATTCGGGTTTTTAGCGCACGGTATGCCTCTTTCCTTTATGTCCGTTCTCGGCATGATATTTTTAAGCGGTGTCGTGGTAAACGATTCTATAGTCCTGGTGGATTTTATAAATAAGCTGAGAAAATCGGGAACCGACAGGAGGCATTCCATTATACAAGCCGGGCAAATGAGGTTGCGGCCCGTAATATTGACGACCATAACTACCGTATTGGGATTGATGCCCGTTGCCTATGCCATAGGCGGGGGCGATCCCATATTGATACCTATGGCCATGGCAATATGCTGGGGCCTGCTCTTCGCGACCGCGCTTACTCTTATAGTGATACCCTGCATCTACGCTATAATGGACGACATCGCAATTAAAATTCTACACCATCCCACCATAGGCAAGAACAAGAAAAACCATTTTTCCGCCTGATGAAGCCGTTTTGTTTTCCGCGAAGCGGCCGGAGTTATCTCTACATCCTAAGCAGAATGTTTTTTAGATACAGGCGTTATTCCTCGCAGGTGGAGCGCGGCCTTGGAGGGTCTTTCTGCCTATGAGACAGGAATGGCCACCGCTTGAAAATCATGCCTTTATATGGTAAAATTGTATCAATATTATGACAGTTTGGCGTAAAAAAGACCGCAAGAAATTAATCCAGCACCTCCACCACATCCCGAGCTTACAGGAGACCATCGCCCGCCTTTTAGCGGACGGAAGGATAAGTAGTGAGCGAGAGGCGTATATAAAAGCCCACCTCGAAGAATGGGTTGCCGACTCCAAATACATACTACTTAACCTTGGAATTCATATAAGCATAGGGTTTATCAGATTTACGGCGTTTCCGTTCCCCCTTCCCGTTGGTTCGACTTTAAGGGGCATTTGGGTTATGGCAAACAGGCTGTATTGCGACCTGAAGTGGGATATGCGAAAGAAGAAGGTTCATTCCATCGCCGTGCTTTTATTTTCGCTCATTCCCTTTATCGGGTATTTCGCCTACACCATACCGTTGAAGAAGAAAAGCGAATACCTGAGCTATCTCTATGCCCAGCACATATCCTATCTTTTGTACGGCATCTCGTTTGAGGATAAATTATCGAAGGCCCCCGGCCTCATAAGAAAGATTGCTTACGCGCTGATTTTGCCGGGCGAATACAAGAGGAGGCCCCAAAATTAAGATCGTCATAAGCGCGGCGCAGGTCATAAGGATATTTATATCGCTGCTTGCCTTGACGGCCCTATCGGTCGATATCGCCTTTGCGGACGTGATATATTTTAAAAACGGGGGAAAGGTCGAGGGCGTGGCAAGCGAGGAGGCAGGCGGCGTAGTGGTTATAGATATGGGCTTCGGTACTATGTCGGTCAAAAGAGAGGAGGTAGACCGCATCGAAAAGGCGGCGCCCGCGGAGCTGGAAAAGCTGAAAAGAAGGAAATTCGGCTACGAAATAGAAAGGGGAGAATGGGCGCCTCCCGGCTACGATGGTATAAGGATATTATATAACAACGCCAGGGATGGCAGGGAAGGCCTCAAACGCCTAAGAGTCGAAAATCAATTCCTCGCGGCCGAGATAGCGCAAGCCGAGAAGCATAGGTCGGCATTGCTGGACGGGCTTGATAAAAAAAGTAAAACGCTTAAGGGCGTCGACGCGGAAAAAGACACGAAAAGGTATAATAGCGTGGTCGCGGATATAAATTCCTTAAACGTCTCCATAAGCAGGGAATCCGAAAAGTTAAAGGCGCTCTACGAGCGAAAGGATAAATCCGGCGCGAAGGCGGGTAAACTGGCCGCCGGATACAGCGAGGATTTCGATCTTTTCAAAGGTGCCATATTTAAAAAAGAGTCGGGCCCGGGCGCTTCGGATGCCACGCGGGATGAGCTTTATTTTATCGAGATAATGAAGGCGAAGATAAGCGAGATGGAGGGTGACTTTAAGCGGGAGACCGCTCTATTCACTCCGGAAGGCGGCCAGGTTATAGTCGAGGCGCTTTTGAACGGCAGCGAGCGGGTGCGCTTGTTGGTTGATACGGGCGCCTCTATAGTGCTTATTTCCGAGGATACGGCCCTGCGGCTTGGGATAAAGAGCGAGGATATACGTTCGGACATGAAGGTGATGCTGGCCGACGGCAGTTCTAAGACGGCAAAGCCCGTTATCCTTAAGTCCGTAAAAGTCGGCGATGCGGAGGTCAAGGATGTCCGTGCCGCCATATTGAACAGGGGCTCTATAAGCGACGCGGACGGTCTTTTGGGTATGTCATTTTTGAGTAATTTTATAATGAAGGTCGACAGTGCGGAAAATAAATTGATTCTGGAGAAGGTTTTATAATCGGGGTTCAATAAACCGCCGCGCCAGAACGCGGCATAAATAAACGGAGGTAAAAGATGATACGAGCCGGTATAATACGGGAGTTACTGGTAAAAACGGAGAACAAGATAGGCATGATGGCTGGTATAGCCGAGGCCATAGCAAACAGCGGCGTCAACGTAACGGCCATCAACGCCTTCGGGGTAGGGAAAGAGGCCATTTTCAGAATCGTGACATCCAACAATATAAGGGCCATAGACGGTATCAAATCAAGGGACTTTGAGGCCATCGAACGGGACGCGGTAGCCGTGGACATGGAAAATGAGGTCGGCATGGCCGCCAAGATGTCCAAGAAGCTGAAGGACGCCGGTATCGATATCACCTATATCTACGGCAGTACATCCGGCTCCAAGGACCCCTGTACGATTATTTTTAATTGCAACGACAACAAAAAGGCCGTAGAGGTTTTGAACGGATAAAAGGACCGAGGTATTGAATTTTCCCGATGATTTTCTATGGGGCGCGGCTACCTCAAGCCATCAGGTCGAGGGTAATAATAAAAACAACGACTGGTGGAAATGGGAGAGGGAGGGGATGGTCCCCGAGCCTTCCGGCAGGGCCTGCGGCCAGTATGAACTTTTCAAGAGCGATTTTAAACTAGCCAAATCGCTCGGTCACAACGCCCACCGGTTTTCCCTTGAATGGAGCCGCATAGAGCCCGAAGAGGGCAAGTTTGACGCGGAGGCCCTGCTTCATTACAAAGAGGCCATAAGAGGCCTCCGCGGCCTAGGCATCGAGCCCATCGTCACCCTTAATCACTTTACGCTTCCCCTGTGGTTCTGCGATAGGGGAGGGTGGATAGGGAAGGGGAGCGGCCGCGCCTTCGCGTCTTTTGCCGGAAAGGCGGCGGAAGAGCTTGGCATGGATGTTACGTATTGGCTCACTGTAAATGAACCGGTAGGCAATATTAACAGCGGTTATATAAAAGGTACTTGGCCGCCCGGAAGGCGGTCCCTAAAAGAGGCGGCAAGGGCTTTTACGGCCATTCTAAAGGCGCACTGCCTGGCCTATAAGGCCATCCATGGCGCATACAGGAAAAGAGGATGGGCCGCGCCGAAAGTAAGCATGGCGAAATTTACGATAATGTACACACCCTGCCGCGCTGATTCCGCGCCGGACGCGCTATCGGCGAAATTGCGCCATTACTACGTGAACAAACTTTTTATAAAGTCGCTTATAAGCGGCTGGTGTATCGCTCCCGGCATCGGCTTTACGCGTCTGCCCCTGGCAGGGTCGCTGGATTTTATCGGCCTGAATTATTACACAAGGGATTATATACGTTTTGCGGGGCCATCTGCAGGCGGAATATTCGGGGAAGTCACATCCCTGTCGCGCCACGAAAAATCCGGAAAAAGAAATTTTCTTGAATGGGAAATATATCCGGAAGGCCTTTACGGGATCTTGATGGAATTTTCGCGTTATAAACTGCCTATTTTGGTTACCGAAAACGGTATATGCACGAATAATGACAACGAGAGGATAGATTTTATAAAATCCCATCTTGGCGAAGTGAGCCGGGCAATAAGTGACGGCGCGCCGGTTTTCGGGTATCTGTACTGGTCATTGATTGATAATTTTGAGTGGGCTCACGGCTACGGCCCCAGGTTCGGCCTTATAGAAGTCGATTATACCACGCAAAAAAGAATGGTCAGGCCGAGTGCGCGGATATACGCGGATATAATAAAACGAAATAATATATAACGCACAAAGCGGGGGAGTGACGATGAGATATATCACCTGTATTGTAATCATATTGATGTCGTCTTTTTTTCTTTTTTCCGGTCTTTGCGCGGCCGCCGGAGGCCTGGATGACTTAATAGATGAGGCCAGAATCATACTTGAGGAGTCCGCGGATGCGCCAGAAGGCATACCGCTTAATCTCCTGAAAAAAAGCACGGCCATTGCCATATTTCCGTCCACCATAAAAGGGGCCTTTTTCCTGGGGGCAAGGTACGGAAAAGGCGTGGTACTGCGCAGGGACCCGGACACGGCGGAATGGAGCCCTCCCGCGTTTTTTAAGATAAAAGGCGTAAGTTTCGGCTGGCAGATAGGCGGCCAGGCGATAGACCTGATATTTGTCATACCCACGGAGCGGGGTTTTATGGGTATGCTTGATAATAAGCTCAATGTCGGCACTAATACGGCGCTTGTTGTAGGGCCTGTGGGAAGGAACGCGGAATTAGGGGCGGATATTAAGGCCAAAGGGGGCATTTTTACGTATTCACGGTCAAAAGGATTATTTGCCGGTGTGGGCTTAAAAGGGCTCTCTATAACCCCTGATGAGGCCGCAAATGAGAAATATTACGGCGTCGGCGCGACCGCCAGGGGCATTTTGACCGGCGGCAAGGCAATACCGGCGGGTAAGGCAAAGGCCCTGGCCAGGACCCTAAAGAAGCTCACGGAATAGGGGCGTTTTTATGGAAATAGGTATAAAATACGCCAGAAGGTTTGAGAGGTTTCATTCTATATATTATCAGTTTTATTTGATAACGGATATAGAGGGGGAAACGATTTTAGAGGTAGGGAAGGGCTACGGTATATTGAATGCCCTTCTGAAATGGGCCGGATATAAAGTAACTACCCTGGACGTCAATCCCAAATTCAAGCCGGACATTACGGCCGATATCAGGGATATAGAGCTTCCTCATAAGTATGATATTGTCTGCGCCTTTGAGGTCCTGGAGCATATGCCGTATAAGGACGCGATGACGGTGTTGAAAAAACTGGCCTCATTATCAAAAAAAGGGTATGTAGTTATATCCGTGCCGCGATGCAGGGAGATAAAATGGAGGCTCATAAGCAAAAAATTGAGAGATATCGGAGGTGGTTACGACCGGTATAGGCCCCATTATTGGGAGATAGGCAGAAAGGGGTATCGGGCAGGCAGGGTATTGAAAGATATAAGGGCCGATTTCGACATTATCAAGGCTTTTTGTCCTCCGGCGAATAAGTATCATTTCTTTATGACATTGAGAAGAAAGGGATAGCGGCCCCGATACCAGCCGCCGCAGTTATATTACATTGATAGGGCGCCTTTACATACAGAAGCCGCTCTTTATTCGAATATACATAACGTCCTATAATATACCTTATGTAAACTACGCTATATTTGAATAAAAGACGTAAGGCATTGATTTCATTGATGTTATGTGAATTCTAAAATAACCTGTGGATAACTTGATACTCTTATCCTGCCCACACTGCCCGTTATATACTGCCCGGCTATTGTCAATACGAATATTTATATTTAGGGCCTTGTTTTTTAGTATTTCATCTGGTATACTTAAAAGGGGTGGCGCGACTCCAAATGTCCCGTATTCGGGTCCTGAAAATAACGTGAGTTTGTCGCCATCCCTTTTTTTGGATATGGACCCACGGGGCTATTTTAGGAGATATTTGGTTTGAAGAGCGATTCAGGACGGTTAGTGATCAGGAAAATCATCGTGGCCGTGGCGTTTTTGATTGTAGCGGCGTGTCTTTCCGGATGCGGACTCAAACTTCCCTTTCCCAGCCGCATTCCCGTGCCCAATAAGGTCCCCCTAAGCTGGCTTTAAGAAAACCCTTATTTTTCCTGCCAGGCGTAGATAACGGTGCCTATTACCGGAGAGCTCTCCTTTAGATTGACATCAAAGTGCACGCTGCCGTTTCCCGACATTGTCATGGTCTCTGAAACTACGGCGCCGAAAATGTCGCCGTTCCCTGTCAGGGACACGTCCGCGGAGGGCGCGTAGATAGCGCCCGAAAAATCACTGTTTCCGGAAAGATTTATATTCGATACCGAGCCCGTTCCGTATAATGTGAGCGCGGAAGGGTCTTCCCCCTGGTTCCATATGCCCTGGCCGCTCAAATTGACGTCACCGTCAAAATATATGTCTACGTCGCTTCCCGGCGCCATTATGATCTGGCTGCTTCCCGAGGTGCTGATGCCTCCTGTAATGTACATATCTAGGTTGCCCATTAAAGTAACTGTTTTATTGCCGGCAAGCCCTATAGAGTCGTATTTGTAATTACCTGAGGCGAGGGTCGTCGAGGCATTTAAGTTACCCGATGAATCCAATGTCTGTAACTCCGCGGGGACTTCCACGCTATGCAGTTCCTCGTTGGCCGTATCAGAGGTCTCACCCGTAATGCCGTTATGGGGATCGCTTATACCGCCTCCCGACCCGGTATTCGCATCCCCGTTTACGGCCGCGTTCGCCCCGGAAAGCGATATGGCCGGGTTTCCGGTTCCGTTTGTGACGATATCCCCTTCCGAGCCCACATTGGACCCGCCGTAAGGGCCAAGCAGCGAATCATAGCTGTCTATTTCGCCGTTTCCGCTCAATGTTATGCTGTCGGAGGTAAGAACGGCATATTCGAAAAGCCTTTTTTCCCGCGCCATAACCCGGACTGTCCTGACGATGTCCGGGCCGCTTGCGGAGGAAATAGTCCCCATTGCGGCTATAGCGATAGCGGAGCTCCCCGGATTATTTACGGTTATAGATATGTCACCGTAGACATTTTCATCGGCGTCCTGAAAATCGTAGAGCGTTATTGATTTAGGATTCACTCCTTCCCACCCCTCCGCCGCCGTAAAATCATTTTCGCCGAAATTAAATTCCCTTATGGCGTAATCCGCCCCTGCCTCGGCCAATCCCAGCGCGATGAGATTCTCATGATAGCGCTCGTTTATAGACCGCGCGCTGGTGACTAAGGACAAGAATGCGCCGACAAGCGCGAATGTAAGAAACGTGATGATTAGCGCCGAGACTAACGCAAGGCCCTTGATTTTCCCCGTATCTTTTCTCTTCATAATAAGGGGCTACCTGTTTCTTAATGAGGCTGACGTGGTCATCGTGTTTTGGCGCTCGTTGCCCATAAACTCCCCGGTAGTTAACGCGACGATTTTAAGCGTCCGGATGGATGTCTTGCTTGTGACCGTTGAGAGCGGGATATCGCTTCCGGAACCTTCGGAATAAAATGATAACTGCAGCAGGGCGTCTATTATTACTTCGTTTGTGTCGCCGCGCGCGCTGGAGAGATCGGCATCCGTTATTCGCATAAGATTGTCCTCTTCCGCGGTATATATGACATAATCATAAGAGGATATCGGAACAATCACGTTTCCGGAGGCGTTTATCGCGGGGAGCCCCAATATGATAGTGCCGTTATCTGTCGTGTAGCCGCCGTGGGATGCCGCGACGAACGCGGCTTCGCGTATATCTTTAGATATATAATTGATAGCAAGGCGCCCTTTCTGGCTTATGCCCAGGATTTCCGTACTTAGGCCTATATTACCCTGCATGGAGTATGTGAGCACAAAGAGGCCCGCGATGACCAGCATCCCCATAGTAATAGCTACGACCATCTCCGTGATAGTAAATCCTCTTGTCCTCATCTCAAATGCCCCGTGCGGGCCGTTTATATGCTATTTATGCCGTCTTTAGTGAATATAGTTACGGCGCGTTTTGTATTATGCCTGTTCGGGTCCAACGGCGAGTCCCATGTTACGACGATACTTATGCGTTTAGAGTCGGAGTCGATGTAATTGCCTACCGTTATGCTTCCGTTTGCGTTGCTCAACTGGTCGAGCCGGATGTTCTGGATAGTATCTGTGCCGGTAGCAGGAAGCGCCGCGAAAGAGGTCTTTCTTAAGACCTCCATCTCCTCTTGTATTATCGAGGAGGCAATGACGTGCTCGCGGACATCGTTTACTATGTTAAGCCCCATATATAAAGACGCGAGCAAGGCGGCCGCGGAGATCCCCAGCACTATAAGCGCCGTGAAGGCCTCTATGAGGGTGAATCCTTTTCGTCTTTTGAGAAAATAAACAAAGCGCATAATCCCTAATAACCCCATTCCACCTCGTAGGTGGAAATTAACCCCATTTCACCTCGTAGGCGGAAAAGAGGCGCGCCCCACCGGCGCCTATTCTATTCGTTCCAGTTGAGTATCCAGCCTATCGGATCGCTGCCCAGTCCGGGCGGGTTTTGCTTTACGTAATTCAGGTAGGCCATATCCTTTAATACGGCGTCGCCTCCGCATACAATCGAGCCGTTTATGAAGATATCGCCGAAGGCGCCCGCGAGCGAGCGGAATTTAATGTCTCCGGCCGCGTAAAGGAGGCCGTTTAGGGTGGCGGGGTCCCATACGGTGATATCCCCTCCCCTGCTCATCATCGCCGGCATACCGCCTACTTGGTTCTGTGTAACCGTCCCTTCCGTCCAGAAATTTATCCATATATCGCCCGTAGCCACGAGACACCCGTTTATGGTAACATCATGTTTTATGTTTACGTTGCCGTTTACGTAAACGACGCCGTTGCCCGGGCTTAAGGTCACGCCGTCAAAGTATTGCGTGCCGCCGGAAGGCGTATATACATCCCCGCTCGCGTTGGCCTGGTTAAAATAATAGTTGAAGAAATCCGTGTCGAGCGGCGGCAGACTTACGCCGGCCGCGCCGTCGTCCTGTGAACCGCTGATCACGCCATTATATCTGGCCCTCACGTTTCCGACCGCGCTCGCATCGCCGTATATGTAACATGGAAATAGATATCCCCACACGTCGACCGCGGAATTCGACAGAAACCCTCCCTGGGCCGAACTGTTTGAATGCGCGCCCTTGGATGTGTTGCAGTGGACTTCGGCTAATTGCGAAACCAGTACTTTTCCGTTTGACAATACGGCATAATCGAAACCCGGGACCACGTTGGACTTTACCTCGGTCTTTACAGTGCGCGAAACGCCGTTTACAACGGCAGCCGAACTTATTAGCAGTATCTTATCGGATGCCCATTTTGAGTTATTGAGCGTAACATTTATAGACCCTTCCCCCAGGTTGCGGATAATCGGAAAATTCGCGCTCGAGAAGTTGTTTGCCCATAACGCGGCGATGGCCTCTTCGATGCCCGCCTCCGCCAGGTAATACGCCTGGGAGGAGTATTTCAGCCTTTTCACGTCGTAGGCGTCGCGCAGCAGCATCATTGAAAGCGCCGCCGAGGCGACGACCGTCAACCCCAGTAGTATTATCGTCGTAAGGAACGCGATGCCTTTTTTATCGGGCGCAGCATTTTTCATAGGTGGCTCTCTCTTTATTATTTTCCTGTATTCCTCGGCTCCATTTCGGCGGATACCGAGCGTCTTATTGTCGCGCCGGTCGTCAGGTCCTCTTCGATAGCCAGCTTTATAACGAAGCCTTTCGTCAGTTTTTGGTCGTCTATCTCCACGCTGATTATGCCGTAGTTGGGTTTTTTGGTAAAATGCGCTCCTACATCCACCATCCGGGTTTCTCCGGGCCAGTATATAGATACGTCTTTAAGTACACAGCTTAGGTCGTAGTCCTCGTCGCCCGCGTAACTGTCGTCGGAATCATCGGTTATGTGCGAGGCGCTTGTCCCGCTGGGTGAGGCCTCAAAGTCAGCGCTGAACTGGCAATATCTGCCCTCGCCGATTCCGCTTAACGCGACAGAGCCGGTGTCCGTAGATATCGTAAATTCCTGGCCCGGGATAGTACTCCAATCCAGGTCCGCCGCGAGGGCTACATAACTGTCGGAAGACCTTGCCTTTATCTTTAGCGAGGAGTCGGGATTGTTTATTACAGCCGTCCACTTCAAGGTGTCGTACTCGGGGTCATCCATGGAGGTATCGAATATCCGAGATGTGAAAGCGCCTTTATCAACATAAGTAACGTCGATCTGTTCGATGCCGCATATCAAGGCCTGCGGCGTTCCGGTTCCTCCCCAAACGGCTACGGAGTCGTATTGGCCGCTTCTCGTATATGAGTGGTCGGCAGGGGCGCTTGTAGTATCTTGCCAGCATGACATACTGCACTCAGAGGCCATATCGGGCACACATAAGCTTATAAAATAATCTTTTGTCTTGTCGAAATTAAGGTCGTCGGCGCCGTTATTCAATTGTATCCAGTTTGACCATGCGTAACAGCCGGCCGGTATTATTACGTCGGTGCCGGAGACGCTGCCCGGGACGCCGGACTGGCCGGCGTTCCTGGGGTCAATGCCGCAGCCGGAGAAAGTTATCGGGATGCTGGGCATAGCCGTTGAGCCGTCGTCCGGCGACGCGCTTGCCCCGTCCCGTTGTATTATATAGGCGGATTTTACGTGCAAAGGGGCGCTGCTGCCCGCGGCAAATTTAACGCTGAGCATCATCCCGTTCGCTTCGGTATAATTGGCGTCGATGATGTTTCTGTATGTAATATCTCCGGCATCCGCTGCCAGTATCACGTTTTGGGTGACCTGATCCTGGGTTTGCTCTTTTGCTTCCCATACCTTTCCGGAGCCCTCAAGCCGCAGCATCCATTCCTTGCTGCCCGATACCCCGCCTTTGCCGTTTGTATTGTCGAATTCTACCGCCAGATTCTCGGCTCTCCCGTCCCAAAACGTTGTCTCGTACCATCTGTCGTAATGAAAATTCAGTTTTATGTAGTCATCCGCGGCGTCCGCGCCGTAATCCATATAATAATCGGCGCTCCATAGGCCGTCCGGCGAATTGTACATATTGACGTTGGTTGCGCCGTCTCCCGATGAGCTGTCTATCCCCGCTGACGCGTTGGGGTGTATGAGGTCCTTATAATTTTCCCCCTCCCTGACGCTTCCCGAAGGCGTCAATTTGAAAAGGTCCACACCGAACGC
>Ga0272441_10001602_pt1 | contig 48030 bp, 40 predicted proteins | sample SSMProp6N_FD_193582 | JGI IMG/M metagenome (GOLD analysis project Ga0272441, IMG submission 193582) | Marine sediment archaeal communities from Little Sippewissett salt marsh, Falmouth, MA, United States - SSM-Prop-6N | ecosystem: Environmental > Aquatic > Marine > Wetlands > Sediment ... | reverse complement strand
CCTGCGTCCTTACACTCAGGTTTCTGAGCTCCATGTCTCGCTTCATGGCCTCTTGTAATCTTCCCATATCGATGCTCCTTTCTTTCATGAATGATTGTGCTCATTCACTGGTCTTTACAGAAAGAAGCTCGATAGGGGTAGTCACATTCTTGCTGCTATTCAATTGTCAAAGATCAACATGACTGTACAAACACCACCGCGTAGCGGTTTAGTTCAACTATAGAATATACAAGAAGTATGGTGAATATCAAGAAATAATTATACGTATAATTAAATATAATATCTTTTCAAGAAATCATGAAATATGATATCACTGGTACGTTGTCAGCGACCTCCCGGACTCTGAACATGGTTGTCCCACAGGGACGATCGGGTATGGTCACGGGGTTTTTTGTTTTACAAGGGATATTCCAGTGTGTTATATCTTCACTATAACTCTTTGATAGGAGACGATTTAATATGTCCGGCCATTCAAAATGGAGCACAATAAAGAGAAAAAAGGGGGCTATAGATGCCAAGCGGGGGAAGATCTTTACGAAGATCATAAAGGAGATAACGCTTGCGGCCAGATTGGGCGGCGGTGATCCCGATGCAAATGCGAGACTCAGACAGGCGGTCCTGGCTGCCAAAGCTGAAAATATGCCCAAAGACAATATAGAAAAGGCAATCAAAAAGGGGACGGGAGCACTGGAAGGGGCCGCCGTCTTTGAAGAGACTGTATACGAAGGGTATGGCCCCGGCGGTGTCGCCCTCATGGTCGAGGTAGTGACAGACAATAAGAACAGGACCGTTTCGGAGATACGGCATATACTGTCCAAACACGGAGGAAACCTGGGGGAAAACGGGTGCGTGTCCTGGATGTTTGAAAAAAAGGGGAGCATAGTCTTTGATAAAGAGGATGCCACCGAAGATGCGCTTATGGAACTCGTATTGGAATCGGGTGCCGAGGATATGATTGAACAGGAAAGCGAATATGAGGTCATTACCGATCCTGCTTCCTTCGAAACGCTCAAGGCGGCCGTCGATGCAGCCGGTCTGAAGTATGCCTTGGCAGAGATAAGTATGATTCCTCAAACTACCGTTCAACTCGATGAACCGAAGGCGGCACAGGTACTCAAGGTCATGGAAAAATTGGAAGACAATGATGATGTGCAGCATGTGTATGCCAATTTTGATATACCCGACGAAATTATGGAACGGTTGAGTCAGTAAGGCCGGAGAGATGCGAGACATTGGTAATATTGGGGATTGATCCAGGCACCAGGGTTACGGGTTACGGTGTTATAGAAAAAGTTAATAGCGATCTGACATTAGTTACCTATGGTGAGATAAAGATAGGGAGGGGCGAGACTCTGTCCGGGTGTCTGAAGATCATATACTCCCGCCTGGTGAAAATTATAGAAGCGTATACTCCCGACGTCATATCCCTGGAAGATATCTTTTGCGGCAAAAATGTAAAGAGCCTGATCAAGCAGGGCCATGCACGGGGGGCCATCATACTGGTCGCTGCACACAGTGACGTTCCTCTTTATGAATATACGCCACTGGAAGTGAAGAAGGCCGTCGTCGGCTATGGAAGGGCGGAGAAACGTCAGGTCCAGTATATGGTAAAGTCAATGTTCAGACTGCCCGATATACCCCCTCCCGATGCGTCAGATGCACTGGCCATAGCGGTATGTCACTCGAATTTCTTGAAGGCGGTGCCCCTCTGATGATAGCAAGCCTCCAGGGTATATTGTCACATAAATCGACAAACTATATCGTCATCGATGTCAATGGGATCGGCTATGGTGTAAACGTTCCCCTGAACACCTTCTACGGTCTCCCCGAACCGGGAAGCGAGGTCCGTCTCGTCATCCATACCCATGTAAAAGAGGATTCCATCAGCCTCTATGGTTTTTCGGAGGCGAGAGAGCGGGATATCTTCCATCTCATCATTTCCGTATCGGGCATCGGGCCGAAACTGGCGATCAACATACTTTCGGGTATCGCATACGAAGAACTGGTGAAGGCCCTCTCGACGGAGAATATCGGAAGGCTGGTCAGTATCCCGGGGATTGGGAAGAAGATGGCGGAACGGCTTGTCTTTGAACTGAAGGACAAAATCCGGACGGTCATACCGGAGGACGTGCCCGATGAGACATTCGTTTCTCCGGTGAAAGAGGATGCCCTGTCGGCCCTCGTCAACCTGGGATACAGGAAGAATGTCGCCACCAAGGCGGTGGACCGTGTGTTGCAGGGGTGTGGCGAAGAGACGACGCTGGAAATCCTTTTGACCGAATCACTGAAGATTTTATCGAGTTGAATAGCCTATGACAGAGTGTATCATCAATCCTGCCCAGTTTACCGATGAAGGGGGCTATGAGCAGTCTCTCAGGCCCCGGGGACTTGATGAATATATCGGGCAGGAGAAGATCAAGGAAAATCTTGCCGTATTCATTGAAGCGGCGAAGAAGCGGGGTGAGACCCTCGATCATGTCCTGCTCTATGGTCCTCCCGGTCTGGGAAAGACGACCCTTGCCCATATCGTGGCCAGAGAGATGGATGTCGACATCAAGGTCACCTCCGGTCCCGTCATTGAACGGCCGGGAGACACGGCGGCGATCCTGACCAATATGCAGGACTATGGCGTCCTTTTCATCGATGAGATCCACCGGCTGTCACACGTCGTCGAGGAAATCCTCTACCCGGCCATGGAGGAGTTTTATATCGATATCCTTATCGGTCAGGGACCTTCGGCCCGATCGATGAAACTCGATATCCCCCGGTTTACCATGATAGGGGCCACGACGAGGGCCGGTCTTCTCACATCTCCGCTACGCGATCGTTTCGGCATTACCTTCAGACTGGAGTTCTATACCCCCGGGGAACTCTCGACGATCATCAAGAGGTCGGCAGACATTTTGATCATCGAGATCGATGACGACGGAGCCCATGAAATCGCCCTCCGTTCCCGGGGCACGCCGAGGATCGCCAACAGGCTCCTGCGGCGGGTCAGGGATTTTGCGCAGGTCAAGGCCGACGGGCTGATCTCCCGGAAGGTTGCCGTCGATGCCCTCGACATGCTGGAAGTCGATGGCAAAGGTCTCGATCTCATGGACCGGAAGATCCTTCTCACGGTGATCGACAAGTTCAACGGCGGACCCGTCGGTATCGACAGCATCTCGTCGGCCATCGGCGAGGAGAAGACGACCATCGAAGATGTCTACGAACCCTATCTGATCCAGGAAGGCTATCTCCACCGGACTGCCAGGGGGAGGATGGTCACCAGGCGTGCCTATGATCATTTTCAGAGGAAGTGGACGGGGGGAAATCAGGCGGAACTGTTCTGATTCATCGGGAATTGATGGCTTTGTATTTCGCGAACCTCCGCATAAACACCTTTTCGTTTGTCTATGATGCTTTTTGATAAATCTAAGGCTTGCTCCAGGCGATTCCAAAACTCGCCCTTCGGTCTCAGACAATTGGAATCGCTATTCTTCCGCTTCGCCAAGATTTATTATCAAAAACCATCTTAATGACCGCTCAAAGGTATTCATGCTTGAAGAACTTATCACGATAGAGCCGGAAAATTTAATGAAGGGCTCAATGAGAGAAATATGAAGATTCTACTCCACATATGCTGTGCGCCCTGCGCCATCTATCCGCTCAGGGTCCTGCGGGAAGCGGGACATGAGGTGGTGGGACTCTTTTTCAATCCCAATATACATCCCTATAGCGAATACAGAAAGCGGCTCGATACACTGGTGACATACGCCGACAGTTTCGATCTGAAACTGATATGCCCTGACGAATATCCCATGGAGGATTTCCTGAGAAACGTCGTCTTCCGGGAAAAAGAGCGATGCCGGTACTGTTACCACACCCGTCTCAGCTATGCGGCCGCCGTGGCCAGGCGGGGGAAGTTCGACAGCTTTACGACGACACTCCTCTACAGTAAATTCCAGGACAGTGACATGATAGTGAGTCAGGGGGAAAGTATCGCCCGGGAAAAGGATGTTGCCTTCTACAACCGGGATTTCAGGGAGGGGTGGAAGGAGGGCATAGCGATCTCCCGGGAGCTCGGCATGTACCGGCAGCAGTACTGTGGCTGTATCTACAGCGAGAAAGAACGATACTGGAAGAGACCGTCGAAGCAGACCTGACGATTACCCCGGCATGTCCGGTATTCCCGTCCCGGTGTGATCGATTACACTGCATGTTGTGGTCTTTTTGCCACACCTCCCCGCTGACATCTGCGGCGGTACAGGGGGAGTAATAATAACACAAATAAATACGGTAAGTTATATTTCCTGCCCGGTGCCGGAGGGGTGACCGATGTCCTGGCATTGATCTTGCTCAATAAACCCTATATCAGATTCTTACGACGGGATAGAGCCACCATGAATGCACATATGCAGAAGACGATCAGGAATGAAGTGACATGTAAGAGCGTGGGGTTGCACTCAGGCAGAAAGGTCTCCATGACCATCAAACCGGCCGGTGTGGACAGGGGCATTACCTTCTGCCGGAAGGATTTACCGCATAACAATACGATCAAGGCCGAGGTGACCAGTGTTTCCGATACCCTGCTGGCGACCACGATCGGTTTGAATGGGACGAGTGTTTCCACGGTCGAACATATCATGTCGGCCTTCTTCGGCATGGGGGTAGACAATGCCTGTGTGGAAATTGATTCCTTCGAAGTTCCCATTATGGATGGGAGTGCCCTCCCCTTTGTCGCCATGCTGAAGGAGGCCGGGATAGCGGTTCAGGACAGGCCGAGAAAATACCTGGTTATCAAGAGCCCCCTGTCGGTTTCCAGCGAAGAAGGCAAGGCGGGGTTGATGCCGTCGGATCAATTCCAGATCACCTATGACATAGATTTCGATCATCCCGTCATAGGGAAGCAGTCGTACCATATGGTGTTTTCCCGGGACGGATACGAAGAAGATATCTCTGAGGCCCGTACATTCGGATTTTTACAGGAGGTCGAGCATCTCCAGGCAAAGGGACTGGCACTGGGCGGTTCTCTCATGAACGCCATAGTCCTGGACGATGAAAAGGTGATCAATAAGGACGGTCTCAGGGCCAAGGACGAATTCGTAAAGCATAAGATCCTCGATGCCATCGGCGATCTCTTTCTTCTGGGAATGCCCATTATCGGTCATTTCTGGGCCGACAAGTCGGGCCATAAACTCAACAACTCCCTCCTGAGGAAACTCCTGGCTCACGAGGAATGCTGGGAGATAGTCAGTTTTGCCCCCGGGGAGCCCGTGGAACGGGTGTCACATCTCCCCTGTGAGGGAATTCCTGCCAGATTATAATATCTTCCGTCAAGAGGCAGCTCAAATAAACCTTGCTTTTTGCCCTCCTGTTTCCTAATATACATTACTTTACCTGTCAACGAACAGTGAGCATGTTCCCTGCACCGCGGTGCGGGGGGTGTCAACAATGGAGAGGCAGAGGATGTACTGACAACCCCTCATTCCCTGCCGTTCGCGGTGTCCTGCCGGATCTCTGGTGTCATATCCGGAGCAGAACATGTCTACAGGAAATAGGTGCATGTATAGAAAGATCCTCCTCTTCGTCTTGTTTCTTGATTCATTCCTGTTACTGTTTGCACCCGTCAAGTCTTTTGGTATAGAGGCCAGAATCAGCGATTTTCTGATAACCGGAACGTCGGACAGTGTCCTCATATACTTCAGGGTCAAGAACTGTTTTACCCTGAAGATGGAAGAGGCCATACTGGCAGGTATCCCCACCACCTTTTCATTTATCATTGAACTCTATGAAGAGCGGGACAACAATTTTGACAAAATGCAGGCATCCTTCGAGGTGCGGCACACAATCAAATATGACAATGTCAAGAAGATTTTCTATGTGACCTATTCGGAAGAGGGGAAAAAGCCGCAACAGTTTACCTATCTGCCGAAGGCGAAGACCGCCATGTCTGATGTGAACGGCTTTGCCATTAGCCCCCTGAAACGGCTGATCAGGGACCGGAGATACTATGTGCGAGTCAAGGCCATGCTGGACAAGGTGCGTCTTCCGCTGCACCTGGAGTATGTCTTCTTTTTTCTCTCACTCTGGGATTTTGAAACGGACTGGTACCGGCAGGACTTTATTTATTAGGCAGGATCGTTCACCGTGCCGTGGAAGTCAGTGACAGCATCATACATGGATGGCATCAGAGGAGAGCGTATAGGGGTTCACGGATGCACGTACAGTGCTCAGCATAACGCGAATGGTCTGGTGACCGGGGCAGGCGGCAGTAACCCCGGAAACCATGGTTCCTCTGTTCCGGCCTCAGTGGAGCAGAACCGAATGCAGGTGTAAGAGACGATGGATACCAAGGAAGAGAGAAGACGAAAGCGGGAACGCATCATAATAATTATAACGATCGCCCTTATAATTATTATGACCTATGTGGAGAGCCATCTTTCGAGAGCGGAACTTCTCCTCCCCATATCCAGTGAAGTCCTCATCTTTGGTCTCATCAACATAAATTTTATTCTCATTATCCTTCTCATATTCCTGATCATACGAAATCTCGTCAAGCTCATATTCGAGAGACGGCGCGGCATCATGGGTTCGAGATTGCGTACGAAACTCGTCGCCGCCTTCGTCGCTCTGTCGCTCATACCGACAGTGGTCCTCTTCGTGGTGTCCATCCAGTTTCTCTCCAACAGTATCGAAAACTGGTTCAATATCAAGATGGGAAGCGCCCTCAACATATCCCTTGAGGTCGCCCAGGACTACTATCAGCAGTTTTCCGACAGTACCAGAGAACATGCGGCACAGATTGCCACTGCGATTACCGACAGTAAACTGTATGAGAAGAAACAGGCAGAACTCCTCACTACACTGCTGGTCGAGCGTCAGAAAGATCTCGATCTCGGGTCCGTCACCGTATCGCTCGACAACAGGAAGAAGAGCATTTTCCTCGAGGATCCCGACAATCCCGATATCCCCCCTCTCGAACTCTCACCGAAGACCCGCGAGGATATCTATACGGGCAAGACCCTTTCAACAGTGGAATCTACCGGTACGGGAGAACTGATCAGTGGCATCGTTCCCCTCTATTCCAATTTCAAACCGAGGGAGGTCATCGGCACCGTCGTGGTGGGTCAGTACATCGACAAGGCCATCATGGATAAACTATCCATCATATCGAGAAGCGCCGAGGAATACAAACAGCTCAGGTTGCTCAAGGGCCCCATCAAGATCAGCTATATCATCATGCTCTCCATTGTCACCCTCTTTATCATATTTTCCGCCACCTGGTTCGGTCTCTTCCTCGCCAGGGGAATAACCGTTCCCATTCAGGACCTTGCAGAGGCCACCAAAAGGGTGTCACGGGGCGATCTCAATCATCACATCGACGTCCTGTCGGAAGACGAGATAGGGGTACTGGTAGATTCCTTCAATAAGATGACGAAGGACCTCAAGGAGAGAAGCGAAGAACTGGAACTGGCCAATATGGATCTCGAACAGAGGAGGCAGTACATGGCGACGGTACTGCGCAATGTCTCTGCCGGTGTCGTTTCCATAGATAAGAATGGCGTCATCACGACGATCAACAGGGCTGCAGAGAGGTTGCTGGAGATAAAGACCGACAAGATCCTGAACCGGCGATACCGGGAGGTCATGAATCCGGAATACATGAAGCTGGTCACGGAGTTCCTGAAAGACCTCGAAGAAAATGGTGAGGACTTCGCGGCACGGCAGGAACAGCTTACCGTGAAGGATCGGATGCTCACCGTTCTCGTCTCGGTGGCGATACTGAGAGATGACACGAACAAATATATGGGCATGGTCGTCGTCTTCGAAGATATTACGGAACTCCAGAAGACGGAGCGTGTTGCCGCCTGGAGGGAGGTTGCCCGCAGAATCGCCCATGAGATAAAGAATCCACTGACGCCGGTGAGACTCTGTGCCGAGAGACTCCAGCGACGATATGGTGATAAGATAGAGGGGGACGATCAGTCCGTCTTCCAGGAATGCACGGGGACCATCATAAACCAGGTGGATGTCATGAAGAATCTGGTCGATGAATTTTCTCAGTTTGCGCGGATGCCCGTCGCCAAACTGGTCTCCAGTGATCTTGTGGCAGTCATTGAAGATTCGATTGTCCTCTTTCAGGGTGCCCACAAGGGCATTACCTATCAATTCCAGAGAGAAGGGGATATGCCGCAGATAAAGATCGATGCCGAACAGATAAAACGGGTCATGATAAATCTCCTCGATAACGCCTCCTATGCCATCACATCGAAGGATCGGGGAGGGGAGATCACGATTACGGCGTCTTACGACGGTAAGCGTAAGAGGACCCTCGTCGAGGTGAAAGACGATGGTCCCGGAATAGCGCCACAGGACAAGATGAGGCTCTTCGAGCCCTATTTTTCAACAAAAAAATCGGGGAGCGGTCTCGGTCTTGCCATTGTAAATTCAATTATATCGGACCATAACGGTTCCGTCAGTGTCAAGGATAATGTTCCCGCGGGTACGATAGTATCCTTTGAATTACCCCTAACCTAGGATCTGATTATGAACAAAACCATACTTGTAGTAGATGATGAAGAAAGCATTCGCCAGTCGCTGAAGGGCATTCTCACCGATGAAGGACATGAGGTCCTGACGGCACCCGGCGGAGAGGAATCTCTCCTGATCATAGAGGAAGAACTCCCCGACCTTGTGCTGCTCGACATATGGCTCCCCGGCATCGACGGTATCGAGACGCTGCAGCGGATCAAGACGAACTACCCCCACGTCCAGGTCATTATGATATCGGGGCACGGCACCGTTGAGGCCGCCGTCAGTTCGACAAAACTGGGCGCCTTCGATTTCATCGAAAAACCCCTGTCCCTCGACAAGGTGATGATTGTCGTTGATCGTGCCCTCGATCTTGTCAGGCTGGAAGAGGAAAACAGACTCCTCAGGGACAAGATGCGGCACTTTGACGAACTGCAGGGACAGAGCAGGGTGATTGTGGATCTGAGGGAGATGATCCAGATCATCGCCCCCACCAATGCCTGGATACTGATCATGGGGGAAAACGGCACGGGGAAGGAACTGGTGGCCAGATCGATACACAAACAGAGCCGACGGGCCGCCAAACCCTTCATCGAAGTGAACTGTGCGGCCATACCGGAGGAATTGATCGAGAGCGAGCTCTTCGGCCATGAGAAGGGTGCCTTCACGGGGGCCACGTCGAAAAAGAGGGGAAAGTTCGATCTCGCCAATGAGGGCATCATCTTCCTCGACGAGGTGGCCGACATGAGTCTCAATGCACAGGCCAAGATCCTCAGAATTCTCCAGGAAAAGAAGTTCGAACGGGTGGGGGGCACCAAGATCATAGAGACGGATGTGCGTGTCCTTGCAGCGACAAACAAGGACCTCGAAAGGGAAATGGAAGAGGGCCGATTTCGACAGGACCTCTACTACCGGCTGCATGTCATTCCCCTCACCGTTCCGCCCCTGAGGGAACGAAAGGAAGATATCCCCCTCCTGGCTCATCATTTCATCAGGGAATTCTCGCTCGAAGAGGAGGGTGCCCAGAAGAGGATTACCGATGATGCACTGGCGGTGCTGATGGCACACGACTGGCCCGGGAATGTGAGGGAACTGAAGAATATCATCGAGAGACTCATCATCATGACGACGGGCGATGTAATCGATGCCCCGGACATACCCCCCCTGATCAGGGAGAGCAGAAAGGCGGACCTTCCGGGTGTGGTGCTTCATCCCGCCGATTCGCTGAAAGAGGCACGGCGGGAGTTTGAACGGAAATATATCCTTACGAAACTTGCCGAAAATGACTGGAATATCACCAAGACCGCCGATGCCATCGGACTGGAGCGGAGCAACCTGCACAAGAAGATCAAGAGCTTCGGTCTCGATGATATCAAGCGGGAGTGATGTGAAGGCCCGGAGAGGTACCGGGCCCTGCCGGTTACCGTTTCAGGATGTAGTCGGCCACCTTGTCATGCAGCCGCTGCGACGCCAGCTTGTCTCCCAGGAGACCGACCCTGATCGATACGGTTGTCAGATCCTTTGCCTTGTATGTTACCGTAAATTTAACCTTTTCTCCATCTACCATGGCGTCGATGGTACCCTTGCTGATCTCCTTGATGGGGATGACATCGACGGCATTCATGTAGGCAACGGTCTTTTCACAGGCACTCCAGACCCGTTCAAAGGAATAGTGGTAGTCGCTTTTCAGGTTTCCATTGACATAAAAAAAGGTGCCCGTTCCTCCGCCCACCGCGGCGCCGCCAACGGCCATGACGGCACAGCCGGAAACCAGAAAGACCCCTGTAATCAAGAGTAACATCAGACGTTTCATGTTGTGCATTATGCAATACTCCTTTGCGTTCCGTGATTATTCATCGTCAGATTTCTTTTCATTCTTTTCCTCGTCACCGAATGCCTTGAGACCCTTTGCCAGTGAGGTCAGTCTTTCATTGACGAGAAAGTTCACCGTGCCGGGGGGATACTGACCCTCTTCATCCCTGTGCCCCACCTCGACGCCGGTCAGTATCTCGATTCCCTCATCGATGGTTTCTACGGGGTATACGTGAAATTTCCCCTGGGAGACGTCTTCCACTATGTCCTTTCGCAGCATCAGGTCGGGAATATTGAGGGCCGGTATGATGACACCGGGTGAGTTCGTCAGTCCCTGTGCCCTGCATATGTCGTAAAATCCCTCGATCTTCTGGTTGACCCCGCCGATGGGCTGGATTGTTCCCTTCTGGTTGACCGATCCTGTCACCGCTATGTCCTGCCTGATGGGTATATCCGCAAGGCTTGACAGTATGGCGTAGATCTCCGTCGACGAGGCGCTGTCCCCGTCGATTCCCCCGTAGGACTGTTCGAAGCAGATACTGGCACTCATGGTGAGGGGTTTGTCCTGGGCATACTGCCGCCTGAAATATCCCTCCAGGATGAGTACCCCCTTGTCGTGGGTCTTGCCCGACAGCTTTGCCTCCCGTTCTATATTGATGATGCCGGCCCGTCCCATCGATGTCTCCGCCGTTATCTTCGAAGGCTTTCCAAAGGAGTAATCTCCCATGTCATATACCGACAGACCGTTCACCTGTCCCGAGACCGAGCCCTCCGTCTCGATCATGATGGTCCCCTCTTCGATCATCTCCTGTATCTTATCCTCGATGAGGTTGACGCGGGCCACCTTTTCATCGTAGGCCTTGTCGATATGCCTGACCGTCACCATGTCACTGCCGTCCTTTCTGGCCCAGTAGCTGGCTTCCCGCAGGAGATCGGCAATATCGTTGAATTGGGTTGAGAGCTTCTTCTGCTTCCCCGACAGGCGTATGCCGAATTCTATGACGCCGGCCACGGCCGTCTTGTCGAAGGGGAGCAGCCCCTCGTCTTCGATGATCTTCTTTATGAAGCAGGTATAGTCACGGGCCCTCTCACTGGAATGGGGCATGTCCGTATCGAACTGTGCCTTGGTCTTGAATATCTTCTTGAAATCTTCCTCCAGATTGTAGAGGAGATGATAGAGATGATTGTCTCCGATCATGATGACCTTGAGGTCCAGCGGTATGGGTTCCGGTTTCAGTGCCGTCGATGCCATGCTGAAGGGGTCATAGGGCTGCATGTTGAGGAGCCGGTTCTTCAGTGTCCGCTTGAGAAACTGCCATACCCCCGGCTCCATAAGGGCCTCCAGGGCGTTGAATACGATGTATCCGCCATTGGCCCGCAGGAGAGACCCCGCCTTGATGTGCGTAAAATCGGTCCTCCAGAATCCCGACCGGTCCACTTCCCGTTCGATGGTGCCGAAGAGATTCTTGTATGTCGGTGCCGTTTCGACGATGACGGGGGCCTTTTCCGTCTGCGCATTATCTACCAGGACGTTGACCTTGAATTCCAGGAACTTTTGCTGCTGTGGCGCCATGAATGGGAGCAGGGGCATCTGCTGCTGGCCCTGTTCCTCCCCCTGGTCCTGGAACATCTTGAGGTTTGACAGTATGTGTTCCTGTACCTCATCGAGATAGACCGCTATCTTGTCACTGATGGTTTCATATTTCAGCCGGATGTCCGATATGGATTCGCCGACGAGGGGCAACCCCATCTTGTGCTCCAGGGCGTCGATCTCCTTGCGGATCGCCTTTTCGATCTGCCGCGTCTCCCTCATCAGTGCATCCAGCTCGATCCGCAGTTCACTCAGCTGCGTCCTGATTTCTTCCAGCCTTGTCTTGTCGAACTTGTCCTGACTTGCCAGGGTCTCGAGCTGATCGAGGGGGACGGGCTTTTCCTCATAGACGGGGGCGATATCCTGCTTCGTATAATTTCCTATCTGGTATTGAACGAGCTGAAATCCCTCTTTCTGAATCTTCTCGTTGAATTCCCGCACCATTTCCTTCTGGTTCGCCATGTGGCCGTTGACGATCTGCTCCGTCTGTTTCTTGAAGTCTTCGCTCTCAAAGAGATGGGGGATCTGTTTCTTCAGATGTTCAACCAGATCGTCCATATCCTTCTGAAATTTGGTTCCCATTCCCGGGGGCATGACAACGACCCGGGGCATGTCGGGATTCCTGAAATTATTCACATAACAGATGTCATCGGGTATCTTCCGTTCGAGATCGAGCTGGTTGAGGAGACTGGCGATGGTTGACGTTTTCCCCGTGCCCGTCATCCCGGCTGCGTAGATGTTATAGCCGGGGCTTTCGATGTCCAGTCCCATCTGTATGGCCCTGACGGCCCGGTCCTGTCCGATGATGGCACTGGAATACTCACAACTGTGCGTATTCTCGAAACCCAGAGCATCGGGATCGATGGTCACTCTCAGGTTTTCCCGGGAGACCTCCCTGTATGTCTTTGCCTTGCTCATTATATATACTCCCTTGCCCGGATGTGTGTCTGGTTGTCGTAACGATTCCAATATAATTTATGTTTGCATTATTGTCCATATTTTTGTTACTGCATGGGACAGACCTGCCGGGTATACAAATGAAGTAAGGTGTGCGCTGTGAAGAAAATTTTTCTGGTGGCCGTGGTCATCCTTTTCTGTTGTCCTCACGACATCTCTGCATTTTCGTTGAAGACGTATCAGGATGAGGGCGTCATTGAGGTACAGTCCGATTATCGCCAACTGAGCCAGGGTGAGGCCGTCAAGATTTCCATCAGGGCTCCCTCACCGGTGCGGGCAACGGCCCGCTTCGGCGGCGAAGAGTATGCCTTTGTCCCCACCCACGATGGCTCCCGTGTCTTCACGATCATCGGTCTGAGCCTCGATATAGAACCGGGTATCCACGAACTGCAGGTCAGTGTGGAGTATGCTGCCCACGGCGAACGGGATTTTTTCTTTAACCTCCCCGTTACGAAGAAAACATTTCCCCGGTCACGTATAACCGTGGGAAAAACCTATATCCATCCCCCTCAGAAACAGCAGGATCGGATGAAGCGTGAACGGGCCTTACTGAAGGAGATCTACGGGAGACACACGAAGCAGTGGCTGGGATCGGGCACCTTCATCAGGCCCCTGAAGGGAAAGATCACGGGGCCCTTCGGCACGGAGCGGGTATTCAATGGAGAGGTCCGCTCACGTCACCGGGGGATCGATATCCGTTCACCCAGGGGCAGGACCGTGGGGGCAACCAATGCCGGGCGGGTCGTCCTGGCACGCGATCTCTACCTGGCGGGAGGAACGGTCATCATCGACCACGGGATAGGCCTCTTCTCACTGTATCTCCACCTCTCAAAGGTAACGGTGAAAGAGGGGGCACTGGTCGGCAAGGGGAAACGAGTGGGACTGGTCGGTTCGACGGGAAGATCCAGCGGCCCTCACCTCCACTGGGGTATCAGGGTCATGGACCGGTATGTCGATCCGGAGTCCATGCTGCGCCTGACATTTTAACGACTACGTAGTTTCGATTTCCTTGACATTCAAGAACTCACTTCTTTGACGTCACCCCAGAAAAAGGAAGTCTTTATATATTATTATTTCGGTGAGTTATGCCGAAAACAGCACTGCGGATTTTCGGGAGGATTCCCGAGTATAATCCGAGATTAAGGAGAGACAAACAATGAAAGATATCTCGCCGAAACACGGCCTGAGTACGCTGGTTACTCATTTCAGTGAGGGTGATAACCCCCACCATTCCCATATTACACCCATCTATCAGACATCCACCTTCGGCTTTCCCGATGCAGAAACCGCCGCACAGGTCTTTACCGGGGATCGAGAGGGGTACTTCTACACGCGTTCCGGCAACCCCAATGCCTCGCAACTGGCACAGAAGATCGCTATGCTCGAGGCGCTTGACCTTCTGAAAGAGCGGCCTGACGAGGACATTGAAACCGTGGTCGCGGGCAAGGTATTCGCTTCAGGGATGGCCGCCGTCTCCGCCGCTATCATGGGACGGGCCCAGGCGGGTGATACCATTATCGCGCAACGCATCCTCTATGGTAATTCCTACCGGTTTATGAGTGAGATTGCGCCGCGGATCGGTCTGAACGTCGTCTGGGTTGACACACCCGGCCGGGAGGGATGGGCATCTGCATTGGAGACCCATCCGGATGCCGTCCTCGCATACGCGGAGACGCCCGCTAATCCCGCGTTATTCATGGTAGATCTGCATGAACTTGCAGAGATGACACGGGGGCACAAGGCCTGGCTGATAGCCGACAATACCTTTGCCACTCCCTATCACCAGCGGCCCCTTTCCCTCGGTTGTGATGTGGTGGTACATTCGACGACCAAGTATCTTGCCGGCCACGGATTCGTCCTGGGGGGAGCGCTGATCAGTACGCACCGGGAATACGTGGGTCCCGCGGGGGGCGTTGGCCTGATCGGTCGTATCCTGGGCGCGGCGCCCAGTCCCTTTGATTGCTGGCTGGCCAACATAGGGCTCAAGACCTTCGAGCTGCGCATGCAGCGCCATGCCGCCAACGCCATGACGCTGGCTCAGTGGCTGTCCGACCATCCAAAGGTCGAGCACGTGTTCTATCCGGGCCTTGAGGAGCACCCCGGTCACGACATCGCGACACGGCAGATGTTCAATGGATTCGGTGGCATGATGTCATTCGAGCTTCGTGGCGGCTACGACGATGCAGTGAAACTCATGGAGACACTGAAACTGGCGACCCTCGCAGTCAGTCTGGGTAATGTGGATTCTCTTATCGAACATCCCGCGAGCATGACACACAAATACGTGCCGCCTGCGGAGCGCTTGAGAGCGCAGATCACCGACGGCCTGGTTCGTTTTTCAGTGGGCATAGAGAACATCGAGGATATCATAGCGGACTTCGAACAGGCACTGAGCATGATCTGAACGTCGGTGAGGGAGTTACTATCGTAAAGGCCATCAAATAAAATCCTCTGCGGGGCACGAGACCTCTTTACAATCAAGTCTTGGAGAATGCCGAGGCCGTTCCTCGCGCTGGTTCAATCTTGTAGATTGAACCATAATATTAATTCGAACCATTTAGCAAATATGCCAGTGCCGGCATTTTTGCTAAATAGCGGTGGATCGAGGGGGTGCACCGCCCAGGGGAATACCCATTGTCAAGCCTGACCCTCTCGCCGTACAGACGAAAAGTATCGGAAATGCAAATTTCGGCAAAACCGATACTTTTGCTATCCCGGGAACGAGTTTCTTATATTATCAATAATACCAATTTTTGTAATACTGATAATGTGCTCTTTCGATTCGAGTAAAACAGGCTTCTATCAAGACGCACATTGGGTATTGGCAAGTGTCTAAATTTCCAAAAGTCGCTTACTAATCAAAATATGTTATGTAACTCTCTTGACTGGATAAAATCAGTGTAGACTTTATCTACAAACAAATGATTTCAATTGAGGGGGATAATGACGATTATCGTTGGAATTGGAGTATAACGGTGCTGACAAACTATTTGGCAAGCTTTTCGCCAAATCCGGTTGATTAGCGGGTTATGTTTTTTTAAATACCTCTTGCTGAACTACCTTAGCTACCTTATCTATATCTGGGAATAAGGTGTCTCTGTCATATCCCATAGCTTTTAACTGCTTCATGATACGTTCTGCCGAATGACTTTGAATTCGTACGCGACCAACTCTTTTTCGTAACTGTTGGTTTTCTTCAAGAGGTACGAAGCCTTTAGGTCTGTTTTCAGTATGCTTGAATAAAATGAAGCATCCTTTCTGTGCATTTAATCTTGGAATGCCAAACGAAGAATGAAAAACTTTTGTTCTTTTCCCACTAAAAGGTCTAGTATTTTCAAGATCTTCAATTACATCTTCCTTTAAAGGATTCATTACCCAAACTTCTGGTCTGCTATCATTCAAATTCGATTTTTCGAGAGCAAACCAAAGAGCTACATAAGGGTCGTAGCTCCAGTCAATTAAACGTGTTTTGATCCCATGATGCTGGGCAACAACCAACCATTCCCAGTCGTTTTTTGGCACAACCTGTAAACAACAAGCGGCTTTTTTCTTGAATAACGTTAATAAAGCTCTTTCATTGACCAAAAGCAAATCCGTTTCTCCATCGCGACATATACTTGGTAGTAATGGGTAGTCCTTTCTCTGGCCTCTATAGATTGTTGTGTCTGTCTTACCTTGAACCATGTCAATCCATTCCTCAAACCCTTCTAGTGATGAAGTGTTATGAACGACGTGACCATGAATCTTTGTTGTTTCTACATTTAGTACCATAGTTATTTTTTAAGGCTTAACGCTGCAAATAGCCGGATGGTAAGAGGCGCAGAGCGAAGCGCCGCGTCTGAAACTGTCCGAATTGATTTGCCTGGTTAGGTTGCATTTCTCGCATTGTTTGCCTTATGGCCTTTCTTTACCTACGAGGAAATCTTAAAGGGTTTCGCACAGGAAATGAATGTAGTGGGTACGCTTCCATATACCAGAGTATATGGCTCCTACAAAAATCGCGAAACGCCTCGGTTCTCCATAGTATTTTCATTTCCATTTTAGTTAGACGTAGTGATTTGTCTTCACTGTGTTTAGCCTTAAAAGCTCTCCCAGTATAGGGATTCAACTTCGGCCATTTTCGTGTAGCGCTATGCAAATGACCGTGCGGTATTGAAGGATATGCGTCAGGATCGGATTTTGTGAAGTACCATTTCTTGAATGCAACTAAATACATCCAGTCGGGCTTATCCAATATGGATTTACGATCTTCACCTATAATAACTTCACAATCCTCTCCATTTACCTCTCTCTCTGATTCATTATGGTGTCCATTTGATGCAGTGTCACTTATGATTCGAGGATCATGTTCTTTATTGTCTTCGTCAGCTAGCCAAAAAGCTACATCGATTCGCTCTTGATATTCGGAATGCCCTATAATTCCCAAATTGAAACTTATATTTGCTAAGCTAACTAGAGTCTTTACTGGCATTTGGTTTCCTTCAAAAGGTATTTCAGCGTCCTAACGATTTGATGACCGGCGAGAGGTACGAGCTTCCGATGCATCTAATTATTAGAATTTTATTTGTTTCAATATTTCCCTCAGGACATCTAGATTTATTTTGCCATCAGAAAACTTTAATGTACTCCCGTATGACAATGGAACTTCAAGAAGACCATGTCTCTAGGCACAACCTTTCCCCCATTTCGACTCGACTTCATCGCCAAATATCCTTCCGAAGTGCCTTGCATCTCCGTTTTCAAGATACACTACAACCTCATCACCTTGCCCCTTTTCATCATGCAATGATAGAAAGCCATTGGATATCAATTTCTGCCCAATCTCCTTAAAAACATCGGGTCTATCTATAATGGCTTTGTCAAGTTCTACGAGTTCGGCATGGGGAAGTTTTTCTCTGAACACGAAAAGGAAACAATCATCACCTTCCATCAAAGAACTTACACACCTAATATTATGAGAGTAATTTTTCTTGAGAGAATCAATGACTTTAACATGTTCGTAGGGTCTTGATTCACTTGTGACTTCATCCAATTTTTTTCGAAATGCGTTTATATCCATTTTAATCTAGCTATTGTTTGTCTGGATCCTGATAAAACCCAATCAGGGCAAATTTTGCCGGATAAGACACCTCGAAACAACTAACTTTACATATACAATGCTAGTATTTGTGATAGCCGTCCTTATTATCAAGGAGCGTTATACAAACATTGTATGATACCCCCAATTCCCTCAGTTACACAAATAAAAACCCCGCCTCAATGTATAAGAAACGGGGTTTGGATTTTGGTCAAATCATCATTTCCTCTTTTTTTCGGTAAAAGATAAAGACTCCACTGATACTGATTTTAAATCACAGAACAAAAACTGTATGTCATCATACAGTCATTGCACAATAAGTCAAGTATTTTAATGTTCTCTATTCTGATGTTCTGGTTCAATCTAAAAGATTGAACCAGCGCCGGTGCCTCATTGATTATCGTTTGCAACGTTCTACAGGTAGCTAATGAAGAAAAATAACGACTTCAGGAAGAAGCAATTAAGCTGGATGATTGGCAGGCAATCTGTCAGGTGGTAGCGTGCTTATACCGCTTGCAATCGGCACCGAAGGTCTCAGTGGGTTTCCTGAAGACACGAGAATTGATAGTGGTGAGTGGAAATGTTCTATACCTGCTGCCGTGTGGCGTCGTTCTCCCCTCAGGGCTGGATACCGTCGAAACATTTGAGACAGAGACGGTCTTTGGGGAGCTTCATGGCGGCCACAAAACTGTCGATGGTATTGAATTTGACGGAATCGGCACCGATCTTGGCAGCGATCCATGCCTCGAATTCCCGCAACCGGTCGATGGATGCAATGTCCCCTTCCGGAAAATACTGCCGTGCCAGCAGTTCTTCATGTGTACGTGTGGATATGCCGAAATCACAGGGATACATGAGGGGAGGGCAGGCGACACGCACATGGACGGCCCTCGCGCCTGCCTGCTTCAATTCCGTGACCTTGTGCATGATCTGTGTCCCCCTGACGATGGAGTCGTCGCAGAGGAGTATACTCCTGTCCTTGATGGCGTAGAGTAAGAGGGAGAGTTTGCGTTTGGCCATCTTTTCCCGGGCGAGTTGTGATGCCTGCATGTAGCTCCGGTCGGCGTATCGGTGGTAGAGAAAGACCTCTTCATAGTTGATACCCGAATGTTTGTGATATCCCAGCGCATGGCCTATCCCCGAGAGTGGAACGGGGGCGACGATATCCGCCTCGATGCCCCCTTCGTCCATGTCCCGCTGCGCGAGGTGTGCCCCCAGGTTGTTCCGTGCCTCCTGCACGTAGACGCCCTCGATGATGGAGTCAATGCTTGCGGTGTAGGCCCATTCGAAGGTGCAGTGGGCGGTGCGGGGGGAGTCGAGTTGCTTGACCGTGTGGAATCCCTTTTCATTGATGAGCACAATTTCACCGGCACCGACATCGCGGGTTACCTCCATATCGAGATTCTGGATGGCCCGGGATTCCGAACTGACGGCGTAGCGCGTCGCGTCCCTGCCCAGTATGAGGGGCCTGAACCCGTAGATGTCTCTCGTCGCGTAGATACCGTCCTTGGACAATACCACCAGCGAATAGGCGCCTTTTATCCGGTCTTTCAGCGCCGAGATCCCTGCCACGATGTCCTGCTCTTCGATGATGATCTTGGAGATGATTTCGATGTGGTAGCTCTTGTAGAAGGATTTTCCCCGGTGCATCATCTCATGCATGAGTTCATCGGCATTGATGATGTTGCCGCTGAAGGCGATGGCGACCTCTCCGGCCTTGGTCTGCCACTTCATGGGCTGGCGTTCCCACAGGCTCACATGGCCGATACCCCATTTCCCTTTCAGGTTTGTCAGTTCCTGGTCGGTGTATGTATCGATTACCTTGCCGTGATGGGTGACGTGGTTGATCTCACTGTTGAAGGTGGGGTCGTCGTTTTCCTCCTCCTGGAGCTGCAGGAAGTCGATCTGGGTCTCATGTTCGTTATCCTGGTCGAAGGTTGAAATCCCGCAATATTCCTGTCCCCGGTGCTGGAGGAAATCGATGCCGCGGTAAATATCGAGCACGCAGTTACTGTCCGAGAAGACGCCGAAAATCCCACAATTTTCCTGAAACTGGCTCATAATCTATTTCTCTCTGAAGGTGATGTCTGAGTGATAACGCTGGAGTGCCTTTACCGAACCATGGCCCTGGCGGACAGCCGTGATCCCCTTGACGACGGCATCGGCGGCAGCGGGTGTCGTAATGTAGGGGACACCGTATTTGATTGCCGTCTTACGTATATAGGAATCGTCGTGCTTGCTCATTTTGCCGCTCGGCGTGTTGATTATGAGGTCGATTTCCCTGTTCATGATGCCGTCGGTTATGTTGGGCCGGCCTTCGTGCAGCTTGAGGATCATCTCCGATGCGATACCCGCCTCGGCGAGAAACCGGTGTGTCCCCCTGGTGGCCACGATCTGGAATCCCAGTGCCTCGAAGTTTCGGGCCACGTCGAGAATGAATTTCTTGTCTTCTTCATAGACCGTGATGAGGACCCTCCCCTGATAGGGCAGGACCTGCTTCGCCCCTTCCTGCGACTTGTAAAAGGCGAGACCGAAGGAGTCGGCAAGACCCAGCACCTCGCCCGTGGAACGCATCTCGGGTCCGAGGATCGGGTCGACCTCGGGAAACATGTTGAAGGGGAAGACCGCCTCCTTGACACCGAAATGGGGGATGATCCGTGATCTGAGGTCCAGGTCATCAATCTTCTTCCCCATCATCAGCTGTGTCGCGATACGGGCCATGGAAATGGCGCAGACCTTCGATACGAGGGGGACGGTGCGTGAGGCCCGGGGATTGGCCTCCAGGATATAGACGACGTTGTCCATGATGGCGTACTGGATGTTCATGAGACCGACGACATTCAGCTCCGTGGCGATCTTCCGGTTGTAGCTGTAAATCGTCTCCAGGTGTGTCTCCGAGATATTGATAGGGGGAATGACACAGGCCGAGTCTCCCGAGTGGATCCCCGCCAGCTCGATGTGTTCCATGATGGCCGGTATGAAGGCGTCGGTCCCGTCGGCAATGGCGTCCGCCTCGGCCTCGATGGCATTGACCAGAAATTTGTCGATGAGAATCGGTCGTTCCGGCGTCACATCCACCGCTGCCGTCACATAGTGGTTGAGCATCTCTTCATCGTGGACGATTTCCATGCCCCTGCCGCCGAGGACGTATGAGGGTCGTACCATGAGGGGGTAGCCGATCCGGTCGGCGATTTTCAGTGCCTCGTCGAGGTTGCTTGCCATCCCCGATTCCGGTTCGGGAATGCCGAGCCGTTCCATCATCTTTCGAAAACGGTCGCGATCTTCGGCGAGGTCGATCATTTCCGGCGATGTCCCGATGATCGTGACACCCGCCTCGGACAGTTCCCTGGCAATGTTGAGGGGGGTCTGTCCGCCGAACTGCACGATGACCCCCTCGGGTTGCTCTTTTTCATAGATGCTGAGGACATCTTCCACCGTCAGCGGTTCGAAGTAGAGTTTGTCAGATGTGTCGTAGTCCGTCGATACCGTTTCGGGATTGCAGTTGATCATGATCGATTCAACCCCTTCGTCTTTCAGGGTAAAGGCCGCGTGGACGCAGCAGTAGTCGAATTCGATCCCCTGCCCGATGCGGTTGGGACCGCCGCCGAGGACGATGATCTTTCGCCTGTCCGAGGTGGGTACGCTGTCGGGGGCGTTGTAGGTGGAATAGTAATAGGCCTTATCCACCACGCCGCTCACCGGCACGGGGTTCCACCCCTGGACGATGCCCTGTTCCTTCCGGTGTCTGCGTATGTCCCCTTCGGAGACATCGAGTAACTGACTGAGATATCGGTCTGAAAAGCCGTCCTCTTTTGCCTGTCTGAGGAGATCTGCGGGGAGGCTGTTCCCCTTGCAGGTCAGTATTTCCTCTTCCAGTGCAACCAGTTCCTTCATCTGTTCTATGAACCAGGCCTTGACATGGGTCCTTTCATGGAGTGCCTCGACGGTGGCACCCTTTCGCAGTGCCTCGTACATGATGAAATGTGTCTCGCTGGAGGGAACAGAGAGGAGTGCCAGCAGCTCTTCAAGGGGTTTCTGATGAAAATCTTTTGCGAAACCGAGACCGTACCGGTTGATCTCGAGAGACCGTATCGCCTTCTGCAGGGCCTCCTTGTAGGTCTTGCCGATGCTCATGACCTCGCCCACGGCACGCATCTGTGTGCCGAGGACATCGCTTGCACCCTCGAATTTCTCAAAGGCCCAGCGGGCGAACTTGACGACCACGTAATCACCCGATGGTTCGTATTTGTCCAGTGTTCCCTCTTTCCAGTAGGGCAGTTCATCCAGTGTCAGACCGGCTGCAAGGAGGGATGATATGATGGCGATGGGGAAGCCCGTTGCCTTCGACGCCAGGGCCGATGACCGTGATGTCCGCGGGTTGATTTCAATGACGACGACGCGGTCCGTTTCCGGATCGTGGGCGAACTGGACATTGGTGCCGCCGATGACCTGAATGGCCTCGACGATATCGTAGGCATACTGCTGCAGGCGTTTCTGGAGATCGGCGTCGATGGTCAGCATGGGGGCCGTGCAGAATGAATCCCCCGTGTGCACTCCCATGGGGTCGACGTTCTCTATGAAACAGACGGTGATCATCTGATTCCTGGCGTCCCTGACCACCTCCAGTTCCAGTTCCTCCCATCCGAGGACGGATTCCTCGATGAGGATCTGTCCGATCATGCTGGCCGCTATGCCGCGGCTGGCGATGACGCGCAGTTCCTCCTTATTGTACACCAGTCCGCCCCCCGTTCCTCCCAGCGTATAGGCGGGCCTGACAACGACGGGATAGCCGAGATCTTCGGCGATCGCCTCCGCCTCCGTGACGGTATAGGCGGGACTGCTCACGGGCATGTCTATGCCGAGGCGGTTCATCGTCTCCTTGAAGGCGATGCGATCTTCGCCCCGTTCAATGGCATCGACGGTGACGCCGATGATCTTGACGTTGTACCGGTCGAGGACACCCGCCTTGGCAAGTTCCGAGGTAAGGTTGAGTCCCGACTGACCGCCGAGGTTCGGGAGAACGGCATCGGGGCGTTCCTTCTTCACGATCTCTTCGAGGACCTGAAGATTGAGTGGTTCCACATAGGTGACATCGGCCATATTGGGGTCCGTCATGATCGTCGCCGGGTTGGAATTGACAAGAACTACTTCGTACCCCAACGATTTCAGGGCCTTGCAGGCCTGCGTTCCTGAATAGTCAAATTCGCAGGCCTGACCTATGATAATAGGGCCTGAACCGATGATAAGAATCTTCTGTATATCCGTGCGTTTTGGCATATAGTGCTACCTCGTGATAATTTAATCTCTCTACGCCATGCTCCGTGCCAAGGAGCCCGTGAGAACCACCATCTGCTACCCTCTGCGGATCCTCCGAGTTTCGACATTGAATTCCCGGGAAGGGCAGTCGGTAAACCGGAGGCTGTATTCTCGCGGGAAACAATCCCATCAGCGCACTGATATCCTTTTCGGGGTTGAGACAAAGCGGCGAAAACAATCTAACACCTCTTTATAGAAAATATTTGAGTTATTTACAAGTCCAATCCTGCCGACAGGCCTCCCTTTTTCCTTGCCTTTTGAATTTTTATCCCTGTAATATAGACGTTAACCCATGAATAGAAACCATTCTCCCGGAAGGAGGTAGGACGATGAAAGGAAAAATAGTCTCTTTGGTGTGTGCAGTGGTTATTGCCCTCTTGGTACCTGTGGGGACATCCGTTGCTGTCGAGAGCGAGGGGGGAGTGACCATCTCCGTCGGCCGCGTGCTCCATGGTGCGGCAACGGGGACCCGGTATTATGGATTCACGGGGGGGATCATTACCCTTCCCCACGACCGGGGCGGCATGCTCTCCTTTTCACTGTGGAACGACATGCAGCTCAATGGATTCGGGCATACCAACTACTTCAATACCTCCCTGGGTGGACGCAGTATCAAAATAGAACAGTACGCCACGCGCAATCAGCTTGCCGAAGAATACAGCGAACACCGCAATCAGTGGGGACCGGCGGGCATCCAGCGGGTGGTGCTTGCCATACCTCCGGGGGTGTCCTCTTTTACCTTTAACCACAATGGCAGCCAGACGGGGATAGAGATATCCAACATACAGTTCGTCGAGGGATACCGGCATCTGCCGAAGGGATACGAGGTAGAGGCCCTGCGTCCCGCCGGCGGGCCCATGGTGCAGGCGGGCAGGGTACTCACCGGCGTCACGTCGAACCGGAAATACTACGGCTATACCGGCGGCTCCATCTTTCTGCCGCATACCGGGGGGGGATTTCTCACCTTCAGGGTGTGGAACGACCAGCATGTGGGGTTTGCCTCGGCACTGAACAAGATCCATATCGGTGTGGCCTCGCGGACGGATACCTTCACGCAGTATTCCACGTCCCTCGAGCTCTCCGAAGAATATAAGGAATTCAGGAATCAGTGGGGACCGGCGGGTGGCGCCGACGTCACCATCCAGGTCCCCCGCGGGGTATCACGGGTAAACTTTCATAACACGGGGTCTGAGACCGGCGTTGAGATATCGGATGTGTCGTTTACGCAGGGTGCGCCCATTATCATCCGCTTCGACGAAAAGGTCAATCGTACAACGGCCGTCCTGCATAACTTCGGCAGGACGCTCCAGGGGGCCGATTCCGGGAGGACCTTTTACGGCTACACAGGGGCGACGATCATCCTGCCCCATGCCAAGGGGGGTGTCCTGACCTTCCTCCTCTGGAATGATCAGAACGTCGGCACGGCGGAGACGAAAAACCGGCTCACCATAATGGTGGGTACCCGGAAGGAGACCGTCGCGCTCGTTACGAGGAAGGAAGATCGCCGGGAATTCTACAAGACCTTCGTCAATCAGTGGGGTCCCGCCGGGGGCAAAGAGGTCCGCATCAGCGTTCCTGCGGGGGTGTCCCGGATCAGTGTGAGCAACGCGGGGAGCCAGACGGGGATAGAGGTCAGTGATCTCCACTACGGCGGATAGACGGTCCCGCCGTAGGACCTCATGCCTGCACTCATGAGGGGGATGTTCAGACCACTGCCCTGGTGATGGCATCGACGAGTTCCCGCTCCGAGGGGGTCCCCAGCGGGCCCTGTCCCTCGTTGATGACGGTGTGGGGGACACTGCGGACCCCGTATTTTTCCACCAGGAAGGGGAATTCCGATGCCGACACCATGTCTGCCGATATGAGATCGCTGGCCATGGCAAATCGGTGGGCGATGCGAACCGCACCGGGACAGTATGGTCAGGTGGGAGATACGAGGACCTGCAGGTGGACCGGTTGTGTCAGGGCGGCAAGGTCGTCCGTGATATCCTGTGGCAGCCCCGGAGATCTCTTCCCGATATCTATGATATCCTGAATGAGGGCGTTGAACTCGTACCCGGCGGGCGAGCCGAAGAATCGGATGCCGTAGTCCCGGTCACCCAGGAGCACGGTGGCGGGGATCTTGTCGACACCGAGGGCCGTCGCCTTCTCTCTGTCTTGCACGAATTCGTATGTCTCGAGGGTTATAGTGTCCGAAAGATGGGAGACCTCTTCGAGCAGACCCCGTGTCATGTGACAGGGGGGACATTCCATCTCCTGGGTAAACATGACCAGCGTGACCTGCTCGGTGATCGACCTGAAGATCTCGGCGAAATTTGTCCTGTCTTTTTCCTTCAATATTTCCATGTCTGCCTCCTCAGATGAATGACCGGTCCATCAGATAGTCATAGGCGGTCAGTGCCGCCTTTGCCCCTTCACCGGCGGCGATGATGATCTGTTTGTGCGGGACGGTGGTCACATCACCGGCTGCGAACAATCCCTCGACACCGGTTCGGCAGGAACAGTCGATGACAATCTCTCCGTCGGGAGTCAGCGGAAGAAGATCCCGCACCGATTCACTGTTTGGTAACAGTCCGATTTCAATGAAAATACTCTGGGCGGCAAGGCGTTTATCCTGCCCCCTGTCACGGTCCGCCACAATGATTGCCTCCATGCCCGTGGATCCTTCGATGCGGACAACCCGGTGGTAATCGAGCATGGTGACGCCTGTGCCGGAGGTGATGTGAATATCGAATTGTTTTACCTGATCATAAAACTTCGCGGCCAGTTCGGTACCCTGTATGGTCTGAAATCCGAGCCGGTTTTCGATGTCTGGTGTCTCTTTGACCTGACCGCCGAAGTCCCTGGTAATGAGCGCGAGGGAAGGCATCTTGCGGGCGCCGTAGATGGCGGCACTCATTGCCGCGGGGCCGCCTCCCACGATTACCAGGTCGTAGGTCTGGTCGGAACTCATTGCAGGGGCCGTCTCCAGGAACGACGTGTCCAGGATGACTTCCGGCAGGTCCATGGCATGACTCCTTTTCTCCCGCGCAGGGGAGGAGTGTCACTGGCAATGATATGGTTGCATATTCTAGCACGGATCGGGCGCCGGAGACAGTAAAAAAAGGTGTCTCTGCGATGACGGGAGTGTCGGTCCCGGGCGAGTGCCGATACCCGTGGAACTCAATGGGACTGTCCGCCTCCCGTCCTTTGTGCTTGACAGGGAGGATGGCTATTCCCTATAGTTATGGCCTCCAGGGATTGGGCCGGAAGGATGCCCAGAGACGGAAGGGCCCGCTGGGTGCGCGGCAGGACCTGGCGATGTGCCGGGTGACGGGGAGCCTGCATAGACAATGGTATCGCTTGACAACGGTCGGGAGGACAATTAGTGACTACTGATGCACTGGTGATTCATGAAGGGGATAACGTTGCTACTGCCTTGAGAGACATCGAGGCGGGAGCGGTCGTCACCGTCGGCAGGGGAACCACGCGGCATGAAATGGAGATTCACGAACACATCGCCTACGGCCATAAATTTGCCACGAGGGATATTGCAAAAAGTGAACTCATTCTGAAATACGGGGAGACTATCGGCCGCGCCACGAGCCCCATCGGGCAGGGCACCCACGCCCATATTCACAATATCGAAAGCCTGCGGGGGCGGGGAGACCTGGAGAAAGGGGGTATGCCGGCATGACCTTTTCCGGGTATCGACGACCTGACGGCTCTGCGGGAACGCGTAACTACGTGGGTATCCTCTCCACCGTGGTCTGTGCCAATGAAGTCGCCGACGAGATATCGCGGCGTGTCGGGGGAACGAGTGTCTTCCTTCACCAGCAGGGATGCTGCCAGACTCCCGTCGATATCAAGCGGGTCAACGACGCATTGACGGGACTGGGACAGAATCCGAATCTCGCCTCCGTCCTGCTCGTCAGCCTCGGATGCGAAAGCACGGCAGTGGACGAGGTGTCCCGGAACATTGCGGAGTCGGGGAAGCGGGTAGAGTTGATCGTCATTCAGGATACCGGTGGTGCGGCCCGGTCTGTCGCCGAGGGCGTTCTCATCGCGCAGGACATGGTGCAGGAGGCATCGACGATGGAGAGGGTCGAGTGTCCCCTTTCCGACATTGTCCTGGGTCTGAAATGCGGCAGTTCCGATACGACCTCCGGTCTCGCACCGAACCCGGCACTGGGCGTCGCGTCGGACCGGCTCATTGCCGCCGGCGGTACATCCATACTCGGCGAGGTGACCGAGTTCATCGGTGCCGAGCACATCCTGGCCACACATGCGCGGACGGAGGCCATCGGTGAGGAGATCATCGCCCTCGTCCGCCGCATGGAAGAGCGGGCAAAGTCGGTGGGTGCCGATATTCGCGGCGGGCAGCCCACGGGAGGCAACATCAGGGGCGGCCTGACGACGATCGAGGAAAAATCCCTGGGGGCAATCGCCAAGGGGGGCTTTGCCCCCGTTGAGGCGGTCTATGAATACGGGGTACGGCCCGGTGTCACGGGACTTGTCGTCATGGATTCTCCCGGCAGGGAACCGGAGATCCTTACCGGCCTTGCCGCGGCGGGATGTACCGTCATCGCCTTTACGACGGGACGCGGCGCACCGCAGGGCTTCCCCTTCGTACCGGTAATCAAGATTACCGGAAACAGCGTCACCTGGGAAAAACTTCACGACCATATGGACCTGTCGGTGACCGCCGTCATGGAGGGGACCGAAGACATTACCGGTGCGGGGCGGCGCATCTTTGACGAAATATGCGCCGTCGCCTCGGGAAGGCTGACGAAAGCGGAGATATCGGGCTATACGAAGGCCATGGATATCTACACGGTCGGTCCCGTCATCTAACGGTTACCACTGTCATGTCTGAAGGGGGATGTCCATGACGTTGCAACTCACTCCATTCACGGCCGCCGCGGTGTCGGCGGCACCGGTGTACCTGGACCGGGAGGCTACGGTGGCAAAGGCCTGCCGTATCATCGAAGAATGCGGCCGCACCGGGGCCCGGCTCATAGCCTTCCCGGAGGTCTTTATCCCCGGGTACCCGCACTGGCTCCACCTGCTTCGTGTCGACGAGGGGCATGCACTCTATCTCCGGCTGGTCAAAAACGCAGTGGAGGTTCCCGGTGAGGCAACGGACCGCTTATGCCAGGCGGCGGCCGATGCCGATGCCATAGTCATAATCGGCATCAATGAACGAGATCCTGTCAACTGGGGGACGCTGTACAACACCAATCTGGTCATAGATAACCACGGTACCATCGCGGGGAAGCACCGCAAACTCATGCCCACCATGGTGGAAAAGATCTACTGGGGCTTTGGCGACGGCACCTCGCTCGGGGTCTACGATACCGAGATCGGTCGTATCGGAACACTGATCTGCGGTGAAAATACCAATCCACTGGCCAGATATGCCCTCCTTGCCCAGGGGGAACAGGTACACGTGGCCAACTATCCCGCCAACCCCATGCGTACGGCCTACGATATAACGGAGGCAATCGAGATCCGGTCACGGGCCATGTGTTTCGAGGGGAAGGTCTTTACCGTCACTGCCGCCGGCATATTCACCGACGACATGCGTGACATGATCTGCTCAACGGATGAACAGCGTGAATTTACGGGGGGCACACCCCATTCCTACACGGCGATCCATGGTCCCGACGGACGGTGTCTTGCCGGTCCCGTTATGGACAGGGAGGAGATTGTCTACGCGGAAATCGACCCGGAAGCCGCCCTCATTCCGAAGATCCGTCACGATGTGGCAGGTCACTACAACCGCTCAGATGTCCTCTGGCTGGGACTGGATCGAACTCCCCGGAAACCGCTGGCAGAGGGCCCGCGGCGGGATGCCGTGGCACCGGACTTCTTCACCCGGCTGGAGCGGATACTGGAAGATGCACCGGAGAGCGATCTGCGCCGGCGGATAGAGCAACTGCTGAAGACCTGTCGGGATTGAAACGCGGCTGCACATCCAGGGTATAGCGTTGCGCACTTGATCCGTTCCGGTATGGCACGGTTGCATCGAAGCGACAGAAAGTATTATACCTTGACTTGGTTTTGAGAAATGGATATAGGTTGACCCGTGGGTCATGTGCCCGTCGGTGTGCGACATCTTCTCAGCCATGGGTGTCGCCGGTGAGGGGTGCATGCAGGTGTCTCTCCGTGAGAGATGAAGTTTCGACAGTCAGTCAATCGAGCCTGCGTGGCGGTGAGACTGAGGCTGCTGATAGAATAGAGTGGAATATTGTTTCTTTTGAATAGGTGAATGACGTGAAGATAGAAGCAGATGTGGCACGTATTGAGAGAGATTTGATGGCCCTGGGAAAGATCGGTGAGACGGCCGACGGCGGAGTGACGCGTCGTTCCTTTACCGAAACGGATCGGAAGGGGCGAGATTTTATTGTTGACCTGATGAAAGATGCCGGCCTCGATATATGGGTCGATATTGGTGGAAATATCCATGGCGTACGGAAGGGTACAAAACCCGAACTGCCGCCGGTAGTGACGGGGTCCCATTCCGATTCGGTGGAAAACGGCGGCAGGTTCGATGGGGCCGCAGGGGTCATCGCGGCCATCGAGGCCATAAGGGCCCTCAACGATGCCGGTATCGAGACCGAACATCCACTGGAGGCAGTCTCCTTCTTTGCAGAGGAACCCAGTCATTTCAACACGACCTGTCTGGGAAGCCGGATCGTCGCCGGAGGATTTACCGATACATCCCTTCTGGAACGTACCGACAGCCAGGGAAGAACGTTACAGCAGGCCTTTGACGAGATGGAGATCGATACGGGAAAATTCCACATACCGGCCCGGGACCCCCAGAAGATCAAGGCACTGATTGAACTGCACGTCGAACAGGGGTCGGTCCTCTATGAAAAGGAGATCCCCATCGGCATCATAACCGATATCGTGGCCGCTACGCGATATCGGGTGACCTTTCTGGGACAGGCCGATCATGCCGGCGCCACGCCCATGAAGGGACGGCGGGATGCCCTGACCGCCGCATCCGAAGCAATCCTGGCGGTGGAACGAATCGCCAATGAATACAGCGATCGTGATGTCGTAGCTACGGTGGGCATCATAGAGTGTCACCCCGGCATGGTCAATGCCATCCCCGGGAATGTCCGTATCCTCGTCGAGGTCCGTGGACGGGCCCATTTCTCAAAGGAGATACCGGCCGCCGAGATCGTCGAGGCCATTCGCACCATATCCCGGAATCGTTCCGTGGACGTTGATATAGAGACAATCGCCCAGGACACCTCTCGTGAAGTCTCTCCTGAAATCATCGATATACTGCGGCAGTGTGCCGAGGACAGGGGGTATCCCTATCTGGTGATGCCCAGCAGGGCCGGTCATGACGCCCTGCACATACAAAATATCGCTCCGGCCGGTATGATCTTTCTACCCAGCAAGGATGGTATCGGACACGATCCCCGTGAATGGACCGATATGGAAGACATCCGAAAGGGTGTCAATGTGCTGGCCGAGGCCATGGTACGGCTTGCCAATCAATAGAACACGTCTCGACGCGTGATATCAGCGACGATCGTGCGGTCCTGTACCGGGTCATGAATGAGTCTGGCATATACCGCGGGGGTATCGCACCATTCACGCTGTGTCGGTATGCAGGGGGTTCCCCTGAAGAGAGACCCTGTTCGGGGGTTTCAGTGTAGCAAAGGATCCGCCTTGAGTGGTGCGGGTTCTGTGTAATGGGTAACAAAAAGAAAGGAGTGAGGAATGAGGAAAAAACGGTTTTTGAGTATCATGGTCATTTTTAGCGTTATCTGCCTGTTTCAGGTAGGTGGGGCCGTTGCAAAGACGCAGTTTCTGACCATCGTGACCGGTGGAACGGCGGGGACCTTTTATGCCGTTGGTACCATGTTTGCCGATACCTTCAACAAGACACTGAAGGGCAGCGGCTACAAATGGTCGGCCCAGAGTTCAGGCGGCAGTCTGGAGAACCTGGAGATGATCAGGAGCAAAGAGACGCAGCTGGCCTTTGCCGGTTGCGCTCCCACCAACTTTGCCTATGAGGGACTTCAGAAATTCGAGGGGAAAGCGGTCAAGAATATCAGGTACATAACGGCAATGTGGCCCGAATTCGTTCAGATTGTCGTCAGAAAGGATTCCGGTATTAATTCCTGGGATGATCTGAAGGGCAAAAAGGTTGCCGTCGGACCCCCGGCAGGTGGCGGTACCTTCTATGGTCCCATCATATTAAAGGCACTGGCAAACCTCACCTTTGACGATATCAAGCCCGAATATCTGAGCTATGGAGATTCCGCTCAGGCCCTGCAGAACAGGCTGATCAGTGCCTTTTACGGTGCCGGCGGTATTCCCACGAGCGCCGTCACGCAGGCCTTTGCAAGCAGGGTCGACGTCGATATCCTCGGTATTACCCAGGAGCGCTTCGCCAATCTGAAAGAGACGGCTCCCTTTTTCTTTAGAGGGACCATTCCGAAGGGGACCTATCCCGGGCAGGAAGCGGATATCAAAACGGCGGCAATGAAGTGTTCCTTCATGGCACGTCCCGAAGTATCGGAAGACATCGTCTACAAGATGCTGGAGGCGCTCTATGACAAGCAGCTGAAGACCCTGCAGGGACAGCACCACTCCCTGACCTTCCTCTCGGTACCCCAGGCGATTATCGGTCTGGCAGGGGCTCCGCTCCATGCGGGTGCCGTCAAGTTTTATAAGGAACACGGTTTGACTATTCCTGCGAACCTGATTCCACCGGAAATGAAGTAGGTCGTTACAATACAATCATCATTACATCATCGGGGTGACTCGGTGATGTACAACGAACATGGTGCTCGGGAGGATCGATGTCTCCCGGGCACTCTGTTGTTTTGCTCCGTGAGGGATGCGACGAAGCGATGCATGACTTTGGGCGCATGGAGCGATCAGATATAGGTAAGGGTAATATCCATGGGTAGTATAGTGAAGATTAAGGTACAAAAGTCCCGGTCATTTCACGGGAAACTGGCGCTCTGGTTTGCCATTTTTGCCGCCGTGGTTTCTCTGGGACACATATGGTTCAATAGTTACGGTCTCATAGTTATAGTAAAGAAAAATGCACTTCATCTGGCCTTGCTGATGGGTATGGGTTTTCTGATGCGTCCCTTCAATGACCGGTCTCGCCAGGACGCACCCTCCTGGGTTGACTGGCTCTTATGCATCCTGAGCATCGGGGCGGGGGTATATTTCGTTGCCATTTACGGCCGCCTCGTCGAATCGGCCTTTCGCCCCATAACCGGAGATTACGTCTATGGCCTCATCTTTATGGGACTGCTCATAGAGGCCTCACGGAGATTTGTCGGTAATGTGATAACGATTCTTGCCGTTGCCTTTCTTGCCTACACCTATCTGGGGCCCTATTTCCCCGATGTCCTGGCCCATCAGGGTTTTACGATCAAACGGATCATCACGCGCATGACGATGACCGACGAGGGGATTCTCGGTGTAGCCACCATGGTTTCGTCGAGTTATATCTTTATGTTTATCCTTTTTTCGAGCTTTTTGACCAAGACCAAGGCCTCCGAATTCTTTAACGATCTCGCATCGGCCATTGCCGGGAGTCGCCGGGGAGGTCCCGCCAAGGTTGCCATCTTTGCCAGTGCCCTCACCGGCACCATCAGCGGCAGTTCGCAGGCGAATGTCGTCACGACGGGGTCGTTTACCATACCCCTGATGAAGGACATCGGGTACAAACCCTACTTTGCCGGTGCCGTCGAGGCCGTTGCCTCCACGGGGGGTATATTGATGCCGCCCATTATGGGGGCCGCCGCCTTCATCATGTGTTCCTTTCTGGGGATGCCCTACAAGACGATCATGTATGCCGCCTTTCCCGCGGCCTTTCTCTACTATTTTACCATCTACGTCATGATAGATCTCGGTGCCCTCAAGTGGGGGCTCCTGGGCCTGCCCAGGGAGCAGCTCCCCTCGCTGAAGAGGGTTCTGCTGGAACGGGGCCACATGCTCATCCCCCTTATTCTGATTATCTTTATTCTCCTCATCGGTTTCAGCCCGCTCATGGCGGCCTTCTTCGGGATCATTTCACTGCTGGTGGTATCGAGCTTTCGGAAAAGCACGAGGATGTCTTTAAAGGAAGTTTTTGAGGCATTGAGTGAAGGGGCGATAAATGCAGTAGAGATAGCAACGATATGCGGCATCGTCGGGTTTATCATCGGCGCCGTTGGCATGACGGGAATCGGTCAGGTCATCGGGCAGAATATCGTCAGCCTCTCGGGGAACCACCTCCCCCTCGCCCTCATACTCTGCATGGTGACGGCCATCATCCTCGGAATGGGTCTTCCCGGTCCCGCCTGCTATATGATCACCGTCACCATTGCGGCGCCGGCCCTCATCATGATGGGTGTGGACAAACTGTCCAGTCACTTCTTCGTCTTCTATTTCGGTACGCTGTCCGCCGTCATCCCCCCCGTGGCCCTGACGTCCTACACGGCGGCCGCCATCGCGCGGTGCTCTCCCACGCGGGTGGCACTGACGGGGTTGATGCTGGCATCGGCGGGACTGCTGCTCCCCTATATGTTTGTCTACAATTCTGAGATCCTGCTCATCAATTTTACGTGGAAGGTCTTCATCTTTTCCATCGTCTCGCTGGCAATAGGACTGTACTGCTCCTCCGTTGCCATCATGGGTGTACTGCGGATTCCCCTCCACATGATCGAGCGGATCCTCTTCATGGGGACGGCGGTGCTGTTGATTTCACCCCTGGTGACGACGAGGGTGACGGGGATTTCGCTCTTCATCGTGATGTTGGCATTTCATATCGTAAAGAGCAGGAGAAGGGTCGAGCAATAGACGTCTCGTCCCGTCTGCAGTGAGGCGGGACGACAGACATGACGGCATATACCATCGATAGAAGGAAAGATGATGAAAGGAGTTGACATGCAGATACTATATGGCGGACGGGTTATTGACGGCAGGGGTAATGTCATGGACGATGCGGTTGTTACCATCGAGGACGGCAGGATCGGGAACATCGTCCCCTGCAGTGAGTTTACGGTTCCCCGTGACAGGTGCGATGTCTATGACGCCCGGAACAGGACGGTCATGCCCGGACTGATAGACAGTCATACGCATATTCAGGAGTCGGGACGGCACGGTGAGGCGCAGACGATGCGAGAGGTCTTGCCCAAGAAGGCAATTCGTGCCGCCAGTCACGCCCGAGAGACACTGGAGGGGGGCTATACCACCATCAGGGACCTGGGGTCGGAACTCTTTATTGACCTCGGATTGCGAGACGCACTGGAAGAGGGACTGACAACGGGACCGCGCATGCTGGTCAGCAGCTACAAGATAATGCCAACGGGCGCCGATTTTCAGCCCTTCCCCCCCGAGGTCAACGTGGCGGGGTGGGAGACCATGGATTCTCCCCATGCGGTACGGAAGGCGGTGCGCCACCTCTCGGCAATCGGTGCGGACCTGATAAAGATCATGACGACGGGACGTACCTTCAGGAAACAGTCGTCACCCGATGCGGTGGCGCTGACCTTGGAGGAGGCACGGACGGCCGTCGAGGAGGCCCACAATCAGGGGAAAAAGGTCGCCGCCCACGCCCATGGAAGCAGGGGCGTCAAGATGGCGCTCGAGGCGGGATGCGATTCCGTGGAGCACGGTACCGTCATCGACGATGACGACGTAGAGGCCATGGTCCGCAAGGGCATCTTTCTCGTTCCCACCATGTCCTACAGCAGTCACGTCAAAGAGATGGGTGATACCTGCACCCTTCCCGATTATGTCGTGGAAAAGACACTGAAGGCCAGGGAGCTGCGTCTCAAGAGTCTGGCCCGCGCCATCGCAGGGGGCGTCAAGATAGCAGCGGGAAGTGACGCGGGGATGCCCTCTGTCTTTCACGGAGACAACGCCTTTGAGCTGATCTCCATGGTCAATGCGGGGATGAAACCGAGGGACGTCATCGTGGCGGCCACATCTGCTGCGGCGGAACTCCTGGGGATAGACGATATCGTGGGATCGGTGACCACGGGCAAGGTAGCGGACCTCCTCGTCGTGGAGGGAAATCCCGAGGAAGATATCGCCCTGCTCAGGAACCGTGAAAATATCCGGGCCATCTTTCAGTCCGGTCGATTGGTGATCGACAGGGGATTGCCGCTGTTCAGGGAGTAGCTGTCGCACAGGGTGACGGATGCCCGTCGAAGCTACTTGCCGATGCAGAAGCGTGAGAAGATCTCGTCCAGGACATCTTCATTCGTTGTCGCGCCGGCAAGTTCGCCGAGACAGTCGAGGGCTTCACGAATGTCGAGGGCGGCGAGTTCGCAGGAGTACCCCTTTGTGATGCTCTCGCCTGCCTGTGCAGTACATGTTGCCGCCCGCTCCAGGGCCTCTTTGTGACGAAGATTGGTGAGGACGACATCGGCAACGTCATTGCTGTCAGAGACGCGGGTATGGATGCTGTCCGTCAGTGTATCGATACCCCGGCCGTATTTTGCCGATATCCACAGCGGGGGCGTGTCGGGCAGTAACGTCTGCAGTGCCGTCTCGTCCAGCGTGGCGGGGAGATCCGATTTGTTGACGACGAGGACGATCTTACGGTCCCTGTTGCCCGCTATGACCTGCCGGTCTTCCGTGGCCAGGGGTTGACTGCCGTCGAGAAGGACGATGATGAGATCGGCCGTTTCGGCCCGTTCCCACACCATTCCCATGCCCTCCTGTTCGATGGCGGCGTCGCTATCCCGTATCCCCGCCGTATCGATGAAGCTGACGGGGATGCCGCGAATGTTGATTGATTCTTCGATGAAGTCACGAGTCGTTCCCGGAATGGGGGTCACGATGGCCCGCTTTTCTCCGAGCAGCCTGTTCAGGAGGCTCGATTTTCCCACGTTCGGTTTTCCCGTGATGAGGACCTTCAGGCCGTCGCGGTAGAGTTTTCCCCCGCCGTATGTCGACAGGATTTTCCCGATATCGTGTGTGACATTCGTGATCTTGTCGAAGATTTCCGATGCAGGAACAACCTCGATATCGTCGTCGGTAAAGTCGATGGCCGTTTCCAGCAGGGCCAGGATCTCGATGAGCGACTGCCTGATCGAGGCCGCCCTCCGTGACAGGGTCCCCGTGAGGTGAGACAGGGCAAGACGCAATCCCCCCGTTGTCCGTGCCGATATCATGTCGATAACCGCTTCGGCCTGAGTCAGATCGATGCGGTTATTCATGAAGGCCCGTTTCGTGAATTCACCCGGAAGGGCGGGACGGGCACCTGCCTCCATGACCGCCTGCAGTACCGTCTGGAGGATCAGGGGGCCGCCGTGGCAGTTTATCTCCAGTGTATCTTCCCCCGTGTATGAATGGGGATGTCTCATCAGGGAAATCAACACTTCGTCAATGGGGTCGTCGGTGCCGGGATAGAGGATGGCGCCGTGGTAGAGGTGATGACTCTGGAGGGAGGCGACGGCGTTACCGGGTCTGAAGAGACGCCGGCAGATATCCTCGGCGCCGGTGCCGCTTACCCTGATAATGCCGATTCCTCCGATGCCCGGGGGCGTCGCTATGGCTGCTATGGTGTCTTCTGTCGACATGGTCCTGGTTCCCCCGCGGCACCGACGGGGACTGTCGGTGCCAAAGGGCATCCGTGCTTCCCGTCCTGCCGGGACATCGTACCGGTCACCCTTCATTCCGGTCCTGTAAAACCGGCGGGACTAGTTCCGTTTGGACGGTATGATGACGATCTTCCGGAAGGTTCCCTCTCCGCGACTCTTGGTGGTCAGGTCCTTGTCGTTTTGCAGTGCAAGGTGAATGATTCGACGATCATGGGCATTCATGGGGTTGACCGTCACGGGTTTCCTTGTCCGCTTGGATTTTTCCCCCAGTTTTTCGGCCAGCGCCGTCAGTGTCTGTACCCTCTTTTGTCGGTAGTTCTCGGTATCGATGATAATTCTCTTCCGCTGCCTGCCGTTTTTGACCAGTGCCTTGTTCACTATGTACTGCAGGGCGTCAAGGGTCTGTCCTCCCCGCCCGATGATGAGTCCGCTGCCGTCCCCAATTATGTTGAGTGTGACGTGTTCGGGCGTTTCCTCCCGTTCTACGGGGAAGTCGAGGTGCATCATTCGTAATATGCCCTCTGTAATTTTCTGGGCCTCGATGCCGGCCGTTTCGTCATCGATGATTCCGTCTGTCGAGAGGTCGTCATGGGAGTCAAAATATCCGTTGTCTTCCCGCCTGTCATCCATCTCCACATCGAAGGACATGACACCGGCCCTGATGACTGCCTTTTTTGCCCCCAGTCCGAGGAGTCCGGAAGAACCCTCGGATATGATCTCTATATTCAGTTTTTCACGTGCTAAATCGAATTCCGCACAGGCCTTTGCAATGGCCTCATCAATATTCTTGCCTTCTATCTCTATCGTTTTATGCATGTGTACTCCCTCGTTTTACGATGAACGCTTATTGATGTAGTACTGCTGTCCAATACTCAGGATGTTATTGAACAACCAATAGATTACCAGACCCGAGGGGAAACTCAGAAAGAGGAACGTGAAGACGACGGGCATCCACATCATCATCTTTGCCTGCATTTCGTTGCCTCCGGGGGCGGGACTCATCTTCTGCTGGAGAAACATGGTGGCACCCATGACGAGGGGTGTTATGTAGTAAGGATCCTTTGCAGACAGGTCCTGTATCCAGAAGAAGAGGGGCGAGTGCCGCAACTCTATGGAATAGAGCAGTGCCCGGTACAAGCCGAAAAAGACGGGCAACTGGATCACCATGGGGAGACACCCGCTCATGGGATTGACCTTGTGCCGCTTGTACATGGCCATGGTTTCCTGCTGCATCTTCGCCTTGTCGTCTTTGTACTTGTCTCTCAGGGTCTGCATCTGCGGTTGCAGTTTCTGCATTTCCTTCATGGACCGGTAGCTGATGTTACCCAGGGGCCAGAAGAGAATCTTGACCAGTATGGTGAGGAGGATAATGGCGACACCGTAGTTGTGGACATACTGGTAGACAAACTTGAGGACATAGAGGAGGGGCAGGGCAAGCCACTTGATCCATGAACCGAAATTGATGGAATTTTCGAGCCCCACACCTTCAGCCTTCAGGATTTCATGGTCCTTGGGTCCGATGTAGAGTGTGTACCGGAAGACGCCGGCCTGTCCCGGCGGGATCATATTCTTCGGACCCTCGAGCCCGGCGGTAACAAGATTGTTGCTGTCTTTCGATACGACGAAACCGGACAGTGACGGCTGTTCGGGTATCATGGAGGCGATAAAATATTTCCTCTCAAGTCCCACCCAGGACACGTCCGGTCCGAGATATTTCTTCTCACCCAGCTTTTTGGGTTTTTCCATTTCGAATTCACCCTGGATATATGAGACGGGTCCGACGTGACTGTATCTGTCGGAGTCGGCCTCGGGGTCGAAATGCCAGTTCCAGCTCAGGAGGGCGTTTTCACTGAGTGTGCCACCCGTCAGGTTGTGCACCATCATCTCCAGTTCGAAGGCATATTTGTCGGCATAGAAGGTAAATATCTTGTCGATCCTGATCTTGTCCGTGTAGGACCAGGAGAAGGTGAGCCGCTGCGTGTCGACGCCACCCGTCAGGTCGATGGAAGCGGCGTCGGCCTCGTATATCACATCTGCCGGAAGATCGATGCTCGAATTGGGGAATGTGGTCACCAGGGGCTTGAGCATGCCCTCCTTTACATTGACAAATTCCACCAGTGGCGCATCCTCGTCGACGGCCTCGCGGAACTTCTTTAATTTGAAGGATTTGAGGCTCGCGCCCTCTGTCGTGAAGATTGCCGAGAAGAGGGGACTCTCAACGGTAATATCCTCCCCCTTCTCACGGGTATCGGTTTCTGCCGGCAGTGATTCCTGCCTGACGATGATCTGCCGCGTTTCCTGGCCGGGGGTCACTGCCTCCTGTGTGACAACTGTTGCGCTGTCACTCTCCTGGGATGCACTGCCGGTTTGCTCAGTCTGAGCGACCGGGGGTTCTTGTGGGTACTTCTTGGCGATATAATATTGATATCCCATCATCAGTATCAATGACAGGATTATGGCAAGGAATGTCCTTTTGTCCATTCATGTCCTCCGTTTAGTGATGCATTGACTATTTTACGGGGTCGTATCCGCCGGGATTGAAGGGATGGCATCGCAGAATGCGTTGCAGGCTCAGCATGCCTCCCTTGAGGGGACCATAGCGTTTAATGGCCGTAACGGCATATTCGGAACACGTAGGTAAGAATCGACAGCTCGGCGGAAACAGGGGGGATATGAATAACTGATACAGTCGTATGAAGATAACAAATATCTTCCCCACCGTTTTCATATCCTATCCCTTCCCGACAAGCCTGTCCAACTCTGTACATATGTCCTGATATGTAAGCAAAGATACATCTCTTTTTGCTATAATTACTATATCTTTTGAATCAGGTAGGCTGTCTTTCCTGTGCCTGAAAAATTCCCGCACAAGGCGCTTGATCCTGTTTCTCGTGACCGAGTTTCCCACCTTTTTGCTTACCGCTACTCCCAGCCTCGTTGTGCCCGATGTGTTGTTGCCCAGTATGGCGATGAAATTACTCGAGCCGACACGACCCCCGTCCTGATATACCCTCAAGTAGTCTCGTCTCTTCCTGATCCTTTCATGTTTTCCAAAGGACTGTTTTTTCATGTGCATGCGGACAGAATACAGTACTGAATCATTATGCCCGGCAATTGCCTGTCAGACGGCAAGCCGCTTTCTGCCCTTTGCCCTTCTTCTATTGAGGACCTGTTTACCCCATCGTGTTGCCATTCTGGCCCGAAACCCGTGTTTTCGCTTCCTTTTGGTATTACTTAACTTCGTCAGATTTTTTTTCATTTTTCCAACCCCGCTTGAAATCAATAAGCATTGCAATTGACCATAATCGGTCCGATTTGTCAAGGTGTATATTGATTTCACGGCGAGAAAAATATATTGACAACGCCGAAAGCCATGTGTTAGGAACCAAGGCTGATTTGTCATCATGGGGCTGTAGCTCAGCTGGGAGAGCGCTTGAATGGCATTCAAGAGGTCCGCGGTTCGATCCCGCGTAGCTCCACCAAATACACTAGAAGAAGCGGGGACATTGCGTAAGCGACATCCCCGTTTCTTTTTTGCACCAAATCCACTGTGTCAAGATTAATGTCAACTGTACTTGACACTCATCTTGACAAGCCTCCCACCCGTGCAATAGATCCCTCTGTCATCTTTCCGCAGGAGATTTCCGGGCTGCCGGTAACGCCGGAAATGGTAATCCGCGGAGACGCATATCATTTCCCTTGCATTTCCCGCCGGGGCAGGCATAAAACAGGTGATATCACGAGAGAAGGAGCGGGACTCAGTCCGCGAGGTCCTATGCACATCATAATCGATGGATACAATCTTATCAGGCAATCGGATGTACTGAAGCAATTTGAACGGGTGAGCCTTGAAGAGGGGCGGAATGAGCTGATACGCCGCATGGTGCAGTACCGGCGCCTGAAGGGTCACCGGATCACCCTCGTCTTTGACGGGTGGATCGGCGGGTCTCCCCATGAGGAACGTACCAGAGAGGGGGGTGTGACCATCGTATATTCCCGGCTCGGTGAGAAGGCGGATGAGGTCATAAAAAGGATGGCCCGCAGGCGGGGAGGGGAGGAACTGGTCGTTGTCACCTCCGATGGCGGTGTGGCGGCGGCGATCTCGAGGACGTCGGGGGTCACCATTTCATCGCCCCAGTTCGAAGAACGGGTGCGACAGGACGAAGAGGAGGCGCTCCGTGCGGAACAGGGACTGTCTGCCGATGAAGATGAAGACGATCCCGTGGTGACCACGAAGAAGAAGGGGCCTGCCCGGCGGATCTCGAAGAGGGAGCGGCAGCGGCAGAATCGATTCAGGAAGTTGTAAGGGAGATTACCGGCACATGTCTATGACGAGGTGTTCCAGAACGATCTTCGGATTCACCCCCTTTGTCTTCAAGGTGAGGTCACATGCCGCCAGCCTGTCCATGGAGGCCAGAAGGCCCGCATAGGAATAGCGTTTGCTGTTTCTCAGGTTGTTATAGACGACGTAGGGGTGCTGTCCCGTCAACCGGTCGCTGCCCTTGCCCATCTTCGCGCCCCCTTCCTTGAGACCGGGGTAGATCATGGTCTGGAAATCTCTGTAGTGCATGGTGGGACGGAAGGCGTCCAGCCCCCCTTCCTTCAGGAGGAGCTTGCCCTGGAGCAGGAAGCGTATCTCCCTGATCAGCATCGACAGTATGACCATGTAGTGAACGCCCTGATTGAGGAGGTCCCTCAGTGTCGTGAGTGCCTGTTCCGTATTCCCGTCGACGATTGCCTCAGTGAGATCGAAGATCGAATCTTCACTCGACTTCGTTATCACTGCGTCGATGTCCCGTCTGTCGATGGTGTCTGTATCTCCCGCGTAGGTGATGAGCTTTTCCAGTTCCTTCTGTGACGTCCTCAGGTGGTAGCCCGTCCGCCTGCCCAGTTCCTGCATGGCGTCGGGAGAGAGTCTCTTCCCGCTCTTTGCCAGGACTTTCCCTATCCCCTCCATGACAAGGTCTCGCTGCGTTCCGCTCCTGGGCTTTGCCGCCGGAAAGGTGATAACCGATCCCTGCTTCGATATGACCTTGAAGATCCGTTTCTGCCTGTCTACCCTGTCGGCGGTGAGGATGAGGATATTGCCGGCAGGGATGGAGCCTGTGAGCGTTTCCTCAAGTCTGCCCGTGTCTTTCCCGGTGACCCGCTGCGTAATGCCCTGTTGCAGGCAGAAGGAGATGATGCGGGGGAGCCACTCTTCACGCGACGAAGGGGTATCTCCCTTGACCAGTCTGCGCCACTCGTCGTCGGATATCCCTTTCCAGCCATCCTCAGTGAGATCGTCGAAGGACCATCCCGCGATATCGAGGAAGGCCATGAAGGCACCGGCCGCCTTTCTGCCATCCCCTTCCAGGTTGTCGGTGATATCCTTGATGAGTGAACCCGCCGAGGCCCGTGAGTGGAAGAGACGGGTCCCCCTGACGACGATGACCTTGTTGCCGGCAAGGAGGGGTGGCGTCATGAGGGACTCACAGATGGCATCGATGTCTTCGTTTTCCCCGTCCATGACAAAAAGATTGAAATCCCTGTCGTCGCGGGGCAGGAGGTGATCGACGATCTGATCGAGGGCGTCCCTGACCAGGTATTCTTCATTGCCGTAGATGAGGTAGCAGTGCGAGACGGTGCCGCCCTCTATGCCGTTGAGGGCCTCTTTGAGTGTCATCTTCATATCGGCAGTCTCTTCCGAGAGGTGTGTTGATGGTGGGGACGGTCCTTCCCCTTACAGGATGACATATTTCTGGATATGCCGTACCACCTGGGCGGGATCATCGATGACCTGGATGAGATCGAGATCCTCGGGAGATATTTTTCCCTCCTGCAACATGGTATCCTTTATCCAGTCTATCAGTCCCTTCCAGTAGTCACTCCCCATGAGGATGACGGGGAAGCCTCGTATCCGTTTGGTCTGGATCAACGTGAGGGCCTCGAAGAGCTCATCCATGGTACCGAAGCCGCCGGGCAGGATTACATAGGCCATGGCGTATTTTACGAACATCACCTTGCGGATGAAGAAATACTTGTAATCTATCCTCACGGTGGCATAGGTATTGGGCTTCTGCTCGAAGGGAAGAAATATGTTCATCCCCACCGACGGGGAACCCGATCTGCCTGCCCCCTTGTTGGCCGCCTCCATGATCCCGGGACCGCCGCCCGTAATAATGGAAAACCCCTCTTTCCCGAGGAGATAGGCGACGTCCTCGGCAGTCTGGTAGTATTTTCCCTTCGGCTCTTCCCTGGCCGAACCGAAAATGCTCACCGCCTGACCTATCTTTGAAAGCTCTTCGATGGCCTCCACAAATTCGGCCATGACCCGGAAGATTCGCCACGATTCGTCAGTGGAAAGGGCATCTACAATATATTGTTTTTCCATCATCATCTCCCCGGGGCCGCATCAGCAGCCCCATCTGCCGTTGCCGGCGCACATGCATGCCGGCACGGTCTCAGCCATGAGCAGGGATCACCATTGCCGCTGCCCTTCTACTGCCCCGTCATGAAAGGGACGAAGGTGACGGTCCCAATGGGCAGTATGACCGCATCACCCTGTCTGCGCGGGGATAGCTCCCACTCCCGGGGATAGATCCCTCTCGCGGGGATACATCCCCCTTGCGGGGATACATCCCTCTCGCGGGGATAGATCCCCCTTACGGGGACACGTCTCCTGACGGGAATGTATGGGACCGATTCTCCTCACGCATGAGGCATGCTGCCGCGGTCATGATGCAGTGGATCTGCTCCTGTCGGGGCTGTTATCCTCGTGCCGCACCGTTGCGGACCGGCGCTCGCCACAGGGAGGCCTCCCAGAGCCATGCTACCGGGACCATCTCCGCCTTCTGGCCGCCTTTGCCATTCTGCGGCGTGCCTCCAGGGCCTTTCTCTTTTTCTTGACAGAGGGTTTCTCGTATGCCCTCCGCAGTTTCAGTTCCTTGAAAAAGCCGTTTTTCGAAAGCTTGTTTTTCAAGATCTTCAACGCCCGCTCTACATCATTGTCTATTACTCTAACTTCCAAGGACTATCCCTTCCTTTCTATGGTATGTTACGTTTTTCTGTAGCGGATAACGAATGCTCTGATTCACAAGGCGCAAAAAAGGGCAGAACGACGTCATGCGTCATGCAACGCATCGTCATCTGCCCATTGTTGTCGGTTGTGTATCACTCTCCTTACGGGACGGTAACGTCTCTCAGTGCCTCGATAAATGACCTGTTTTCCTCTGGCCTTCCCACCGTGAGCCGCATGCAGTCTTGTAACGGTCCGGAAGGGGGAAAAGACTTTATCAGGACGTCCCTTTGAATAAGGCCCTCGTATACACTATTTTTATCTCCCTGACAACTAAAAAGGATAAAATTCGCATCCGAGGGATAGGGGACGATCCCGTCTATATCCCCGAGTTCGTTGAGGAGCCACTCCCGCTCCGCGATGATGTCATCGACATGCAGGAGAAAATCTTCCTCGTTGTCGAAAAAGAGTCTGCCCGCCACCTGGGATACCGTATTCAGATTGTAGGGAAGCCGCACCTTGTTCAACTGGTGGATCAGTGATGGATGGGCGATCATGATACCGATTCGCAGTGCCGCCAGTCCCACCTTTGAGAGTGTTTTCAGGATGACGAGATTGTCCCGCTGCTCGAGCAGCGGGAGAAATGTCTTTTTCGAAAAATTACAGTAGGCCTCATCGACGACGACAATGCCCGGTGATGCCTCTATGATGGCCCGCACCTTTCCCTCGTCGAAGCAGTTGGCAGTGGGATTGTTGGGGTAGCTGAGAAAGGTGATGGTAGGGCTCTCCTTCGAGATGATTGCAAGCATCCTGTCGAGGGGAAGATCGAATCTGTCGTCAAGGGGGACCTCAATGACGGTATGGCCGGTATTGACGGCGACGATCTTATAGACGGCGAAGGTGGGCGTGGGGATCATGACGGTGCCGGACGTTCCCGGGCCGATGGCCGTCAACAATATCTGGATCAGTTCGTCCGAACCGTTGCCGACGAGGATCATGTCTTCATCCATACCGAGGTTCCCGGCAACGGCGGACCTCATGTCCGGTGATCCCGCCTGGGGGTATCTGTTGAAGGATATGGCGCGTATGCCGTCTTCGAGCTTCTCTCTCAGTCCCGCCGGGAGGGGGTAGGGGTTTTCGTTTGCGTCGAGCTTTACCCTGCATGTCCGTGAATCGATGGGATAGGCCGTCTGGCCGAGTATCTCCTTTTTTATGATTTCTTCAAGTTTCATTCCGTCGTTTCCCTTCCAGATTCCATGAATCCATTGTGTATTTTTCCTGCAGGAGCCGCTCTTTCAGTGATTCCTCTTCCCCGGTGATGTCACCCGGCACCAGTTGCACATCGAAGAGTTCTTCGAAGGTTTGCGATATGCCTGCGCACAGGCGCGCCAGCGGAGCACCGTCTGCCACGTAGTCATGGACGGCGGTGATCGATGACTGTAACCGTGCCAGTCCGTCCCCGGTGTCCGCTTCGTCGATGGTAATTGCCGAATGGATACGAGAGGGGTCCGTGTCGATCAGGATGGAACCGTGCTGGAGAAAGGATCCCTTCCCCCGGACCTGGGCGCTGCCACATATCTTTCGATCCTCAACGAGCAGTTCGTATTGCGAGGGCACGGAAAAACAGAAGGCGTCCACGGTCCCCTTCCGGTGTGCCCGTCCCTCTTCCATCATGTAGGCCTCGATGCCGATGCCGCGGAGACCTCCGATGAGGCACTGACTGATCAGCCGGTATGTCTCCATGATGTCGGATGAAAAGGGTGAATCATCCTCACGCGCCACGACGGCATAGGTGAGATCGCTCTCGTGGAGGACGGCCTTTCCCCCCGTGGGGCGTCTCACCACATCGATATGCGCCGCACGACAGTAGTCCAGATTGACCTCTCTGGAGGCGTCCTGGAAATATCCCAGTGAGACCGTGTCCCGCTGCCAGCTGTAAAATCGAAGGGTGGGAGGTATGGATCCCCGTTGACTGTTCTGGAATATGGCCTCATCGATAGCCATATTTTCAAAGGCATCGAAACGGTCGAAGGGTATCAGTCTCCACTGCTCCACGAACTACTCGTTGGCCTCCTCTCCCTCGATATAATCGCTGTATTCCGAGGCATCGAGGAGTTCGTCAAGCAGGCTGGGATCTTGTACGTCGACGGTAATCAGCCAGCCCGTATCATAGGGGTCACTGTTGATGATCCCTACGTCGTCGGTAAGATCCTCATTGACGCTGATGATGTCGCCACTGACGGGCGAGATCAGTTCGTCAACCGTCTTGGACGATTCAATGGATGCAAAGGGTTCATCCTGTTCCACCGATGCATCAACATCGGGAAGCTTGATCGAAATGATCTCTCCCAGTTTTTCCTGCCCGTAATCGGTTATGCCGATGGTTGCCATGTTTCCGTCTATCCGTGCCCATGTATGCTCCCTGCTGTACAGTAAATCATCGGGGTAGAACGACATAGGTAGGTGCCCTCCTCTATGCTGGAGAAATAAGTATGATCGATGTTATAATATTCGCAAATCCTTGGGTATCCTGGTCAGGATTTCGCATCCATTGCTTCCGACCAGTGCCATGTCCTCTATCCGGACCCCGTATACATCAGGTATGTATATACCCGGTTCTACCGTGACCACCATTCCCTCTTCCAGCCGATCCGTGCTTTCCTTCGACAATTTCGGTGCCTCATGGACATCGAGGCCGACACCGTGACCGGTGCCATGAGAGAAATATCGGCCAAAACCGGCATTTTCTATAACACCTCTGGCCACTGCGTCAATATCCTTGCAGGAGACACCCGCCTTGACGGCGTCCAGCGCCCTGTCGTGGGCATCCCTGACGATGTTGTATATCCCTTCCTGTTCCTTCGTTACACTGCCAATGGCGAAGGTACAGGTCTCATCGGAATGGTAGCCCTTGTAGACGGCACCGTAGTCGATGATGAGAAAATCTCCCCTTTCGATCCTTCGCGACCCCGGCTGTGCATGGGGGAGGGCGGAATTGGCACCGGATGCCACGATGGAGTCGAAGGAGGGTTGTTCCGCGCCACCCTGTCTCATCCGGAATTCGAGATCGAGGGCGATATCCCGCTCGATCATGCCCGGTCCTATCCGTTCCACTGTTTCCTGAAGGGCAGCGGCCGCTATGGCTGTGGCCTCCTTCAGGAGGTCTAGTTCCTCTTGTTCCTTGATGGCCCGCAGTCCCCTGACGTCGTCCGACAGGGGGATCAGGGCTGTGGTGCCCCGCCGGCTGTGCAGCCCTTCGTATCGTTCGACACTGACGGCCGGGGCATCGAATCCCACGGACCCCGATGGCAGAGCGGCGACGATCCCGGCAATCCCCGCTATGATATCACTGCATTCGATGATTTCACAGCCCCCGGTTTCATGCCGGGCCTGTGTGGTATACCTGCCGTCGACGGCAAGGACGGTGCGGTCCTTTCCGACAAAGAGTATACCCGTACTGCCCGTGAATCCGACGAGATACCGGATCATGGTCAGATCGAAGAAGGTGATGCCCTCCAGACCCAGTGATGCCAGTCGTGACCTGATGTGGGTGATTCTCTGTGACCTGTCTTGTGTGTGGTTCATGACAACGCTATCTCTGCAGATTTTTCAGCCAGGTGTTCAGCTCAGTGATAACGGGACTCAAACTGGCTTCCGCCGTGGCCGTCATCTGTCTCAGTCTCTCCCGTGCCTCTTCGTGCTCCGGGTCGTTTGCCAGTATCCGGTTGAGGACATCCTGCGCCATGTCTCTGTGTCCCTGCTGGAGGTAGAGATCGGCCAGTGTCACGGTATCGAAATCGGGTGGGGGAGCGTCGTGCCGCTCCTCTGATTCACTGTCACCTTCCGTGGCCCCTTCCATGGTTTCAGCGTCACTGTCTTCCGGTGCTGCTTCTGTGCCGCTGTCTGGTTCCACTGCCGGTTCGGAGTCCCGGGGTGCGTCATCTGCATCGTCGGGGATGGTTTCCGCCGCGTCCGTCTCCCCTTCCATTTCGAGGGTCAGGGGGAACTCATCCTCGGCTGGCTGTGCTTCGCCGTGGGCGAACTGTTCCGTCTCGGTGACCGTCTCGGTGGCGTCTGTCTCCGTCGCCATTTCGAGGGTAAAGGGGATTTCGTCTCCGGCTGGCTGTGCTTCGCCGTGGGCGAACTGTTCCGTCTCGGTGACCGTCTCCGTGGCGTCTGTCTCCGTCGCCATTTCGAGGGTTAG
>Ga0272441_10001601_pt1 | contig 48066 bp, 47 predicted proteins | sample SSMProp6N_FD_193582 | JGI IMG/M metagenome (GOLD analysis project Ga0272441, IMG submission 193582) | Marine sediment archaeal communities from Little Sippewissett salt marsh, Falmouth, MA, United States - SSM-Prop-6N | ecosystem: Environmental > Aquatic > Marine > Wetlands > Sediment ... | reverse complement strand
TGGTTCCCTTTTCCCCGGAAGATATACCAGTTCTTCTCTTTTGGCGAGAGCCGCTATATCGGATCTTTCCATAGCCGTTCCCGCAAGAGCCCTTTGTGCAAACTCCAGCTGTATCGGCCCTCCGTCAACAAGTATAAGCTGGGGAGGAGTCAGTTCTTCGGCGGCGCCGGGTCTGTAACGGCGCTCCAGTGTCTCCTGGATCGCCCTGAAATCATCCACGCCTTCCACGTTCCTTATCCTGTATCGTCTGTAAAGAGACCTGTTGGGCGCTCCCTGTTCAAATACAACGCAGACACCGTACATTTCATGCCCCGAAGAGTGTGATATATCGAACCCGTCGATCCTCCACGGGAGAGCGACAAGCCCGAGGTCTTTTTCGATCCCTGCAAGGGCGTCCCATGTATTCTCGTCCATATCATCCGAAAGGGTAGATGATATCTTCTGTCTGGAGAGTTTCCATACCGCCCTTATGGTGTCCCTGTGCCTTGCTGCTTCTTCGAAATCCAGATCTGCGGCCGCCCGGTTCATGCGTTCGCGAAGCCTGTTCACCAGTTCGGCCGCATGACCCTTGAGCAGCAGCGTTACGTCGGCGACTCTTTCCCTGTATTCCCGTTTCCCGCACATACCGGCGCATGGTCCAGGACACCGGCCCAGTTCGTACCTGATGCAGGGTCTTTCGTTCCACCTGCCCTTCACCGACGCCGTCCTGCACGTTCTTAGCGGAAAGTAACGTTCTATCAGGCGAAGGACCTGTCTGACCTCGGCTACCCTGACGAAAGGTCCTATGTACTGTCCGTTTCCTGATTCTCTTCTCCGGGTTATCTGTATCCTGGGGTATGGCTCGTCTGTTATGCGGACATAGGGATATCTTTCACCCATTTTGAGTTCGACGTTGAAAAATGGCTGGTAACGTCTTATCAGACGCGACTCGACAATAAGCGCTTCCGTTTCGGTCTCTGTTCGTATTACCGATATGTCCTCCACCATCTCCACAAGCTTTCTGAGCCTTGGGGACGCGAACCCACTGTGCCGTGCGTAGGACATCACCCTCTTGCGCAGATCTTTGGCTTTGCCGACGTAGACCACAGCCCCCCCGGCGTCATGCATCAGATACACGCCGGGACGGTGTGGAAAACGACTTATCCTTGATCTCAGGCCTTCGATGCTCATGTAAAACTCCCTGGCTCCGACAAAGATCCGCGAGCGACCATGAAAGTGTATCCCTACACGGGTTTCTTTTCAAAAGCGGTTTTCTCCAGCAGGGAGGTTGTGACCTTCATGACCAATGGTATAGGATACCTAGAGGGTCCGTACCGGACCCAAACATGGAGGTGAAGTACTTTGACCATAACTCTTTATAACGACCTTACCCGATCCAAGGAGGTCTTTGAGCCCTGCAGTCCGGGTAAAGTGACCTTCTACAGTTGCGGTCCGACTGTGTACGATTATTTTCACATCGGGAACGCCCGGCCTTTTATCGTCTTCGATGTTCTGCGCCGGTATTTCGAGGCAAGCGGCTTCGAGGTCGTTTTCGTCCAGAATTTTACCGATATAGACGACAAGATGATCAAACGGGCCGCGGAACTGGGCATAACAGTTAAAGAGCTTGCCGACAAGTATATCGAGGAATATTACAGAGACGCAGATGCACTGGGTGTCCACCGACCAACCATCGCTCCAAGAGCGACCGACCATATAGACGAAATCATCAATATGGTGGCGACTCTGGTAGAAAAGGGACACGCATACGAAAATGGAGGCGACGTGTTTTTTCACGTATCCTCTTTCTCGAGCTACGGAGCACTGTCCAGGCAGACGCTTGAAGAACTCCAGAGCGGCGCCAGGATCGAGATAGACCAGCGCAAGAAACATCCGCTGGACTTCGTCCTCTGGAAAGCAAAAAAGCAGGGCGAGCCCTCGTGGCCCAGCCCCTGGGGAGAGGGCAGACCTGGCTGGCACATCGAGTGCAGCGCCATGTCTATGAAATATCTGGGAGAGACCATAGATATACATTCGGGCGGCAGCGATCTGGTCTTTCCACATCATGAAAACGAAATTGCGCAAGCCGAGGCCGCCACAGGAAAACCGTTCGTCCGCTTCTGGATCCATAACGGTTATCTCCTGATCGATCAGGAAAAAATGTCGAAATCGCTGGGGAACTTCCTTACGGCCAGGGAGGCTCGCAAAAAGTTCAACCCGCTTGCGATCAGGCTGTTCATGCTTGGCGCTCACTACAGGTCTCCTCTCAGTTTTTCCGCGGAGGGCATACAGCAGGCCGCCCGGGGCGCCGAACGACTGAGAAATTGCCTGTTCGACCTCCAGTCGGCCGAACCATGCGACGCGCCAGCCGACGCGGCCTTTATCGAAGCACTGGAAAATTTCCGTATGAGGTTCAAAGCCTCCATGGACGATGATTTCAACACCGCCGGCGCTATCGGAGCTCTGTTCGAGAGCGTGCGCCTTATAAACCAGAAACTGGCCTCCGGCGCAATCACCTCATCAGAAAAGCAATCGGCCCTTTCGATACTCGAATACGCCGACGGCATCCTGGGCGTTATCGGAGATATTCCAGATCCCTCGGCCGAAAGTGACCCGCGTATCGATGAAATGGTCGCCAGCAGAGAGGTCGCCAGACAGGAAAAGAATTTCGCCGAAGCCGACAGGCTGCGCGGACAGCTGCTTGAACTGGGAGTAGTGGTCGAGGATACGGCATCGGGACCCAGGTGGAAATTCATGGAGGATAAAGCCGGAAATTACGGAGAAAACAACTGAGATGCCGTCGTACAACAAGACATACCCCATCACCTGGGATCGCCTCCATAACGACTGCCGGGCGCTGGCCTGGCGTCTGCTGAATCTGGGGACATGGAAACGGATAGTTGCGATCGCCAGGGGCGGACTCGTCCCCGCCGCTGTCATCGCCAGGGAACTGGATATCCGGATGGTCGACACTGTTTGTATTTCGAGCTACACAATACGAACGCAGGGTGAAACGGACATTTTGAAACATGTAAAAAACGACAGTTCCGACTGGCTCATCATCGACGACCTCGTTGATACCGGAAAAACCGCAAAAGTCGTCAGGCAGATGATGCCCAACGCACATTTCGCGACCGTATACGCGAAACCCGATGGCCGTCCACTGGTCGACACATTCATTACCGAAGTCAGTCAGGATACCTGGATACTTTTCCCTTGGGACTCCGAGCCGCAATACCAGTATATTCGGCCTCTGGCCGACAGGGACGAAATTTCACGGGAAAACGGAAGAGATCACGGTCAGGAATAGGGTGGGCTACCGCTCTTCCCTGCTGTAGGGCTGCCCCAGACCCGCAGGGGCTCCCTGCAGCATGCCCTTGCCTTTTTTTGCGGAGATAACGAAAAGCACGGCTATTGTAAGCAGATAGGGAAGCATCAACAGAAGCGGCGCAGGTATCCGGGAACCGGCGGCCTGCATGCGGAGTTGAAGTGCGCCCACTCCCCCGAACAGATATGCCCCAAGTGTCGCTCTCAGAGGATTCCATATCGAGAAGATGACCAGAGCGACGGCGATCCAGCCCCTTCCGGCCGTCATCAGTTCTCCCCACATTTTGTTGTAGGCCAGCGACATATAGGCTCCGCCCACTGCGGCAAGGCCTCCGCCCAGCAGTGTATAAAAATACCTCAGTTTAACCGCACTGAGTCCCATTGCGTCCACCACTCTTGGCGCTTCTCCTACAGCTCTGAGGTTGAGGCCCCATCGCGTTCTGTATATGTACCATGTAAGGAAACCCACCAGGACAAACGACGCATAAACGAGGATATCCTGATCGAAAAGGACCGGACCAAGAACAGGCAGGCGGGAAAGAAACGGCAGCGCCAGCGGCGAAAACCCCTTGACGGTTTCTCCCACCATCGATCTGCCCAGCATGGAGCTGGCGCCGGCGCCGAACATTGCTATCGCCAGACCGCAGACCACCTGGTTGGCCTTGAGGGTTATGCACAGAAAGGCGTGTATGGCGGACAGCATGACGCCGACCGCGAAAGCCAGGGCCACACCGGCCCAGAGACTACCTGTAGTCATGGTCGCCCAGAAACCCGAAAGAGCACCCATGAGCATAAGACCTTCAAGACCGAGGTTCATGATCCCGGCTTTTTCCGTAAGGATCTCTCCGAGGGTGGCATAGAGGATCGGGGTCCCGCTGCGAACGGCCGCGGCGAGTATCGGCGTCAGAATATCCATTATTATCTACCCCCGTCACGAACCAGTATGACTTTGTAGTTGCGGAAGAATTCCATCGCCAGCACCGAGAACAGGATCAGTCCCTGCATTACCTGTGTGCTTGCAAGGGGAAGACGCATAATAACCTGCAGCGTCTCTCCTCCGACCAGGAGGGTTCCCATGAAAAAGGCCACCAGGGCGATACCCCACGGGTTCAGCCTGCCGAGCCATGCTACGATGATCGCCGTATATCCGTAGCCCGGTGAAAAGCCGTGTTGCAGCCTTCCCTGAAGTCCCGCCACCTCGCACATACCGGCTATACCTGCTATCGCCCCCGAAAGGAAAAGTACCAGAATAATATTTCTCATTATGGGAATCCCTGCGTATCTGGCGGCTTTTGGATTTTCTCCGATAACGCGTATTTCGAACCCCCACCTCGTCCATCGCAGTACGATCCTGAAGATTATTACGGCGATAAACGCCAGGATGATCCCCAGATGCACCCGGCTGTCGAAGAACATGGGAAGTCTTGCCGCCGGCGGGAACGGGGCCGTCATCGGAAAACCCAGGCTTGCCGGATCCCGCCAGGGTCCATAAATAAAGTAATCCATGAGGTGAATGGCGATGTAATTCATCATTAGCGTAGTAATGATCTCGTTGACGTTCCATCTTGCTTTCAGGTAACCGGCGGCGCCGCCCCAGAGACCGCCCGCAAAGGCCGCTCCGGCTGTCATCATCAAAAGCATCGGGGGGAAACTGTCGACCGCACAGTAACGTACGACCGCGGCCGCGGCCAGAGCTCCCACGTATATCTGACCTTCCGCCCCTATATTCCACACCTGCATCCTGAATGCCAGAGCCACCGCTATGCCGCACAACGCAAGCGGAATGGTCTTGACGACAACTTCGCCCACACCGTACCAGGAACCCAGTGCGCCCGAAAAGATCAGCCACAGAGCCCTGAAAGGCGGAACCCCCAGCAGAAAGAACAGCAGGGCCGAGGCCGCCAGCGCCAGGACTATCGATGCGAAGGATAGACCTGTATCGGTCAGGCGTCCCGTCTGATAGCGTTTTCTAAGAACCGGTCGCACCGCCATGCCGCTCATCCTCCGGTTTTATGGAATATTCCGGGTCATATTCCGGAAGCGAGGTCCCGGCCATCATCAGGCCGAGTTGCTCGCCGGTGACCCTGTCTGGCTTTTCTATGAGGCCCATGAGTCTTCCCTGGTATATAACGGCAATTCTGTCACTTACAGCCAGTATCTCATCAAGGTCGTCGGAAACCAGAAGGACTCCCGCCCCGCGATCGCGTTGCTCGATCAGGGCCTCCCGGACGAACTGCGTTGCGCCGATATCAAGGCCCCATGTAGGCTGTACTGCGATAATTGCTCGCGGATGGTCCGCAAGCTCTCTCGCCAGCATGAGTTTCTGGAGATTTCCTCCCGAAAGCATACTGACCGGGTAACCCAGTCCAGGAGTCACCACGTTGAATCGTTCGACAAGCCTTCCCGAGTAACCGGCTATATGCTCCCAGTTCAGAAAATATCTCCACTTGCAGAATTCACGGCTCCAGAATTTTCGGAGGGCTATATTTTCCCGGATGTTCATTCCTGAAGCCAGGCCCACGCCCTTTCGATCCGCGGGAATATATCGGACTCCCGCATCGAGAAAGGCCCTGGCGTCACGCCCCGCGTAGTCAGTCCCCCCGACAATAACGCTGCCCGATTCGGGCGTTCTCAGGCCGGCCAGCGATTCACACAGCTCCTGCTGACCGTTTCCGGAAACTCCGGCGATCCCCAGTATCTCTTTTTCCCTCATCACAAGGGAAAAAGAGTTCACCATCAACCTTCCCCTGTCACCCCTCACGCACAGGGATCTGGCCTCCATCAAGGCGTCCCCGGGGTTCTGCAGGGTCTTGTCGGGAGTCCGCATCAACTGGCGGCCTATCATCATCTCCGCCAATCGTTCCTTGCTCGCATTTTCTGCGGAAATGGTTCCCACATTGCTTCCGCGTCGTAATATGGTGATGCGCGACGATATTTCTAGCACTTCGTCAAGTTTATGGGATATAAAGACAATGCCGCGACCATCGTCCGTCATCTGGCGCACCGTTTTGAAAAGGGAACCTGTTTCCTGTGGTGTCAGAACCGCAGTAGGCTCATCGAGGATAAGGATGCGGGCCTCCCTGTACAGCATCTTGAGAATAGCCACCCTCTGCTGTTCTCCTATGGAAAGCTGCCAGACTCTGGCTTCCGGATCCACTTCCAGTCCATAACGAAGGGAAAGTGACATTATGTCGGAAATGATTTTCCTTTTTGGAAGAACCACGGAAAAGTGATCCATTCCAAGCGCAACATTTTCCCATACCGTCTGGACCGGAACCAGCATAAAATGCTGATGCACCATCCCGACACCATGGCGTATGGCGTCTTTCGGCGAACTGAAACTGCACTTGCGGCCGTCAATTTCTATGGTTCCCGATTCCGGAAGGTAAAGACCGGCGAGAATGTTCATCAGCGTACTCTTGCCTGCGCCGTTCTCACCGAGGAGCGTGTGAACCTCTCCCCTGCGAAGGTTGAAACAGACATTATCGTTCGCCCTTACCCCGACGAACGATTTCACTATTCCCGACATTGTTACGAGATCTTTCGACGCCTGTGCCCGCGTATGATCCACACGTTTCTCCCTGAACGGTTTTCCCGGCCGGCTTCCCGGGACATGAAAGGGGGCGCGTTATAGCAAACGCGCCCCCCGGAATTCGCTTCGGTTTGCTTTTCTATTTGGGTATGTCTCCCTCGACGCCCTGTACGAACCAGTTCATTCCAAGCATATCTCCGTCGGACATCGTTTCGCCTTCCTTGACCCTGATCTCTCCATCCTGATCACGTACGGGCCCACAGAAGACATCCCATTCTCCGCTGGTTATCTTTTCCATCTCAGCGCCTACAAGCTTCCTGGTTTCGGCGGAAACTCCGTCTCCGAACGGCGCAAGCCCCACCATTCCTTCCTTGAGGCCCCACCAGATATCTTCGGATTTCCATTCACCCCTGACCATCTGATCCGCTACGTACTTATAGACCATACCCCAGTCCCAGACGGGGGCTGTAAGGTGTTTCTCCGGAGCATAGCGGCTCATGTCGTTATTGTACCCGACGACCCAGACTCCGGCCTCTTCGGCGGTCTGGGGAGCAGCTCCCGAATCGGCGTGCATGGCGATCACATCAGCGCCGGCGTCAACAAGGGCCATGGTGGCTTCCTTTTCCTTGCCAGGATCGAACCAGGAGAAAAGCCATACGACCTTGACGACTGCGTCAGGGTTCACCTTGCGTACGCCGAGAGTAAAGGCGTTGATCCCGCGGATGACTTCAGGAATTGGATTGGCGGCGACAAATCCGATGACATCACTTTCCGTAGCCGCGCCCGCCACCAGACCCGAAAGATATCTTGCCTGATACATGCGCCCGAAATAGGTTCCCACATTGTCGGCTCTCTTGTAGCCGGAACAATGCATGAAGATCGTATCGGGGTTCTTTGCAGCCACATCAAGGACGAAATCCATGTACCCGAACGAGGTTGCGAACACCAGATTTGCCCCGTTGCGTACGAATGTCTCCATTACCCTGACCACATCGGGGCCCTCAGGTACCGATTCCGCGAAGAATGTTTCCATTTCGGGGAAAGCCTCTTCCATTTCAAGCCGGCCCTTGTCGTGCATGAAGGTCCAGCCGCCGTCCCCTATCGGGCCGACGTAAACGAAGCCGGCCTTGAGATCGTTTTCCTGCACTGCCGGAAAACCCCAGGCCGCACCCGCGACCGCGACAAAAGCGGCTATTGCGATACATACGACGATTTTTTTCATGATCTTCCCTCCTGATAGGACCCCGCCCCGAAGGTTGACATTTCAGGGGCGTATGGATTTATTATAAGCCTCATTATACACTTGCGCGACGCCCCCGAAAACCCCGGCGTCGATTTTCCTATACCCAGCTGTGAAGAACTTTCCCCCCCGGAAAGGTGTAGCCAGAGGAAAAAATGTATCCGCCAAGGACCTCCCGGGGCCTCAGCGACATATGTTCCTCTATCTCCGACGGGAAGAAAGCAAGATCCGCTGTTCCCTTCCAGGCATTTTTCCCGAAGCTTCTGTTCTCCGCGCCCAGCGATACAAGTTCGTAGACCGATGGCGGAGCGCCTTGTTCAATGCTTGGGAAATGGCGTATATGCAGAAGCGGAAGCCCCATCGGCTTTGGGAGATCCGATTCGACACAGGAGCCTGTCACTTTAACTGATCCTTCCATCAATCTTTCTCCATGCGAGGCCGCGATGCCCCGAACGGAAGAACCCGGACCCATTTCCTGCATTGCGGGGTTGAGTGCGTGATAGTCGCTTATATATATCTGTCCCAGTTTCTTGGGAAAGCCCATGAACCAGCCTCTGGCCATGCTGAAGTCGTTATCGACCCAGATGTGAAGGCATATCTGCCCCGGCTGACCCCTGAACGAACAACCCGTCCATATTGCGGCTTCCCGGTACTGCGTGCGCTCGGGGTTTATGAAAGCCATGTCTTTCTGGTCTTCCCATACCGACCACCAGCGACTGAAGGCTACATAGGCAAGATCCGGTTCCGGACCCGGTTCAAGCGGTTCGGGTAAATAGGCCGCAATGGCGTCGGGATCGGTGCGGTAAAGGATGTTCACATAGTCAGTGGCGTAATGCCAGGGATAGTCTCCTACGATGGACGATCTTCCTTCTGGTGTCAGCGGGTAGGAATACCCTTTCAGTTTTTCGGTCATTGTAAAGCCTCCCGGAATAACGATTATTGTTACAGAAGTACGATATGTCGATCAGTCTTCAGGTCTTTCCACGGGTTTGCGCGAAAGGTTGTTTCTGAGATAGGGACAGTACAGCGCCGCAACCGGGTTGTGGGCCAGTTTTCTGTCCTTGGCCACAAAAGTCGTAACTGGAATGTTCGACCATTTGTAAAACAGCGAATCATGGCCGACGCAAAGCCCCATGACAACTGCGAGATCACAGTTTTCGCTTTCGAGGAACCTGGCCTGTTCGATCGGATTGCAGGATGTCTTGCCAAGCCAGGTTCTGAGGGGCATTGAAAAATGCTCCTTGGGCATCCCGCCTACCTTGCAGCATACGGTTGCCACCTCGAACTCCGACTCAAGAATCTCGGCGGCTGTTCTGGCCTCTTCGGACATGCCGATACAGAAGGCAATGCCGATCTTCCTGTAGCCCATTCTCCTAGAAAATTCCATGATCTCCTCGAAGCGCGTCAGAAGGCCATAATACCGGGCCTCCACCTCGGCCGCCGTTACCAGTATTTTGCGGTCCTCCGGTTCGACGTACAGTTTTTCGCTATCGGTCTGTACGCACGGATCTCCATTTCGACAGGGTTTATCGGGGCACATGTCGCAACGCAACGTATCACCGCCAGACAATGAAATGGCGGAGGCGTGTGGGAATCGAACCCACCGGGACCGGCCAACCGACCCCCACCGGGTTTGAAGCCCGGGGCGCTCACCAGAGCACACGCGCCTCCGCAAACGAGATACATTGTAGTAGCTGCAAATAAACGTGTCCACATCGATAATAGCCACCGAACCATGCACAGGTCGAGGTTTCAAAAGCCACGGGATGCCTTCTTTTTGATCCTCTGGAGGGCGTTTTCTATCCTTCGCGCACGGGTTTCCAGTATCGCGGCTGTTTCCTTAACGCTTCCGGTGAACAGATACGCGTCAAGAACCGCGACTTCAAACGCCGATAATCGTTCGATCAGTGTTTCCATTTCCATTCGGAGGGAAACCCGGTCGGTCGTGTTTTCATCGCCGGGGGGGATATTCTCTCTGGCGACCTCACTCGAAGAGAAACCCTTTTTTCGCAGAGAGGATATCATTGCGTTTTTCGCCGCACGATAGGCAAATGCACCGTAGGAGCCGCGGTCCGGGATATACCTGTCGACCGACCTGAAAATGGCGATCAGCCCTTCCTGAAGAAGATCGTCGAAATCCGGGGCAGCCGAAGGCCTGAGCTTCAGCGCTATACGTCGCACCACAGGGGTGCAGACAAGCATAAGCGAATCCATCGCGGACTCGTCGCCGCGTCTGGCTCTTTCGACAAGATCCCGGGCGCTGACCTCAGGAAAAGGCATCCCCTGATATGACCTCGCCTATGATCTCCACGGAGTCGGCGCGTTCCCCGGTTTCGAACGCATCCCCGATCATTGCAACGGCGCCTTCCGGGTCCACGCCGTCGGGAACGTACAGCCGGGCTAATACGTCTCCCCTGCTTACTTTCGCGCCCTTCTTGCAAATGACCTCAACCGCTGCATCGTATCTGATACTATCCTCTTTTGTGAATCTTCCGCCACCAAGAAGCCTTACAGCCTCTCCAAACGATCTGGCCCGACATGCCGTTACAACGCCGTCTCCCGGTGACAGAATATCAACAACGGTCCGCGCCAGGGGAAGTCTGCTATCCGGTTTTTCGAATGCACCTGCTCCACCCTGCGATGTCACCATGGCTATGAAACGTTCAAGACCCTTCCCCGAGGCCAGAGCCGCCCCGGCCGCGCGAAAGCCTTCTCCGGGGCTGGTGGCGCTGTTTCCAATATCGATCATCGCCCCGGCGATCTCCAGACAAAGCTTTCTCGTGTCGCTCGGCCCGCCTCCGGAAAGCACTTCGATAGCTTCATTTACTTCCGCTGCGTTTCCGACCCAGCGTCCGAGCGGCTGATCCATGCCGGTGATTATCGCCGTGCTGGGAAAGCCGGTCTTGCCGGCGAGAGCAACGAGAAGAGACGCAAGCGTCCTTGCCTCCTGTGCATCACGCATGAAAGCTCCGCTTCCACACTTTACGTCGAACACAAAGGATTTTGAGCCCCCTGCGATTTTCTTGCTGATTATGCTGCTGGCTATGAGTGGAAGCGAAGGCACCGTAGCGGTTACATCTCGCGTTTCGTAGAACAGCGCTTCAGCAGGCGCCAGATCCCGGGAATGCCCGCTTACGGCGCACCCGATCGTACGAACCTGCCGGATAAAATCACTCATCTCCAGATGTGCGCTGAAACCGGGTATTGATTCCAGCTTGTCGATGGTTCCCCCGGTAAAGCCCAGACCTCTGCCGCTGATCTTGGCAACCGGAACCCCGCATGCAGCCGCAAGTGGAACAACTACAAGCGTTGTCTTGTCACCTACTCCACCCGTGCTGTGCTTGTCCACAGGCTGTATGTCGTCGGGGAAAACAACCCTTTGCCCTGAATCGGCAAGGGCCAGAGTAAAAGCGGCCAATTCCCCGTCGTCCATTCCCCGGAAAAAAACAGCCATTAGCCAGGCGGCTATCTGATAATCAGGTATACGTCCCGAAAGGCACGACTCGACGAAAGCTTCCAGCTCTTCACGGGAATGGCTTTTGCCGTCCCTTTTTGATTCAATGAATGAAACCGCGCTACGCATCCCGGGAACCCGCTACGGCGACTATCCGCCGTAATAGGGATACCAGCCTGCCCGAAGCCTCTTTCATCGCGGCAAGAACCTCCTCGTGGGTAAGCATTTCTCCGGTCATCCCCGCCGCCGCGTTGGCGACACAGGAAATAGCGCAAACCCGCATCCCCATATGGCGCGCCGTTATTACTTCCGGAACCGTGGACATCCCAACTACGTCCGCTCCCATCATCCTGGCCATGCGGATTTCCGCCGGGGTTTCAAAGGATGGTCCGGGAAAAGCTATATACACCCCTCTGTGAAGGGGTATCCCTTCGCCCATAGACGCATTTATGGCGATGTCCGCCAGTTCGGCGTCATAGCATCTGGTCATGTCGGGGAACCTGGGCCCCCAACGTTCCTCGTTTTCCCCGCGCAGAGGGTTCAGCCCCATAAGATTGATGTGATCCGTAAGCACCACGAGATCCCCGGCCCTGAGATTATGACTTACCCCGCCTGAAGCGTTAGTGGGTATATACAGCTCGGCGCCCCACTCACCGAAGACGCGCACGGGAAATACTACATCTTCCATGGAATGGCCCTCGTAATAATGGAGGCGTCCCTGCATGACAGCCAGCGGTATTCCTTCCAGCCTTCCCCACACCAGTCTGCCGGCGTGACCGGGGGCTGTGGACGCGGGCCATCCGGGTATATCCCCGTAGGGAATTACTATTCGTTCATCAAGGCTTTCCGCAAAAAGGCCCAGCCCGGAACCGAGAACAACCGCTATCCTGGGAGATTCGGGACACTTTTGTATTATGGTTCCAAGGGCTTCCTTAACCCTGCTTCTACCCATGTCTGTATCAACTCCCTTTCACAAGATCACGCCCTTGGGTGGGACGCGTCATAGACATCTCTCAGTTCCATATCGAAATGGGTGTATTTTTCCGTAGTCGCTATAGAGGCGTGTCCGAGAAGCTCCTGCAGGGTTCTGAGGTCCATTCCCCTTCTCAACAGGTGCGTGGCGAATGAATGCCTGAGCACGTGGGGATACAACCTTCCCGCAGCGATGCCGGCCGCCCTGCCTCTCCGCCGTATAATACGCCATATATCTTCCCTGCGCAGTGACTTGCCGGTTTTGCTGAGGAAAAGCCTTTCACTGGAATCGCTCGAAAGAAGGGGCCGCCCGGCCGAAAGATATTTTTCCACACGATGCTTTGCTTCTCCGGTGAACGGGACCGTTCTTTCCCTGTCGCCTTTACCCCTGACTACAAGGGAACCCCTTTGCATATCCATGTCGGACAATCTGAGAAATGCTGTTTCCGAGGCTCTGAGGCCGCAGCCGTAGGCGGTCTCGAGCAGAGCCCTGTCCCTCAGGTCAAGCGGCTCATTGCCGTCGCATGATCGCAGAAGCCTTTCGATCTCTCCCTCCCCGAGGATGGCGGGGAGTTTTTTTTCTCTGGAAGGCAGGGTAATGCGCCATTCAGTATCCTCGCAGTAACCCTCTGCCACCAGAAACCTGACCCAGGAGCGCAGGCACGCCGCCCGTCTCTGGATGGTCGATTTGCTTTTTTTCTCGGTAGACAGCTGTTTAAGAAACAGACCCGTGGTCTCACGGCTGACAATGGCGGGATCCCTGCCTCTATCGGCGCAAAAACGCCCCCATTCGCTCAGATCGTTCCTGTAGGCCTTTATGGTGTTTTCGCTGCAACCTCTTTCAAACCTCAGGTGCCTGAAAAAGGTCTCCTGGATACTTTCCCTCTGGTTCATTATCAGGCCGCCTTCCTGAAGTTAAAGAAAAGGGGCGGACGGCCAGGCCGCCCACCCCTGAAGTATCAGTAGATCTTCAATTCCTGCCGGACAGAAGCCAATGCAGCGCGGCAATGGTCTTTGCGTCTCTGACGCCCCCGTTTCGCAGCAGTGTTTCTATTGAACCGATATCCACTTTCTCCATGCTTATGAACTCATCATCATCCGGCTCGCGCTCGGCTACGCGCAGGTCTTTGGCGTGAAAGATCACAAGTTCCTCATTGCTGAATCCGGGAGACGTGTAGAACCTCATGATCTCCCTGATCTCACCGGGTTCGAAACCGATCTCCTCCTGCAGCTCCCTCGAGGCTGTCTCAACGGGCCGTTCGCCGGGCTCTATTATCCCTGCGGGTATCTCAAGGAGATATTCCCCGGCGGGATAACGAAACTGCTTCACAAGAATAACTCGCCCTTCATCGTCCTCTGCAAGTATCCCTACAGCGGGAGCATGCTCAACGACCTCCCTGTAGGATCGTTTGCTGTTTTCGAGTTCGACGTGATCAACCCTCAGGTTGAGTATACGGCCCCGATACACCACATGGCTTGAAATCCGTTTCTCCCCGGGGTTCATCTGTTATTTCCCCAGTATTTCCCGGGCCATCTGTTCCCCTTCTTCGAAGGCCTCTAGATTCATGGGTAAAAACTGCGGTTTCCTTTTGCCCAGTTTTTCCTTGATGGTTTCAAGGCATACTTCCCTCGAAACCAGATCGCTGGCTTCCACTATCGCTCCAAGAACAATTATATTGGAAACCTTGTCGCTGCCTATGGCGAGAGCCCTGGAGTGCGCCGGCAACGGAAGAAGCTTTACATCGGGTCTGGGGTTTTTGTACTCCACCAGATCGGAGTTATACACCAGAAGCCCGCCCTCTTTTACCGAGTACTCGAACTTTTCAAGTGAGGGATTGTTCATGATAACCGTAACGTCGGACTCCGCCACCACGGGCGATGCTATTTCCCTGTTGCTTATCGCAACTCCGCAGTTTGCCGTTCCACCCCTCATTTCAGGACCATAGGAAGGGATCCACGTAACGTACTTTCCTTCGCTGATCGCCGTATAGGCTATCAGCTGTCCAAGAACCATAATACCCTGGCCGCCGAATCCGGCTGCGATCATTCCCCTGAAAAAACGGCTCATATCAGGCCAGCCTCCTTAATCCAGTTCCTTGAAGACCCCGAGAGGATAGTAGGGCATCATCTGATTGACTGTCCATTCGAAAGATTCCACTGGCTGCATTCCCCAGTTGGTAGGGCAGTTCGAAAGGACTTCGACAAAGGAATAGCCTTTCCCGTCTATCTGGTTCTGGAAGGCCTTCTTAATGGCCTTTTTGGCTTCTATGACATATTTGGGTTTGGCTACGCTGACCCTTGTAATGTACGCGGGTGTCTCCAGTGTCGCCAGCAACTCGCACATCCGCATAGGATAGCCGGCAAGTTCCGGGTCCCTGCCAAAAGGACATGTAGTGGCTTTCTGGCCTATCAGAGTCGTCGGAGCCATCTGACCGCCTGTCATCCCGTATATGGCGTTGTTGATGAATATGGTCGTAAGTTTTTCGCCCCTGTTGGCCACATGAATTATCTCGGCGGTTCCGATGGAAGCAAGATCCCCGTCGCCCTGATAGGTAAAGACCACCTTGTCCGGCCTTGTTCGCTTGATGCCTGTAGCCAGAGCCGGGGCCCTTCCGTGTGCGGCTTCGCAGAAATCGACGTCGATGTAATCATACATAAGGGCGGCGCATCCAACCGGCGCCGTACCTATGGTGTCGTTCTGTATTCCGAGTTCGTCTATGACTTCGCACAATATCCTGTGTGTTATTCCGTGACCGCACCCCGGGCAGTAATGTGTGTGCACATTGTTCATCCAGGACACGGGACGCTTGTATATGCAGGTCTCTTTCATTGCCTGAGCGCCTCCCTACGTTAAGCGAATTTCGCAGATCTTTTCCTCGATCTCCTTGACCGAGGGGGCGATACCGCCGGCGTGTCCAAAGAAGGAAACGGGGGCGGATCCGCATACCGCAGACTGTACATCTTCCAGCATCTGGCCCATGTTCATTTCGACAACCAGGACTTTCTTTACTGATGGCGGCAGGTTTCTCAGTTTTTCCTGCGGGAAGGGATAAAGTGTTATCGGTCTGAACATGCCGACGGCGACACCCCGTTCTCTGAGGTTGTCCACCGCCGACCGCGCTATCCTTGCAGTTGTACCATAGGCGGCTATAACGATTTCGGCGCCTTCCATCATGTATTCCTCGTAGCGGACTTCTTTCTGCATCCTCATATATTTCTCCTGGAGCTTGATGTTATGGTTTTCAAGATCCTCCGGCTTGAGGTACAGGCTTTTCAGCAAACTGCGTTTTCCGCCTCTGTCGCCCATGCAGCCCAGAGCCCAGTCAGTCCTGTCGGGAACATCGCCCGAATGTTCCTTTATTTCCACTGCCTCCATCATCTGGCCCATGAATCCATCTGCAAGGATCATGACGGGATTCCTGTAGTTAAGCGCCAGATCGAAAGCTTCCTGCGTCAGCTCTACTGCTTCCTGCAGAGTGCTCGGCGCCATCACCAGAAGCCTGTAGTCGCCGTTGCCTCCGCCCTTGGTGGCCTGGAAATAATCGGCCTGGGACGGAAGTATGCCGCCGAGTCCCGGGCCGCCTCTCATTACATTGACTATGACCGCCGGTATCTCGCATCCGGCTATATAGCTTATGCCCTCGGACATGAGCGATATACCGGGACTGGAAGATGTGGTCATAATCTTGGTTCCCGTAGAACCCCCGCCCATAACCATGTTTACGGCGGCCACTTCACTTTCCGCCTGAACGTAGGCCCCGCCTATCTTGGGCAGTTTCGCGGACATATACTCCGGAATCTCGTTCTGCGGTGTTATGGGATACCCAAAGAAATACCTGCAGCCGGCCTGAATAGCGGCTTCGGCTATAGCCTCTGTTCCTTTCATCAATACCCGCGCCATATAACTCCACCTCCTGAAGATTGCCGGTTAATCTTCGATCCTGAAAATTTCGATCGCCGCGTCCGGACAGGCTGTAGCACACATGGAACAGCCAATACAGCCTTCCTTGAACTGCTCAGCCGGCCTGTAGCCCTTGCTGTTGATACGATCCGAGATCCGCAGCACCTGCACCGGGCAGGCCGCTACGCACAGACCGCAGCTTTTGCAATATTCCTCAAGAACGTTGATACGTCCTTTCACCATAGAACCGCACACCCCTCTATATATGGAATTGTAGAACATAACGACGGTTTTCTAGTCGCTGGAGGAACGGGTCCACATGTATCCTTCCTCCCATGGAAGCATCATATGCCTCTCCATCGGCCAGAGCGGCACATCCGTCATTTTCTGCATCTCGGGAACCCGTCCCGCAAGCATGGGCGACACCATTCCGAAAAGAAGCCTGAGTCCAAGTGCTTCTTCCGCATCCTGCGCGACCCGCAGACCCCGGAGAACATCCTCAGGTCTGGTTTCACTCATCAGATGGGGATTGCCTATGAGGGCGCCAACCTTGAGGCCGCTTATTGCCTCCATGTCGGCTACCATACGTGTTATGCCCTCTACTGTTGATGTTTTGGGTCTGAACGGATTGACTACCAGAATAAGAAGGTATCCGGAGGAACGAAGATGGGGTATGAATTGCTTCAGGGCTCTGACCCCGGCGGCGTCGCCGCCCACGTCGAGCAGGAGCCTGCGCTCCCCTGATGCGATGGCCCAGCCCACTTCCGGATTTATCAGCGGCATGTCGGACCAGCGTGTGCTTTCCGGGGGAGAAATGACTTTAAAACCTTTTTCGCCTAAAGAATCGGCCACCTGCCTGACGCAGAAATAGGGGTTTATTATGTCTACATCTGCTATGGAGACCTGTTCTCCGGCTTTCTGGAAACCCAGGGCCAGGTTCAGGACCGTTTCGGTTTTCCCTGAACCAAGTGCTCCGGTTACCGCTATTGCCTCAGACCACTGATATTTTCCAATAATACCCGCGATGTCGTCAGGCGCTCCACTCAACAGAATACGTCCCCCTTTTCAAGACCCGAACCACGAATCCACGCAGACCCGTCCATGCGGGACCGTCCCTCAGGCTGAACATCTCTAAGGACAAGGAGACCCTCCGCACAGGAAACAATGGGGTCGCCCTGGTCATCGACACCAACGAAAACCCCGGGTCCGCAATTCACAGACCCCGTTTCCAGTGTTTCGGTTCGCCATATCTTGATCCGTTTGCCGTGAACGAGAACATAACCGCCTGGAGAAGGATTCATCGCCCTTACAAGGTCATGAACCTTCCGGGAAGGGTTTTCCCAGCTCAAATGCGCCTCTTGCTTGTCTATTCTGGGAGCGAAACTGGCCTGTTCGTGCTGCTGTTCTGTAAAGGAAATCCTTCCTTCGTAAAACAATTTTAAACCATCAATCAGAATTCTGCTACCCGTTTCAGCCAGAAGGAAAGACATATCTCCCGCCGTGGCGCGGGGCGGAATTTCCACTGATTCCCTGACAAGGACCGGTCCGGCGTCCATATCGGCTGTCAGTTGAAAAACGGTTACACCAGTCGTTTTCTCTCCGTTCATTATAGCCCTCTGTACAGGAGCGGATCCCCTGTATTCCGGAAGCAGCGAGGGATGTATGTTTATGCATCCGGTCGGCTTTGCGGAAAGAAAGGGTTCTTTTACGAACTGTGAGAAATCGACCACGATCAGCAACTCAGGGGTGAGCTTCCTGAAGCGTGCAAGAAGGTCGTTGTCATTGTTGATATCCGGCGTGCGCCAGATATCGACTTTCAGACCGGCGGCGATCGAGGCGACTGGTGTTTCCCTTAACTTCATTCCCCTGCCGGCTTTTCTCGCAGGCTGCGTTATTACCAGCTCGGGCGATATCGTGGACGCTATCCTTTCAAGACATAGCGAACCGAAGATACCTGAACCTGCGAACCAACATGTGGCCGGGAAGCTCATGCCTGTTCGCGTCTTTCCATTTTCTTTTTAATCAGCTTGCGCTTGAGCGGCGAAAGATGGTCGATAAAGAGAACACCCTTGAAGTGGTCGATCTCGTGCAAAATCGCCCTGGCGAGAAAGCCCGTTTCATCTATGGTCCTTTTGATCCCATTCTCGTCAAGCGCCTCGACTACGACCCGCGACGGCCGGGTTACGGCCTGAAACACGCCTGGAACGCTGAGGCATCCTTCCTCCATGCGTTCTTCTCCCTCGGACAGGATCACTTCGGGGTTGATCATCGTGTAGCGCCGTCCTTCATGGGCGACAACCGCTACCTGAAGACCTACTCCTACCTGAGGGGCCGCGAGACCGGCGCCCTGATTTGCATACATAGTTTCCCACATGTCCTCTATGAGAACCTTGACATCCGTATCCACCCCGTTAACAGGTTCCGCATTCTTGAGCAGGATGGGATCGGGGTACTCTACAATCGTTCTTACAGCCATTTGACCGCCCCCCGAAGAGAGGCCGCCGCATCAAGCATGCGGCGGCCATTTTCCACGTAAAACATCACTGCTATTCCTTAAGTGCGTCGCTCCAGAGGTCGCCTATGGTAACGGAAGCATCGCCGTCGACATACTGGGCCGCGGATTTGTCCGGGGCCTGTTTTCTGCGCTTCCTGTCCGTATCGCGATCCCTGTCGGCCCGGGGGGCCGGCTCTTCCATGGCGCTGATACTGAGACGGATCCTTCTTTCATCGGGTTTTATCTCGATGATCCGGGCCGTGACTTCCTGACCCTCCTGGAGAACATCCTGCGGTTTCTCGACACGTTTCCTGCTCAGCTGTGAAACATGGATCAGGCCCTCGACGCCCTCTTCCAGCTCCACGAAAGCACCGAAATCGGTGAGCCTTACAACCTTGACCTCGTAATCGCCTTTCACGTTGAAGCGATCCTCGATGCCCTTCCACGGATCGTTCAGCTGCTTGTAGCCAAGGCTTATTCTGCTGTTCTCGGTATCAACCGAAAGGATCTGCACCTCGACCTGCTGCCCCTTGCGAAGCACTTCCCTGGGGTGGCGTATCCTCTGCCAGCTGACATCTCCTATATGAACAAGCCCCTCCACTCCGGGTTCAAGTTCCACGAACGCACCGAAATCAGTGAGGTTGGTGACCCTTCCCTCGACCATCGATCCCTCGGCCCATTTCTCTGAAACGTTTTCCCACGGATCCGGCTGAGTCTGTTTTATGCTGAGGGAAACCCTGTTGTTCTCTTTGTCGATACCAATGACCTTTACCTGCACCTGGGCTCCCTTGTTGACTATATCTCTGGGCCGGGCGTTCCGGCGCCAGGAAAGCTCGGTGTTGTGCACGAGTCCCTCGATCGGGCCAAGGTTGACGAATGCGCCGAAGGATGTAATGGTTGTCACCTTGCCCTCCAGGACCTGGCCTTCAGCGGTGTTCGTGTAGAATTCCTCCCGCAGAGCTCCGAGTTCTTCTTCGAGGATCGTTCTGCGCGAGAGAACGACACGCCTTTTCCTTCGGTCTTTTTCGATGACCTTTGCGCTGAAGGTGTCGTCTACGAGTCTGGACGGGTTAACGCCCCGCCCCTCCTCGGCAAGATGCGAGATCGGAATAAAGCCTTCAATTCCGCAGCAATCCACTATCAGGCCGCCCTTGACCTTGCGAACGCCGCGAACGTCGATAACATCGTTTGCCTTGAGTGTCTCCTCCAGTTCGTTCCACCGCTCGTCGAATTCCGCCCTCCAGCGGCTTACGACCAGCTGAGCTTCCTCACCCTGGCGAAGTGATACGACCTGGACTCTGACGTTGTCTCCAACCTGAGGAGTTTCCTTCTGCTCGACCAGAACCCTGTGAGACCACTCGTGACGAGGCAGAAATCCTTCACATTTGAATCCCACGTCAACAAGCCAGCCTTCCTCGCTCTGCTCGACCACGGAGCCCTCTACGACCTTGCCGCGCTTGACTTCTTCAAGATCGTACTGCTCCATAATACTTTCCATTGATTCCATGGTTTCCTGCGTTTCGGATGTTTCGGTCGCTTCGGTCGTTTCTTCTGATTCTGTTGTTTCGTACTGATCCTGCTTATTCACATCCATCATTTTCCCTTCCGTCCTCCTTGACGCCCTTCGTTGGTAAAAGCATATGCTGCAATTGGTGGATAAGCCATTCAGGGGTGCTTGCCCCTGCGGCTATCCCTACCGTTTCCCTGTTTTCCAACCACCCCCGATCGATCTCAGAAGGTTGCTCTATCCACAAAACCGGAGCACCTGCGGCTCTGGCTATTTCCACGAGTTTGCCCGTGTTGGCGCTGTTCTTTCCCCCGATGACAATAATACCATCAAGCCTTCCCGCCATGTCCGCGACCGCCCTCTGCCTAGCCGCCGTGGCGCCGCATATTGTGTTATAAACCCTCAGTTCCTCTACCGCGCCCGCAAGCCTTGCCGTCAGTCGTTCGAGGCTTTTCCGTTTCTGTGTCGTCTGTGAAACAACACCCACCCGAAGAACCCCCGGTTCCAGGAACGGCATTTCCCCCGGCCCCGCAACAGAAACCGGCCCTTCCACCGATTCCCTGATAGCCTGTACCTCAGGATGTCGCACATCACCCAGGATCACTACCGTGTATCCCTCGCGTGAGAGCTTTCCTGCTCTGTCCTGAGCCGTTTCGACGAAAGGGCAAGTGCCGTCAATGACCCGTACGCCTCTCTGCTCCAGTTCGGGCGCTGTGCGTCGCGGGGCGCCGTGGGCCCGTATGAACGCGACCCCGCCGTTCGGGACATCCTCGGGGCTGTCGACCAGCACCAGTCCCATTTTGCGAAGCCTTTCAATTTCCTGGGGATTGTGGATGGGGCTTCCAATCCCGTGGACTACACCCGGTTCCCGAAGGGCGTTTTCCAGTTTTTCCACGGCTCTTCTGACGCCGAAACAGAAACCTGTAGGTCGGGCTATTTCTACACGCTGTATTCGCCCGGCAGAAACCTTCTCCTCCACGATAGCATCACGTTCCTCATGTTATCCTCTGTTTCCGGGTCCGAGCCATCATACCACAGACAGGGAACGAACTTCCTGAACCATGTCATCTGCCTTCGGCAGAATGCCCTGGTGGAACGAATGTCTTCCTCCGCCGCCTCTTCGAGACTGCAGCTTCCGGCTGCCCATTTCACCAGTTCCCTGTAGCCGAAACCTCTGAGAGCCGGCAGACCCGGGTCGCAGCCCCTGTGCAGCAACGACTGGACTTCCTGGGGAAATCCGGAGGCGAACTGATGTTTCACCCGTTTTTCTATCAGGTCATAAAGTCTTTCTCTCTTCATGAAAAGCCCGAAGTACGTGGGCCTGAGACCCCCCGTATGGCCGGAGGGGTGAAAATCGGATCGAGGTCTACCCGTAGCCTGAAATATTTCAAGAGCCCTTATCACCCTGTAACGATCATGGGGGTGGATGCGCGAGCACGAACCTGGATCCACTCGTTTTAATTCTTCGTAAAGCGCATCGGGCCCTTCCTCTTTCCACCTGGACTCAAGCCTTTTCCGCGCTTCTGGATCGGAAACGGAGCCGTGTTCGGGTATTCCGGAGAACAGGCTCTCGTAATAATATGGAGTCCCCCCCACCAGCAGAGCTACGGCGCCGCGAGTGTGGATCTCTCGGATCAGGCGTTTGCATTCCCTGGCGAAATCGGCGACGGTGAATGTTCGATCGGGATCGCAGATATCGAGCATATGGTGAGGTATCTCGGATCGTATTTCACCAGAGACCTTGTCCGCCCCAACATCGAGCCCGCGGTAAACCTGACGGGAATCCACCGATACGATCTCGGCCCCTATCGCCCTGGCCATAGCTATGCCCGTTCTTGTTTTTCCCACCGCCGTGGGCCCTATGATGCAGGGAATAACAGTTTCCATGGAATAACTCCTACCTTCCGAACTGGCTGTATAGATTTTCTCTTGAGAAACGGAGAAATGTCGGTCTTCCGTGTGGACACCGGGATGGAGCCGTGCATTCCATCAGATCATCGAAAAGCCTTGCCGCCTCTAGAGGATCAATATGATCTCCTATCCTGATCGCCCCACGGCACGCCGAAAGGGCCCGGGCGCTTTCGGCCGGGCCTTCGCTTACAGCGCCGCCCCCGTCATCGGCCATACCCGCGGCGCGGCGGAGCAGAGCGACAGGTGATACACCTGCGAAACGAATTCCCGACGGTATCTCCAAAAGCACCAGCTGACCTTGCGAGAAGCGGAATACAAAACCCATGGACTCTATCCGTTCTCGTTGCTCCATTACGGATTCCTCAAGGGAGGGCGGAAGTGTAACAGGCTCCGCCAGTTTTTGACCCGGTGCATGTGTTTCCCTGGTTCTTTCAAGTTTTTCGTAGAGTATTCTTTCATGCGCCGCATGAGGATCTACTATCACAAGATCGCCATCGCTGTCATAGAGTAAAAAACCGGAAGCAAGTTTACCCAGAAAACGGGCCTTTCTGTTTTGCGGCCGGTTTATGGGATCAACAATTTGGGGGATCGGGGTTTCTCCGGCCTGAACCGGCTCGGCCACTCTGGAGAAAAGAGAATTACCCTGAAAGCGTTCCGCGCCGCTGGCAAAACCAGCTCCGGCGTTCCTGCCCAGAAGCGGCGGTGATCCCTGACCGAAGAGGTGTTCAAAGGCCTTCCTGACCATTCTGAACACATCCCCGCCGGCCCTGAAACGAACCTCTTCCTTGGCCGGATGTATGTTGACGTCAATGTCGCAGGCCGGAATGCTCATAGTGATGAACCACTGACCTGCGGCCGCGGAGCCGGGACCGAGAGCCGCTCTGACAGCCGGGTTGCGTATCCTTCTTCCGTTGACGAAAAGGGTCAGGTCCAGTCGGCTACCCGCCTGCCCGGGTCTCCACCAGGCCTCCAGTTCATTTGAACCGGAAACTATTGATTTGCTTCGGGGCGCGGGATCATCACCCCACTGAGACTTAAGACACTCCAGCCGGCTGTGCAGGGACGCTGAGGAATAAAGTGTTCTTTCGTCGCTTTCCAGCAGAAAATCCACTGCGGGATGCGCTGTTGCGTAGTCCCGCACAAGCCTTGACACGCGGCGTGTTTCCGCAGAGGCGGATTTCATGAACTTGCGCCTGGCCGGAAGATTGAAAAAGAGGTCGTCTACATGTATCCGGGTTCCCTTGCTGGCCGGCGAATCCATGCAACGCCACGCTTCACCGCCTTCCACCCTCAGCCTGCGACCCGTTTCACCCTCCGTGCTGCTCCATATTTCAAGGCGGCTGACAGCGGCGATGCTGGCCAGTGCTTCTCCCCTGAAACCGAATGTCCTGATGCCGTCAAGGTCATCCACGCCCTGGATTTTGCTTGTAGCGAATCGCTCCACGGCCAGTGGGAGGTCTTCGGCCCTTATTCCTTCTCCATTATCCTCAACCTGAATGGAAACCATTCCGCCGTGGACAAGCCGAACACGCACAGAAGAAGAACCGGCGTCCAGTGAGTTTTCCAGTAATTCCTTTACAACCGATGAGGGGTTTTCTATAACTTCTCCTGCGGCTATTCTGGCCGATACGTCTGGAGCAAGTTTTTTGATACGTCCCATCAGGCATCAAGCGCCTTTCTGGCCCGCTTTCGCAGGCTGTAAAGGATTTCCAGTGATTCCAGCGGCGTCATCCTGTCCGGTTCAAGTTTCGCCAGTTCCTCAAGTATGTCCTTTCCTTCAGGGGAAAAGAGCTTTAACTGCTCGCTTGCCCGGCTTGCTTCCGGTTCATCGCCGGGCAGACGGCTGTCGTTGCGGCTTTCAAAACGCTTCAGAAGCTGTCGCGATCTGTGGATCACAGCTTCCGGGATGCCCGCTATACGCGCGACCTCTATTCCGTATGACCTGTCGGCGGGGACCCTGTCCACCCGGTAAAGGAACAGTACGCCCTGTTCGTTCTCCTCCACGGCCATGCTCAGGTTGCATACCCCTGGCAGCATATCCGCCAAAACCGTCAATTCATGGTAGTGGGTCGCGAAGAGCACCTTCGCGCGTCCCTCGGCCGCTGAATGGAGGTATTCTATGACAGCCCAGGCTATGGACATTCCGTCCCATGTAGATGTGCCCCGTCCGATCTCGTCAAGAACGACCAGACTCAGCGGTGAGACGTTCCTGAGGATGGCGGCCGTTTCAACCATTTCCACCATGAAAGTGCTTCTACCCCTTGATAGTTCGTCTCTTGCTCCTATCCGGCAGAATATCCTGTCGACAAGACCTATTTCAGCGCTTTGGGCCGGAACCCAGGAACCGCACTGGGCCATTACTACAATAAGCGCAGCCATTCGAAGGTAGGTGGATTTTCCCGCCATGTTCGGTCCCGTTACGATGCCGACCCTGTCCCCGCACGAGTCGATATGCAGGCTGTTGGGGGTAAATGGTTTACCGGACATGGAAGCCTCGATCACCGGATGTCTTCCCTTTTCGATACGGATCGCTTCTCCGTGTGTGATAACAGGTCTCACGTATCCACGCATCGAAGCCAGTATCGCGAGCGACGCGAGCAGATCGATCTCGCCAAGACGGACCGCTATCTCGCGGAGAGCGGGAAGTTCCTCCATCACTTTATCCAGGATATCCGAAAAAAGGGTTTCTTCTCTTTCCTGAAGCCTCTCAGCCGCGGCAAGAACTTTCTCCTCGAACTCTTTCAATTCCTCCGTAATGAAACGCTCGGCGTTGACGAGCGTCTGTTTCCTCACATAGTGTTCGGGGGCGCGGGATGCAGCGGCCTTTCCCATCTCTATGTAGTAGCCGAAGACCCTGTTGTAGCCCACCTTCAGATTTTTGACACCCGTCAGTCGTCGTTCACGTTCCTGAAGCAACTCGACACTGTCCCTCGCCCCGTCACGAAAATCCCTTAACTCGTCCACGCACGGGTCGTATCCCGATCTTATGATATTGCCATCCCGCATTGCCCGTGGCGGCGATTCGGTGATCGCTGCGGACAGCATTCGCCCCAGAGCACCGACGTCCGGAAACGTTTTCCAGTTATCCGGAAGCGAGGAGTCGGCGGAATATTCCGCAAGTCGGGGAAGTATGTTCAGCACGTCTCTTATAACACCGATATCTTTCGGAGAACGGTAACCAAGACCCAGCCTGGCTACGGCCTTTCCTGCGTCCCCGCATCCAGAGAGGGCTTTTCTGACCGAATCCAGAAACGACGGTCTCTGAAGAAAGGACTCAACTGCATCCTGCCGCTGGACTATGGCTTCCTCGTCGAATAGCGGCTCAAGTATCCATTCCCTGAGAAGCCTTTTACCCATCGCGGTTACGCAATGGTTCATTACCCCGAAAAGGTCCGGTCCCTGTTTGCATACCAGTTCCAGGTTCTTCTGCGTGGCCGCGTCCATTCTCAGCAGTCCGGGTCTCTCGAAAGGCCTCAATCCATCAAGATACCGGTCGGAAGAGAACTGGGTCTCTTCGAGATACCTGCACAGTGCCCCCGCGGATCCCAGAGAAAGTGAAAGGTCCGAAACGCCGAACCCCTCCAGTGTCTCCAGATTCCACCGCCTTTTCAATATACTCAGGCCCCGCTCCCTGGAAAACTCCACAGGCGGGAGGGTTCCGGGACATCGGGATCCCGCTTCCTCAACAAGGCTGGACAGCCTGTCGGATGCATTGTCGGGGATAATTATTTCTGACGGTGAAAACGACTGCAGTTCTTCGACAGCCTGTTCAGGGGAACTGTCCGATAAATAAATAACCCCCTCGATAGTATCCAGAAAAGCGCAGGCGAAGATCTCGGGCCCGCCGCATACCGCCGCCAGCCTGCCGCCGGCTTCCACGCCCGGAGAAAGCCATGTCCCTGGTGTGGCCACACGGACCACTTCCCGTTCCACCAGATCACCGCTCCGCGGGTCCGAAACCTGTTCGCAGATGGCGACCCGGTATCCGTTGTTTACAAGTCGTTCAATATAGGAATCTGCGGAATGGAAGGGAACCCCCGCCATGGGTATGCTTCTGGCCTGGTCCCTGGCGGTAAGGGTTATATCCAGTATCCTTGACGCCGTTTCTGCGTCATCGAAGAACAGTTCGTAGAAGTCGCCCATTCTGAAAAAGAGAAGACAGTCGCTGTAGCGATCTTTCCAATAAATATACTGACGCAGCATGGGAGTGATCTTTACGTTTTCGGGGATTTCCATTTACGGGGTCCTTCTGCTCTCGAGGTAATCCCTGAGAAGAATTGCGGCGGCGACCTTGTCGACGACCTGCTTACGTCCCTTTCGGGAAACGTCGGCTTCGATCAACGCATCAGTTGCGATCCTTGTGGTGAATCTTTCGTCCCATTCAATTATTTCTATGCCCGCGAATCGCTTCCGCATCGCCGAGATGATGGAAAGAACCTTCACTGCCTCGGGTCCCCGCTCTCCCGTCGTCCTCAGGGGAACTCCCACGACCAGAGCGCCGGCGTCCTGTTCCCTGACGATCTCCATAAGCTGTTCCATCCATTCATCCGAGGCCTTTAAAACAGCGACCCCCCGGGCCGAAAAACCCAGGGGATCACTTGCAGCCACACCTATCCGTACCGAACCGATATCGACACCGATATATTTCATGGATCAGCCGGACAGACTGTTTTCGAGGATCTCAGGGATACTGTCTATCATCTTCTGGAGGTTTTCCGGCTTCTTGCCTCCCGCCTGGGCCATACCCGGTCTTCCTCCGCCTCCTCCACCCACAAGGGGAGCACATTCCCTGACAAGGTTTCCTGCGTGAGCTCCACGGGATACGGCGTCGTCATCGGCCATCGCTACAATCTGCACCTGCCCGTTGACATCGGAGGCCAGGAGCACCACACATGCGGACATCCTGTTTTTCACCTGATCTCCTATCTGTCTTAGCACGTCTCCGTTGACATCGGTGAATGCACCCGTGACCAGGTTGATCCCACCGATCTCGCGCGCCTTTTCCACAAGGCCGTTGACCCGCGATGAAGCGCTGGCCAGTACAAGCCTCTCGTTTTCGGCCCGCAATCGCCTGTTGTCTTCGCTGAGAGCGTCAATACGCTCTTGAGCCCCGTTCTCGGCGGCCCCAAGGATATGTTCAAGGTTCCGGAGTGCGTCGAAGTCGTGTCTGAATCTGTCGTATGAGGCCATACCGGCCACGGCCGTGATACGCCTGACGCCAGATCCTATGCCCTCCTCACGCAAGATCTTTACGAGGCCAATATCTCCAGTAGCGTCGACATGGGTGCCCCCACACAGCTCTGTGCTGTAGCCGGGTATCATCACGACCCTGACCTCATCACCGTATTTCTCGTCGAAAAGCGCCCTTGCACCCATTTCCCTGGCCTTATCGAGCGATGTATGAACGACCTGCAACGGAATATTGGAAAGAACGTTTTCGTTCACTATGGATTCCACGGCTCCTATTTCTTCTTTCGACATGGGGCTCATGTGGGTAAAGTCGAACCGCATGAGATCGGGGCCCACTAGCGAACCAGCCTGCCGGACATGCGCGCCCAGCACTCTCCCCAGCGCTTCGTGCACCATATGTGTTGCCGTGTGATGTCTTTTGATGGCTGCGCGCCTTCCGGAAACGATCGCGGCGGTGACCCCGGCGCCTTTGACGGCGCGTCCTCTTTCGACCGTACCCCTGTGAAGGACAACCCCGCCCGGCGCCGCGGTAGTATCATGAACGGCTATCCGGAAATCCCTGCACTCGATTACGCCCCTGTCGCCTAACTGGCCGCCCATTTCAGCATAAAACGGTGTGGTTTCCAGAACCACATCGACATCCGAACCCTCTTCGACCTGGAGGACCGGCTTTCCTTCCGAGATAAGGGCGATAATAACTGTGTCTAGCGTTTCCTTTACGTAACCCTCGAAAACAGTGGCCGGGAAAGTTTCGGCCAGGGTCTCGGAGACAGACGATCCCGTTTCTCCAGAGTCGTGCTTCGCAGCCCTGCGAGCCCGGTCCCTCTGAATCTCCATGGACTCTTCGAACCCTTTGCGTTCTATTTCCACACCGGATTCCGAGCATATTTCCTCAGTCAGTTCGTAGGGAAAACCGAACGTATCGTAAAGCTCAAAAGCAACCGATCCCGGAAGCAGCTTCTCTCCGCGGTTTCCGAGACGCTGCATTTCGTTTTCAAGGAGGTTGGAGCCCTGTTCGAGCGTCCGTCCGAAACGCTTTTCTTCCTGTGTCACGACCTGTTCTATAAGCGATTTCTCGTCGGGTATCTCGGTATACTGCTCACCCATGAGATCACAAAGAATGGGGAAGAACTCCATCAGGAATGGCCTGTCTATACCAAGCAACCTGCCGAAGCGCACAGCCCTTCTCAGTATCCTGCGAAGCACATAACCCTGACCCTCATTGGAAGGCAGCACACCATCGGCGATCATGAAACAGGTGGCGCGGAAATGATCCGCTATGACCCGGACCGCGATATCCTCACGCTTGTTCGCGCCATAGGTTACTCCCGCCGTGCTGCAGGCATGATCTATAAGCGGTTTGAACAGATCGGTCTCAAAATCCCCGTTCACCTGCTGCACCACGGAGGCCAGCCTCTCCAGCCCCATGCCGGTATCGATGTTCTGCTTCGGCAGGGGCGCCATGTCGCCATTTTCGTCCCTGTTGTATTGCATGAAGACCAGGTTCCATATTTCCAGATAGCGGTCACAGTCGCAGCCAACGTCGCATGTGTCTTTTCCGCAGGAAAAGGCCGGACCCTGGTCGTAGATCAGTTCCGAACAGGGTCCGCAGGGACCCACAGGGCCGACCGACCAGAAATTGTCTTCCTCGCCCATACGGTAGATGCGTTTCGCCGGTACGCCTATTTCGCTGTTCCATATATCGAATGCCTCGTCGTCGTCGCGAAATATTGTGGGATACAGCCTGTCGGGATCGAGACCTACCTGTTCTGTCAGAAAATCCCAGGCGAAACGTGCGGCGCCGCTCTTGAAATAATCACCGAAACTGAAGTTCCCGAGCATTTCAAAGAACGTGTGATGTCTTGCCGTAAAACCTACGTTGTCGATATCGTTGGTTCTTACGCATTTCTGCGATGTCGTGGCGCGCGAGAAATCCGGTGTCTTGCGTCCCAGGAAATAGGGTTTGAACGGCACCATGCCCGCAATGGTAAAAAGGATCGAAGGATCGTCAGGAACAAGGGAAAAACTCCTGAAACGTCTGTGATCCCTTTCCTGGAAAAATCGCAGGAACAATTCTCTGAGTTCGTTGCCGCTTCTCCACTGCATGAAGCAATCCCCTCTTTTTTTGTTTTCGGAGATTATACCACGGTTCAGGGCCGGGTCAGTTCGTTGCGGCAGCGCAAGGCCTCACGGCGAATCAATCCGACATCCTGACCAGGGTGATCTCCTTTACTGTATATCCATCGTCCTGCGATCATAGTGGCTTCCACGTCGGCCGAAGATCCGGCGTATACCATAAACGCCGCCAGGTTTTCCTCGTTAAAGCCACAGTAGTGGGGCCTGTCCAGATCCACCACCGCGAGGTTGGCCCTCCAGCCCTCCCTGATGCATCCGGTCTTTGCAAACCCCAGCGACCGGGCGCCGCCAAGTGTGGCCATTTTCAGAACATCCGAAGCCCGGACGACGGTAGGGTCGCCAAGATATCCCTTGTGCAGCAGCGCCGCCGTTCTCATTTCCTCCCAGACATCCAGCCTGTTGTTGCTTGCGGCGCCGTCGGTGCCTAACGAAAGGTTGACGCCGACGGACTGCATCGCGTGCACCGGGGCAATTCCGCTTCCCAGTTTGAGGTTGCTTGAGGGATTATGGGCAACGGTGTAGTGGTCTCCAGCTATGCGCGGCATTTCGTTTTCGGCGAGCCAGACGCAGTGCGCCAGCAACATGTACGGAACATCGTCGAAACCCATCTTTTCCATATAGTCCACTATCGAGGAATAGCCCAGTGTTTCAACAATATGCGACCGCTCCCATTCGGCCTCCAGGAAATGCATATGCAGCCCTGCTCCGATATCTCTCGCGGTAGCGGCTATGGTTTTCATGTCAGCAGGCTCGACTGTATAGGGAGCATGGGGGCCGAGCTGGATCGTCAACCCATCCCTGCCGCTCCACCTCTCGAAAAGGCTGACGCCCTGATCGAGTTTGGCCCGGTCCCCGCCAACTATTCCTCTGCACAGGCCGGCGTTCATACCGGCGTCGCAACAGGCCCTGGCGACCTCGTCCATTTCGAAATACATGTCCGCGAAGCACGTCGTTCCCGTGGAAGCCATCTCCAGAATAGCCGACCGTGTACCCCAGTAGACATGTTCGGGAGTCAGCCGCGCCTCTACGGGCCAAATGCGCTTTTCCAGCCATTCTTTCAACGGGGTCTCTTCGCCAAGGCCTCTCAAAAGGACCATGGCCGCATGTGTATGACCGTTGACGAAACCGGGTATCAGCGCTTTTACTCCGCCACCGTCACAGGTTTCCGAAAAATGGCCCGCAGCCTTTCCAGCGGGCCAGAGGTTCGAAACCAGGCCGTTTTCTACGGCTACGTCTTTTCTGGCGGCGCACTGCATCGTTCCGTCAAGGCATACAACATCCCTGAACAGGCAACTCATCGTCGATAGTCCTCCCCTATTCCCTCCACGAATCCATATACTCTACCTGCTGCGGAGTCGGCTTTTCGATCACCAGACCCAGCGATCGCAGTTTGGCCTCGACCACGGCCCTGTCTGTCGCTTCCGGGACCGGATATACACCTGGCTCTAACGTATTGCCGGCCATATACAGCGCCGATTCGAGCTGGAGCGCGAAACTGAGATCCATGATCTCCACGGGGTGTCCGTCTCCGGCCGCAAGGTTCACCAGGCGGCCCTCCCCGAGAAGATGTATCCTGTTTCCGTTTTCCATATGATATGTAAGCACATTGGGTCGATCGTTCGTTGTCTCCCGCGCCATTTCTTCAAGATCGCTTCTGGATACCTCTACGTCGAAATGTCCCGCGTTGCCAAGGATGACCCCATCCTTCATCGCCGCAAAATGCTCTTTTCGTATCACTCCCGTGTTGCCTGTAAGTGTAAAGAAAATGTCTCCAACGGCGCTGGCGTGTTGCATATCGGAGATATCGTGGCCGTCCATAAGCGCTTCGAGCGCGCGATGGGGATCCGTTTCGACTACAAGAACTCTTGCACCCATACCCCTGGCTCTTGAGGCTACTCCCCTTCCGCACCAGCCGTACCCTGCTACTACGACTATCTTTCCCGCCACAAGAACATTGGTGGTTCTCATGAAACCATCAAGAACCGACTGCCCGGTCCCGTAACGGTTGTCGAAAAGGAATTTGCTTTTCGCGTCGTTGACGGCGATCATGGGAAACTTGAGAACTCCATCTCGTTCCATCGCCTTAAGGCGCTTGACTCCGGTAGTCGTTTCTTCCGATCCGCCCCTGACCGATTTCATCAGATCGGTGCGGTTCTCGTGAAGCAGTACGACCATGTCGGCCCCGTCGTCGATAACTATATCGGGACCTATCGAAACGGCGGAATCCAGATATGCGGCGTATTCAGAACCGCTCATCCCCCGATGACTGTAAACGCCCACCCCCGACTCGGCGAGAGCCGCGCATACATCATCCTGTGTCGAAAGTGGGTTACTGCCGGCGGCCGTTACATCTGCGCCGAGTTCCGACAGGACCTGAAGAAGACACGCCGTCTTGGCTTCCAGGTGCAGGCAGGTTGCTATCTTTATGCCCGACAGAGGTTTCTGCGGTGCATATTTCCGCTTGAGCATGCCCAGCACAGGCATGTAGTTCATCGCCCAGGAGATCTTTCGTTTACCCTCCGGGGCCAGCGCCATATCCGCTACTTTGTACTTCACAGGTTTATCCTCCTCCATGCAGTTGGACTAGAAATCATACGGTGGACTGAATACTCCATTTTCCGTCACTATCGCCGAGACCAGATCGGAGGGCGTCACATCGAACGCCGGGTTCCACACATCAATTGCATCCGGCACCGTTCCTCCGCCGGGCAGGATCCTTACCTCCGCGGCGTCCCTTGTTTCTATGGGAATATAGCTGCCTGACGACAGCGAGGTGTCGATGGTGGAGGTGGGAGCCGCAACATAAAGCGGAACGCCGTGATGCCTGGCCACTACGGCCAGCGAATAGGTCCCTATCTTGTTGGCGGTATCTCCGTTTCGTGCTATACGGTCCGCTCCCGTGACCACGGCGTCGATATTGCGGGTCGCCATAAGCGAAGCGGCCATGCCCTCGCAAATAAGCGTGACATCAAACCCGTCCATGCTCAATTCCCATGCCGTTATCCGGGCGCCCTGAAGTCTTGGTCTTGTCTCATCGGCGTATATCGTGAGGTCTTTCCCCAACTCGCGGGCGGCCCTGAAGACGCCGAGCGCCGTCCCGTAGCCCGCTGTGGCAAGAGCCCCGGCGTTGCAATGGGTCAGAACCGCGGCCCGGTCTGGAAGCAGGTCCGCCCCGTTTTTCCCTATGGCGCGGTTCACCCGTATATCCTCGTATTTCAGGGCGTGGGCCGCCGCAAGCGCTTTTTCAAACAGGAGTTCGTCATTTTTCTCTAGGTCTAGAACGGTCTTCATCCGTTCAAGGGTCCAGAAAAGGTTTACGGCCGTTGGCCTGGTCCTGGACAGGACATCGAGCGCCTCGATCGCACGGCTTCTGCCCTCTTTTGCCCCCAGCGCAACACCGTAGGCCGCAGCAACACCTATTGCCGGAGCTCCTCTGACGGTCATATCAATGATCGCACTGGCTACTGAAGCTGTGTCGGGGCATGCCGCATAGGCAACTCGGGCCGGAAGCATCTTCTGGTCAAGCAGGTAAAGAGATTTTTCGTCATCGTTCCAGTACATAGTTTCGGGGGTCACGAACCCTCACCTTTTTCATTGTCACGAATATTGGACTGGGTCTTTTCGATAACCGTAAACGCATCGCCGTCGACGAACTGCAGCGTCAGTTTCTGTCCCTGTTTCAGGAACCTCACCCCTCCCGGGATCGCCCGGTTTTCGTCGAGAGGCAGAACATATCCCCTGTTCATTATGGAGAGGGGAGACAGACGGTTCAGGAAACCCTCCATACCGTCAAGTCTGGCAAGCCCCCGTTCACATGCTCGAAACGCACCCGTTCGAAGTTGAGCCGAGGCCGAGTCAAGGCTGTTTCTCGCCGGCTGCAGATACCTGGCTTCAAGGAGGTTCAGGACCGATTCGGCGACATATCCTGTTTGAGCCAGGGCTGTATCTACCCGGGAACGGACCGACGCGGCCATACCGCCACCCATTAGCCGGATAGAGGACAACAGCTCGCCCCTGTCGGGAAATAACCGTTCAGCCGCTGAAGAAGGCGTGGATCCAGAAGCATCCGCCGCCAGATCGGACAATGTCCGATCGATCTCGTGGCCCAGCCCCGTAATAACCGGCGCAGCGGACATGCGTACGGCTCTTACCACTTCTTCGGTGTCAAAGGGATAGAGGTCGTCCCTGCTGCCACCGCCTCTTACAAGCATGATCGCATCCACCGTGGGTATTTCCGCCGCGAGTCTGAACGATGACACTATGGAACCCGGTGCGTCAACACCCTGAACAAGGCAGGGGGAAACAATCAGTCGACAACTCGGATACCTGTGACGCGCAACCCTGACTACATCTTTAACCGCGGCTCCTGATGGGGATGTTATTATGACCACTCGCTCGGGGAACGAAGGCATACGCCGTTTGAATCCGGGATCGAACAGACCTTCCTTTTGAAGTCTCGCCTGAAGTTCCCTTCGGGCCCGCGCCTGCGCACCCTCTCCCACCGGAAATATCCTGGTCGCGTACAACTGATAGACGCCTCTGGCCCCGTAGACCCGGATAGCGCCCTCAAGAACGACGTCATCGCCCTTTTTGGGCCAGGATGGGACTTTGGACGCATCCGACCGGAACATTACGCAGGATAGCCTGCTTCGGTCACCGGCAAGCGCGAAATAAACGTGTCCGCTCGTATGGCGCTTGATCTCCAGTATTTCTCCGCTGATCCTGAGGAAGCCGAGCAACGGGTCGTTTCCGAACACACCCTCTATGTGCGAGGTGAGTTCGTCAACTGTCAGTGTTTTCTTTACCGGTATCGGGAACCTGTGCATTTTTTCCTTCCGACGCCCGGACTATTCGCCCAAGGACACCGTTGACGAACCTGCCCGAATCGTCGGTTCCAAAACGTTTGGCCAGTTCAACGGCCTCGGAGATAGCTACCGCTACGGGAGTCAGATGAGTCAGGACTCCCTCGTACAGAGCCAGCCTGATGACGATGCGATCGACTACGACCATGCGCTCCGGACGCCAGCCCACGATGTGATCCAGAATTATCCTGTCGAGCTCGTAACGCTTTTCGTGAAGGCCTCTGACGAGGACCCTGGCGTAACGCACTACCTCCTCGTCTTCCTGATCGAAAGGGAAAAGCAACAGTGCTTCTTCGGGATCGTCAGTCTTTCTTATCTCCATGGAGTAAAGGATCTGAAGAGCCGTTTCACGCGATCTGCGACGCTTCTGCGGTATCAGTCCTCTGCCACCCCTTCGATTCACTGTTTCTTTCTGTTTGCCAGACATCGAAACCATTCCGTAATCCTTTCAAGCCCTCCGAGTCTGAACAAAACCCAGGCCAGAGCGAATCCGGCCGCAGAAACAGAGATCACCAGAAGCATGCCTTTGACACCCAAAAGAAATGCGGCGGCGACAACGGCTGCGACCAGCGCCCAGAAGACCGGGTCGGCCATTTTTTTCCTCCAGGACGCGCCTCCACCCGGTGACATACGCTGCGCCCATCGTGTATTTACATTTGAAAACCCCAAAGGGAGAAAAAGGAGTTCCAGCCGTTTTGCCCATTCATTCACTTCCGGCTCTTCGGTTTTATCAGGGAGAGCAAGCGTAACGTTAAGCGTCGAATCCTCGCCGTCTATCGAGATATGGAGGATCTCGGGGATTCCGGGCAGCATCCTGTTTATGACGCCTTTGATCGTGTCATCCGATATCCATATATCGCCTTCGCCGGCTCGTTTCCAGATGAAGAACATACTGATCACCCCGCAGAACAAGGGCCGGTCCCGGAGGAACCGGCCCTTCAGGATTATTTCTACTGCTTTTCCGGTGTGTCCAGCTTACCCCCGGCTGGTGAGCGTTCGGGGCCTTCGCCTGTCTGTTCTTCCTCGAAATAGACACCCTGCACATAAACGTTGACCGCCTTGACGCCGTAACCCGTAAACTGTTCAAGGCTTTTCTTGATGGATTCCTGGACGTCCCAGGCTGCGTCGGGAATACGCATTCCGTACTTGGTCGTAACGTAGGCATCCACCAGAACGACGGGGGGAGCTCCTTCCTCTACGGAAATACGGACGCCCCCGGAAGCTTTCTTGCCGATTCGGAGATTCGCGACCAGTCCGGGGCTGGCCGGCTGCACGCCGTCGACCTTGAGAAGAGCCTGGGTCGCGAGTTGTGCTATAACCTCTTCGGCGATCCTGACGCTGCCCTCTGAATTCTGACCCTCGATCCCGCCTCCACTCTCCCCGGCGGCAGTTTCCGCGCTCGTGGTTACAGATTCTTCAACGGCTTTCGGTTGTTCCTGTTCTTTCTTTGCCGGACTCATCTGCATTCCCTCCTTAAAAGCCGGATCACCGGCGTTTCTACACAAGATCGAATTTTTCTCCACAGGAAGGGCACTGAAGCTGCTGTCCCGTTTCTTCACTCAAAACCCCGGGCTGGTAAAAAACCCTGTGGCCGCAGGAGGTGCAATCGGCAGTGGAAAAACAGCCTTCCAGTGTGCTGTCGTTTTCGTCGTCTTCAGGACCCTGTTTCTGAAATACCGGGCCATCATCCATCATATCCGACAATTCGTCGATGATCTCCTGCTGTTCTTCCAGCATGTCGGCCTGTTGCTCGATCTCCTCGGCTATAGATTCCAGGGAACCAAGCACCGCTTCATATAGTTCCACATCCGCGGAGCCCGCTTCGCGGGACATCAGTAGTTGCCTTATACGCTGCAATCCGTGCTGCGGCCTCATATGAGGGACTCTCCCCTACTTTTTCGCCCGTTCAAGATACTCCCCGGTCCTCGTATCGACAATGATGACATCGCCCACGTTGATGAACATGGGGACATTTACCGTAAGTCCGGTTTCAAGCGTCGCAGGTTTTCCGCTCCCGGATACCGTATCGCCCTTGTAGCCCGGAGGGGTGTCAACTACCTTGAGGTCGACACTCTTGGGTATCTCTATTCCTACGACCTTGCTTTCATGGGTTTCCAGGCTAACCTCGAGATTGTCCTTGAGGAACCGGGCCGAGTCTCCAAGAATGTCCTTGTGGACATATAGCTGGTCGAATGTGCCCATATCCATGAAAACATAGTTCTCGCCGTCCTGGTAAAGGTACTGGGCCGGGTTCTCGTCGAATACTATGCGCTCGAACCGCTCACCCGATCTGAAGGAATTCTCCACTATGGAGCCGGTGTTCAGATTCTTGAGTTTGGTGCGTACGATCGCTCCACCGCGACCCATTTTGTGATGCTGGCAATCCACTATTTCCCAGATGTCATTCTGCCATTCGATCTTCATTCCGGAATGAAAATTTCCGGTTTCCACCACATGCCCCATTCAGGCGTTCCTCCCTCTTTTTCCTCAGGTCCCGTTTTCGCGTTGTGCGGATTTTCATTAAATCACCTAGCGGCGAAGGGTTCAAGAGCTCCGCAGACGCCGTCATTCGGATACCAGTTCAAAACTTTCGATCGGGCCCTCGGGAACCGACAGAATGTACGGGACCACGATCATGACGACCTGTGTGTTTATCGCTGTCTTGTTGCTCCCTTTGAAAAGCTCACCAAGAAGAGGTATCTCCGATATCACCGGCACCTTCCACTTGGATTCGGATATATTCTCATAGAAAAGTCCGCCCACCACAAACGGCTCTCCGTCCCTGACCCTTACGATGGTCTCGACTTCTCTGGTGTTTGATTCGGGGTACTGATATGTGCCCACAGTGGTCAGCGTAACATCGCCAGTCTTGATGTTCATCTCAAGGTTCACTATCTCCGACCGCCCTATAGTGGGCGTGAACTCGAGAACCGGGCCGGCTTCCACGTCTCCGTAAGTAGGATTGCCCGCGTCATCGCGCCCCGAAATATACTTGATATCTTCAACAAGTTTTATCGTGGCTTTCTGTCCCTCGATGGTTACAACAGAGGGGCTGGCTAGCAGCTTGGCCTTGCTGTCCGAAACAAGCGCGTTCAGTCCCGCGTCCAGCATCTTGAGCGCATTCCCGGAAACATTTGCCAGGTCCATTCCCAGTTTGGACGTTTCGCTGGTGCCGTCCCCCGGGTCATAATCACCTATATTGGCCGGATCATTATCATAAAGGTAGCCCGCCGTACCGCCTGCCGCGCTGTAGGTGAACCACCACTGCTTGTAGACACCCTGAATAAGCGTTTCCAGGCTTTTGGTGGCGGTGTCGCTGACTTCCAGTATCCTGGCCTGGAGCATGACCTGCCTTCCGGGGTGGTCGATCTTTTCCAGGGTTCGTTCAACCTCAATCAGTTGAGACTCGGAAGCGGTAACGTAAACCGTTCTGAGACGTTCATCCATAACCACCCTGCTCACGCCGGCGATGCCCTGCAGAAGGGCGGGTATCTGTTCGGTTTCTGCATAGGCTATATGGAACGCCCTGGTCTTTTCCATTCCCGTCGTCCTGGCAAGGCTGTCTTCCTTGCCCACGATGAGTGTCTTGCCCATGATGGCGTAGGTGACTTCGTACATCCGCATCAGGTAGCCGAAAGCCTCGTTCATCGGGACCTCCTGCAGGCTGAGCGTTACAGGCGACGGCGGAACCGACGGGTCCACTATGACGTTCATGTTCATGACCCCTCCCAGCATCCTGAACACATCCCGCAGATCCGTGTCCCTCAGTTCAAGTGTCACGGGCGTTCCCGAAGCCAGGGGGTCTCCGGCCTTCCTCGAGACGGGAGCCTCGATAATTTCTATCGTGTCCGTCGACTCCTGTTCCTTACCCAGGTACAACACCATATTAGAGGCCGGAGCAGCTCCCCGGAGCTTTTTAAGCACAAGAGGAGCGTTCGTAAAGACAGCCATCCTGACCCCCTCGGGTTCCTGGGTCAGTTGTATTTTTTTAAGGAGCGGCACATGGTATTCCTTTTCCCAGAAACCTGAAGGAAGGTAGACATCCTTCCAGAGAAACGTCAGATGTCCGGCGTCGACTGAAAGTATGTCGGGGACCGGTAGCCTGTTGCCGTCCACCTGGACCAGAACAAGGTTTCCCCCGCCCTGGGTCACCCGTATCCCCCCAAGGCTTGGAACCGCATCGGACAGCGTCTGGGCCTCTCCTTCGTTCTCCTGCGCGTCGGCCACAAAACCCGGCGATCCCGTAAACAGGAAAACCGCCAGGCAGAAAATCAGAAAGATTATTCCAGATCCACGGGGATCTCTATACGCTGTCCGGCCCATGTCATCACCACTTTCTCGGGGGAAATCGAAACGACCTTTCCTCTTCCCTTTCCGAATTCGGATCCCTTTTTAAGGATCATACCCTCTCCCAGTCCCTCTATGTCGATAACCACCGCCGACTGACCGCCTTTCACCATGACGGCCCTTACCATCATATAGGGAGGAGCGCCCGTATCCAGAAGCGGATCGCCCTCTTCTGAAATATCCGCCCCTGACGCCAGAAAGGGTCTCCGTGCGACTGTCGCGGCGAGGACTGCAAGCTGCGTACTTCCTTCCCTGGCAAGGATCGTCGCGCGGAAACGTTGTGCGGTCGAATCCAGTTGCCTGATCTCCTCCTCGATCTTGGGGGACGGGGGAGGAGCGGGATCGGCCCCGCCTTCAAGGGCTTCCACCATTTCACTGAAGAGAAAACCCGACCATATGGTAAGCGCCAGAAGCACTGCCGCCAGCAGTATGCGCAACAACCGGGGAACCCGTTCCCCGTAGGCTATATCTCTCCAGAGGCCGCCGGCCGCATCGCGCCAGCCTTCCTGCGCCGCCATGTCAGACCCCCCCCTCCGAAATGACGGTTTCGAGAATGATGACGCCCGAGACCATTCCCGATTCCCCGGATTTGATGTTCATGCTGACCATGCGAACGGCCACGCCCATCGATCGCCAGTCGGCAACGACATTGAGAAGAGCGTAGTAAGGCCCCATGAAATCGACCTGTACAGCCCGGTTGCCCTGAGACGTTTTTGCGGGTTTCATGCTGTTGACCTGTACGCCGTTCTTGGCAAGTTCGCGCTCTATGGTAGAGTAGAAATCTACTTCGTCTTCCGGCAATGTGATCTTATAGCGGGATATGAGATCCAGCGTTTTCTTGTAGGCCTGAACGAGGCGGGTCTTGCTCTGGATGTCCCTCTCGAGGATGCCGACCCTGGTCCTGAGTTCATCGATAGTGTCGCGTTCATCGATCACCGTCCTCGAAAGGAACACCTGTCCGAGAACAAGAAAGAGGAAAACACACAGAACGCCCGCCCCCAGAAGTACTCTCTTCCTGGGAAGCTGCAACTTCATTGTTCTGTCCCCCCTTTCCCGACGCCTTCCGAACCCTTGACGGGTGCGGAAAGCTCGCTGAGGACACAAGCCAGAGTAAACCTTACGGCCCCTCCGTTCCCCGATCTCACCCTGCTTGTTACGGGGAAACCTACCGAGGCCACTACCGGGGCGTCGGTCATTGCCCGGGCGAAGGAAACCACATCGTTTTCAGAATAGGCTGTTCCCGAAAGAGTCACACCACTCCCCGATACGGACATTTCACCCAGCCAGACACCAGGCGGAAGAGCCTTTTCGAGTACACCCATGAATTCAAGCGAAGGTATTTCCTTTTCTATAAGAGCCAGAGCTTTCCTGTAGGTTTCTTCCTCTTTGCGCAGCCTTGTCAGCTCCTTGCCCAGTTTCATGTTCTGGAGCTGCATGGTCTCGGCGCGCTGCTGGAGCATCACCCTCTCGGAGCGTAGGGCCCGCGAAAGAACCAGTCCGTACGAAAATGTTGCAGCCGAAGCAAAAAGGGACGCCGTAATGAGCACAAGCGCCACAATTCTACCGATATTCAGAGGCTCCTTCACCGTTGACACATACTGTTCGGGACGAAGGTCGAATTTTATTCTCATACGGCAGACCTCACAGCCAGTCCGACGGCGGCTTCCCAGCCGGTCTTCTGCTCGGGAGAGCCAAGTATCCCCCACGTTTTCCACGGGTCGCAGACGTACAGCGGAACCGTAGAGCCCGATTCAATGGATTCCTTCAGCAGGGGCTCCTCACAGAAATCGCCGCACAGGACTATCTCCTCCACTTTCATTTCGCGGAACTGGCTTCCCAGGTAGGTGAAGGTTGAGGAAACCTCCCGAGAAACCGCCGCGAACGCCTCGCCGAGGCCCATAGCGGCCTCGCCCCCGACAAGCAGGGTCCGATAAAGGATACCGTTATCTCCGTAACCCACTATTATCTGCGAGGAGGCCTTTCCGACCGACACCACCATGGACCCAGATGCAAGACGTTCGATCACTCCGCGCGTGCACCGGTATAGCGGCACATTCACTGGTTCCACTGCCTCGACGTTGATGCCGGCGCCCTTTGCAGTTTCCAGTAATGTTTCCACCACCTGCAGGCGCGCGGCGGCGACCAGATATTTTATATTGCCTCCCTCGACGGGGATCTCCCCTTCTCCGGGGGTATCGACCGGGGCAATATCGAAGGCCGCCTCGCCGTACCCGAAAGGAAAATATTTTTCGAAATCCCATTTCAGGGCTTCCCTTGCCTCGTCAACGTCGATAACAGGCATTTCGACTATGCGCATCAGCACGTCCCGTGAAGGCACTCCCATGGCGACCGAGGAACTCCAGTCGCCTCCAAGGTTTTCTTTCATCTGCATCAGCCGCGACTGCAGAACCTGGGTGTCGGCTATCATCTCCTGATTGACGGCGGCGTCCTCCAGCGGCAACTGCGCACTGCGCGATACCGTAAAGCCGCCCGGCTTTCCGTCGAGTTCGATATACCTCAGCGATCCCGTGCCCAGTGACAGGCCAGCCAGAGTATGTTTTTTTCCAAAAAGTCTTGGCGCCACGGGCATCACTCCAGATAAATGTTTATTTACGGCAAAATTGATTTACCGTGTACTGTCACTATACCCCAGCAAAGTACAACAAGGCAAGTCTCTGAAAAAAAGGAGGGTCAGTTCCTGATCCGCCAGGCAGCGCTGACGGCTACAAGGCGGTAATGCCGGTCCTCAGACGAAAAACCCCAGGCCGTCTGCCACGGAGAAGGCGGCGCCGAGCTTATTTGCCCCTCGTGTCGGATCGTTCCTCTGGCCAGCAGTGTTACCTGAAGCACCCTGCCGTCCGTCGAGAAGCTGAAGTGTATACCCGATATACCCTCGACCCTGGGCTGCTGTCCTGAACCCATGGTGAGATCTTCCGTGTAAAGCGAAGTACCGTTCGACCACACCTTCATAGCCCTGAGCTGCTGAAGTTCATCGAACTGATAGATAACGGCTTCTTGAGTTGAACCCGCGGCAATTGCAACGGTAAGAAGATCACCGTTTTCAGCGGTTATTCTGAGAGGCACAACTGTCGAGGGAAGAAGCACCCAGCCCTTGGTGGAAGTAACCGAGGTGCTGAAACTGTCGGCGTCGGGCGTTTCGCTGAGGGTTAACACAGAAGTGACTGTGTCATCGGTCAGCGTGGTTATGTCCGCGCTTTCAACTCCTATGCCGGCGGGCATGGCGAAGGTGAACTCCAGGGCGTCGCCTGTTGTCGACTCGCTGAGCACGTTGACCGGTCCGTTCCAGGAGTCTATGGCCGTAAGGCCCGAAAAAGCCTCCTGGAACAGGTCGGCTGACCGGGGCGCCCCCATACCAGCCTGAAGCAAAGGCCTGTTGAGTATGGCAAGCGCGGTTTCGGCCCGCTGCCTGGCGGCCGTCAGTTCATCGGTCTGCTCGAAATGGAAGATATACAGATAAAGAGAGGAAACGGTAACAAGAAGGATGATCGAACTGATGGCCAGGGCTATAAGTATCTCTACGAGTGTGAAGCCGCATTTTTTATCAGGGAGACGCATCGACGGCCACCAGCCTTTGAACGGTAATCCCCTTGTCGCCCAGCACTGAATCCCATGTAACGTTTATGGAGTAAATGGTTCCATCAGTGCCGGCGTCGGTCGAACCTGATATCTGCCACGTAAAACCGTCCTCCGTGCCGTTCGCCGGAACCGTTTCAGCGGCCTCCAGGGAGTCGAGCTTTGAAGTGGCAATAAACATTGCCTGCTCGTGGTCGGCAGTGTGCACAAAGAGTTTGGTCGCCGCTATTGGAATGGCCAGAAGTGCGAACAGGCCTACGGCGACTATGAACAGGGCTATAAGAACTTCAACAAGGGTAAAGGCATCGTTTTTCATAATCCTCACAAAAAAGAAAGGCCGGGACAAGCCCGGCCTTTCTGAAGCTAAAAGCTATCAGTTCCCTATCGACATGGTTGCAACATCGCCTGAAATTGTTATACCGGACTCGCCAGCCATGTCTGAAAGCGGGTCTTCAAAACCAGGAGTTCCAGTCCAGGTGAACGTAACAACATAGTTGCTATCTGCTGATGTCACAGCATATGTACCAAGTTCTGTAGAAGGTGTCCTGTCCAGATAATCATCCAAAGCGTCAAGATCGAGCCCGGTAAACGCCCCTTCATCAGCATAGTACATAAGAGCCGCACCTTTAAGGGTCCTCATATCACTGACGATCTTCGTCGCGTTGGCCTTGTCGGTCCCCGACCCCATAACCAGAAGCAGCGAGCCGGCCAGAATGCCGATGATCACGATGACGATCAGCAGTTCAACCAGCGTAAAACCGCGAGCCTTGCGTTTCTTCAGAAACCTCTTCATATTATTTCCCTCCCCGTAAAATATGTAACAGTACTCATTTCAAAAATCGCTCTTTTGGATTATACCAACCCTCTGGCCGCAGGTAAAGTGTTTTTTCTCAACACATACCCCCCTACAGCATGGCCTGTATGGCGCCGACTATGGGCAGGAAGATCGCGCTTGCCACAAGGGCCACTATCCCGCCTACGAATATGATCAGGAGCGGCTCGATAACCGAAGTGAGACGCTTGATCTTCTCGTCCAGTTCCATCTCGAACCAGTCCGCTACCTTGCCCAGCATTTCCTCCAGTTTCCCCGTTTGCTCGCCAACTGTGATCATGTGCGATACCATAAGCGGGAAGACCTTGCTTTTTGCGGCAGTTTCACCAAGTCCCTGTCCCCTGCGAGCCGCCTCCCGCAGGTTGCTGTACTCTGATGCAATCACGTAGTTTCCGGCAACCTCAGATGTCATTTCAAGCGCCATAAGTATGGGGACACCCGACTCCACCAGCGCGGAAAGAGTACGGTTGGTACGGGCCATTATGGTCTTGTAAACCACATCCCCTAGTACGGGCATCTTTAATTTAAAGGCGTCCATGGCGGGTTTGGTGGCCTTCATCCTGTTCAAAAGAATGATTCCCGTGATCAGAAACACAAACCCCAGGATGAAAACGTACCATTTTTCGCGCATCCAGACCGCGAAATCAAACGTAACTGTGGTTATTTTTGGCAACTCTATGTTCATGGTGCTGAAAACCCGGGCGAAGCGCGGGACAATGAACGTAACAAGGATATAGACCACAAGCAGAGAAAAGGACATCACGACAGCCGGGTAACTTACGGCCGATATTATCTTGCTCCTCAGCGCATCCTGCTTTTCAAGGAACGTGGCCAGCCTGTCAAGGCTGGAATCAAGCACACCGCCCTCTTCCCCGGCCTTGACTATGGAGATCATAAGGATCGAGAATTCCTTGCGTGTGCGCATGGCCGCGCTGAGTGATGTACCGCTGTCGACCTGCCTTTTGACTGCGGCCACCGCCTGTGAAAGCCGTTTATTGGATGTCTGCTCCACCAGAACCGTCAGCGCGCTACCCAGAGTAACGCCTGCAGAAATCATGGTGGCCAGCTGCCTGAACAGCACGGATTTGTCTTTAAGGGATACAGTTGATATGGAGCTCAGCTTTTCCCTTAAACCTCTGCTGGACCCCTTGCCTGACTCCTGCAGGGCAACAGGCACAAGTCCCTGCACTCTGAGCTGCTGAACCGCCTGCTCCTGTCCGGCGGCCTGAAGCTTTCCCGAAACCAGCCGGTTTTCCTTTGTTCGCGCCCTGTAACTGTACTCCACGGCGCGCCTCCTCTCGCACTGCTATCATAAAGACACGTTATATACACAAAAACCCCCGGGGTCACCGGAGGCTGTTTTGGTTTCTCCTGGCAACCCGGCTGTCCCGGCCTGGGGACCCGTGGCTTTGCGTCACCGCCTCTCGACGGTTTTGCCTTTTCATATCGTCCACATAATTATAGCACGGGCTCACCAGTAACGTAAGGCTTGCATGGATCCGTGTCGCTTGAATCTGGTTATCTGACGGCTACTCTACATGGGCGCCTCAAAAATCAGCCTCTCCAGGTCTTTGGGGTCATGGGAGCGTTCACGCGCGGTCTCGAAAGGCAACTTGCCCTCACGCACAAGTCTGCCAAGATCCTGGTCCATGGTATGCATTCCCGCCGCCGAACCGGTCTGCATGATGCTGACCATCTGACTCACTTTGGCTTCCCGTATCAGGTTTCGTACAGCCGGCGTGGCGAAAAGGAGGTCCGTCGCAACCACCCGACCTCCTCCGGGAACGGCGACAAGCTGCTGGGTGCATACTCCTATAAGGACAGTGCTCAACTGCTGCCGTATCTGCTGCTGCTGGTGAGAGGGGAATACATCTATTATCCGGTCAACCGTCTGCGGAGCGCTCTGGGTGTGAAGGGTAGCGAAAACCAGATGCCCTGTTTCCGCCGCCGTCACCGCTGCCGAGATCGTTTCCAGGTCCCGCATTTCGCCTATCAGTATTACGTCCGGATCCTGGCGCAGAGCGCGCTTTAGCGCCTCGGAGAACGAGTGGGTGTCGCTGCCAACTTCTCTCTGGTGGATAATGGCCTTTTCCGAAGTATATATATATTCTATGGGGTCTTCTATCGTAATGATGTGACACGGCCGTTTTCTGTTTATCTCCTGTATAAGCGCCGCCAGCGTCGTGCTTTTTCCGCTTCCCGTGGGACCCGTAACCAGAAAAAGACCCCTGTGTCTGGTGGCCACTTCGTGGATGGAGGAAGGGAGTTTGAGGTCCTCCAGAGTGCGGATATTTGTGGGTATGGTCCTCAGAGCTAAACACAGGTTTCCCCGCTCGAAATAACAGTTCCCCCTGAATCGCGACTGTTCGCCAGTAGGACCTGTGAACGTAAAACTGAAATCCACTTCCCACAGTTCGTCCAGTTCCTCAAGCTGCTTTCTCGTAAGTATCTCGGAGATAAGGGCGCGTACATCCTCGTTGCTCATCGGGCTCAACTGTGTCATATACTGAAGGTCGCCGTCCACACGCATTGATGGCTGCGTACCAACACCTATGTGGAGGTCCGTTGCATTTTTCTGCAGCACTTCCGAGAGAATGTTCTGTATCCCCAGTTCCAAGGCGCTCTCCCCCCTCACGTGGTCGCGTTTGATCCAGGAAAACGTATCAGTTGAAGGTAACCTGCATTACCTCCTCCAGGCTGGTGGTGCCGTCTAGGACACGTTTCAACCCAGCCTGACGAAGGGTTTTCATTCCGGCGGCTATGGCCTCTTTTTCCAGCCTGTATCCGGGGACACCGTCCAGTATCAACCCCTTGATGGTGTCGTTCATACGCATGATCTCGAATATGCCCATCCGACCCTTGTAGCCAGTCCCGCGGCACACGTCACAGCCCACTGGCTTGAACGCGCTGGAACCTTCGGGTAATCCTGTATCCTGACAAGTAGCGGGGGGAATATCGTAACGCTGCTTGCACTCGCTGCACAGACACCTGACAAGACGCTGCGCCACTACCGCCACGAGGGAAGAAGAAACCAGAAAGGGAGCTATACCCATTTCGGACATGCGGACAGGGGCGCTGGGTGCATCGTTGGTATGCAGTGTGGAAAGCACCAGGTGGCCCGTCAGGGCCGCCCGGACGGCAAGCTGGGCCGTTTCAAGGTCCCGTATCTCACCCACCATTATCTTGTCGGGGTCCTGCCTGAGGATCGATCGCAGTGCTTCTCCGAAAGTCAGTCCCGCTTTTTCCTGGACCTGTATCTGGTTGATGCCCGTCATCGTGTATTCGACCGGGTCTTCTACCGTAATGATGTTGACCTCGGGCTTGCTGACCTGCTCCAGGAAGGAATAAAGGGTGGTGGACTTGCCGCTGCCGGTGGGGCCGGTAACCAGAATTATGCCGTAGGGAACGGAAATGATCTCCTCGACCACTTCCCGATCCTCATTGAGGATACCCAGTTTCTCAAGACCAACCATCGCGTTGCTCTGATCTAGAAGCCTGAGAACGACTTTTTCTCCAAAGATCGTGGGAAGTGTGGATACTCGCAGGTCGATCTTTCGGTTCATGACCTTGATGACTATACGTCCGTCCTGGGGACGCCTTTTCTCGGAAATATCGATATTGGCCATTATCTTTATACGCGAGGAAACGGCGGGATGCAGTTTTCGGGGAAAATCAAGCGAATCGAACAATGACCCGTCGACGCGGTATCTCACCCTGGTGACTGTTTCAAATGGCTCGATATGGATATCCGACGCGGCCTCCCTGACAGCCTGTTCCATAATACTGTTGACCAATTTTACCACTGGTGCGTCGTCGGCTCCGGCGGTCTGACCTTCCTTGTCCAGGTCGATCTCGTAGCCGGAAGACTCTACCACTTCGACCATGGCGTCATCCAGTGATCCCTGAACCTGGTAGAACTTCTGCAGATCCCTCTGTATCTCCGAGGGGGTAGCGATACCGACCTCCACGTCCATACCCGTAAGTATCTTGACCTCGTCTATGGCCAGAACGTTGAGCGGGTCTCCCATGGCGATCATGAGGCGGTTATTGTCGAGTATGGCCAGTGGAACGACCTCCAGCCTCTGGGCCACCTTGTATGGCACAAGCCTGAGTGCATCGCCCATCGGTCTGTAGCGGGCAAGAGAAATAAGGGGTATCCGGAGTTGCCGGCTTAACACTTCGGCAAGTTGCCGTTCCGTAAGATATTTGTTTTCGACAAGCAGTTCACCCAGCCTTTTCTTGGAATGCCCCTGTAGTTCAAGCACATCCTGCAACTGGTCTTCAGTCAGAACGCCTGTCTGTACAAGGAGATCTCCCAGTTTGAACTGCCTCAGCGTCGTTTTTTCCGTTGCCATGTATTCACCCCTGACTCGTCAGCAAACAATCCGACCGCTTTATCCTAACACAACACAGAATACCTATAAATATGGAGTCGAAAAAACAGACGGCAGCGATCAGCGATCAGCTGACAGAAAGACCAGTGACCAGCGCGCAGCGGGCAGCATACAGCTGACAGAAAAAGCCTGTCATTCTGAGCGTAAGCGAAGAATCTCGGGCCCAGGCTCAGTAAGGAGTAGAGGAGTCAGGAGGCAGGTAACAGCGGTCAGCGTACAGCATACAGATGGCAGAAAAAGCCTGTCATTTCGAATCCCGAAGGGTGAGAGTAGAGTAGGAAACAGGCTTCCGGACTTTAGCAAGCGCCTATCTGTTGACCGCCCCTTTCGTTTGGCGGTGCCTCACTAGCCCTTGCATGGCCCGGAGACCTGTCTCCCCTCATCAAACCGTGCG
>Ga0272441_10001600_pt1 | contig 48113 bp, 31 predicted proteins | sample SSMProp6N_FD_193582 | JGI IMG/M metagenome (GOLD analysis project Ga0272441, IMG submission 193582) | Marine sediment archaeal communities from Little Sippewissett salt marsh, Falmouth, MA, United States - SSM-Prop-6N | ecosystem: Environmental > Aquatic > Marine > Wetlands > Sediment ... | reverse complement strand
AAAACTACAATAGCCCTCATTTTGTGGCACTACATTTCACCAGCCAAAAACGCAAAATCCTCATTCCTGACTCAAGAACAAAGATTTTGGCGGTGGATAACTGCCCTTACTGTAGAAGATGGGCCAGACGTAGGGTGGGTTCTCAACCCACGCGTACCGCTTGCGAGCGGCAGAGTGGATTCTGTGCGCCGGTGCCGTGCGGGAGGTAGAACGATGTGTGGCGAGCTGAAGTGGGCCGGACGTGTGGTTCTGACGGTTGTAGCGATGGTGCTGGCTGTCGCCGGTGGTGCGTGCGCCAAGGCGATCTACGTCGATGACGACGCCCCGCCCGGAGGCGACGGTTCCTCCTGGTCCACGGCGTATCCGTTTCTCCAGGACGCCCTGACTGAGGCCGCAGCGACGGAGGAACCCGTCGAAATCCGCATCGCCCAGGGAACCTACCGGCCGGACCGAGACGCCGCGAATCCCAACGGGACGGGGGATCGGATGGCGAGCTTTTTTCTCGCGAACGAGACGACCTTGCGCGGAGGGTATGCCGGCGTGGGGGCCGCCAATCCTGACGCACGCGATATCCAGCTTTACGAGACGATCCTCAGCGGCGATCTGGCCAGCGATGATGTACTGAGCGAGGACCCGCTTGACTTTGTGGAGGATCCAAACGAAGGGAACTGGGTGCGGCCAGACGTGTGGTGCCCGTTGATCGAGTCAACCCGGCAGGAGAACTGCCTGCACGTCGTCACGAGCCGCGGCGTTGGGCAAACGGCCGTACTGGAAGGGGTTACAATCACCGGGGGCCACGCGCACTCTCCACCCTACTGGTTTGGCCGCAGTTCGACAGTCATTTTCGGGGAGGATGATCGGGGCGGCGCACTGCTTCACGCGGGAGGTCATCCCACCTTAAAGGCGTGCCTCTTTGTCGCTAACTCTGCCATGGGCGGCGGTGGTGCGATATATAGTCTGGAGGGCGGGACGCTTGATATGGAGGAGTGCCGATGTGTCGAGAACTTCGCGGAGTTTAGCGGCGGAGCGGTCTTTGGTGCCACCGACGGAGTACTTGCGATGAGAAGGTGTCAGTTCGAGCGAAACAACATTTGGCTCGGCAGTGGCGCGGCGATCTACACTTGGGAATGCCAACACGAGCTTGTTGCTTGTGATCTTGTCGAAAACGGCCACGTCGGCGGGCATGAAACTGTGTACGTATATGAGGCCAGCGGGGCGGTGGATCGTTGTGTGTTTAGCGAGAACGCGGGCAGTGCTGTCGCAGGTAGTCGCGAGCTGGTCTTCACCGACTGCACATTCAGACAGAATGAAGGCTCGAGTGGGGCAGCCGTTTACCTCGGTGGCAATTCCAATTTCAGGTTCTATGGCTGTCTCTTTCTTGGCAACGAGGGGCCAAGAGGAGCGGTGTACATCGGCGGCAGCCCAGTTTTTGTCGACTGTTGTTTCTACGGGAATATCTCCACCTATCGAGGTGGAGGCGCGCTATACATTGGCATTGCCAGCCCTTTGTTGAGCAGGTGTCATTTCTACGGAAACAAGTCCACTTCTCACGGAGGTGCGATATTCGCAGCTTCTGGGAATACCACGATAGTCAACTGCACGTTCTGTGGAAATCAAGCAGATGGGAAAGGGGGAGTGCTCTACGCTCGATCTGAAGGTGTAACCAGCATCACGAATTCGATCTTCTGGGAAAACGAGGCGTCGGAAGGCTTCACAATCGCTATCAAGGAATCTCCGGCAACTGTTTCGGTCTCCTACAGTCTCCTGGAAGGCAGTCAGGCAGGCATTTCGTTCGGGGCCAATGGCACGCTGACCTGGGGCCCAGGCAACATCGACGCCGATCCGTGTTTCGCAGACGCGGGGTATTGGGACGCGAATGGGACACCGGACGATCCGAACGATGACTTTTTCGTGGAGGGGGACTATCACCTCAGAAGTGAGGCGGGGCGCTGGGACCCGGTCAGTGAAGCATGGGTGCAGGACGATGTCACGAGCCCCTGCATCGACGGGGGCGATCCCAACAGTCCCATCGGCTACGAGCCGTTTCCCAACGGGGGCGTGATCAACATGGGCGCCTACGGCGGTACGGCTGAGGCCAGCAAGTCGTATTTCGGCCAGCCACTCTGCAAGACCCCCATCGCCGGCGATATCAACGGGGATTGCAAGGTCGATTTCAAGGACCTTGTCATACTGCTGAACCACTGGCTTCAAATCGGCCAGGCGGTGGAGGAATGAGAACGACCAGACGCGTGGGTTAAGAACCCACCCTACTTTTGTGCGCGGTACTTTGTTTTGCGGATGCGGGAGGGACGGCCAGCCGGCGCGTTGGATGCCGTGGCTCGGGAAAAGTCTGTGTACACTGCGGGCATTCGGGGTTGAAATCTTGGGGGAGTTGCACTATGGTGGTGCTCGACAAGGCTACGCGGTGCAGTCCGTCGGTGGAGTTTCGGGGCTGGGCGCCGGGTGGCCGACCGACAGGCCGTATAGACATGGTTAAGAAGGAGCAAGGCAATGTCGAAGTTGATCCCGTATTTTCTACTCGGTTGCATGATTTGGTTGGTCGCAGCGCCGGCCTTTGCCGGCACGGTTTCGAGAAAGCCGGTGACCGATGCGGAGGACGCGGCACTGGCTGCGCAGCAGGCAGAGGACGCGGATCAGCTTTCCAGCGTCGCCGCGGGCGATGGGGTAGTCCTGGCCCTTGCGGTCGTAGGAGTTGTATTCCTCGTCCTGTATCTCACCGGCACCATCGATTAGGGCTGCGTACTTGCGGCGGCACGGTACAGAACCCCATGGGAGATGCGTGATGCCGAGTTCTGGTTTTGCGCGCGAGTTGACTCGTGACGTGAACCAGTCATTCCTGCTGTTTTCGCTTACGGCTTTCGTTCTCGTACAGGGCTGCCGTTCGTTGCCGACGAGCACGGACGAGCCTTCGTTCCAGCGCCGGTACGGGGACTTTCAGTATTGCCCCGTCGAGGCAATGCGGCAAAGCAGAGACTACACGTGCGGTCCGGCATGCCTGTCGAGCGTATTGGCGTACTGGGACGTCGAGATTTCAGAGGCACAAATCCTCCGGAAGTATCCGAGCCGACAGCGCCGGCCGTACTTTCTCCTGGAACTTCGGGCCATCGCCGAAGCCGAGGGACTCAAGGCCTACGTCATCTCCATGGATGCGCAATCCCGCCGTGAGGTCGAAGAGCAGATATCCAAGGGCAGACCTTTGATCTGCGCCGTGCGTCTGCCGGGGAGCCTCGGTCTCCTTGACGGCGTTCCCATTCTCGGCGCCGCCTGCCAAACCCTGGCGTGGGCGCTGGATCCGCGCAAGGACCACTTCGTCGTCGTGGTCGGGTTGAAGCCCGAAGAAGTCCTGGTCATGGACCCCGCCTGCGGCTTTGCCGCACTCTCCTGGCGTCGGTTCGAGAAGGCGTGGTCGCAAATGAAGCACGCCTGCCTGCTGGTGTCGAACTGAGAGATACGACCGGCTTTCACACTCCTGCTCTGTCTCAACTCGTTAGAGGGTTGTCATGCTGAACGAAGTGAAGCATCTGGGCCGGAAGCGAGAAGTCAGCATCGCACCGGAAAGAACGTACGACCCGAGATCCTCCGCTCCGCTCAGGATGACAATCATCATATGACAAGCGGCCGAGCAAGAGGCGTACCCCATAGTCGCGGAACTTGCGAATCGCGGTAGCGCAGGCGTGCCCTGCTTCTTTCCGGAGTTCCTGGGGGGCGGTCGGCGAGTTGGCCACCGTAGGTCAGAACCCAGACGGCGAAACTGCTCACGCTTGACGCAGGGGGGAGATTTTTGTATCATCGGGTGTGTCGGGTGGGTCCGAGTGGTCACATCCAGCCAAACAGCAGCCGGCCCCCGCGCGTCGCTACACGGTAGTCAGATCATGGGCGAAGTTCGAAGAGGAGTCTGACAATGTCGCAGCGAAGAGGATTCACACTCATCGAGTTGCTCGTCGTTATCGCCATCATCGCTCTGTTAGCCGCGATCCTGATGCCGGCTTTGAGCCGGGCCCGCAAACAGGCGCGGGCGACCGCCTGCAAGGTGAACCTGCACCAGTGGGCCCAGATCTGGGCGATGTACTGCCACGACAATGACGGGTATTTCTGCCGGGAGTCCAATCACGTTGGCTGGGCGCGGGGCAACTGGATCGAGGCGCTGCGTCCCCTGTACCAGACCAAGTCGGGCATCCTGATTTGTCCGATGGCGAAGAAACGCCGTGACACAGGGACGAATATCGTAAGTCACGGGGGCCCCTTCCAAACCTACGTCATGGGGGGCGGCGGCATGGAAGACCGCCGCGAAGAGGGCAGCTACGGAGCCAACTGCTGGATCTACGCGGCCCGGCCGGGACAGAACAATATCCAGGGTCGGCCGGTCGAATGGAACTGGAAGACCGCCGACGTCAAAGGCACCAACAACATCCCCGTCTTCGCCGATACCATGTGGAGGGGAGGCGGGCCCTTCTACGACGGCGGCTCGGCTCAGTCCGAACGCATCCGTCCCCCTCAGTACGACGGCGAGTGGGTCAGCGCCAAAGGGGAGATGATGCACTTCTGCATCAACCGGCATCACGAGACAAACAACCATCTCTTCATGGACTGGTCCGTTCGCAAGATCGGGCTCAAGGAATTGTGGACGCTGAAGTGGCACCGCGAGTTCAACATTCACGGCCCATGGACCCGGGCCGGCGGCATCCAATCCGCCGACTGGCCCGATTGGATGAGACAGTTCAAGGAGTTCTGACCGCAGGGACAATACGTTGGCCCGGGGAAGCGGTTGCGATAGAATAAGGAATATGACCCTGAACAGATCAAGCACGCCTGGCGAGTCCCGACGAGATGTTGCTTGTGATTTCGGTCGTGTCCCTCGGTTGTACCAGGAGGCGAATCCATGGAACGAGAACTATCGCGTCGTCACATCTTGAAGTCCACCGCCGCCGGCGCGGCATTGACGAGCCTGCTGGGCAGCAGCCGCCGACACACAGGGAGCGGCGCCGGGCGAGCCAACGCGGCCACCGTCGACTCCGGGCCAAAGGTCAAGCGCCCCAATATTCTGTGGATCGTCGGCGAGAACCTGAAGCTGGATCTGGGCTGCTACGGAGCCCAGAACGTGCACACGCCCAACCTGGACGCTCTGGCGGCGGACGGTATGCGCTACACGCACGCGTTTTCCACCTCGCCCGTGTGCGCTCCCAGCCGCAGCGCGTTCTTCGTGGGCATGTACCAGACGACCACCGACACCCACAACATGCGTTCCCATCGCAACGATGATTACCGCCTTCCCGAAGGCGTCAGGCCGATCACGCACCGGCTCAAAGACGTGGGGTATTTCACGGCCAATATCAAAACGATGGCCGGCGAGGTCGTCGGTTCGGGCAAGCTCGACCTCAACTTCGTCAACGAGGGCAAACTCTACGACGCTGACAAATGGGAGGATCTCAAAGAACATCAACCGTTCTTCGCCCAGGTCAATACGCTGGAAGCGGAGTACGACATCTACGACCGCCAGACCTGGCGCCAGCGGCGGGTGGAGTGGAAGGGAGAGCGGACCCATGAGAAGATCGCCACGCCCGAGAACGTCACGCCGCCGCCGTACTATCCCGACCACCCGCTCGTGCGCGAGGAATGGGCGCGCTATCTGAACTCGATCTCCGGAATGGACCGAACCGTCGGGAAGATCCTTAGGCGGCTCGAAGCGGACGGCCTGGCCGACGATACGATCGTGATCTTCTTCGGCGACAACGGCCGCATTGAGCCCCGGGGCATTCACTGGTGTTACGACACGGGCCTGCACGTCCCCCTGATCGTGCACATCCCCGCCAACGTCGCCAAACCGGGGAACTACAAGCCGGGCACGGCCAGCGACGAGGTGATCAGCCTGATTGACATCACGCCCACGACGCTCAGCTTTGCGGGAATCGAGCGGCCCAAAGGCATGGACGGCCGCATCTTTCTGGGCGACCGCCTGACGCCGCAGCGGCAATACGCCTTCTCCGCCCGCGACCGGATCGACGAGACGGTCAACCGGATTCGCAGCGTGCGCGGCCAGCGCTATCACTACATTCGCAACTATTATCCCGACCGTCATTTCACCTCGCTGAACCGGTACAAGGAGAAATGCTTCCCGATCAAGCCGCTGATGCGCCGACTGATGGCGGAGGGCAAGCTAACGGGCCCGCCGGCCGAGTTGATGTCGCCGACGGTCGCGCCGGAGCAGCTTTTCGACACCGTCAACGACCCGCACGAAATCCACAATCTCGCCGATTCGAGCGACCCGCAGCACCGCGAGGCCTTGATTCGAATGAGAGCGGCCCTTTCCGTCTGGATGGTCGAAACCCAGGACCAGGGCGTCTTCCCGGAGCCGGAGGAAGTGGTGAGGCCCTTCGAGAAGGAGATGCACGACTGGTTCGGCACGCCCGACTGGTATAAAAGGTAATGGGCAAAAAGCGTCTCCCTGCGAAATCAACCTGGGACCCGCGCGGCGGCGCGCGGCCTATTCGATGTTTGCGTTCTGCCGACTCAGTCGGTTTCCATGACGGTGACGTCCTGTCTGCGCGACTCGGGAGTGACATTCAAGCTGACGAGTCGGCCGTTCTTGAGGCGACCTTCAATTGTCGTTCGGCGCGGGGCGTGGAGCTTGAAATCGACGTCCCACTGGCGAGGCCAGGCGGGCAGCAGTCTGATCTTGCCGTCGTCGGCCTGGAGCAGCATCGTCTGCAGCGCCATCATCAGGTTGCCGCCGTGGTCCTGATCGGGAATCCAATCGAAGTTCGGGCCCCAGAAGGCGGGGAAGCGACTGGCGGCGTGCTTGTTCTTCGCCCGGGCCACGACGTAGTCGCCGGCGGTCTCGGTCAGGCCGAGCAAGGCCGCCTGGGTGTCGTCCTGTCGCCAGCCGTGGTTGCCTTTGACGGGCCGGCGATTGAACGTGCGCTGCCCAGTCTCAAGGTCGGGCTTGCCGACGCCGTAGAGCCGGAAGGGGAAGATCGCGTACAGTTCGGGGTTCTCCGAGTTGCCACGACCGCCGTGGACTTTGCCTGCACCGAGAATGTACTTCTTGCCCTTGGTTTCCTCCATTGGCAGCGGTGGGACTTTACGAGCCAGGCGCGTCCAAAGTTCCCGGCGGACCGAACCGGTCGACCTGCTCGGCAGGGCCAACAAACCTTTCAGCACCCAGCGCAGCCCCGCGACATCGGGCGTCGGGTTCTCGGCGTCCTGAAGCGTCTCCAGCGCCTGGCCCGGGTACATTTTCATGTGTCCGGCCGCATCGGCCTGATAGTGCTGATCCCAGAACGTCAGCAGCGAATCGGACACGGGCAGAAGTATCTCGCGCAGGAATTGTTCATCGTTCGTGTAGGCGTAGTAATCGAGCATCATAGCCATCAACTCCGGCGAGGCGGTGTACTCCCGGCGGATGTAGCGATTGGTCAGCTCGCTGACGTGCAGCTCCGCCGGCCGCTTCCAGCCGTAATTGGTGTTGTTGTACATGCCCCAGAAATAGACCGTCTCGCCGATGAAGGCGCCTGCGTGCTCGAACCAGATTCGCGTGCGGTACTCCGCCAGGGGCAGCATGTCCTGATACATGCTAAACAGCGGAACCATCATATCGAAATCGCCGCAGGCCAGCATGGGCCAGTAAGGCAGCCGCGTGTTTTGCCACCAGTACGGCCCACCCCAGGCGCGGTAGTCGGCGTCAAAGCCGGCCCCGTCGACAGTGAAGATCGTACCGTTGAATTTGATCGGACAGGCGCCGCGACCGGCGCATGCGCTGATCCAGCGCTGCAACGTGTATCCCCGCGTGACTGCCTCGAGATCAGGCGAACCGGTGGCGCGAATCCAGCTACGGTTCCAGAACGCGTTCCACCAGGCGCGATGGCTCTTGTGGGCGGCCTCCAGGCTCTGAGCCCGGCAGCGAGCGACGCTTCGATCCAATTGTTCGAGCCACTGCCCAGCCGATTCCGTCTGCGCGCAACAAGGATAGATCGACAGGTCGAAACGCTTGCGCGGCGATGACGATCTCAGTGTGGTGGCGTCTTCGTTCGTCAGGCCGGGACCTTCGATGCGACCCCCAAAGGTGCGCCCCAGGAGCGGATCGGCCGCCTTGCCGATGAATCCTTCCAGCCCCTGGTGCCTGAGATTGTTCTCCCAGATCGATTCCTCGTTGCGGTGGTACCAGACGATGCGATCTTTGTGTCCATTGAGGACCTTGTCGGGATGGACATAGACGTCAAACGGCGCGCCTTGCAGGCCGTAGGCACTGTTGAGTTCTTTGCCGGTCAGCTCGCGGCGCGCGGTGCGCCACACATCGAGCTTCGCCTCCATCTCTAAAGGCGAAGCGCTATCGACCTCGACGTGAACCGCCGGGTTGTTCGCGTCGACCCAGATCGTCACAGTCACCGCCTCGTCACCGGTGCCCGCCTCGATCGTGATCTCGCCCTCTCGCAGGCGCAGGGTCTGCTGGAAAGGCGCCCCCTCGACAAACGGATTCGGCGTCAGTCGCACGCGCAGACGACCGAGCTTGAGCAGTCGGCAATTCTCGCTCCAGGCGTCGGTCTTACTGGCCAGCAGCCAGAGGGTGCCGCCGGGATCGACCCAGACGTTCATGCCGATGTCCCCGTTGCCGATGGGCATCGAGCCGTTGTGGTCTTTGCTGGGCGTGTCCCACACGACGTTGCACGCGTCCAGCGGATCGTCTGGCCCGGTCTGCGCCCCGCTCGCCGGACAAAGAGACAGCGACAAACTAACAACAAGGGCAATCATCAGATGTGACGGTTTTCTCATGGGTCTCTTCCCTTCGTCGAGATTTCGCGTTGAACTTCACAGACAACAACCCTGCAGGCTGCAACGCAACATTGTACCGAAATCTCTGGTACCATTTCAACATCGTTGGCGGTTCAGCAGATACCGCAAATGTCCGGCCACTCTGGCTCCGATCCTGATGAGCCTGTCACGCAGCATGCTCCGCGACCATGGGGATACACGAAACCCCGGATTATGGTATACTCTAACGCTACGACTGGCCAAAGAGTACATCCTGGATTTGGCACTGAGTTCTCGTAAACGTCGGGAGGTTGCACGTATGAAGGACGTTACACGCCGCACATTTTTGCGCCATGGAGCCGCCGGTATCGCCACAACGATAGGCTTGCCAACGATCGTTCCCTCCCGCGTGCTGGGAGCAAGAGGCTCCGTGGCCCCCAGCAACCAAATCGCCATCGGCCAGATCGGGTTCGGTTGGATTGGAGGCAGTCATCTGGCGACCTTGCTGAATCGCAAGGAGGTCCGGTACGTGGCAGCCTGCGACGTCAACGGCCGGAAGCTGGAGGAGGTCCGCCGGAAGATCGAGGCCAAATATGGGGAGGATCGTTCCGGGGGTGACTACACCGGTTGTGCGGCCTATCGCGACTTTCGGGAGATGCTGGCACGGACGGATTTGGACGCGGTCGTCATTGCCACGCCCGACCACTGGCACGCACCGATCTCCATCGAGGCGGCCCGAGCGGGGAAGGATATCTATTGCGAGAAGCCGATGACTCTCACGATCCAGGAGGCGAAGGCCGTCGTCAAGGCAGTGCGTCGATACAATCGCGTGTTTCAGACGGGAAGTCAGCAACGCTCGAATGTGTTTGGCCCGTTCCGGCGGGGCTGCGAGCTCGTGCGGAATGGTCGCATCGGAAGAATTCGCTCCATCGACGTTTCCACGGGAGGACCGCCGATACCGTGTGACCTGCCCGAAGAACCGCGCCCGGACGACTTCGACTGGAACATGTGGGTCGGGCCGACCCCCTGGCGTCCGTACCACTCGAAGCTGGCATCCGTCCACTGGCGGCCCTACCGGGAATATTGCGGCGGCGGCTTCGCCGACATGGGCGCCCATCACTTCGACATTGCCCAGTGGGCGCTGGACATGGACCGTTCCGGGCCGACGAAAATATACCCGCCGGACGGAAAAGAGCGGCAGCGCGTCCGATTCGAGTACGCCAATGGGGTCATCATGAATCACGTGGGAGGCAACTGCCTGGGGTTGACATTCCATGGCAGCGAAGGCGTGCTCTACGTCGGGAGGGACGGACTACGGACCAAGCCCGACTCGATCGCCAAAGAACCGATTGGAGCAAATGACACGCGCCTGTACGCCAGCAACGACCACCACGGCAACTGGATCGATTGCATCCACAGCCGTAAGCGGTGCGTGGCAGACGTTGAGATCGGAGCGCGGTCGGCCACGATATGCCACCTGGGTAACATCGCCTGCGAGCTCGGAGAACAATTGCACTGGGACCCCGCGGAACAACGCTTCATCGGCAACGAGCGAGCCGAGAAACTGGCATCCCGGTCCATGCGAAGTCCCTGGCACACGTAGGACCCTGCGGCAATCCGAATTTCCAGCTTCGTCCGCGCCGGTATCGTGTGTGTGAAAACATCCTGGCATGGATGTGTCGTCCGGATTTCCGTAGGGGCCCCGGCGCGCCGGGGTGCCTGCCCTCCTCGCTGAAGGCTATCGGGCCTCGGGCATGGCCAATCAGGGCAACCACAGAGGGTTGCCCCTACGGGCGCGCATGGCCTCTGTGGTCAAAATGGGCGCCGCCCGAAAATCTGCACAAGCACCCGGTATCGGTCTGGGGATTCTGCCTTTGGCATGCTGCCGGGCCGGATGGTACAATGCCGCTGTAGGCATTTTCACCAGCTCTCAGTCAAAATGGAGGATTACCCATGAGCGCGAACAATCGGTCTTTCGCAAAGGCAATCCTTGTCGTCTGGGTCTCGTGCGCGATACCGGCCGTGACGGCCCAGTCTCAGAGTCAGAAACAGCGGGCCCGCGATATCCTGGACGCAGCCAACGTCAGAGGCGGCCTTGTCGTGCACCTCGATTGTGACGACGGCAGGCTGACCACTGCCCTGCGGGCCAGCGAAAGCTACATCGTCCAAGGGCTGGACACAGATCCCGACGACGTCGAGCAGGCGAAAAGAACGATACTGACCGAGGGGCTGTACGGCCAGGTCACGGCCAGACGGTTTGACGGCGAGAGCCTGCCCTATATCGACAATCTCGTGAATCTGGTTGTTGCTACCGGCGCCTGTCAGGTGTCACAGGAAGAACTGTTGCGGGTGCTGGCACCCGGCGGAGTGGCGCGGATCAATGGGAAGATGACCGTCAAACCCTGGCCCGAGGAATTGGACGAATGGACGCATTTCCATCACGATCCTCAGGGCACGATGGTGGGCAGGGATCAAGTGGTGGGCCCGCCGCGAAGGATCCAATGGCTCGGCGGGCCGAAGTGGCTGCGCAACCATGACTTCATGAATGTCATGCACGCCATGGTCTCGGCGCGGGGCAAGGTATTCTATGTGATCGATGAGGCCTTGCGAAACCACATCTTCCTGCCCTCTCGATGGACCCTCATCGCCCGAGACGGATTCAACGGGACAATCCTCTGGAAGAAAACACTGACCGACTGGCATCCGACCAACTGGCCTCTCAAGAGCGGCCCCGGTCATTACCCGCGAAAGCTCGTCGCCGTCGGGGACAGGGTGTACGTGGCCGCCGGACTGGCCGAGCCGGTCAAATGCATCGACGCGGTCACCGGCGACACGATCAGGACATACGAAGGAACGAGGCCCACGCAGGAGATACTGCTTTGTGACGGAATCCTGTACCTGCTGGTGGATCCGGAGGCCGCCCCGATCGATTACCGGGCCGAAGCCACGACGTACAAGGAGATCAACCGAGCCAACCGCGGCTGGGCGTGGACGCCCCAGAGTCCGCTGCGAAGAATCATGGCCGTGGAAGCCCGCTCCGGAAAACGTCTCTGGGAACACCCCGCCAGGGTCGCTCCCCTCTCGCTGACCGTCGGTGACGACAAAATCTTCTACCATAACGGCCAGGGCCTGGTCGCCGTCAGTCGCGCGACAGGAGAAACGATATGGCAGTCGCAGGGCCCCGCCGTCAACATGGTCTTGACGGGCGGCTCGCTGAGGGTCTCGCTCTCCGACGGCATCGCGGTTTTCGCCAGCGGCACGAAGCTCACCGCCTTTTCCCAGGACAAAGGGGAGCAACTCTGGTCCGGGACCCTGCTGAAGACGAGCCACCACTGCCCGGAAGACTTGTTCATCATTGACGGCCTGATCTGGTCGCCCAACACTGGAAAACCCCAGGACAAAGGAACGCACTTCAAGGTGCTCGATCTGTACACGGGTGAGATTCGGCGTGATTTTGTCGCCACGAATCTGCCGGGTTTTCCGATGCATCCCAGATGCTATCCCGGCCGCGCTACTACCAAGTACATCATGATGAACGGCATGGGGACCGAATTCTACGAGGTGGGCGGCGACCAAGTGGATATCAACAACTTCGTGCGCGGAAGTTGCATCTACGGCATCATGCCCTGCAACGGTTTGCTCTACAAGCCGCCGGACACGTGCGCGTGCTATTACCAGTCGAAGCTGGACCATCTGTGCGCCCTGGCCCCGGGACGGTTTCAAGTAAATGCATCGCGGGTGAAAAACCGTATCGAGAAAGGCCCCGCATACGGCCATCGACCGTCTGCGACAGACAATGCCGCCCGTTCATGGCCGACCTATCGCGGCAACGCCGCACGGAGCGGATTCGTTCCAGCGCCGGTTTCGGCAGATCTGCAACCGTCCTGGCGGGTCAAGCTGGGCGGAAAGCCCACACAACCGGTCGTCGCGTCTGGAAGAGCCTTCGTGGCCGATACAAGCCGGCAAACGCTGTACGCCCTGGACGCCGATTCGGGCCGGATCGTCTGGCAATATACGGCCGGGGGCAGAATCGATTCGCCTCCGTCGATATACAAAGATCTGGTCCTGTTCGGCTGCGGCGACGGTCGCGTCTACTGCCTGCGCGCCGACGACGGCGCCGTTGTGTGGCGCTACCTGGTCGCGCCGGAGGACAAGCAAAACGTCTCCTACCAGCAGCTCGAATCCGTATGGCCCGTGCACGGCAGCGTCCTGATCGAGAACGACACCGTATACGCCCTCGCCGGCCGCAATATGTTCCTGGACGGCGGCATGCGCCTGGTTCTGCTGGACCCGGTTTCAGGCAAGAAACTGTCGGAGACGATCCTCGACGAGAACGATCCGGCCACGGGGGAGAATCTCCAAACGTTGATCAACACCAAGTACATGCCCGTGACCAACGACGATGTTCTCTCGAGCGACGGCGAGCGCGTCTACATGCAGGAGCAGAACTTCACCATGCAGGGCAAACGCATCACGGTCGCCCCCACCGTCCCGGCGACCAAGAAAGGCAAAACGGTTCCGCCCGGAAAGAGGCACTTGTTCTGCCAAACCGGCTTTCTGGACGACGTATGGTTCCACCGGTCCTATCTGCTGTATGCCGAAGACTGCGGCGAGGGTTGGGGCGCGTACGCCGGGCCGCGGAACTCGAATCCTTCGGGCCGCGTCATGGTGCTCGATGAATCCCGGGCGTACGCCTTTCGCTCTGAACCGCTGGGGAACATGCTGCTACCTCGAACCACGTACCGCCTCTATGCGGCAGATAAAGAGCCCGGTGAACAGGCGCGGCCGAAAGAGACGCCGCGGTCGATCAAGCGACGAGGCTTGCAAAGGGAGTTCACCGTCGGCGCGCACAAAATCCACTGGCAGAAAGCATCGCTTCCGCTGTTGGTCAACGCCATGGCGCTGGGGGACGCGACGCTGTTCATCGCCGGACCGCCCGACTTAGCCGACGAGACCAAAATGTTGGGCTATCTTCCCGGCGCCCACGATGACATAAACCGGCAGCTCAAGGCCCAGGACGAAGCCTGGCGGGGAAAGCACGGAGGCATGCTCTGGGCGATGTCGGCCCGAACCGGGGAAAAACTTGCCCAGTACAGAACCGACAGCGTACCGATCTCCGACGGCATGTCGGTGGCCGAAGGACGAGTGTTCATCAGTATGATTGATGGCAGCGTAGTGTGCTACCAGGAGAAATGAGCGAATCATGACGTATCACCACACATTGGCTATTCTCGTCGCGACGGCGTCCATCGCATCCGGCGGCGAGACACTGTTAACATCGGGACCGCAGGAATTCGCCGGCCAAAGATACTACTGGCTGGCCGAATGGAAGCTGGAAGTCACCCTACCGCAGGATACCGCGACAGACAACCGTTTCGAGGTCCTCTTCGGAACGAAAGGCGCCGGCAAGCGGACCCTCTATTTCGAGTACGACGGCAAGGCCGGCTCATTCGCCCATGCAGAACGGGGCGACGGGTTCGCGTGGACAGCGTTGCCGTTGGGCAACCTTGCGCCCGGAAAGAAGGTCCTTCTCCACGGCAAAGGGCGCGACCGGGTCGCATTCCTGGCGGGGGTGCGTGTCAAAGGCGAGTCGAGCCACGCACCGGGGGTCAAGCCCATCCGAACCGTATCCAACCCGCAAGACAACCGCCACGCCGCAACCTGGGCGAAACTGCCCGGTTTCGCACTCAACGCAGAAACGACGCGCCTCTGGAATTCTTCTCCCGGGCAACCTGACTGGCGCCGGGCGAAGCGGTCGGCCCGGTACGCCGGCATTGCCTTGAGCAAGGTCCAGCGCTGGCTGCGCCAAGAATGCCTTGCAGTCCGCGACGAGCGCTCCGGCCTGTTCCGCCCCACCGGTCGAGAGTGGAACTATCGCGACACGGCAGCCGATTGTTACCCCTTCTACGTCTGGGCCGCCTACTACACGGACAAAGAGCTTCTCGATACCGTGATGATCGAGACTCTCGAAGCCGAGCAACGCCTCTGCAACCACCTGGATCGCCTTCCGGTTCGCTACGACATGGACAGCGGGCAGAAGATCGTGACACCCTTCGACGCCGTGATCTTCGGAGCCAGCGAATACGCCAAGGACGGCCTGATCCCGATTGTCGAGATCACGGGCAAGAACTATCCCTGGTTCGACCGCATGCGAGGCCTCGTGGACGATATTTTCAAACACGCTCGCATCGATACACCGTACGGGAAGATCCCGTCGACCAACGTCGAAGTCAACGGCGAGCTGTTGCAGCTTCTGCCCCGACTCTACGGCATGACGGGGGAACGAAAATACCTCGACTGGGCCCACCGGCTCGCGGACCACTATCTCCTGGCGGGCAAGTTCGTCCCTTCGCGTCTCTCCGACCACGGCTGTGAGATCATCGGCGGACTCGGCCTGCTATTTGCTGTGGACAGCACCGCGTGCCCCGAGAAATGTGCCCAGTACAAACCACATATGCAATACATGTTCGACGAGATCCTCCGACGCGGGACCAACTCCGACGGCATCATCATCGGCAGCCTCCAGGCCGGGGAAGGGCCGCACGACAACGTGGGTATCCGCGACGGTTGGGGATATGACTTCGTCGGCTTTCTCGACTACGAACTGGCGCTGGACGCCGACCGCTATCGCAAAGCGATGCATCGGGCAATGAGCAATCTTCTCAAGCCTCGCTACCTGGAATTCAACTGGGACCATGGCTCGCGCGACAATATCGCCGATTCCGTCGAGGGAGGACTCTACCTGTTATACCGGATTCCCGTAACCGAGGCGTTCATCTGGGCCGACCGCGAAATCGCCACGGTCCTGGTCGATCATACCGATCCGAATCGCCTCTGGGGCGTGCACAAGCTCGAAGCCAACACCGTTCGCACGGTATTGATCCACACCATGTTGCATACGCGTAACACCATCGCCCGGCCGTGGCAGCAAGGTCTTCAGCTTGGTGCGGCCCCCTGTGGCAACGGTATTTGCATCTACCTGGAATCTGACAGGCCCTATGCCGGGCTCCTGCAGTTCGATGTCCCGCGTCATCGGCTGTACATGGGTTTCGAGCAGGACTGGCCGCGGATGAACGCGGTGCCCGAATGGTTCACCGTGGAGCCGGACGAATCACACTCGTACACGGTCACAAACGTGGACACCGGATCGACGAAGACTCTGTCCGGGAAATCGCTCAGCGAAGGATATCCCGTACGCCTCCAAACCGGCACAGCCCTGCGGCTGGCCGTGAGACGTCAATAGCACCAGCAGCCGACCCGACCGGAGCCGCATTCCCCGTGATGTCCCGTACGGTATCTGTGAAAATCTCCTGGCATGCGGGTGGCAGCGTCAAGCGTCAGCTTGGCGATGGGGGACTTGTCTGCTGCGTGTGGCGCTATACGAGCCCCGGGCGTTGCACCATCGCCAAGTCCTTCGGACTTGACGCTGCCACCCGTCATTGTCCAGGGCCGAAGACAATGGTGCCCGAGAGATTGCACGGACACCCCGTACGAACCGCCCCGAAAATTGAATGGAATGGTGCGTTCAGGTAGGGTAATATGACATGGCAAACGCCGGCAGCATTCGGGAAGATGAATCGAAAATCTTCCGTTTACGATCATGCAGGAGATGCCAATCGCATCGAGCCGCGGCCCATGCGTGTCTCAATCGGTTCGTTCCTGCGGCGCTCGTATGATTGAGATCGTACGGGCTTTCAAGTGAAGGGAGCAACATGAAGAAGACGCCGACAACAACCCGTAACCGCCGGTCCCAAGCCAGTGCGCATCTGGGCCGACGTCATTTTCTGAAAACGGCGGCGCAGGCCGGTGCCCTGCTGGCGATGCCGTATGTAATCCCCAGCAGCGCTTTGGGCAAGGACGGCAGTGTCGCGCCCAGCGAGCGCATTACTCTGGGCGCCATCGGCATCGGCAATCGGGGCCGGTACGTGCTGGGCTGCTTCCTGCGCGAGCCTGATTTGCGGTGCGTGGCGGTCTGTGACGTTCGGGGCGACAACCGCCGGCGGGCCAAGGATGTGGTCGACGCCCATAACCGCGACAAGGACTGCACGACGTACATCGACATGCGCGAGTTGCTCGCCCGCGACGATCTCGACGCGGTGCTAATCGCAACGGGGCCGAACTGGCACGTCACGGCCGCGACGATGGCGGCCCGAGCGGGCAAAGACGTCTACTGCGAAAAGCCCTGCACCAAGAACATCGCCCAGAGCCTGACACTGGCGGAGGTCTTCCGCCGCACCGGTCGGGTGTTCCAGGCGGGCACGCAGCGTCGCAGCCTGCCCAACTTCGCTTATGCGATCGAATTGGCCCAGAGCGGCAAGTTAGGGCAACTCCAGACCCTCCACGCTCACCCGGGCGGTCTGGGCACCAAGATGAGCGGCTGGCTGCCGGCCGAGACGGAACCGCCGCGAGAAAACGTGGACTGGGACATGTACCTCGGGCCGGCCGCCTGGAGACCCTACACCTCCAAGCTGATGCACGCCTTCCACTTCGAGAAAGGCGGCGGTATGACGGGAGGCGGATGCCTCGAATGGGGCTCGCACTGCGTGGACCTCTGCCAGTGGGCCAACCAGACCGACGACACGGCGCCGGTCGAATACGAACCGGTCAACGGGCAATTGCACGCCCGCTACGCCAACGGCGTCAAGCTCGTCATGCGCAACAACGGCTGGCTGCCGTTAGGCTCCTGCCCGGTCCGCTTCGAGGGCTCCACCGGCTGGGTCGAGACGGGCGACAATGCGGAGATGGCCGCGAGTTCCGATTCGCTGCTGCTGCGTCGCGGCAAGAAAATCCCCGGCTACCCGGCCGACTTCCACGTGCGCAACTTCCTCGATTGCGTCAAGACACGGGCGTTGACCCGGGCCAACGCCGAGTGCGCCTGCTGGGCGCACATCACCTGCCATGCGGCCAACATCGCCCTGTTCCTGGACCGAAAAGTCAAGTTCGATCCGAAGACGACCCGGTTCATCGGCGACGAGCAGGCCAACCGCCTCCGCTCCGAGGCCTTACGGGAACCATGGCGGATTTAGCGTCCGATCGTTTTAAAAAAAATACCCTATCGACGAGGATAATCATGATAGTTGAGAATCGATATTTCACGTGGTGTGTTTTGCTTCTTGCAGTCGTTGCTGCGGCCGGGGCCTTCGGCCAAGATGCCAAGCAGGACGAATTGATCGCCGTGCTCCAATCGAACGCCCCCAAGGCCGAGAAGGCCATCACCTGCAAGCGATTGGCCATCTATGGCACCGAGAAAGCCGTCCCGGACCTGGCGCCGCTGCTGGCGGACAAAGAATTAGCCTCGTGGGCGCGAATCGCGCTGGAGGCCATCCCGGGCCCTGCCGCTGACGCGGCTCTGCGCGATGCGCTCGACAAATTGGAGGGCCGACTCCTGATCGGGACGATCAACTCGATCGCCGTTCGCCGTGACAGCCGCGCCGTGGACGGACTCGCAAAGAAACTCGGCAACGCCGACGCCGGCGTGGTATCGGCTGCGGCGGTGGCCCTGGGCCACATCGGCGGCCAACGGGCGGCCACCGTGCTGAGACGCACACTGAGTAACGCACCGGCCAACGTTCGCTCGGCGGTGGCAGAGGGTTGTATTCTCTGTGCCGAGTGGTATCGAGCCCACGACGAGGCTGCCGAAGCCGTGCAGTTGTACGACGCTGTTCGTAAGGCGGACGTACCCAAGCAGAGGCATCTGGAAGCCGTTCGCGGCGCGATTCTGGCCCGCGAATCGGCCGGGGTCCCGCTGTTGATCGAGCAGTTGCGCTCGGAAGACAAAGACAAGCTCGCCATCGGATTGCGCGCCGCCCGCGAGCTGCCCGGTCGCGACGTGACCGAAGCACTGGCGGCGGAACTGAAGCGTTTGCCCTCCGAGCGGCGTCCGCTGCTGCTTCTGGCCCTGGCGGATCGCAACGATGAGGCGGTACTGCCCGCCGTTCTCGCCGCAGCCCAGAGCCGGTCGAAGAATCTGCGGATCACCGCCATTACGATCCTGATTCACCTGGGCGACGTTTCGTCCGTTCCGGTACTCCTGGAAGCTGCGACGCAGGGCGATGCCGAACTGGAACATGCAGCCATGGAAACTCTGGTCAGGTTGCCCGGCAAGGACGTGGAGGCCGATCTGCTTGCCCGTCTGCCACGGGCCAGGGGCAAGCTGCGAAGTGTTCTCATCGAGCTGAGCGGCCAGCGACAGATGAGTGAGGCTCTTGCCGCCGTCGTGTCGAGCCTTCGAGATTCCGATGCCGAGATTCGCAACGCGTCAATGCGGACCATCGCCATCATCGGCCAGGACCGGCAGGCGGCCGATCTCGTCAAGCTGCTTCAGGAAACCAACAGCTCCCGGGAACGGGCCGCTATCGAGAAGGCGCTGCTGGCAATCAGTGGACGCGGCGGGGTGAAGTGCATTCCGCACCTGCGTCCCCTGACGCGAAGCAGTAACGCCGACCTGCACATGATCGGGTTGCACGCGCTGGCCATCGTGGGCGGACCCGAGGCGCTGGCGACCGTCATTTCCGCGATCGAAGGCGCCAAGCCAGCGGTGCAGGACGAGGCCGTACGCATCCTGTCCACCTGGCCGAACAATTGGCCCGAGGACGCCGACGCCGGGCGGGCTCTGCTGAAAATGGCCAGTTCGGCTGAGAAGGTGTCGCACCAGGTCCTGGGCCTGCGCGGTACCCTGCAATACGTACGCGGCACGACGAAGCTCACCAACGATCAGAAGGTAGCCCAGGTCGCTGACCTGCGATCCCACATCAAGCGCCCCGAAGAGGAGCGGTTGGCCATCGCCGTTCTGGGCGAGGCGCCGAGCGCCGGTGCCCTGGAGATGTTGAAGAAACTGGCGCGGGATCCCGCGGTGGCCGAAGAAGCCTATTCGGCCATCGTCCAGGTTGCCGGCCAAAACGCCCCGGGGCTGTCCAAACAGCAGCGCCGAGACGCGCTGCAAATGGTGATCGAGAAATCGAGTAATGACGGCACAAAACGGAGGGCTCGACAAACCCTCAGCCGGATCAAATAACCGCGCGGGGCGAACAGCGCCCTGCAAAATTCAAAGGTGGTATCTCAAGTTCCACAGGAGTCGAAGGTTGTTTTGCAGGCATGCGCCGATGAATTCGGCGTATGCCTGCCGCTTCGGCCACCACCCCTCATTTTTCTTCAAGGCCCTTGCCCGGGCTCGATATGATAGCTCCGTCCGGCTTCCGTCGGAAACTCCACAATCCCCCCTTGCAGTTTATCGAAAGCGACCCGCTTTCCCGCAGCGGTGATCCGGACCGGCATCGCCGCCCGCATGGATCAAGCCTATAACTGAACTTTTGCTATAGAAGAAACGGCGATCCCACATCGTGTCCAGTTCATAGCACTCTCCTGTGAAAACGGCGCTCCGATTCGACCGGCTACAAACGTGCGAGCCTGTTTACCTTACCGCGGCTTCCAGCCGGCGCGTCGAGATGTGGGGAACAATCCGATCCTTCCTGTCCCGGGGGTACCCGATGTCCCAAGGTGAAGGACCCACCCATTCGCTTTGCGTCCCGTCTATCTGAATGGTTCCGTCTGATCCCAGCGTGACCAGAGCAAACAGAGGGTCCCTGTAGGGAACCGTGTACTTGATCCAGGGAAAGTCCCGGTCGATCTCCTTGCTGTACCTGATGTGTTGATAGTCGCCGCCGACCCAGAAATACGACATGCTGTTGATCTGGATGTAATGAATGCCGTTGATCTTCCGGGAATAGTCGATGTGATGGTGACCGCTGAAACACGCAATGACCTTCTTCCTGCCGGCCGCCTGATTGGCGTTCTCCAGTATCTTGCGAATCGCCTCCCCATTCGCAACGCCGCCTCGGTCTTCCAGGCTCTGGTGGGAGAAGATGACCGTCGGCAGGGACGTATTCTCCAGCTCTCGACGCAGCCACCGCTGTTGTTCGGCGCCGATGTGCCGGGCGTATCCGGACTGCGGAGGGTCCGTCTTGTCGTTGCCGTCGAGGACAATGAAACGGAAACCGCCCTTCTCGAAGGCGTAGTATTTCGCCGGCATCTTCCAGTAGGCCACCGTTTGTTCCCGCGTGAATCCGCCATCGGTGTCGTGGTTGCCAAGCACGTGGTACCGAGGTCCGTCGAAAGAGTTCCAGACCGCCATGAAGCCGTCGTTGTGTGCGTAGGGCCGACAGAAGTCCCCCAACTGGATGACAAAATCGACCTTTCGCTGATTCATTCGATCGACAAAGGCATCAAGCCTCTGGTCCGCATCGTGCATAATATCCTTGTGCACATCCGCACAAATGCCAAAGCGGATCGACCCGGATGGCGGGTCGGCGCTGGCGCCGCCGTGCAGCAGCGGGATCATAACGCTTAGAGCAAACAAGCTCCTGACAACGGTCCGATGCTTTTTCGTATACGCGTGCATTCGTTCTATCTCCCATCAGGGCCAGGCGGCCGGTCTATGAGCAGGTGGGCACAGGCTTGGCGCAGGGCGAGCAAACGTTGTTCCTGGTCGGGACCGAACGAGCCGAGCTTCTGGGCGTATCCATCCATCCACACGATCAGGCGCGTCAGGCTCTCATCATCCAGCCTAACGTCGTAGTGACCCCGGGGATCGACGATCTTCGCCAGCAGCACGCTCTGAGCGGCCGGGCAAGCCCCTTCCACAGACCGCCCCTGGCGATACCGCGCCATGACGTGTTCGTGCAAACTCGGCCGGCCGTAGCGAACCAGCGATTCGTATGCCTTGGAGGCCGTCAGATCGAACTCTCTGGCTTCAGCATCCTCTCCGGCCCCACTGTGACACTGCACACAGTGCCGCTCGAGCACCGGCTGGACCAGCGTGTCGAACCGAAGCGGCCAGGAACCCTCCGGACCCGTCGTGATTTTCGAAGGCGGACGTCGAACCGCCAGCGGAAGACCTGCCGGCGGCGCCTCGAAGCGTGATTCATGGCATCCGATGCAACTGAGGGTCTGGCCCGGTTGGACGTGCGTTGTCGAACGCATTGTCTGGATGGCCATGCCGCGTTCGTCCAGGGCCTGGAAGAAAACGACCACGCCGGAAGGTACCCGGAAATACGCAGAGCCGTCTTTCTCTACCGGGACCGTCCCCAGGACGCACTTTCCCGGATCGTCGCGTGTCACTCCGAGGTTGGGATAATTCATCGTCGGATGCGTCTTGGCCGGAACGGCGATAATACGAAGCGCGTTCACATCGCCGCGATCGACGGTCTTGAGCCCACGGTAGACGTCGGCAAGAAGAAACCGCCCCTCCTGTTTGCCATCCCAGTCGACGGTGCTGGCGATGCGAGGCGGCAGCCTGCGCCGCCGAAGTGGAATGGGATACATGCAGGAGATGTCAGGGTCGCGGTAGAGAAGCTCCATATTGCCTTCGGCGTCGAACAGGTACAGACCCATGCCGTTAGCCGGCCGCATCGTGGTGTGCCAGCGGTCCCAGCCGTTCGACTTGCCCGGCGCCATGGCTCCCTCGTCTCCCCACGCCACCAGATAGAATCGCTCCGACAGCGGCCAGGGGTTGGCGTAGTAAGTCACGGGCCAGCCTTCGGCCTCGGGAAACGCCACCTCCGGCGTCAGACGGGTGATCGGCGAGGGTCCCTCCATGCCCGCGGTCGGGTCCAGCAGCACGAGGCTGCCCATCGTCTGGGAATGATGCCCCGAGGCGGTGAAGACGATCTTGCGAGAATCGGGAACGCAACGGGGCTCGAACGTGCAGTGCGGCGTCCGCGAGTAGTTGGCGTACACGATATGGGCGTTGGTGCCGTCGGGATTGGTGGCCCAAAGGCTCATGTACGGCATGTTGTCGCGATCGACGTAATCCCAGCGCGAGTAGAGAATGGAGCCGTCGTGAGCCACGGAAGGCGTCCACTCGAACATCTCAAACGGTGATATCGCACACAGATCGCCGCTTTCCGGCTCCAGCATATGAAGCGTGTACACGACGCAGGGCCGTTCCGGGCCTCCGCCGCAACGCACGTACACATCGGGCAGATCCCGGGCCGCGAGCGTCCGCCGGGCGCTGTCGCGACCGCATTGAATGAACTGACCCCGACGCGTGGACAAAAAGACAATCCTTCCATCCGGCAGATACCGCCCGTCGAAATCGTCATATTTGCCGCGTGTCAACTGCCGCAGGCCGGTGCCGTCGATGTGCATCTCGAAGAGATGGTAAAAGGCGTCCCCCGGAACGTTGTCCTTGTCCAGTTTGTTCTGCTCTGCGGCCAGGTTGGGATAATGCCTGCACCAGGCGAAAAGCACCTTTTGGCCGTCGTACGACAACATCGGCCGCAGGAAGCTGCCCGGCGATGAAAATGCATGGCTGATACATCTGGCCTGCGGGAGGCCGCCGGCGATGCCGTCCAGTATGTAGAGCCCCCCTCCCGGGCGGGACCACCATCCGATGTACTGATCGGACATGTGGTTGTAGCCGGTGGGGACGCGCTTGGCGAACAGCATTGAGTCGAAATCGAGGATCGGGTGGGCCAGTGTGAGGCGGCGTTGAATCCAGCGGGCTTCCAGATAGAGTGACTTTCCAACGCTCTCCGGAGGCAAGGCCTCGCACCTCTTTGCCAGCGCGGCAATGGCCTGCCTCTGCGTCGATACATCGAGACCCAGCTCCTGCAATTCCTCTGCGAGCCGTCGGCAATGGGCGAGAATCTCCTTCACCCGCAGCGCACCGCGTCCGGCCCAGTCAATACCCGCCGGGCGCTGCTGTCGTGTGGACCACTGGGACACACTGACTTGGTCCGCCGGGCGGTGCAGGGCGAGATTCTTCCCCGGCGCCGCCGGCCCAAAAACTTCCACTTCATCCAGATGAAGGTATGTTGTGTCCGGCAATTGCAGGCGTACGAACCGCCCCCTTTGTCCATCCAAATGGACCACGAGCGGTTTCTTGTCGGTGAAACCGTAGAACAAAGTCCCGTCGTGCGAATAGACCGTGCGCCAGGTCTTCCCGTCCTGCGAAAGTAGGATGCGCAAATGATTCGTTCGCTCCGAAGCGCCGTCCGCGCGGTTCCAGACGACAACCTTCGCGACGGGCTGCGACGTGCCCAGGTCCACCTGCCACCAGGGGCTCGCCGCCTGGCCCGTGTGAAAGCCGTACGTGCCGTCTTTGATCCCGTCGCAGCCGCCGGCGGCATCGAGTTGCGGCGTTAGCTCGACCTTGCCTGCACGCCCGGTTCCGTCGGTGCGATATTTCTCCTGGCGCAGCCAATCCGCCTCGACCCGGGCGCCAAATGCGGCGCGAGCCCCTGCGGCCTCGTCACGTGGGCCTGCCCCAACACGCCCCCCCACGCAGATGCACAAAGCAATGCCAATCGCTCGGCCCCACAGCACCACCGCCCGCCTCATACGACCTCTCCTGAAAGGGAATTCAGCGTCTTTTCGATCTGCTTCGTGCCCTGGGTCCACACTTCGTCCTTCACGTAGTGTTTCATCCGAGATTCCCCATATAACCTTCCGAACGCTGCTCCGGTACGCCACGGCCTCTACCATAGCACAACATGGGGTTCGATTTCAACGTTCGTGCCCCTCAGCGAATCGTGCCTCGTGCCATCTCCGGCCATCACTGCCAATCCGTCAAAGCTCACTCACACATCACCGGGCTGCCCCGAGACGAGAATCGGCACCTCTGGCAGCCGGGGCGGTCCGAAGCTTCCACCGTTGTTCTCCGTTGCTTCAAGGCATCCGGATCAAACTCGCGGCCGACGCAATGAAGGACGGTCGCTCGGAAACAGACGGCTTGGGTTTCCGCTTTGAGCGGGTTGCTTTCGCACATCACGGCCGGTATGATGCTGGAGGCCTGATGAGCGGTCGGCCTGCGTGAGAGTGTTGCGTTCGGTTGCAATCATGGGAGGTTTGTCCATATGAAATTGCGGACGATTATGCTGCTCGCCTTGGGATCGATTCAAGTGACGGCCAACGCAGGGACAATACAACTGAAAGGCTTGCCTCCAACGGTGCGGGTGCGCCAGGACGAGATTGTGACGGGGACCGATGCCGTGGATATATGCGGCGCTCGCGGCGAATTTGAGTCTTTTCAGGTTGTGGTGACCGCGATAGGCACAAATCTCCAGGGAATCTCAGCAGAGATGTCTTCGCTGAAAAAGGAGACGAAAGAATGCATCCCCACCAAGAGCGTCAGCATCTATCGCGAAGTGTACGTTCCGGTCCGCTACGGCTCGCCGAGGGCGACCGTGCCACCGGGGTTGATAGCGGATCCTCTGGTTCCATTGGTAGACCCGTATACCGACCGGCCCGTGCGGGAGCCACGTTGGCGTGACCGCCGGCTGGAAGGATCGCGGTTTGGTGGCACGGGATTTGATCTGTGGCGAGACAGACATCAGCCCTTATGGGTGGACGTGGAGATACCGCAAGACGCTGCTCCCGGAGTATACCGCGGCGCGCTCACGGTCCGTGCGACCAGCGCAAAGGCTGCCAGGATCCCCGTCCGGCTGACCGTTTGGGACTTCGTTTTGCCGGACGGTCCTACCCATGAGAACCATTTCGGTGGCTTCTCCTATATGGGTCGATACCACAAGCTGGACCAGAATTCAGATCAGTACCATCGCCTTGAAGACAAATACATCGCGATGATGGCGGCGCACCGCATCAATCCACCGCTGCCACGCCTGTTACATCCTGAGGTTGCGGCCGATGGCTCGGCTGTATTTGACGGAGAAATCGACCGGCGGATCAACGAATTTGTCGAGCGTTACCGCGTCACGAATATTGAGGTGCCCCGCGCGCCGTTTCCTGATGTCCTCGCGGCGAACCGAAGCAAGGCACTTCGCTATTACCGGTCCTGGTACGCCTATCTGAAGAAAAAGGGCTGGGCTGATCGGGCGTACCTCTACATGCTCGACGAACCGAACGATAAAGAGGCGTATGAGCGGGTGCGACAGTTGGGGGCGTTGGTGCATGAGGCCGAGCCGAATCTTCGACGCCTGGTCGTCGAACAACCCTATTCACAGAATTCCGACTGGGGATCGATTGACAACGCCGTGGACATTTGGTGTCCCCTGTTTGGATTCCTCCATGAACCGAGCATCAAACGGGTTCAGAACGCGGGCGATGAGGTCTGGAGTTACACCGCGCTTTGCCAGAAGGCCCCCTCGTATCATCCGGAATATGAAGAGGTCAAGAGCGAGGACCCGCCCTATTGGCAGATTGACTTTCCCGTGCTGAGCTATCGGATAGCCCCGTGGCTAAATCGGCGCTACGGTGTGACCGGGCTTCTGTACTGGGCTGCCGTCTACTGGAGCAGTCCGCAGCGCAACCCCTGGGACAGCCCCGGCTTCCGCATACGATTCAACGGGGAAGGGGCGTTATTCTATCCGGGAGAAGATGCCGGGATCGAGGGACCCGTGGCATCGATTCGACTCAAAAACCTGCGGGACGGCATGGAGGATTACGAATATTTCGCGCTGCTCGACAAACGGCGATGCAGTGCCGTCGTCGATGAGATCATTCGATCCGCCGTCCCGACCTGGGGCACATGGAACCAGGACCCCCACCGCTTGTTGGAGTTGCGTAAGGCTTTGGCCATGGAGATCCTGCGACATTGATATTCTCTCCCGGCAGCTACTTGTTCACGCACGAGCAGCTTGCAGTCCGCCCCCAAAATAGCGTGAGCACGCTCCCCCCAATGCCCGACTACTCCGAGCGGCCACAGGACTATATTCAGTAGTTTTATGACAATAAGGCGCAAAACCGGAACCCTGGAACGTTTCCGTCGTACGTGCAATGCCGTGCGATTCTGGGTATCGAAGCAAGCCATTGCCATTGCCCCAATGGGACGGACGCTGCGGGGCCGAATGCAAGGTCCAGAGAGCGCGGGCGGCGCTTGACCGCCTTTGAAAAAAGCGATCGAAGAGAATCGCTTGCGTTTGAAGATAGAAAAACAGGAATGACCAGGAGAAAGGAACTGCGCTATGGCGACAAACGACAACTTGCAGGCGGCGTTTGCCGGTGAAAGCCAGGCGAACCGCAAATATCTGGCCTTCGCGAAAAAGGCCGAGAGCGACGGCTATCCGCAAGTGGCCAAGCTCTTTCGGGCCGCCGCGGCGGCCGAGACGGTGCACGCCCACGCACACTTGCGCGTCATGGGCGGGATCAAGGACACAACCGAGAACCTGCAAGCGGCCATCGACGGCGAAGGCTACGAGTTCACGGAGATGTACCCGGATTTCCTGAAGGAGGCCAAGAGCGAGGGGAATCAGCCGGCGCTCTACTCCTTCAAGAACGCGCTGGCCGTGGAGGAAATCCATCACGGTTTGTACAACGAGGCACTGGAGGCCGTCAAGGCCGGCAGCGATTTGCCCGAGACCAAGGTCTACGTCTGTGAGATCTGCGGCAACACGGTCAAAGGCGAGGCGCCGGACAAATGCCCCATCTGCAACGCGCCGCGCGAGAAGTTCACGGAAGTCGCATAGCGCCCAATTTGGTGACCGGCACGTACGTATTACGAGGTCCCGGCCATGTCAGATCCGAACGAAAAAGCGTGGCGTTGTACGGTATGCGGATACGTTCATCGAGGGGCCGCGCCGCCGGATGAATGTCCCATCTGCGACGCTCCGAAAGAGGCGTTTGAAGCACACACGACCGAGGTGCGACCGGCTGCACAGAAACAAGTGCAGCGCTGGCGGTGCCTGAACTGCAGTTACGTTCACAGCGGTCCCAATCCGCCGCCCGTTTGCCCGGTCTGCGGGGCAGCTGCGGACTGCTTCGAGCCCGCAGCCGAGGCGGGCATCGAAGCGCCCGGCGCCCGCAAGGTCGGGAAGATTGCCATCGTCGGCGCCGGTGTTGCCGGACTCGCGGCCGCCGAGGCGATCAAGGATACTTCCCCGGAGACAGCGGTAACGTTGCTCTCCAAGGAAAAGGAGTATCCGTATTACCGGCTGAATCTGACGCGCTATCTGGCCGGCGAGATGGAGGCTTCGCACCTGCCGCTCAAACCCGAGGCTTGGTATGCCCAGCGCGGTGTGGACCTGCAACTTGGAGCCGAGGTGGACCGGATCGATCCCGACGGCCGGACCGTGAAGCTGCGGGACAGCGAAGATGTGCGCTTCGACAGGCTGATCCTGACGGCCGGGGCCCATCCTTTCATGCCCGCCTTTCCCGGCGCCTATCGGGAAGGCGTCACGAATCTGCGGACCCTCGACGACGCGAACCGGATTCTCGGGACCGATCTCTCCGGCGCCCGTTGCGTTTGCATCGGTGGCGGGCTGCTCGGCCTGGAGACGGCCGGCGCGCTGGCGCGACGCGACGCGCGGGTGACGCTGCTCGAAGGCCACGGGTGGCTGCTGCCCCGGCAACTCAATTCCACGGCGGGAACACTCCTGGCACAATACGCGCGCGAGGCCGGCATCGAGCTGCGGGCCAAGGCGCGTACGAGAGAGATTCTGGGCGACGAGCGCGTCCGGGGAGTGCAGTTAGAAGACGAGAGCGTGGTCGAGGCCGATCTGGTGATCGTTGCTACGGGCGTACGGCCCAACAGTTACCTGGCGCGTATGGCCGGGCTGGAAGTGAACAAAGGCGTCGTGGTCGACAATCTGCTGCGCAGCTCGATGCCCGACGTGTTCGCCTCCGGGGACGTGGCCGAACACCGAGGCGTCCTCTACGGAACCTGGGCTCCCGCCCAATACCAGGGCAGCATCGCGGGGATGAACGCGGTCGGCGCCGGGATCGAGTTCGCAGGCATCCCCCGCTCCAATGCACTGAAGGTGCTCCAGGTCGAGCTCTTCAGCATCGGGCAGATTGAGCCGGAGGACGCCAGTTACGATACGATCGACGAGGAAACGGACGGTCGATACGTGCGGCTGGTGTTTCGCGACAGCCACCTCGTCGGGGCGATCCTGCTCGGCGACGCCGAATCGGCGCCGAGCGTGAAGAAGGCCATCGAGAATCGTACGGACTTCTCGCGTCTGCTGCAAAAGCGGCCCACGGCGCGGGAGGCCGTCGAGCATGTAAGAACCAACGTGTCCGAAGGCTGACGATCATGACGCACGCTGAATTCTTCCTCCGACGTCTTTCGTGCGTAGTATTGGCGCTGCTGGCCCCCGGCCTCGTACCGCTGCGGGCTCAGGTCTCCGCTGAAGCACCTGATGATTTGGCGCAGGTCGGGCACGTGCTCAACCGCATCGCCTACGGGCCCTCTCTGGCGGACCTGGCGCGCATCCAGAACATCGGGGTCCCGGCCTACATCGAAGAGCAACTCCACCCGGGCGATATCGACGATCCCGGCGCGCCGGGACTCCGGGAGAAGGAAGACGCCCTTTTCACCGACGTGATTCCGTCGCGCGAGGCGACGCTGATCGCGCCGGGTGAGATTTGGCGCTATCGCAAGGGAACGAGCGAGCCGGAGGAGGCGTGGAATCAAATCACCTATGACGACGAGGCCTGGCTGCAGGGCTCGACCGGCATCGGCTACGGAGACGGGGACGATCGGACCGTCCTGGAAGACATGCGCCGAGCCACCGACGACCCCGACACCGCAGAGGATGAGAGCCGGCCTGGCTATGTGTCGGTCTACCTGCGCCGAAGATTCCTGCTGACCGCCGAGGCGCGGGCGGCGATCGACGATCTGATCCTCCGCATCGACTACGACGACGGCTTCAAGGCCTATCTCAACGGCGTCGAGGTCGCACGAGCCAATCTGCCGGCCGGAGAGGTTCCCTACGACCGCAACGCCTCGGGAAGCCACGAAGCCGGCGCGCCGGAGGAGTTCGATATCAGCGACCGCAAGGACCTGCTCGTCGCGGGCGAAAACGTGCTGGCCATCCAGGCCCATAACCGCAGCGTCACCAGCAGCGACCTGAGCATGATCCCCGAGCTGCTCGGCCGGGAGATCCTGCCCGGACCGACCCGTCGGCTCATTCAGGGTATCGACGAGCTGCAGCAGCTTGTCCACATCCGGGGCGTCTATTCGCAGCGCCAGCTTCAGGCGGTCCTGGCCGAGTTCTGGGAGAACCACTTCACCACCGATTACGACAAGCTCGTGGACTATCTGAATGACCTCCAGAACTCCGACGCCACCGACGCGATGCCAAGAGGACAGGCGCGAGCCGAGGCGGCGCAATTGGAGTACCGGGAATACCAGTTCTTCTACGACAACGCCCTGGGCAATTTCGGGGATCTCCTGCTCTACAGCGCGACAAGCCCGAGCATGCTGGTGTACTTAGACAACGTGCTCAACGTGAAGGGCAAGGCCAACGAGAACTACGCGCGCGAGATTCTGGAGCTGCACGCGTTCGGCGTGGACAACCGCTACGAGCAAAACGACATCGAGCAGATCGCCAGGTGCTTCACGGGTTGGAGCATCTGCAAGGTCCGGCCTGAAGACGCGCCGGCGTTTCCCGACGCGGCGCTGGCTCCGCCTCTGCAATGCGGCGTATTGTTCGAGGACCGCGTCGTCGTGGACCTGGGAACGGGTTGGAAATACTTCAAAGGAACGCAGGAGCCCGCGCCCGGCACAGATGGCGAGCCGACAGTCGACTGGGCCAAGCCCGGCTTCGACGACTCGGCCTGGCTCGACGGAGCCACCGGTATCGGATACGGCGACGGGGACGACGCAACGGTCCTGACGGACATGCGCGGCAATTACCTGTCCGTGTACCTGCGCCGGCGATTTACGATAGATGACCCGAAGCAGGCTGGGAATCTCATCCTGGAGGTGGCCTACGACGACGGCTTCGTGGCCTACCTCAACGGCGTGGAGGTCGCCCGCAGCGAGACGATGGAAGACCTCGGCGATCCGCCCGCCTACGATCGCGACACGGACGGCGGGCACGAGGTCAGCAGCGATATCGAGCAATACAATCTGAAGAGCTTCGCGGCGGCGCTGCAACCGGGCGAGAACGTGCTTGCGTTTCAGGTCCACAACACAAGCTTGGGCAGCTCGGACCTGTCCCTGCTGCCCCGACTTCTCGACCGGACCATCCTTCCGGGCAGCGTCGAGAACGGCGACCGAAACGCCGTCTGGACGTTCCATTTCCGCTCGGAGCAACACGATACGGGCCGCAAGGTGCTGTATGAGGGGACCCCTTACGAAATGGCGCTGCCGGCCGGACGCGAAGGGCAGGACGGGCTGCTCGATGCGCTCGACGCGGTCCAGGCCATGGTGAGCCACCCTTCCACCGCCGAGTTCATTTGCATCAAGCTGATCCAGAAGTTCGTGTCCGATGAGCTGACGCTGGCGACCTACCAGGACGGTACCGCCGACGCCGATTTGCTCGCGCTGCTGGACGATGCGATAGCCGCCTGGAACTCGACGGACCCGGCGGGCCACATTGGCACGGTCGTGAGGACCATCCTCGATCCGGCCAATCAAGAAGGGCTCTTCTGGTCGGAGATGGCGTATCGCAGCAAGGTCAAGACCGCGATCGAGTACATCAACAGCAGCCTCCGCGCCCTCGACGCCCACGCCGACGGCGAGGAGCTTCCCGAGCTCAACGACGCCATGGGAATGGAGCTGTTCGTGCGAGACGACCCGGATGGCTATTCCGAAATCGGCTCGGATTGGATCGACACGGCCTCCATGCTCCAGCGCATCGAATTCGTCAACGAACTGGCCGAGAACCGCCGCAACGCCTATGCCTGGGATGCGGCGGCCTTCATCGACGCGTGGGACCTCCAGACGCCCGACGACATCGTGGCCTTCTTCGACGAGGTGCTTTACCAGAAGACGCTTTCCGAAGACAACAAGAACCTGTTGTTGCAGTATTTGACGACCGACGAGAACGGCGCCCCCAAGCCTCTGGACCCGGCCGACGCGGCGGATTTCGAGGGGAGGGTCCGAGAGCTCGTCGGCCTGATGCTCAGCCTGCCGCAGTGGCACTACCAGTAGGACTCGGCGGCCACCCGCCCATTTGACGGACGAGGAATTCGAGATGATGCTGCGAAGACGTGATTTTCTCAGGGCCGGCGGCATGACCGCTCTGGGATTCGGACTGAACCTCTTGAGCCCGGCCGTATCGACGCGACAGGCACAAGCCGGCGCCACCGACGACACCAAACTCCTCTTCATCTTCCAGCGCGGCGGCAACGATGCGGTTAACACCGCCATCCCCTATGGGGACCCCGAGTACAGCACGGCCAATCGCCCGACGCTGTTCATCCCGCGCGCCGACGCGATCGATCTGGGCAACGACTTCGCCGGCCTACACCCCCGCCTCGCGCCCATGATGGAGATCTACAATCACACCGACCTCAACGGCGTCGAAGGGCCGGGCAACCTTGCGATCATCCACCGGGTGGGCTACGCAGGACAATCGCAATCTCACTTCGACAGCCAGCGGTACTGGGAGACCGGTCTGCCCGGCGACCCGGCTTTCGACGAAGGCATGTTGTACCGGCACATCGCGCGAACGATGAACCCGCTCGAGAATCGCCTCGTGGCGGCGGCCCTTTCCGGCTCTCAGATGACCGCGCTCCGCGGTCCGCTACCGATCCCCACCGTCCGCAACCCGGAGAGCTTCACGTTCTCGGGCGACCCCGCCAAAGTGCGCAAGTTCATCGGCCGCTTGCCCGGCGTCCCGGAAGGACCGGACGGAACGGGCCTTCTCGGCGCATACGGAGGCCCGCCCGATTTCCCGGACAAGCCCTACCGGGGCCTCGTCTACGGCACGGGCCTGGCCCTGGCCGACGCGATCAACATCATCCAGGAAGCTGTGGCGCAGGGTCCGTACGACCCGTCGGGCGGCGCGGTCTACCCGCAAGGATCGTTCGGTAAGAAACTGGCAGACGCCGCCATGCTGTTCAAGCGTACGCCGGTGCGCATCGTCGGCCTGAACATCGGAGGCTGGGACACGCACACGAACCAGGGGCAGATCAACGGCCGCCACGGAGACCTGCTCGCCACGGTCGCCGAAGGATTTCAGGCCCTCTATCGAGATCTGCAGGAACAGTGGGACAAGCTGATCGTCGTGACCATGACGGACTTCGGGCGAACCTCGCGCGAAAATGGCAGTCGGGGCACGGACCACGCCCACGCCTGCGTGATGTTCGCGGCGGGCGGACGCGTGCGAGGGGGCGTATACAACTGCGATGCCTCCACCTGGGCCCCGGGCGACCTGTTCAGCGCCCGAGACCGATACATACGCCGCCGCACCGACTTTCGAGCGCTATTCGTCGAAATCTTCCTGCGTCACTTCGGCAACGATCCCGCGACGCTGGAAGAAATCATCCCGGGTTACTCCGACGCCGTTCAAAACGATCCCGGCGGATTCGAACCTCTCGGCTTCCTCCCCCAACCCGATGCATGAAACCACCGCCCGGGCGCGTGAGAAGATTCCGGCATGCGGGTGGCAGCGTCAAGCGCCAGCTTGGCGATGGGGAACTTGCCTGCTGCGTGTGGCGCTATACGAGCCCCGGGCGTTGACCCATCGCCAAGTCCTTCGGATTTGACTATGGGAGCACCGATGATGAAGGTGAGTATGGGGGCAAGCCGAAAATCGAGCCTTGCAGGAAGCATGCCGTTGGTTTTATGATCGACACGACAAAGGCCAATCTCGGCGAAGTCACGGCCATGTCGATAGGAACCTGAACGAACCTTGCAGTAGCGATAAGGAGAACCCGGCGATGCTGAAAAAGACAGTGGCAACGGTGATTCTGGCGACCGCGTTCTGCCTGGACGTTTCTACGTCAAATGGAGGAGAACCCGCGACGGTGACGCTGGTGAAAGACGGCAGGTCGCTTGCCTCCATTATCACTGCGACGAACCCGGCGCCGTCGGCCCGCCTGGCGGCGCTGGAGCTCCAGTATCATCTCCGCAAGATCACCGGCGCCGTCGTGCCGATACGCACGGATCGGGAGGAAACGGCGGGCGCCCGGATTCTCGTGGGCCAGAGCAAGGCGACAAGTGCCCTGGGCATCGCGGCGGAGGATTTCAAGCCGCTGGAATACCTCATCCAGATCCGGCCCGGCACCATCGTCCTGATCGGGCGCGACTGGCACGACACGCCGGAAAACAGGGAAGAACTCGGTCGATCCACCTACGGCGACACCCTGGCCTCGTACCGTCACAAAATCGATTACCACAAGGCCACGGGGCGAAGCTCCGAAGGCGCCGAACCCATCACGCTCCCCGGCTTCTTCGACGACCAGGGGACCTGCTACGCCACCTACGATTTCCTGGAACGGTACTGCGGCGTCCGCTGGTATGGTCCCACCGAGCTGAACGTCGTATTTCCCTCCGAGAAAACGCTGACGGTATCGGGCCACGCGATCCGGCGTACGCGCGACCTGAAGCACGTTCACGCCACCGGCGGTTCCTGGCCCATCCTCAACGTCCAGTGGAACCGCCCCAGCGCAGATGAGCTGAACCTCTACTGGCGGCGGATGCGCGTCGGGGGCGAGAAGTGGGCCGGCAACCATACGATTCACCGTAGCACCGTGCAGTCCATTTTCAACGATCCGGAGTATCAGGCCAAAGGCAGGGGCAAGGGCAGCCAGGTCTGCTACACACACCCCGAACTCATCGAGAAGGTCGCCCAGGCGGCCCGTGACTACTTCGACGGCAAGGAACTGCCGGGGGGCCTGAAGGCCATGGGCGACTACTTCGCCGTCGTGCCCGACGACAACGCTTCGTGGTGCCAGTGCGACCGGTGCCGCGAGGTGCTCGCCATCAGCAAGGCCGACAAACGCGGCGCCGGGCACTTCAGCAACGCCAGCAGCAGTTACTACATCTTCAACTTCATCAACGAAGTGGCTAAGAAAGTGCGCCGGACCCACCCGGACAAGTTCATCGCCGCCCTGGCCTACGCATCCTACGCCTATCCGCCGAAGAACCTCAAGCTGGAGCCCAACATCAGCGTCGCCCCCTGCCTGCACACCTGCTACGGCTATGACAAGGCAACGACGGCGAACGATATGGCCCTCTATGAAGCGTGGCGGGCCGACAAAGGACGCCGCATCTATCTCTGGAACTACTTCCACCACCCGCTGGAGCCCGCCGTGATCGGCAAGTGGAACTGCTTCCCGTGCTTCGAGCCTGATGTCATTTCGCGCGTGGTGAAGCGTTATCACCGAGACGACGTTCGCGGCGTCTTCCTCTGCGGGATCGGGCAGCAACTGGACTACTATCTCTATATGCAGACCGCCTTCAACGTGGAAACAGACAGCGGGGAGCTCATCGACGAGTTTTTCTCCCGCTATTTCGGCACCGCCAGCACGCCCATGAAGAAGTTCTACTACCGCATCGCTGCCATCAACCGGGCCGAAGGCGTCGTCGGCCGCACCCGCGAACTCTCCTGGAAACGCCTCGGAACACCCGAGCGCATGAGAGAACTACAGGGCTACATCGAGCAGGCCGTAAACCTCGCCGGTACGGACATCGAACAGCAGCGGGTGAACACGTGGAAAACCGGCGTCTGGGACTACATGAAAACCGGCTACGACAACTTCCACGCCAAGCCAAAACGCTAACAAACACCCGCGCATCGCGCAACCAATAACGCCGAAAGGGGCCTTCCGAAATCCTCACTCCCGGCCCGCTCCGTGCCGGCGGAGTAACTGGGCGAGATCCTCATGTTTCTGGCGAAGCGCCTCGTCCCACGGCGTACGGCCGGCGTTGTCCTGCGCGTCAACATCGGCACCGTGGGACAGCAACAATTCGACAGTTTCTTTCCGCCCTCGAACCGCGGCCTCATGCAAAGGCGTATCGCCATCTCGGTCTCTGGCATTGACGTTTGCCCCGCGGTCGCAAAGCAAACCCACCATCCAGGCAGCCACTCACTGTCGAATCTCTCGTTCACGAGCCTCATACAGATCTGTACCACTCCACCGCGCGTGGGGACGGTAGCGTGCAAGAGCACGGTTCACTTCCGCATAGTACATCGCGACAATGGCTCCGTGGAGAGGCGTTCGGCCCAGGTCGTCGCGGGCGTCGATTCGCGCACCAGCGGCCAAGAGAATCTCTGCGACGTCCTGATGTCCCCCTCGGATCACCCCTGGAGACCTGCGCTGATCCCAGGTTCCGAGCGGTGGGGATTGGAGGCGCGGGCGCGGCCGTAGCGAGCCCTGCCCGGAGCGGGAGCGCTGCCTGCTTGCGATGGACGCGTCGGCGCGGGTCGCCGGCGGGTTTTTATTCGGGGTGGTCGGCGCGCCAGAGGTCGGCGAAGAGGCGGAGGTCCTGGTCGTCTACGGCGCCGTCGGCGTTGAGATCGGCGGGGGAACCTTCCGGCCCGAGGGGCTGATCGAGGGCGCGGACCAGGAGGGTGAAGTCGTCGCCGTCCAGCGTCCCGTCGGCGTCGAAATCGCCGATCTTCGGGATGCCGCGATAGAGGCGTATCTTGCCGTCGCCGGAGCCGACGAGCAGGTCCCAGTACCCGTCTTTCGGGCCGAAGTGGCCGTCGCCGGTCCAGTGGCACACGGCCGGCCGGGATCGCGGCGCGCCCGGCAGGTCGATTGGCACGCCCTCGGACAGAACGACCGAGTAGCCCTCGAACATGGGCAGCGACTCGGTGCCGGTGTTTTGATAGAACAGGATCAGGCCGTCGGTATTGCCGACGAGCAGGTCCTTCTTGCCGTCGCCGTCCAGGTCCATGACCACGGGGCTCGAACGGCCGCTGAGCACGAACAGATCGCGGGCATCGGCCAGGACGTAAGAGCCGTCCGGCGGGGAGAAGTAGAAATGCGGCGGCACGGCCCCGCCACAACCGCAGTTGTAATAGACGTGGATCATCCCATCGAGGGCCCCGGAGACGATGTCCAGCATGCCGTCCTCGTTCCAGTCCACCAGAACGGGCGTCGCCCGCGCCCCGACGTCGAGATCCCAGGCGTCGCCGCTACCGACCTTGACGTTCGCGCCGGCATCGAACGCCGGCTCGTTGTTGTCGGTGACGTTGAGAAAAATCTTCACGGTACCGTTGGCCTGGCCGACGAGCAGGTCCTTGCGATCGTCCTCGTCCCAGTACACCACGCGCGGGAAACACCCCAGGCAGCCCTGGGCCGGACAGGCCAGATCCCGGCCGTCCGACTGCACGAAAAAATGGTCCGTAAAGCACGGGTCCGCCTCCGTTCCCACGTTCAGGTAGACGCGAACCTTCGCCTCTCCATAACTGCCGCCCTCGCCGACGATCAAGTCGTTGAGCAGATCGTTGTTCCAATCCGCCAACGACGGCACGGAATAGCCCGACACGACGATATCGCTACCGCCGGCCTGCACAAACTCCTCCGGCCCCAGATCGAAAACCACGTCCTGGGCCATCCCGGCTACAGGGAAAGCCACAAGACCCGCGATCGTGACGACAAGCGCCCGTAGACAATCCATCGTGAACCTCCTCACAAAACCAGCGACGATTGACTTGGATGGCAAATGCGAAGTTCTTCCTCTACACCCCCTCCCTGAAATATCCATTATAGAAAAACGGGCGCCGGAAGTCAACGGTCGCGCCCGCTCTGGGTGGGTGTGTGCGAAAGTCCTGCCGGACCTGAATACTGACCCTCGTTCGCCTCTGGGGTGGCATCGTCAAAGGACCCTGTGTGGCAACCCACGAAGCAGAGAAATCCACCATCGCCAAGCTGCCGCTTGACGCTGCCACGCGCGTGCCGGGGCATCTTCACAGACGCCCACACTGCGGGTAGTCCGAGAATATCCGGGCCGAGAAACCTGTGGCGTCGCGATGACGCGACGACGCCGGCGGTCAGGTCAGAAAGCGGCTCAGGACGGCGGCGGTGTGGATGGACAGCATCATCAGGTAGTCCAGGTCGCCGAGCGTGTAGTGGTCGTGGACCATGGCGTTGTCCACGTAGATGACGCCGTAGCAGCCGCTCTGGCTTCGAACGGCGGCGATCAGGGCCGAGCGGATACGGGCCTTCTCTTCGACGTCGGCGCCCACGCGCGGCAAAACCAGGGACTGCCCCCGCTCCACGGCCTGGTTGATCCGGGTGGCGAGTTTCAGGTCGCCCAACTCCACGGGCTGTCCGTCGCGCCGCTTGCCCGCGTGATACGTCATCGGGCCGTTGGGCTGCTCGCGCAACGCACACCACGTATGGAAGGCGCTGAACTGCTTGACCGAGATATTCAGCAGCGTCACGAGCAGATCTTCGAGGTTTTCCGCCTTGCAGACCGCCTCGCAGGCCTGCGAGAAGTCGGAGAGTCGCTTGGCCGGCAGCCGCATGGCCGGAGCGTGGCCGGCGTCCGGCTTTCGCACCACGGTCTCGTGGACGGGCGTCGCCAGGCCCGCCTCCAGGTTGAGCGTGTCCTCAAACTGGGCGGGATGAGCAACGTGGGTCTTTTCGTCAAGACTGATTTCCATCGTGAAATCAGTAATACGAATCGAGTCGCCCGTCTTGATCTCGGCGCTGCGCACGGCCTCTCCGTTGAGGTAGGTCTTGTTGGCCGAATCGAGGTCCTGGACGTGCCACTTGCCGTTGTCGTTGCAGAGAATCAGGGCGTGTTTTTTCGAGACGGTCCGATCGGGCAGAAAGACGTGGCTGTCGGCGGCTCTGCCGATATTGATGGGACCCTGAGCGAATTGGAACTCCCTGGTTTCCCCATCTTTGTGTTTTAGTACCAGACGCATCGTCAATGCCTCCGCATCCGGGTTCATATAAGCGCTTTAAATTATCGTTTGTCTCGCCGCTTTTGTCAAGGAAAACAATACACCGTATCGGATGGAGCCGGCGTCCATGGCTCCGGCCGCCGCCCCCAACCCATAAACCCCTTAATCAACTACACTTAGACGCCTTGTGGAATCGATGGCGATACTGATCGAGGATGACCGCGACCCCGATGACAGAGCCGGCAATCAGGCGTTTGGCATATTTCCGGCCCCCGATCCAGGCCAGGCCGGCCCCGAGCACGGCACATCTTGGCCCTCGAAGAAGCCGCTGCAACCGAGCCAACACCGCCGAAAATCGAGACGCCGCGTATCAAGAAAGCACCAGAACTTCGGATTTCCAACGAACTGGCGCGTCCCGGGACCTTGGGGGCCGGTTTTTGGGCCGCACATGTTGAAATCGAATCTCCAATTGTGTATTATGGATTTGGTTGGGTACAGGGATGCAGAATACGAAGCTCAACGGGTAATCCCGGTTCAGTTTCTACGCGGAGTGCAAGTGAAGAACCGAGCCTACAAGGATCCGCAGGGTAAAACGGTGTTGGCTGCCTGGGTAAACCTGGAGGCCGGCCTCTAAGGCCTTCACTTCCGACTGGAGAGGGTGATGTACTTCAAGATACCAACAGATTCCCGAATCATCTCTACGATACCCACGCCTTGAAGTAATCGCCATTGAAGAAGCACCGGTATTTTCTTACCAAAGCGTACGATGAAACACAGAAAGCAATTGAGATGAAAGGAACTGGTGCCGGTTCCAACTTTCAACCTTTTTTGCAGGAGGATAATCATGATTGTGGGAAACAGAGCCAGAACAGCATTGATCCTTGCCGCGGTGGCGATGGTAATGCTCGTCCTCACAACCACTGCGGTCCACGCGGATCTCGTCATTGAGGAGCAGTTTATCTATGAAGCCGGAGTGCTCGATGGGCTGGACGGCGGAACTGGTTTTGACGGTCCCTGGGTCGCAACAAAGTCCCACGGCAGGGATTATGTAGTCGGGATGACCGCATTTGCAGACGAAAAACCTATCAACGCCGACTCGGGTCTGTCCTTCTTAACACTGCCCGTGGCCGGCAGTGCCCTGTCCCGATATGGTGGTGCAGGCCGAGCGGAAGCACACCGAACGATTTCCGCCGCATCGCAGGCCGCTCTCACAGGCGACAACACAACGATCTGGTTTAGCGTGCTCTTTGCGGGACCTGCCAACAATCGAGGTGCGATGTTCCTTTTCGCAACGCAGCCGCTCCAACATACGGACCTCCATACGATGGCCGCCCCCGGCGACGGTTTTGGGTTCTCGATCCACAATCCTGCCGATGGCCCCATCAGCGCGCTTGCCTTCGATAACAGCGTTGACGCGACCATTGAATCGGGGGTTTCATACACACCCAACCCGACCACTGCGATTAGTCTGATCGTTGGCAAAATCAATTGGAAGCCCAATGGCACGCCCGATGAGTATTTCCTCTTCAACGTCACCGATCTGGCCGCGGAACCGGCGGAATCGGAGGCGATCGCATCGATCACGAATCTGGATTTTGACCAGTCGGCCTTCAATCTGGTCGCACTGTGTGACGGCACCAACGCCGTGACCGATGAAATCCGTTTCGGGAACACCTTCGGCGACGTGATAGGTCTTGTTGACGAGGCCTCCAGCCCTGATCCAGAGGACGAGGCCATGTTCGATTCCACCTGGGCGTCCCTTGGCTGGCGAGCGGGGAGATCCGCCGTTTCGCACAACGTGTATTTCGGCGAGACCTTCGACGACGTCAATCAAGCCACGCCTGACGACGGTGCGTTCATGGGGAACCAGAGCGAGACCACGTTCACAGTGCTGAACCTGACGCCCAGCGTCACCTATTACTGGCGGATCGACGAGGTCACTGACCTCGATCCGAACAATCCGTTGAAGGGGGATGTCTGGAGCTTCCGGGTGCGGCCGGCCCTTGCCTGGGCTCCCTCGCCCGCCGACGGGGCCAAATATGTCTTCACCGATTCGACGCTGAGCTGGGGCGTGGGTTTGGGTACCCTTTTCCACACGGTCTATTTCAGCGAGAGCTTCGACGAAGTCAACGATGCAACAATCGACGGTTACATGATCGCCGATACGACCTTTGATCCCGGTCCCCTGGCGCGCGATACGACCTATTACTGGCGTATCGACGGGTTCAATGGCAGCCAGACGGTTGCCGGCGAGGTTTGGAGCTTCACCACCGCGCCGGAGATAACCGTCACGGATCCCAACCTCGTCGGCTGGTGGAAGTTCGAAACAGGTGCGGGTACCAATGTCATCGACTTCTCGGGCCACGACAATCACGGAACAATCGTGGACAAGGTTCTTTGGGCCCCCGGCCAGTTCAACCTGGCGCTGGAGTTTTTCGGTGACAACCAGGGGCACGTGGAACTGCCGTCGCGCATGGTCACCACGGCCAGTGGTTCCGTCGCTCTGTGGGTCAACACCAATCAGACCGGCGACCTTTACTCGGAAGGCACGTTCTGGTATGGAACCGAAGGCGGCGGCATGGGTTTTGGCGAGCCGGAGATGCACATCCACAGCCAGACGACCGGCGCCTTGGGCTTCTGGATGGGAGGGACCACGAGTGTCAGCCTGGACGGTCCTATGCTGGCCGGCACCGGCTGGAACCACGTGGCGGCAACGTGGGATCAGACAGATGGCTGCACGTTGTATTGCAACGGCGTACAAGTTGACTCCCAGGGACACAACGGCAAAGCAGCGGATCTGGCTGTGATTCGACTGGGACGACCGAACAACAACTTCCGATTTCACAAGGGCTTCCTGGACGATGTCAGGCTGTTCGACCACGCGATCACCGCTGAAGAGGTCAGCGAGATCATGGCCGAGGGCGAGGACCCGCTCAAGGCAGGCGCCCCCAGCCCGGGCAACAGTTCCGTGGCGACCCTGACCGTGGCGCAGACGCTGAACTGGTCTGCAGGCCAAGGCGCATCCCAGCACGGCGTCTACTTCGGCACGGACCGCGAGGCGATCGCTACCGCCGACGAGAGTTCGCCCGAGTTCCAGGGCAACCAGCCGGGCACCAGTTTCCCTCTGGCCGACCTCGTCGAGTTTGGCGGCGGCGATTACTACTGGCGGATCGACGAAGTCGCAGCCGACGGAACTGTGCAGACCGGCTACGTCTGGAAGTTCACGGTGCCGGATTATCTGACCGTGGATGATTTCGAGAGCTACACCAATGAGGTCGGCTCCCGTGTCTTCGAGGCGTGGATCGACGGCGCCGGCTTCACACTGCCGGTAGAGACTGCGGGCAACGGCTCCGGCGCGCTGGTCGGACACGATATCTGGACCGGCGGCTACGCGTCTCTCACGGAGACCGGCGACGTCTACGACGGCGCCCGGGCCATGCCGATCTACTACGACAACACCGCGGCGCCCGGGTACTCCCAGGCCGATCACGCCATGACGCCGCCACAGAATTGGACGCTCGAGGGCGTAACGACTCTGGTGGTGCACGTCCGCGGCGCCGCCGGCAACACGGGCACCTTGTACCTCGAGATCAACGGCGTCAAGGTCCCCTACGACGGCGACCCCGCCGACATCGCCAGTACCAACTGGATCGCGTGGGAAATCGATCTCGCCTCGGTCGGTGTCAACCTGACCAACGTCACGACGCTGACCGTCGGTATCGAAGGCGGCGAGACAGGTGTTCTGTACGTCGATGCGATTCGCCTGATCAAACGCTGAGAGCATCAGGCCACAGAGAAGTAATGCAGATTTCCCCCGTGGAAATCAGACACGAACAAGGGCTGCGACCATCACGTCGCAGCCCTTTTTCAAACTCATCCGGTTCTGGGGTACTTCCGCGTCAGCAGCTTGTTCGTTCCCGCCAAAGCCACAAGTGCCTTTATCGACTACGCTTGGACGATTTGCCTAAACGATGGCGGTACTGATCGAGAATGACCGCGGCCACGATCACACAGCCGGTAATCAGACGTTTGGTATATTCCTGGGCGCCGATCTGGGCCAGACCCGCCCCGAGCACGGCGATGATCAGGACTCCGAAGAAGGAGCTGACGACCGAGCCCCGCCCGCCCATCAGGCTGGTTCCGCCGATCACCACCGCAGCGATGGCCTGGAGCTCGAAGCCGATGGCCGTGTTGGGGTTGGCCGACGACATGCGGGCCGTCTGGATTACGGCGGCGACCGCCGTGAGAAAACTGCACAGAACGAAAACGGCCAGTTTGTAGGGCCACGGATCGATGCCCGAGAGCCGCACCGCCTCCTCGTTCGTGCCGATGGCGATCAGGTACCGGCCGAAAACCGTTCGCGAGAGCACGAGCTGCCCGGCGACCACAATGACCACCGCGAGAATGAACGGCAGCGACAGGCCAAAGAGCGAGGTGGCCGTGATGACCTCGATCGGACCGCCCACGTAGATCGTGCGCGACCCCGTTACGAGATAGGCCGCCCCGCGCGCCGCTTCCAGCATGCCGAGCGTAACGATAAAGGACGGCAGCCTCCAACCGACGATCACCAGGCCGTTGGCGGCCCCGCAGGCCAGGCCCACCAGCAAGCACGCCCCGATCACAAGCGGCAGAGGCAACCCCCAGTTGACCAGACACAAGCCCAGCACCGCACTGGAGAGGGCCATCACGGAGCCCACGGACAGATCGATCCCTGCGATGATCAAGACGAACGTCATGCCCACCGCAACGATGGTGATGTCGGGAATCTGGTTCGCAATCGTCCGAAAGGTCGTCAGGGTAAAGAAGTTCTCCGCCGCGATGCCAAAAACGATGAGTAGCACAACCAGCGCGCCGGCCATGCCCAAATAATCGGCGATCACGCGTTTGATTTCGCGTCGTGTACTCTTGCTGCCGTCTTCCATAGAATCTCTCAGGGCCCCACTATGCAGTGCGATACGTGTCGAATTCGCCCTCTTGTACGCCCCAGCTTTGCCGCCGTCAACCCCGACCCCGGGCCGCGCGGCGCGGTCACGTGGCGACGTATCCGCTGAAGGCGGCGGTCATGATGTCTTCTTCACTCCAGCGGCCCCGGTCGAACGTCGCGGCGACCCGGCCGGCGGACATGACCATGATGCGGTGACAAATCGCCATCAGCTCTTTCAGATCGGAAGAGATGAAAACGATGGCTTTGCCTTTCTCCGCCAGGTCGGTGAGCATCTGATAAATCTCGAACTTGGCGCCCACGTCGATGCCGCGCGTGGGTTCGTCGAAAATGAGAATGTCACAATCCCGATAGAGCCACTTGGCGATGACGACCTTCTGCTGGTTGCCGCCGCTGAGCTGGGCCACGGCCTGTTCGGGCGACCAGCACTTGATGCCCAGTGCCTCCACGTAGCGGCCCGCGACCTCGTTCTCGGCCCGGCGATCGATCCAGCCGGCGGTGCTGATGTCTGCAAGCCGGGTGATCGAGACATTGGCCCGCACGGGCAGAGCCAGAAACAACCCCTGCTCCTTGCGATCCTCCGTGAGCAAGGCGATGCCCTTTCGCACAGCGTCACTCGGCGTCTTCACGCGCACCGGCTCGTCGGAGCCGTGCAGATAGACCGCCCCGGACTCGCAGGCGTCGGCGCCGAAGAGGGCCCGCATCGTTTCGGTGCGTCCGGAGCCCATGAGCCCCGCCACGCCGAGCACCTCGCCGCGATACGCCTCGAACGACGCGTCCCTGACTTTCTCGCCGGTCGTAAGACCGACCACCCGCAGGGCCAGCGGCCCCCGCCGCGTTTCGGCCGCCGGATGGAGATGCCCGAGATCGCGCCCCACCATCAGCCGAATGACCTCGTCGGCATCCACCTCGTCGGCGCCGCGCGTGGCCACGACCTGTCCGTCGCGAAGGACCGTGACGCGGTCGGCCACGCGGAGCACCTCCTCGATTCGGTGCGAAATATAGATGATCCCGACGCCCTCGGACTTGAGCCGGGCGATCTGGGTAAAGAGCAGCTCGACCTCGCTGTCGGTCAGTGACGCCGTGGGTTCGTCGAGCGCCAGCACGCAACAGCGGCGCGACAGGCCCGCGGCGATCTCCACCATCTGCTGACGGCCCACACCCAGCAATTTGACGGGCGTGGCGGGATCGACGTCTTCGAGACCGACCTTCCGCATGACCGCGCGAGCGTCCTCGTTGAGCTTCCGGTAATCGATGAACCCGAACCGGCTCGGCAGGGTCTCGATAAAGACGTTCTCGGCCACGGTCAGATTGCCGATCAGATTCAACTCCTGCATGACCATACGGACGCCGGCAGCCTCCGCCTCGGCACGCGATTTCGGCTCATAGGGCCGGCCGGCCAGGGACATGCGACCGGTATCGGCCGTGTCCACCCCCGCGATGATGCGGGTCAGCGTGCTCTTGCCTGCCCCGTTTTCGCCCACGAGGGCATGGACCTCGCCCGCGCGAAGATCGAAACGCGCCCGGGAAAGCGCCTGAACACCGGGAAAGGCCTTGTCAACGCCTGTAACGGTCAGAAGTGTATCGGTGCCGTGATTCATGCTCAGAGCGCGTCGGCCGTGATGAGATCGACCGGCGTTTCCTTGTCGGCGGGAGCCGCCCTGCCCGCCAGCATTTCCAGGGCATACTCGATGCCGTACAGCGCCAGCTTGTCGGCGTGCTGATCCACGGTGCAGAGAAGCCGGCCCTCGGTCAGCAACCGCTGGGCGGCCGCGATGTTGTCGAAGCCCACGACGTGGATGTCCTTGGCCTTGCCCGCCGCCTTCAGGGCCGCCACGGCGCCCAATGCCATGCTGTCGTTGGCACACAAAATCGCCTTGAGATCGGGATGCTCGTTGATCAGCGCCGAGGCGATGGGCTGAGCCTTGTCGGTCTCCCAGTAGCCCGTCTGCGAGCTGACGATGTTCATGCCGCCGCCGGTCATGGCGTCCTCGAAGCCTAACTTGCGCTGGATGCCGTTAAAGGCGTTCGGCGCGCCTTCGATAAGGGCCACCTTGTCGCCGGCCTTGAGCCGTGCGGCCAGATGCGCCGCGGCCAGCCTGGCACCTTTGCGGTTGTCCGGACCGACGAACGGAATCACGGCCTCCTTGTCCTTGAGTACCTCGGCGTCGAACTTGTTGTCGATATTGACCACGATGATGCCGGCGTCCATCGCCCGCTTGCAGACGGGAACCAGCGCCTTCGAGTCGGCCGGCGCGATGACCAGCGCATCGACCCCCTTGGCCATCATCAGCTCGACGTATTGAATCTGCTGGGTGACATCCGTCTCGTCCTTGATGCCGACCACCTCCAGGTGGTACTGGTCCCGATGCTGCTCGTGATGGGCCTTGGCGCCTTCCTCCATCGTCTTGAAAAACTCGTTGGCCAGTGACTTCATGACCAGCGCCACCCTCGGCTTGTCGTCCTGCTTGCGACACCCGCCCGGAAAGGCGCAAATCGTTACCAGAGAGACCCAAAGGCACCATCGTGCCAACCGTTTCAGTCCGTTCATGGCTTTCTCCTCAAGCCCGTTAGCATACGTCGAATTCTTCCACTTGCCCCCTGGTGGGCATGGACGGCTGGGCCCCCATTGTCGCCACCGACAGCGCCGCGACCTTCCGAGCGAACAAGGCCGCTTCGCGCAGCGTCTGACCCTGCGCCATGGCCACGGCCAGACTGCCCGTAAACGCGTCGCCGGCCGCCGTGGCGTCCACGGCCCGCACCGGTATCGCGGTGACGAACTCCATGCCGCTGCCGTCGGCCAGCAGATACCCTTTGACGCCCATCGTCACAACCACCGCCTTGACGCCGTCGTCGAGCAACCGCTCGGCCGCCAGGCGGGCCGAGGCCTCGTCCGCCACTTCCATTCCCGTAAGGATCTGGGCCTCCGTCTCGTTGGGCGTCAGAACGGAGGTCTGCCTCAGCAGATCGGGGCGCAGTTTCTGCGCCGGCGCCGGGTCCAGGACGAACGGGACGTTCGCCTCTTGCGCCAGGCGGGCGGCGCACTCGACGGTCTCGATCGGGACCTCCAACTGTGCCACAACCGCGCCGGCCGAGCCAATCTCGGCCCGGGCCCGCTCGACATCCGCGCCGCTGAGCTTGCCGTTGGCGCCGGGAGCAACAACGATGGCGTTGTTGCCGGCGGCGTCGACCGTAATCAAGGCCACGCCCGATGGGACATCAGGCGTAAGCGTCACGTGGTCGGTGCCGACGTTTTCTCTCTTGAAGTTCTCCAGCGATCGGCGTCCGAACAGATCGTCGCCGAGCCGGGCCACGAAGCACACCTCGGCGCCGAGTTTGGCCGCGGCCACCGCCTGGTTGGCCCCCTTGCCGCCCGGGACCATGAGAAAATCGCCCCCCAGGATCGTCTCTCCCAGAGCCGGAATCCGGGGCGACTTCACGACCAGGTCCATGTTGGAGCTGCCGACCACGACAATCTTGACTTCGTTCGTTCCGATGAGATCGTTCCTCTCAAACGGCGTGCAGAAGCTGGTTTCGCCGGACAAACCTCTACTTCGTCAATCTGTCCACCAGCCAGCTCTCGTATGCGCCAAGGTCCTTCCAGTTGATGGCGCAGTCGATCATCTTGGCGCCTTTCACGACCTTGGTGTGACCTTCGTCGGTGACCTCGATGGGCACACGCTTCATCTCGGCCAGGTCGTGCGTGACAGCCAAATAAATCGCCACCGTGTCGAACAACGTGGAGCTGCTGCTGTAGAGCTTCTTGTCCACCTGGCGCCGGAGATCGGCTTCGTCGGCGTCCTTCTGCCGGCCGCGCAGGCCGTTCTTATACCAGAGCCGGTAGTTCTGCAGCAGATTGCCGGTGATGGCGCTGTTGCGCTTGAGCACCTTCTGGTATTTGTCACCCCTGAGCACAACCAGGCCGCACGTATCCAGGGGCGTAATCGTTATGTCCCACGGCGCGGTGAACGCCCTGCGACAGGCCGCAACGTCGGCCCGCACGTTGTATTCCGGGTCGGGCTTGCTCTTGCCGCCGTAGCCCTTGTAGACGCTGCCGTGCATGCCGATGAAGTCGGCCTTCTCGGCGATCCGCGGCTCCCGCTTGAGCGCCTCGCCGATATTCGGCAAGGGACCCACGGCAATCACCGTAATCCGCTGTCGCGACTTCATGATGATATCGATCATCGCGTCCACACCGTCCTCGTACACCGTACCAGGGTACCGGGACAGATCGTAGTTCTTGGCCCAGTCGGTATGCCGATGCGAGCCATCGTGCTGCTTGACGCCGATGCCCACGGGGACATCCGTGCGGTCGACCCGGTCCAGGAACTTCGCCACCACCTTGGCCTTGACCTCGGTGTTGCCCACCGCGGTGACAACCAGCTTCGGCTCCAGCTCGGGACACTGCAACAGCAGCGCCAGCGCCCAGGTGTCGTCGATATCGTCGCAGATGTCCGTGTCGAGAATGACCGGCCTGGACCCCGCGCCCAGAGAGATGGCTGCCGTCGCCAGAATCAACGCGGCAGCGACAAATGACAGTCGCATCATGGTTCAGCCTCCAAATCCAAAAAGTTTTCTCAAAGAACCACCGCAAGTAGTCTAACGCGGTGGCCTCGCAAAACAAGTCCTTTTTCCCGCTGAAAGACGGGGCATACATCGGCCAAACACACGCCGGGGACACCGGAGGACACAAACCGGGCACATTTGACAAGAGCGCCATAATGGAGATAATGCCGTCTCGTAGAATCGCAGGTATTATGTATACGCCAAAGGATACGAATGAAACTGTAATCCCATGAAAGGCTGCCTCCGGTCGAGTTCTCTGGTATGCTTGAGGACAAGAAAGGAGGCAGTCATGAAAAACGTATACTGCAATGTAGCGTGTAACGGCATGGACGTCCATTACGAATTCA
>Ga0272441_10001598_pt1 | contig 48127 bp, 45 predicted proteins | sample SSMProp6N_FD_193582 | JGI IMG/M metagenome (GOLD analysis project Ga0272441, IMG submission 193582) | Marine sediment archaeal communities from Little Sippewissett salt marsh, Falmouth, MA, United States - SSM-Prop-6N | ecosystem: Environmental > Aquatic > Marine > Wetlands > Sediment ... | reverse complement strand
GTACCTGGGCACCAGTCATACGATCTATACCAGATAGGAGGTTACTTCCATGCAAGAAGAAATGAGAAACAGGCCAAGCAAAGTCTTTCGATGTGGGCCCGTTCAGGCGGCTATCTGGACCAACCAGCGGGTGATGGACGATGCTGTCGTCGAGGTCCATTCGATCAAGATCGACAAGTCCTACAAAGCTGGCGACGACTGGAAGCGAACGACGTCCTTCGCCGCCGAGGATCTTCCCAAGATCTCCGTCGTGGCCATGGCTGTGTACAGGCACCTTCGGCTGCGGTCTAACGAGCCGTCCGATGCGACGAACGGTCGAGAGAAGACTGACGATAAGGCGTAGCCTGTGGCGACCGAGATCAATCCATCGGGCCTACAGTCTCCCAACCTCAGTGAGACAGAGAAACTGAAACGGAGAGCCTATTATGGAAATACACTACTGTTCTCTCAAGCGAGGGATCACAAGGACCAAAGAGTTCGAAAAGAAAGGGCTGGCCCAATATGCCAGCGACGTTGGTACGCAATGCGGCCATCAGTGCACCTACTGTAGCACTCCGTCTTTGATGCGAATGCACCGTTCCTTCAAGGAGGCAGGAAAAAGCCCATTTGACCGAGGATACACAATCGTTGACCCGGACACGCCCGATAGGGTGCGGCAGGATGCAAAGAGACTCCGACACAGAGGGCTGATTCAATTGTGCACCATCACGGATGCTTGGGCTCCCGAAGCCCATGCCTTTGGTCTTGGTCGCCGGTGTCTTGAGGCTATCCTCTCGGAACCTGGCCGGACCGTCCGGGTTCTGACGAAGAACGCAGCCGTGACAGAAGACTTCGACCTGATCGAGAGATACCGAGACAGGGTATTGGTCGGATTGAGCATCACCGGAACGCCTGACCAGGAAGAGGCTCTAAAAGCCATCGAGCCGCATGCATCCCCGATTCGCAAGCGGTTCACTGCACTTCGCGAAGCGCATGCCCGTGGCCTTCGGACCTACGGCATGCTCTGCCCCATTCTTCCGGGAATAGCCGACCGTCCGGAGCAAATCGATGAACTTGTGCGTCAGGCAACGGAGTGTGGTGCCGAGCAGATCTTCGCAGAAGCGGTGAATCCAAGGGGACGTGGACTGATCCTGACCCAGGAGACCCTGGCCGAGCACGGTTACCAGCAACAGACAGCGGCCGTCGCCGCAGTACGAAACAGGATTCGCTGGTCCCGGTACGTAGTGGATCTAATCAAGCACGTCCAACGCAGCGTCAGGCGATTTCACGATATCAACGAGCTGCGATTCTTACTGTATCCCGACGGTCTTACGCCTGATGACTTGGGCAGGATACAGCGCGACCCCGCTGGTGTGATCTGGCTGGGCAAAGACAAGGCGAGCAAGCTGGATGCGTGTTCACGATGATTGGTCTTCAACTCGACTGGAGGAAGTAGCCATGTGGTTATTATGTATGTTGCCCATCTTCGTGATCCTTTATGTGGTAATCTCACATTCACTCCAGAGGTCGGCCCTGTTTGGTAAGAACGCCACCATCGCAGTGGCCTTCTGCGCCACATTCCTCTGTGTGCTCGGCCTATATGAGACGCTTGCTCCTCGGGGTAATACAGATCAAACCGATGTCGGCGGAGGTGGTACAGGATTTGATTTCCTGCTGATCCCCTATGCGGCATTAGCTCTGGCGATTCTGGCGATGTTTCTGCTCCTGTTTATACGCAAGTTACTGGGGCATGACGACGGGAGGAAGCCACATCCGGACACCTTCTCACGAAAGAAGACTTCATATGGGGGCAAGAATCCCGCCATGAAATCCAGGTCTCCTCAAGACCTTCGAAGACTACGTCAATCGAGTGAACCAGTCAGGCTTGGGTCTGGCAATAGACCGGACAATCCCCAAAGAGAGCTACAGGGAAACCATCACAATGAAAGGAGATGTTGAAATGAACGAACTGAGCGTTTTCACCCCATACATAATGCCTGTGATGTCAATGATGGCAGCATTCACAGTGGTGTCTGTGGCGACGTTGCGGTCACTGACGTCGTCGTATCCGCGTAAGACGGCGATTGTCCTATCGCTCGGGGTCACCATCATGGCCCTTGTGGGGACCGCGCCAATGATCTTCCTTCAAATCCAGACAAGCGAGGTCAGTGGACTTCGGTTTCCAAACGGTGGCACGTTGATGTTGTTGCCGTTCCTCACACTGGCAATCAGCAGGTTAATTTCCGAACTTCTGGTTGTGGCCAGTGGGCGTGCGTCCGAAACGGGCCTACAGCCTGCGGCAACGGAAGTAGAGTCGTCTCGGACAGCAGCAACGCCGTCTGCCAAGCAAGATAGGAATGCCGCGTCGAAAACGAAACCACGTGGAAGGCCAAAGAAACAGCAGCCCCCAAAAGCGCAGAGTGGCACGCAGGCGGAGCGTAATGGGGACAAGCAGAAGGTTGCGCCGGTAGTTGCCCCCGCCCAAGAGGGGCGGCAGGGCGTGAACACGCTGTGACGGGACCGGTATGGAGCGTCAAGCGGAATACAGCAGCAGGGGGTCGTCTTATCAAACCCCCATTTTGTCCGGTGTGACGTTAGCGGCGGTCTTACCTGATGGCAACGGTGGCTTCATGCCGTGTCCGGAATTGCTGACAGAGGAAGAACTCGTGCGATATCTGCGAATTCCGGAAGTAAGTAGTGCCAAGGACTACCATAACGTGATTGAAAACCTAAAGAGAATGCACGATTTGCCGCGAATACACGTGTGCGGAAAGCCCCTCTATCCGCGTGAGGCGATCAAGCAATGGATCCAGGAGAGGACCACCGACGGCAGATAATCCTCTTGCGCCAGCGCTAACTTGGCGCTATAATGCGGCTCGGGTTAATCCGAGCCGAGCCAGCATCCGAAAGGAGGTGAACTGTGAAACAGCTGGTGAAGCTTTGGGAAAGGCCGTCACTGGACGGCACAAAGTTTAGGTACTACTTGCTCTATACGGATAACGATGGGAAACGAAAGCAGAAATCACTTGGCCATTCAGATCGTCGCCGGGCGGAACGACAGCGGGCCCAGTTTGAGCGGAAGTTCAGGGCGGGCGTCGTCGAGCCAGGCTCCATGCGATTGAGTGATTTCCTGGAGGACAGCTTAGTGAGGACCGGCGACCAGATTCGGCACAGCACACGGATTGAATACCGGTCTACCATGCTGGACTTCATTGATGTAGTTGGCGATATCGATGTCTCGAAGGTGCGGCACCAGCACGGTGAACTTTTTCGTCAGGTTTCGCTGGATCGAGGTAACCGTCGGGCGACGGTGGCGAAAAAGCTGCGCGAGATCAAGAGGATGTTCCAGTTGGGTGTGGAACGGGAACAGCTCGACGTCAATCCGCTACGGTATGTGAAGGTGCCGCGGTCAGCGGCCAAGCGCATTCGCCTCTATTCGGAGGCTGAATGCGAGCGGATCTTGAAGGCAGCTTCGCAGCTTCAGAACGATTCGGTCTTGGCCTGGGATATCACTATCACGTTGGCTCTGACTACCGCCATGAGGAAGAGCGAATTACTGAACCTCACCTGGGCTGATATCGACTTCGAGTCACAAGTGGTTGAAGTTTCCCCGAAGGAGGACACTCCCGAAACCTGGGAATGGCGCATAAAGGACACGGATCGCCGTACCTTGCCACTGAAGGAGGATGTCATTCGGTTGCTGGCCAACCTTCAGGACCAAAGACCGGAGGGCTATCCTTACGTTCTGGTACCCCCGAGACGATACGATCTCATCCAGCGCCAACTCCGGGCGAGGGGCAAATGGACGCTCTCGCACGCTCGGACTGCGGTCATCAACAACTTCAAAACGATGTTCGACGCGATATTGGTGGCAGCCCATGTCAAGGGGGGTACATTCCACGATCTTCGCAAGACGGCGATCACGGAGTGGTTCTACCAGGGCTTGAACATCTTTGACGTGATGAGGTTGGCCGGCCACTCAAAATACGAGACCACCTACCGGTTCTACCTGCAGGTGAAGGACGGTCTGATGGATCGCGCCAGGAAGGCAACGCGTCATACCGTCAGTCCGGAACTGTTGCAAAAGTGTTGCAGCAGGGTTTCGGGAGGGCGCAAGAGCGAGGGCTGCCATGTGTAAACACTTGACAGCCCTCAACTTACGCAACGAGGCCGAAGGGACTCGAACCCTCAACCTTCGGATCGACAGTCCGATGCTCTAACCAATTGAGCTACGGCCCCTGATCTTGGGTAAACCAGCATGATAGCAGGGCGATGTTGCATCTGTCAACGCTTTTTTGCGGCAATTGTGCATCAAATTCTTGGAAACGCGGGCTTTTGCAGAATGCCAGGAAGTGGCCCTGTCGCGGCGGTGGGGCCAGACGGGAGCTTCGCTTCCGGCAAATTGGACGGGATTGTCTTGACTTGCGAAACAGATGTTTTAAACTTATGTATGAAACGTATGTTTGAGGCATTTGAATGGGTGAATCGAAACAGAAGATGCCGAACGGCGTCAGCGTGCAGGTGCGACTGCTGGGGGCGGCGGAATTGCGCTTTTGCGAGCAGGGGTACGACAAGACGAGCGTTCGCGACATCGCGGCAACGGCGGATTGTAACGTTGCTTCGATCAATTATTACTTCGGCGGCAAAGAGAATCTTTACGTGGAAGTCTGGCGCCGTCATTTCGCGGCGCTGCAAAAGCGGCGCCTGGCAAGCATCGACAAAGTGATGTCCGGCGACCTGCGGCCGGAACTCGAGGATCTCCTGAGGTCGTACGCGGAATCGTTCCTGGCGCCGCTCGTCGAGGGTGGGCCGGGGGGGCGGTTTATGAATCTGATGGCCCGGGAAATGATCGATCCGCACCTGCCGCCGGACATGTTTTTGCGGGAAATGGCCATGCCGGTGATGACGGCTCTCGGGGCGGCTTTGCGGAAGATTTGTCCCTGGCTCGACGAATCGGTCGTGCGCCCGGTGATTCTATCGATCGTGGGGCAGTTGATGCAGGCCGTGCTGGCGAAGGGGATGTTTGAGAAGAGTGAGTATTTTGAAGCACCGGAGTTCGATGTAAGGGAGATTGTGAATCATGTCGTCAAGTTCTCAGCCGCCGGCATACGAGCCTACGCGGATGAAACGGAGGAGAAAGCCGATGGTTTGTGTGAGAAGATGTCTGCTCCTGTTGAGCCTGGGAGCGACGATGTTGGTGGGTGGTTGCATGGTCGGGCCGGACTATTCCCGGCCGAAAACGCTGGCGGACGAAGCGACTCGTTTCGTGAACGTCCCTGAGGCGGTTGCGGACGTCAACGAGGTCGAAGCACTCAACTGCTGGTGGGAACGATTCGGTGATCCGATCACCGCGGAATTGGTCAAAGATGCGTTGGATCGCAACTACGATCTGAAAGCGGCCGCTGCTCGGGTGTTTCAAGCCCAGGCAGGTTTGGGGGAGGCACGCGGACGGTTGTGGCCCGAGGTTTCTTACAACCTGAATCGGGACCGGAGCAAACGCTATATCAACTTCGGCGGCGACGGTGGCGGGATGAGCGACCCGAATCTGGGATTCGATCTTTCGGGTTTCAAGTTTAGCCCGCTGACGACGACCTGGTCGCAGGGTGTTTCCGTGTCGTATTTGGTGGATCTCTGGGGCAAGTTGCGGCGGGCGGATCGCGCGGCGTGGGAAGAGCTTCTGGCTACCGAGGCCAACCGGCAGGCGCTGACCCATTCCGTCATTGCGTACGTCATCCAGGCGCGGGTCGACATTGCCACGGCGCAGAAGCGATTGGCGCTGGCCAAGGCAAATGTCGAGAGCCTTCAGCAGACGGCGGAGATCACCGAGCGTCGCTACCAGCAGGGGCTGGTAACACCTGTTGACGTGCGGCTGACGCGGGCCAATTTGCAGTCGGCCAAAGCGCAGGTGCCGTCGCTGGCGGCCACGCTGGCTCGCGCGCGTCACTCGCTCGACGTGCTGGTGGCTCGTGCGCCCGGGACGTCGCCCGATCTTCCGAACACGTTGCCGGACCTTCCGGAGTTGGCTCCGTTGCCGGTCGGTATGCCGGCTTCGCTGCTGGACCGACGTCCCGACGTGCGGGCGGCGGAGTTTTCGGTGCGTGCGGCCAATGAACGCGTTGGTGCCAGCATCGCTCAACTGTATCCGGATTTGACGCTGACGGGCAGCTATGGAACCAGCGCGGACCGCTGGGAAGATATCTGGGACCGCGAGTTTGAGATTTACTCGGCGATCACCAATCTCAGCGCCCCGATTTGGAAGGGGGGGCAGATTCGGGCGCAGATCGATCGGGCAAAGGCTCGCTATGCGGAACTGGCGGCGAATTACGCGGGGGTCGTGCTCGAGGCCATGCGACAGGTCGAGGACGCCCTGATCAGCGAGCGGGCGCTGCGCGCTCAGATCGAGCACGTGCGGGTGCAATTGGAAGAATCGGAGGCGGCCGAACAGTTGTCGCTGCGGCGGTACGAGCGCGGCGTGGACAGTCTTTTGACTGTACTGGAGTCGGAGCGTCGCCGGCGCATCGCGGAACAGGAATTGACGATTCTCAAGGGGCAGTTGTGGACCACGCGGGTCAACCTGCATCTGGCCTTGGGGGGCGATTGGGACAACAGCAAGGACGCGGAAAGGCAAATGGTGAAGAAATGACTGAAGAGAAGACCAGCCAGGACGCCGCCGAAGGGATTGAGACGGGAAGGGCCTGGGGGCCGCGCCTGATGCAGGGGTTGTGCGCGTTGCTTCTTCTGGCGGTGGGGGTCGCGATTGCCGTGGCCTTTCTCAAGCTGAAGAAGCCGCCGGAGCGCGTCGAGCAGGTGGTGCTCACGCCGCTGGTGCAGGTCCGCCAACTCGATGTCGCCGACAGGCAGATGGTGATCGAGGGCTACGGCACCGTGACACCCAAAGTGGAGGTGGACATCATACCGGAGGTCGGCGGCAAGATCGTCTTCGTTCATTCCGAACTGAAGACGGGAGGCGTGATCTCGGCCAGTGAGAAAATCGTCCAAATCGACCCCAGCGATTACAAACTGGCGGTGCAGCAGGCGCAGGCCAGCGTGGCCGAGGCACAAGTCCAGTTCGATACGGAGATCGCCGAGGCGCAAGTGGCCCGCAAGGAATGGGGGCAGCTCCATCCGGAGATCGAGCCCGATTCGCCGCTGGTGCTTCGCGAACCGCAGATTCGACGGGCCAAGGCCGGGCTCGAGTCGGCCAAGGCGCAGTTGTCGGTGGCGGAGCTGCGGTTGCAACGAACGGCTATCTCGCTGCCTTTCGAGGTTCTCATCGTTAGCGAGAACGTTGACCTGGGGCAGTACGTGGGGATGGGCCAGCCTCTGGCGAAGGCGTACGGCACGGCGGCCTTTGAGATCGAGGTTCCGCTCGAAGACGACGAACTGGCGTGGTTTGACGTATTTGGAGCGTCCATGTCCGCTGGCGTGGATGCGGGCGAATCGGAACGCGCGCCGGCGGAGGTGCGAGCGTCCTTTGCCGGCGGAGAGCACACCTGGCAGGCCTACGTGGTTCGCACGACCGGGCAGGTGGACCGGATGTCGAGGATGGTGCCCGTTGTGGTGGAAGTGCCGCAACCGTTGGAGCTGTCGAACGGCAAGCCGCCATTGTTGCCCGGCGCCTTTGTCAGCGTGCGGATCGTCGGCAGGACGTTGCAGGGGGCGGTGGCTGTGCCGCGTGACGCCATTCACGGGGGCAACCGGGTGTGGCTGGTCGAAGACGGCCGGCTTCACATCGAAGAGCTCGACATCGTGCGTGCGGACAAGGAGTTCGCATACGTGACAGAGGGCATCCCGGATGACGCACGGATTGTCGTCAGCTCGCTCGATGCGGTGGTGGAGGGGATGCAAATCCGAATACAGGACGATGCGGCTGAGCCGAATGACCCCGTGAATTCGGAGACGCCCGTCGCCGGGATCGGGAGGGGGACCTAAGTGTCGGACCGGGAAAAACGCAAAGGGGTTCTGGGGTGGTTTGCGTCGAACCACGTGGCGGCCAATCTCTTGATGCTGCTCATCGTGGTTTCCGGTCTGTTGTCGATCTTTGGGGCCAAGATGGAGGTGTTCCCCGAGTTTAGCCTGGACATGATCAACGTCTCGGTTCCGTATCGAGGGGCCTCGCCGGACGATGTGGAGGAGGGGGTGTGCGTACGCGTCGAGGAGGCGATTGCAGGTGTCGACGGCGTCAAGCGCATCACTTCGACGGCGGTCGAAGGCGTCGGCTCGACGTTGGTGGAGGTGGAGGAATACGCCGACGCCACGGAAGTGCTCGACGATGTGAAGGCGGAAGTGGACACGATCATCACGTTCCCGCAGGAGACGGAGAAGCCCATCGTAGCCGAGATCAAGACGCGGCACAAAGTGATCTCGGTCGTGCTCTACGGGGACGTTTCGGAAAGGACGCTCAAGATGCTGGCCGATAAGGTCCGGGACGACCTGACGGCCATGGAGAACATCAGCCAGGTGAGCATTTCGGGCGTGCGTCCCTACGAGATTTCCATTGAGATCTCGGAGGAGAGTTTGCGTCGATACAATTTGAGTTTCGACGCGGTTTCGCGGGCGGTGAGCCGGTCGTCGCTCGATATTCCGGGCGGTTCCGTGAAGACCTCCGGCGGCGAGATTCTGGTGCGGACCAAGGGACAGAAGTATTACGGCGCGGAGTTCGAGAAGATCATCGTGCTGACCCGCAACGACGGGACGCAGGTTCGGTTGAGTGACATCGCCACCGTGCACGACGCTTTCGAGGACGTCGATTTGTATGCCAAGTTCGACGGCAAGCGGGCGGCGTTCATCTCCGTCTCGCGTATCGGCGAGCAGGATGCGGTGGACGTGGCCGATACGGTCAAACGGTACATCGGGCAGAAGGAGAAGCACCTGCCCGAGGGGGTTTCTCTGGCCCTGTGGGAAGATGACTCGCAAATCCTGAGAGACCGGCTCGGCCTTCTCAAACGCAACGGCTACATTGGGCTGGCCCTCGTCTTTTTGTGCCTGACGTTCTTCTTGAACATTCGCCTGGCGTTCTGGACCGCGATGGGGATTCCCATTTCGTTTCTCGGGGCCTTCTGGATTATGCCGTATTTCGACGTCACCATCAACATGATGAGTCTCTTTGCATTCATCATGGTTTTGGGTCTTGTGGTCGATGACGCGATCGTGGTGGGCGAGAATATTTTCTCGTATCGTCAGCGGGGCCTGGACCGGGTGCAGGCGGCCGTGAAGGGGGTCCGCGAGATGGCCATGCCGGTGACGCTGGCGGTCCTGACGACGATTCTTGCCTTTGTGCCGCTGGCGTACACGAAAGGCATCATGGGCAAGATCCTCCGGGTGCTGCCGATCGTGGTGGTCAGCGTGTTGTCGATTTCGCTGGTGGAAGCGCTGTTGATTCTGCCGGCTCACCTGTCGTTCGGCAATCCGGCGCGACGCGGCCTCATTCGACGTTTTACGGACCGGATCAACCAGTGGACGGATCGGAAGCTGCGTGCGTTCGTCAACGGTCCGTTCGCCCGTTTCGTGGAGCGAGCCGTGCGCTGGCGCTATGTCACGTTGGCCTTCGGCATTATGGTCTTCCTGGCGGCGGTCGGTCTTCTTCTGGGCGGGTACATCAAGTTCGTTTTCTTTGACGCGGTGGAAGCCGACAACATGGTGGCCCTGCTGACGATGCCGCAGGGGACGCCGGTAGAGCAGACGCGCGCGATCACTGAGCGGATCGAGCAAGCGGCGCGGGAGGTCGTCGCGGAATACGAGAGGGGGCGGTCGGGACAGCCCCCCTTGATGAAGCACATTTCGCTCACGGTCGGAGCGCAGCCGATTGTGGGGCGTGGCGGGCCGGTGCAGGTTGACATGGGGCAGGCCGCTCAGTCCCATCTGGCGGAGGTTAACGTCGAGCTTCTGGCTGGGGAGGTGCGCAACGTTTCCAGCGTGGAGATGAAGAACGCCTGGCGTGAGCGTGTGGGGGATATCGCGGGCGTTTCCTCGCTGGAGTACTACTCGGAGTTTCTGGACCTGGGCAAAGCGGTCGAGGTCGAGCTGTCGCATGAGGAGTTCGATACGCTGCTGCTGGCCTCGGAAGAGTTGCAGGCCATCCTGGGCAACTATGCCGGCGTGCAGGATATTGCGGACGATTTTGAGCCGGGCAAAGGCGAGCTGAAACTCAAGTTGAAAGATACCGGCCGCACTCTCGGTTTGACGCTGTCGGATCTGGCCCGTCAGGTGCGGCAGGGATTCTACGGTGATGAGGCGCAGCGCATCCAGCGCGGCCGCGACGACATTCGAGTGATGGTTCGTTATCCCCGGCGCGAGCGCCGAAGCGTGGCGGACGTCGAGAACATGCGCATCCGTTTGCCGGACGGGACGGAGATTCCTTTCGGGACGGTTGCAGAGTTGCAGTACGGCCGAGGCTACGCCACGATCAAGCGGGTCGATCGGCGTCGCGTCGTCAGTGTTTCGGCGGACGTGGATGAAGCGGTGGCCAACGCACGCGAGATCAACGCCGAGCTGTATGCGGCGACGCTGCCACGCTTGGCGAGAGAGTTTCCGGGCCTTCAGTTTCGTCCGGCCGGCGAGGAGCGGGAACGGAACGAATCGCTGGGCAGCTTGTGGGGCAATTTCGCCATTGCTTTGATGGCGATTTACGCGTTGTTGGCGGTGCAGTTTCGCAGCTATTCACAGCCCGCTATCGTGATGTCGGCCATTCCTTTCGGCCTCGTCGGCGCGATGGTGGGCCATCTGGTGATGGGGTTCAACCTTAGCATTTTGTCCTTGTTCGGTATCGTGGCGCTTGCCGGAGTGGTCGTAAACGATTCGCTGATTATGATCGACCTGATCAATCGGGAACGCGCCGAGGGAATCGGACTGGCTCGCGTGTTGCGAGATTGCGCCACGCGGCGTTTTCGCCCGATCATGCTCACCACGTTGACAACGTTCTTCGGCCTGCTTCCGATGATTACGGAGAAGAGCCTGCAAGCGCGTTTTCTTATTCCAATGGCGATCAGTCTGGCCTTCGGCGTTATGTTTGCCACGGGCATCACGCTTTTTCTCGTGCCCTCATTGTATATGATCCTCGAGGACGTCAAATCTCGCGTTTTCGGCCTGCGGTAGTTGTTCTGCAAAGGTCTTGTATTGTGGGGACGCGGCGCCCGTCGATTCTGCCGTGCGTTATTTTCAGGGTTGGCCGATATTTTGTTGGCATCCTTTCGATGCGAGTAGGATAATAATGGCTGCGTTTGTCGTTTTAGGAAAGCGGTGGGTTGTGGGTTTGCAACCGACTGCTGCTTACACGCCGAAAGGTGGTTTCGACTTGGGGGGTGGTTGCGTTTCTGTTCGACCGAAATCGACAATTTCCAAGTAGCCAGTCACGTTGGTTGGTAAGGTGACGAAGCCATGGAAACGACGGCAAAATTCAAACCGAATGTCCGGGTCGCCAGCGATGCCGAGAATCTTGCCCGGCAAACCGTGAGACTGTTTGCTTCTGCTGCCCGTGATGCAATTGAGTTGCGGGGCGTCTTCTCTGTGGCATTGTCCGGCGGAAGCACGCCCAAACGCTTCTTTGAATTGCTGCCTGCCACACCGGAGACGCAATCCCTGCCCTGGGAGAAAGTACAGGTGTTCTGGGTCGATGAGCGTTACGTTCCGCCTGATTCGTCGTACAGCAACTATCGGCTGGCGGCCGATACGTTCCTGAGCAACGTAGATATCCCGCCAGGCAACATCCACCGAATTCCCACCGAATACGATGATATCAAGGTTGCCGCGCACACGTACACGCAGGCGATTCGGGAGGCCTTCTGTCTTCAGGAGGGCCAGGTTCCGTCGTTCGATCTGGTGGTTTTAGGCATGGGGACCGATGGTCATACCGGGTCGCTCTTCCCGAATTCGTACGCTCCGTTTGATACCGAGGATTTGGCCTGCGTGGTATACGTTTTGGGCGATGCGCTCAGTCGCATCACGCTGACGCACCCGGTCTTGCGCGCGGCCCGGTGTCTGGCGGTTCTGGTATCGGGAGCGGAGAAGGCCGACACGTTGCACGCGGTATTGACCGGGGAGCCGGATGAGGTGAAGTATCCGATCCACATCTTGTGGCCCGCATTAGACAAGATCACCTGGTTTGTGGACCGCGAGGCGGCCCGGAATATTTGACCGGGTACGATGCGGCGCAAGGCCTTTTGTGGCGAGGGGCTCGACGCGGCGGACGCAGGGCGGCGCTCAGTCCGGAATGATGAGTTTTACCCCGGGGCTGATTTTGTTGGCATCCTTGATCGTGTCCTTGTTGGCTTCCACGACCTTTCGCCATTGGTTGGGCGAGCCGTAGTATTGTTGTGAAATGGCGGAGAGTGTTTCGTCTTTTCGCACGATATGAAATCGGGTCGTCTGGATTTTCTCGTCTTTTTCGTAGACCGTCAGGTCGCGGGGGCGCGTTGGACGTTGCACGGGCTCTTCTGCGTTGGGTCTTTGCGATTCCCGGGCCAGTTGTTCCAGCACGCCGGTCTCGGCCGGCGCCGGCGGCGGGCTTGATGGAGCGGTTGCCTTCGCGACGGGCCCTTCCGGCAAGGGCCCGGGCTCGACGGAAGGTTTCTCGTCTGCGGGGGGTGGGTCTTGCGGCGCGTTGGCTTTGGCCGCCCGCAGCATCCGTGCCTGGGGACTCAGGTACGGTCGGGTGACCAGCCAGCCGAGAGCGACGACGACCAGCGCCAGCCCCACGATCAATCCTGTTTTGTAATCCTTGTTCATTCTACGACCGGAACCTGTGGTCCGCTGTCCGCCTCCTTTGCGTGCCGGTTCGCTCGTCTACCTCACCGCACGGCAGCCTTGGGCCGTGACTTCGTCGCCTTGGCGCCGGCGGCTTTGTCCTGCCCGCCGGCGGTGCCCAGCAGCAACAGGGGAGCCGCGATGGCAATCGACGAATAGGTACCGATGACCACACCGAAGCCAATGGCGAAGGTGAAACCTCTGAGGCCTTGCCCGCCGAAGATATACATGACCAGCACGACCACGAACGTGGTCACAGAGGTCATAATGGTGCGGGAGATCGTCTGGTTGATGCTGTTGGTGATGGTTTGCGGGTTGAGCCGGGCTTTGTGTCGGTTCTCGCGAATACGATCGAACACGACGATCGTGTCGTTGAGCGAGTAACCGATGAGCGTCAGGAATGCCGCGATCATGGCCAGGTCGATCTTGAAGTCGCCGACGAGCAGGGCGGTGCCGAGGACGGTGCCTGCGATATAGGTGCAGGCGGTCACGGCGCCCAAGGTGATGCTCACGTCATGCACCAGTGCGGCAATCGCGGCCAGGCCGTAACGAAGGTCGCCGAATCGCAGCCAGATGTAACCGACGATGGCCGAGAGCGACAATACGATCGCGATCATGGCGCGGGTCTTCTGCTGCGAGCCGACCGACGGATCGATCTGAGTGACGCGCGGCAGCGACGTTTCCATCGTGGTCGCGGCGCGGACTCGCGTCGTTTCGTTCTCGACGAAGCGATTCCACTCGTCCTCTGCCAACTCACGCAGCCCCACTTCAGGGGTAGCACTGACGTAGATGAAACTCTGCAAAGGCTGATTGGGATCGGTCTGCTTGAGATCGGGTCCGAACAGTTCGTAAGAGTACTGGACCAGTTGCTGTGTGTCAGGCTTGAACAGCAAGTCTCCGATCCGGCTTCTGACATCCTCCAGCGATGCCGGTCGTGCGATGCGGCAGTCGATCCAGAGGCCGCCCATGTAGTCGACGATCTCGGGATACTGATCGACCATCTCCTGGGTGATTTTCTCCGTGGCAGCGATGGTGGGCTGGAGATTTTCCTGCACTTCCAGCGCTCCTTCGAAGGCTTTTCGGATGGCGTCGTTGACGACCTCGTCGATCTCAGGCGGGGAGGTCTGAGCCTGCGGAAAGGCGGTTTCCAGCACACTTTCGAGCAAGACCGGATTCACCCGGCTGGTCGTGAGCGTGAAGGCCCGGTCGCCGGTCTTGGTGATCTGCAGATCGGTCAACTCGCGTCGCATCTCGGCGAGCGTCTTTTCGACAGCGTCTGTGACGCCCTCGACGGTCTGCTCGGCGTTCGGGTCTGAAGCGCTGAACGAGAACTCGCCTTTCACCTTGTTGGTCGCTGTAGTGGTAATCTCGTATTGCCGGCCGGATTTTCCGACACTGTACACGTTGGCCGCTTCCAGGGCCGGGTAGCCCAACTGACGTCCCATCTCGTGGATTTTATCCTGGACGTCCTGCCGCGAGAAGGAAGCGCTCTCTTTCAAGTGGATCTGCACGCTGGTGCCGCCGGTGAACTCGATGTCGTACTTGTTGTTCTTGGCGTTGTCCCGCGTGAAGAAGACCGCCAGGCCGCTCACGATGAGCAGGGCCGAGATTCCCAAAAACACCTTGCGCAGGCCCATCCAGTTGACGTTCGGCTCGTGGATCAGGCGAAGCATGAACAGGTGATCTTTCATCACCCGTTTGGCGACCAGGAAGTCGAAGATCAGGCGGGTTACGAACAGGGCTGTGAACATACTCGAGGCAATACCCAACATCAGAACGATGGCGAAGCCCTTGATTTCCTCGGAGGCCACGTAGTAGAGAATGGCGGCCGTGATGAACGTGGTCAGGTTGGCGTCGAAGATGGCGCGGAAGGCTCGCTGATACCCGTTCCTGATGGCGATGGCCAGGCCGGAGCCCTTGCGTTGCTCTTCGCGGATTCTCTCAAAGATGAGCACGTTGGCGTCCACGCTCATGCCGATGGTCAGGATGATACCGGCGATCCCCGGCAGCGTGAAGGTCGCGTGCAGTCCCGCCATGATGGCAAGGACAAAGAGGATGTTCATCAGCAGGGCCACGTCGGCAATCGCGCCGGCGAGCACGTAGTAGACGAGCATGACGCCCATCACAACGACCAGACCGATGAATCCGGCCCGAATGCCCTGGTCGCGGTTGTCCGCTCCGATGGAGGGGCCGATGGTCTTTTCGGAAATGGGTTGTTCGATCAGGCGGGCGGGCAGCGACCCGGCGTTGAGTTTGTTGACCATGTCGCTGACTTCGGTTTCGGTGAAACTGCCGGTGATGACGACGTTTCGCCCGATCGGTTTGTCTTCATCGATATTCGGGGCCGAGATGGCCATGCCGTCAAGCAGGATGCACAAAGGCCGGCCGAGGTTCTTTCCGGTGACGCGATAGAAGATGTTGCCCCCGCGGACATCCAGAAGGAAGCCGATGGCCCTGCGACCCATCTGGTCGGTCGTTGGCTTGGAGTTCTCGAGTTTCCAGTCCTTGCCGCCGGTGGCGTGGAGCATGGCCTCATCCTGACGGTTGCTGGCCAGGACATAAAGTTTGTCGCCGAAGGAGGCCACGATCGTTCCCGGAGCGACCCATTCATCGGGGTCCTCTATTTCGCACCAGACGTACCTGGTGTCGGAGGCGTACTTCGGGCCTTTCTCGGTCAGTGCTTCCTTGTACCGCTCGATCTCCGCGGCGCTGGGTTCGCTCAGGCCCGTGGTAGGCAGAATGCGAAATTCGAGAATTCCCGCTCCCTTGAGCATGCGTTGGAGGTCCCGGGGATCGTCGAGTCGGCCTCGATAAGGCCGATAGCCCGCATAGGCCGTGACGACCTCGTCGATCTCCCCGACGCGGTCCGGAAACCCGGTCTTGAGCTTCTCAATCGCGGCCGAACGCCGGGGCGAGCCGTCAGGCAGCTCCAGCGCGTAGTTGATCTGATCCATCGTCAGGTTGAGCTGGTCCAACTTACGCTTGGCCGCGTCGTAGCGGTCGTTGACTCCGGACTCGGCCGTCAGGCGGTTCAGCACGTCCGCCATGTCGGCGTAGGTTGTGACGTAGTCGGTCAGCAGGGCCAGCGATTCTTCGTTGGCCAGGAAGTCTTTGAGGGTGGTCGCCAGCTCTTCGGGCGCGAGTTTGGCCCAATCGCTGCGATTGGCCTTGATTCGCGCGAGGTCGAGGTCGGCCTGTGAGATCTTCTCTTCGAGATCGGCGAGCTTCTTCTGATACGTCCCGCGTTTCTCGTGCATCTCGGTGCGCTCGTCGTAGACGGCTGCCAGGTTGCCAAGAATCTTCACACGGTTGGGGTCGTCCTGGGCGATTTCCTTGAACGCGGACTCTCGCTCTTCCGTCGGCAACTGCAGATTGCGCAGAATAATGGCCGGACTTACGTTTCTCTCGAGCAGGATGTTGAGCGCCGTTTCGTATTCTTGTCTCTTCTCCTGCGTTTCCTGGCTGGCCAGGGGCATCTGGATCTCGAAGCGCGTGTTGCCCTGGGGGCGCCAGACGAGGTTCTGGATGTTGGTCGGATCGATACGCCGGCGCAGCGTGGTGATCATCTTCTGCGACAGGTCCTTCTCCTCGACGGCCTCGAGCCCCGTGGTGTCAATCGCATAGATCAGACTGGTTCCGCCAGCCAGGTCGATGCCGGGCTTGAGTTTCTTGCTCGGTGGAAACAAGGTCCATACGGCCCCGGCCACCAGAGCGACGACAAGAATGAATTTCGGTAGCAAATTCCTGCTCATAAGTTCTTCCTACTTAGTTTATCGCCAGCGTCAGTCTTTCTTCGGCCATCTGTCACGCGCGCTTAATCTTTGCCTTCCTCCGAGAGGTTTTTGCCGACGGCGGAGGTGCTAACGCGTATTTTCGTATTGTTCGACTCGTCGATTTTGAGGGTCACCTCGTCGCCCCGGACGTCCACGACGGTCCCGAGGATTCCGCCGATGGTCCGGACCCGGTCGTTCTTCTTGAGTGTCTGCACCATCTGCTTGTGTTTCTGCTGTTGCTTCCGCGGTCCCCTCATCAGCAGCAAGTACATGACCACGAAGATCAGGATCAGCGGCAGGAATTGCAGGAAGGGCGATCCCTGTCTTTCCTGCGGGCCGGCCGGTCCCTGGGTGTTTGGATCGGCTGTCTGCGTCGTCATCTCCCCCTCCGCCGTCACAGGCTCAGAGAGGATTTGCGACGGGGCCTGATTGCTGTCGGTTTGCGCTAATATCCACACATTGTCCATGCTGGGTTCCTTTCCAATGGCTGCGATACAATCGGGATAGACTATCTTGAAAGACGGTCCGTGTCAAATTCAAATAGGAATTGCGCGCGGAAAACCGGAGGCAGGACCACTGTTTATCGGACGGCGTGGTATTTTTCCAGTGCGTCCGCGGCCCAGGCGGCGAAACGGCCCTGCTCGATTTGCTCGCGGATCGTGCGCATCAGCCTTTGATAGAATCTCAGGTTGTGCAGCGACAGCAGTATCGGGCCCAGCATTTCGCCGCAATTGAAGAAATGCCGAATCGCTCCGCGGGTGAAATGCCGGCAGCAGGTACAGTCGCACCCTGATTCGACCGGCTCGGTCGAGTCGATGTGGACGCTGTTGCGCAGGCGCAGCGGGCCCTGCTGCGTGAAGGCGAAGGCGTTACGGCCGTTTCGCGTGGGCAGGACGCAGTCGAACATATCCACTCCGGCCCGGACGGCGGCGATGATATCGGCCGGCGTGCCCACGCCCATAAGATATCGCGGGGCTGTGGCCGGTAGCAGCGGGGCGGTCAATTCGACCGTGCCGATCATGTGCTGGTGCCCTTCGCCGACGCTCAGGCCGCCGATGGCATACCCGTCAAAGCCGATTTGGACGATTTCTGCGGCACAGTGGCGCCGCATCTCGGCGTCGACGCCTCCCTGGACGATGCCGAACAGGAGTTGGTTCGGGTTCCGATGGGCGGCCCGGCAGCGCCGGGCCCACGCAATCGTTCGGCTGACCGCCTGTTCCAGAGCGGCCTGCTCGACGGGAAAGGGCGTGCACTCGTCGAAGGCCATGATGATGTCGGCGCCGAGGCGGCTTTGGATGTCGGTGGCCGTCTCGGCATTCAGGCGGACTCGCTTTCCATCGACGTGGCTGGCGAACTCGACGCCCTCGTCATCGATTTTGGTCAGCGCGTTGAGCGAGAAGACCTGATAGCCGCCGCTGTCGGTGAGAATCGGCCGATCCCAGGCGGTGAACCGGTGCAGTCCGCCGAGTTTCTCGACGACGTCAACGCCCGGGCGGAGCATGAGATGGTAGGTGTTGGCCAGGATGATCTCGGCCTCGGTCCGGCGCAACTGGTCGGGGAGGATTCCCTTGACGGTGCCGGCGGTGCCTACCGGCATGAACGTGGGCGTCTGCACCGTTCCGTGCGCGGTGGTCAGCACGCCGCGTCGAGCGGCACAGCCGGGATCTTCGTTACGTATCGCAAAGTGAGACATGAGAACCTGTTATGGTCAGAAGGTCGAACGTGCAGGGTCGCGGCGCTCCATGGTTTCAGTGTGGATTTTCCAAAGGTTTCTCTCAATAGAGACTGACGATTCTGGAGCCGGGGTAATAATGTTGCAGTATCTCCTCGGCACTTTTGCCGAGGCGGGCCATGCCTTCGGCTCCGTACTGGCAGAGTCCGACGCCGTGGCCCCAGCCCCGTCCGGACAGAAACGCCCAGCCATCGCCCCAGGGCACGATGTGGCAGGCGGTGCTCTTGATCTTTCGCCCGCTCGGGTCCAGGGTCAAGCGAAGATCCTCGCCCCGGAGAACGTCGGTTTTTCCCGTCGAGCCGATCAGCTTGATCCGTGTCAGGCGGGAGAACTCGCCGTAGTCGGTTTTTCCCGTGGCAACGATATCCTTGATTTGCCCCAGCGCCGCCAGTTTGGGGTATCTCTTGACCAAACGCTCGGTCACCGTGGCTCGGTCGAATTGTGCCATGGGCCAGAAGAAAAACCCGAGTTTCGCCACGTCTTTGCAGTAGGGACAGGAGACGCCCTTGAGAGGCCCGAACGTGTCGCCGAAGACGTTGGCGCTGTTTTCCGTATGCCCGCCGCAGACGGAACTGTAGTACGCGGGAAACAGGCCTCTTGGGCTGATGGTTACATCGTGGTGTCCTCGCAGGGCCTCGGCTTTGGAGAGCAGCACTTTGCCGCAGGTGCCGTTGACGGCGTTCCAGACCTGCGTCGATTCGGCCCTGACGCCCGCGTAGACCTGGCTGGCCTGTGTCCTGCTGACATCCCACCGGCGGTTGACGCCAAAGCGGTTCTTGCTGTACAGACAATAGGTGCGGGCCGCGATGGCCTGGGCTTTCAAGGCCTCCGGTTCCCAGTAGTCCGGCATCTCAGCACCAACCACGCCGGCCAGGTACGGTTCCAACGGAACCAGGTTGACCGCCTCGAAGGCGCGTCGTTTGGGGTCGAGGGTGAGCCGAAGCTTGCCGCGGTACTCCCGGCCGTTGAAGCTGAAGACATACGGCGTCTCCGGGCTCAGCGTGACCTCTTTGCCGGGCAGGGCAGTCTCGCCCAGCAGGAGCTGTCCGTTGGAGACGACCACCTTCGTCGCAACCCGCAGCGGAGGCAGCAAATGGCCTGATTGTTGCATCGCCATGACCGCTCCGCCACGAACCACACGGGTCGGCGAACGCGTTTCCAGCGTGCACTCGGTCAGGTTGCCACCGAGCAGAACACGGATCCAGAACTGTGATTCGATGTCCATCTGTGGCGTCGGGCGCACGATCTCGCGCCGCTCGCATCCGTGAAAGAGCACCGCCACAAGGGTCATGCACAGAAAGCCGCTCAGGCTGTACCACAGCCAGTAGCGGCGTGAGCCTTGGACGGCGCCGATACGTTTCAGACCGGCCAGCAGCTTGTTACAGTGCGGTACGGACATCCATCATGTCAGGAGGGCTAATCGAGGCTTCGCAGGGATAGACCCAGACCGCCCAGCGCCTTCTTGATCTCGTTGAGACTGGTCACCCCGAAGTTCTTACAGCCCAGCAGTTCGGCTTCCGTCGTCCGGCAGATTTCGCCGATCGTGTGAAGATTGAGCTTCTGCAGGCACTTGCGGGCCCGCACGGACAGTTGAAGATCCTCGACCGGTTTGTTGGAAAGGCCCTGATCCTGCATTTCGCCGGCGTCAGCGGATTCTCCCGTTTGGAGTTCGCTGTCTTCCAGAGCCATGCCTAAGTGCAGGTTCTTTTGCTCCAGCACCGCCTTGATTTCTCGCAACGAGGTCTCGCCGAAGTTCTTATAGGAGAGCAATTCGGCTTCCGTAATGTTGAGCAGGTCGCCCAGCGTTCGGATGTTCATCTTGCGGAGGCAGTTGCGGCTTCGCACGGAGAGTTCGAAGTCGGAGATCGGCGTCTCGAGGATCTGATTCTTCCGACTGCGTTTCTTTTCCTTCTCCTCGTCGTAGTACATGGTCTTGGAGCTCTCGATGTCCTTCTTGAAAAGACGTGCCCGCGGATGATTCGGGTGGCACTCGAGAACTTTGTCCACGCAGAGGCCCGCCTGGTCGAAATCGCCCCGGTCTTCGTAGAGCACGGCGAGATTGAGCAAGGCGCTGACGTAGATGGGTGTATCGGCCACGATTTGTTTATAGTAGCCGATCGCTGCGTCTTCGTACCCGGAGAGGTCGTGGCGGTACGCCAGATGAAACAGAGCCCTTTGGTGTTCCGGGGCCAGTTCGAGGGCGGTCTTGTAGTTGCTGACAGCCTGGTCGTACTCGCCCTGGATTTCGTGGAGCCGGCCCAGTTGATAGTGATACTCGGCGCTGACGTTCTCAAAGTTGGCGCAGGCCTTCAGTTCCTTGGCTGCGGCCTCCGTGTCGCCAGCGTTTCGGTAGGTCGAGGCTTTCTCAAGGCCTACGTTCAGGGCATCGGCACCGGCTTTCGAGGCCTGCTGGAGGTTCTTCAGAGCGGCGTCATGGTCGCGCAGGCAGCGCTGGGTCAACGCCAGGTACAGGAATTTCTCTTTGCCGTTGTGTGCCTTTTCCAGCTTTCGGATCGCCTCAGCGTACCGGTCCAGTATGAACAGGCCGATCCCCACGGCCAGGACGGTGGCCGGGCTGGTTTTGCTCATGTGCGTTTCGACCTCGGCGGCGAATCTCTGACGACTCAACTCGCTGGAGTGGACCGAGCGCGCGAGCATTCTGAGGTTTTCCACCGACGGCAGTTGCTCTTCAAACAAGTTGATGTTCAACTCGACTGATTGCTCCATGGATACTGTCTCCCAAAGGTTCTTGCTTGCTTGTTCCATACAAGCCCCAAGCTTTGACGAGCCCGTATTATAGAGCCGGCGGGCCGCTTTGCAACTGTTTTTGTCGCGTTCGTTTCGTCGGGGCCGTTTCGGATTGCCGCAAGGCGTTCGAACGGCCCGTCTGCGGGCCGGCGGCGCTGGCAAGTCCGTCCGGGTTGGCGAGCCGCAGATTACGGGCGGATCCGTTCGATCAGTGCGACCCAGTCTTTGTCGGTATCTCGCGTCGGTTGCCCGATATCGACGGTGCCCGGGCCGGTGGTAGAGACCAGCGTTCCGGCCTGGAGAGGGCCTCCCTCGCGCGGATTGAACCAGCGGACCCGAAACGTCCCGGTCTCGGCTCCGACATCCAGGTCGGTCGTTCCCCCGTAAGGCAGATATACTGCGTAGATGGACCCAGGATTGGCGAAGCAGTAGTCGTCTTTGGCCGAGGTCAGCTCGTCGTGATGCTTCATCCGGGCGAACGGCAGGTGATCGTGGAAGAACTCCAGCGCGTAGCGGGTCATTTCCCACATGTGCTCGCGACTGCGCCAGTTTTCGCAGTTGAGATCGTTGTGTCGGAAGCGATAGCCGAAATACCATTCGACACCCGCGCCGCCGGCCATCAGGTTGCCCCAGAGGTGTTTTGTTCGCACGTTGTCGTGCCAGTAGTCGTCGTTATCGGGCTTTACGCCGGTGTGAGCGGGGCCGATTTCGTCGAGGCAGACGAACCATTGCCGTCCCGCCGCGGCCGAGCGGTCGAGCCACTGGAGCGTCTGACGGTGCGTGTCGTTGGTTTGCAGCGAAGGTCCTTCAAAATGCTCGTACGCGAGCAGGGGAGTGTATACGTTGTCGTACTGGCCCGGGAACGTGTGGCAGACGATTGGGTGGTCGTAGGGGTCCACCGAGCGGATATACCGGCAGAATGCCTTGCGCTGGGCGTCGGTGTTGGTATTCTCCTCGCCGAGATTCCAGACCAGCGCCGGGTGATGACCGAAGCGTGCGATCAGTTCGCGGTAGTACAGCTTTCGCTCGCGTCCAAGCGCGCCGCCGTCGAGACCCTGGTCGTTTTCCTGCTCCTGCGTGATGACGTGCAGCATCAGGCCCAGCCGGTCCATGTGCGAGAAGACGATCTCCCACTGGGCTAATTTGCTGCAATCGAAGCGGAATTTCTCCTGCGGACTCACCCAGGGCCAGACGTCCTTGCCGTCGCCGCCGTCGATGTTGTAGGTGATGAAGTACACGCTGTTCATGCCTCTGGAGGCAAGATAGTTCAGCGCACCGATCATGCCTTTGCCTTTGCCGTCGGCCCAGGTGGGATCGCCCGGCTGCCAATCGGGGACGTGATCGGGATAGCGATGGATGAATTTGGCTCCGGCCGCTTCGCCCTTGCGCGTGAGTTCGGCGGTGTCGTAGGTCCCGTCGAAATCGGCGTAGGCCAGGAAGTTCTCCGGGCTGTCGGCCCCGCCCTTGAGGAAGTAGGTCCCCGTGTGGGCGAACTTGAGATAGCGCTGGCCCACGTACTGAAGCAGCCCTTGGCCGCGGAAATCCCGCCCCGTCTTGTCGGTGGGCCCGATTTGGAAAGAGCCCGTCGTTCCGTCGAAGGCGACCGGTTTGCCTGCGATTGCGTTGGGATCGATGGCAATGTCGTCACCCGTTCGGAACGAGGCGGTGTACGTCCAGACGCCCGGCTCATCGGGCAGGAAATGGGCACGCCACGTGCGGCCCGCATCGGCGCTGGTGTTGGCGGCGTCCGCGTCGGCGGCATAGTACCCCGGTACCACGTATTGCCGTCCGTCTTTGGAGAACGTCACGGTCAGCCGGTACTGGAGGAACGGGTTGGGCTTGGCCAGTTCGCCGGTCCGGGGACCGTCGAACGTCAGCGTTACCGTGTGCCATTGCATCATATCGCCCGAGACTGCCGCCTGGTGTGTCTCGGCGCGTTTGAACAGGGCGCAGCCGCCGGACAGGGTCAGGCAGATCAGAAACAACGGAATCAATCCATGCCACCTCATAGCAAGGCTCCTTATTGAACGACCGATTCTCTTCCGTGAAGGCATGGTATAAGCGAAACCCGAGCTTTGGCAACAGAATTTCCGGACCGTGCGGACCGGGGGGGGACGTGTCACGCACGATGAGATGGATGCTCCTTTGGCCGAGAAACTTGACCAGTTCATCCCGGTCTTCTTCGGCACAGGCCGTGAAGAAGGCGGTCGCGGCCTCCTTCGGCGTTGTTTGCTCATATCTTCCGTTGTCCGGAAGGATTTCCAGCGGCACACCTTCACCAATATAACGCACGATGCCTGCCGTTTCCTCTACCGGAATGACACATTTGTGTGCCGCAGCGCACGAACACGGCCGGATCCGAAGCCGGTCCGGCCGTGTGGTTCCACGTTGAAATGCAAGGTTCGTTTGCGACGAGAGCGCTTTCTATTTCAGCTAATCAACGCACGCCTCGAAAGGACACGTACCAGCGTCCGGGGCGACCGTCCACGGCAAAGACACAGAACGTTTGGCTTGTGACCTCCGTTTGGCCGTCACGCTCGATTTCGTACTTGCAGTGGACCCTGCACCTGGGCATGTGCTCAGCCCATTGCGGCTCTCCGATGGAAATGATGCGCACGGGTCGCAGGTGGCCAAAACGTCCGGCCAACAACTCCCGAGGGGCTCCGCCGCAGAGCTTGCCGGCCTGGGCATAATCCCCCTGGGCCCAGGCTTCCAGCGCCTGACGAAGAACCTCCACGGCAACCTCGTCGTTGGTCATGTCGCCCTGACCCATGCCGACCTCTTGCGTCACCTGGTCCAACAGGATCGTGCCTTCCGGAAAATTGGGCTCGAAGAGCCTTGGATCCATGGTCTTGTTGTATTCCAGCACCTCGGTTCCGTGATGGAAAACTTGCTCGGCTTCTCGGCCCCAGTAGTCGTCGACACGAACGACGAACTTCGTGTCGGGATCGACAAGCAGAACCCGTCTGAGCGCCTTGCCGTCAGTGCGTGTCACACGAATGGTCATCAGATCGGCGTAGAGCGAAGGTTCCTGGATTTCCATGGTGGCCTTGCCATTGGCGACCAGCGTCTGAACCTCCTGCACGATGTTCTCCGGGTCGAACTCCTCCAATCCCTCCAATCCGCCGCCGGAGTTGTCGACATGTGTCATCAGGTGAACGCCCAATGGCATGGGGTAATATCGGTTCATGACGCTGTCTTCCCATATCGTCACCAAAGTGTGCTCCGGAATTTTGCCCTCGTGTTGTCGAAAGCGAAGCAGCTTCCCTTCTTCGTCGAACTCGGCCCAGAATTCATCATGGGGACGCTGTTGGAAGTAGGTCTGGATGTGGAACGAGCGTTTGCCCTGCATGGCTTCGACGGTTTGCTCGAAAGCGTATGCTGTCTGCCCGCCGTTCTGGAGGATTCCGACCAATCCAATACCCGCGATTGCCATCACCGCTGCCGCGGCGGCCAATTTCATAAATGGACTTCTCATGATTGTGCTCCTTCCTCTCGGCTGACGCGCAGCCGCTGTTTTCTTTTCCATCTCCGGCAGTCGCTCGATCAGATGACCGAGCACCGCCTGATCGACATTTACCTTTGTGTGGATTTTTGCCCTGGTGATAAGCTTTTTGATGTCATTCAGCGATCGCATTGGTACCCTCACCGTTCATCAGTGTCCGCAGCTTCTGGAGACCGCACCGGTATCGACTCAGGGCGGTCTTGACCGGCACGTGCTGAAAGTTGGCTATCTCCCGGAACTTCATTCGACCCTGGAGGCGAAGCGTCACGGCCTGACACTGCTCGTACGGGAGCAAGGCCAGCGCGCGGGCCACTTGCTCCAGCTCCTCGCTCAAGACAACCCACTGGTCCGGCCGTCTCGACTCGGCGCAGATCTGGCCGGCCTCGTCCAGACCCGCACATCGCCGCCGCAGGCTGTCGCGATTGGCGTTTCGCACGCCGTTGGCCACGCAGGTCGCCAGGTAGCCCTTCAGGGAACCGGTGAGCCGAAACTGCCTTGCCTTGCGAATAAAGGAGGCGAACACATCCTGGACGACGTCCTCGGCCATCGTTGTTTCGTTGGACAGCGAGACCGCCAGCCGCAGCAGGTCGTCTCTGTACTTCTCATAGATGCGGCAGAGTGCTTCGGAGCTTCCCCGCCGCAGTCGCCAGACAAGAAGTCGATCTTCCAGCACGGTTCCGAACCTTTCGATACATTGGATCGATCCACTAGCGCATATATAACACCCATGCGGACGCGTTTACTCACGGGAAATCGACTTTTTGTCTTCGAGGAGGAGTTTTGCAAAATGGAGATTAGGCTTACTTTAGAAAGGAAAAATCTTCTTCGCGATTTTTTCCTTTTGAGAAGGTCGGTGCCTTGCATATGGAGATATAAGCCCGTTTTTCAAGAAAATCACACCCGCGATTTCCTTGAAGAGTATAAGCCTCATCTCCGTTTTGCAAAACTCCTGCATCTAATCCTGTGGCGTGGCAACGCCTGCGGAGACATTGTAGACACCCAGTTTGTCGCCGTAACGCAGGTACAACCTTCCGCCATGCACAACGGGATGCGCCCACGTCGGGCGTTTTCCCGGTTCCTCGATTTTCAGTCTGCCGGTGACCTCAAAACCCGTATCCATCGGTTTTGCCAAGGCCATATTGCCATTGTCGGAGAAGAGATAGAACATCCCGTCGGCATAGGTGAGGCATCCGTTTTTGTATTTGTAGGACGACTTTACGGGAGCCGATTGAAAAATCGTCTCGCCCGACTCGAAGTCTATGCACATCCACGGCTGCGTCCTGCTTTGAGTCTCTGCGTATCCGTACAGTCTGCCGTCTACCAGAACGACGCCGCCTTGTTTGTTATCCAGCGTCTCGTTGTGCCAGTGCACTTTCACGGAACATTCGTCCCCCGAAACCTGAAGCCGCAGCGACGTTGTTCCCTTTCGGACGCAACCGGAAACAATCACAAAGCCATCGTGGAAAAGAGGCGTCGTGATGTTCTCGTCGGCGTAGACTTTGTGTGGATACCGCCAGAGGAGTTTGCCGTCTGAGGCGCGGACCCCGACGACCGATTCCGACATCACTGTGACGATCTGTTTCAGCCCCCGGTAGTCGATCAGGATCGGGGAGGCATACCCCGGTTTGTCGCTTGCTTGCGTGCATGTCCAGGCAACCTCGCCCGTCTTCCTGTCGAGCGCTACGGTCCTGACATGCTTGCCGCCTGGTGTGCAGATCACCTTATCGCCCACGACGAGCGGTGACTCCGCCAGTCCCCACGTGATATTGCGACCGCCGAATTCTTCGAGAATATTCGCGGACCATACCACTTCACCGCTATCGGCCTCAAGGCATACGAGGTTTCCAATTCCGCTGAGGTGGTAGAGCAGGCCGTGGGCGATTGTCGGGGTGGAGCGGGTTCCGGGATAGCTTCTGTTCCACGCCTTGCCGTTCTTTCTCGTCCAGACCTTCTTTCCATCCATGTCGAGTGCGGTAATGACGCAATCATGGTCGATCGCTCCGGCTGTGTAGATTCTCTTACCGACGATAGAGACGGTGGAGTACCCCTGCCCAATTCCGGCCGCTTCCCAGAGTCGTGGAGGACCCCCTTCGGGCCAGCTCTTCAACAACCCCTCGTCGAGAGATTTATTGTCGCGATGGGGCCCGTGAAATTGAGGCCAGTCGCTGGCGCGGGCGGGCCAGTGTTCGGGGGCCGGTTGGACTTTCCCCCGTGCCGCGATGCGCTCTTCGGCCGATTTCTGTCCAGCTCGTGCCCACTGCCCCCAAACTCGCAAGTACTCGGGAATGGGAATCCCGCCGTCGGCGTTCGCATCCAATGCGGCAAAAACCTGCTCGGCCAACTTGCGGTCGGAGAGCAGTTTGGCTGCGTGCTTGACGAACTCGGCTTGCTCAACCAGGCCGTCTTTATCGTCGTCCATCCCTTGAACGATCGTCTTGGCCTCATCGGTAATGATCCGGTTCAAGACATATTCGGCTTTGGTGACGACCCCGTCGGCGTTGCCGTCGGCCGCTCGAAAAATGCCGGCCCGCGCCTGGGGCGTCATGTAACTACCTTTGTCGACATATTCCGCCCTCGTGTGCTTCCCATCTCGGTTCGTGTCCGTTCGGTCGAAATGGCGGGCGTAATTCTCGCGTTCCCCGGCCTTCGATCCTCCCTCCAGCTTCGCCCCGAGGCGCTGGAGAATCTCGGCGACAGGCACACCCCCGACCTTCAAGGGCACGCTGCCCGCCGGTGAGGGCCGCTGGGCACAAACCGCCTGAGCTGAAATGGCCACCACGCACGACAACCAGAACCAGGGCTTGCGAAGGATCTGCATTTCGGACTCCTCTTGCATTCGCTCGACGGATCGGACGTTCGATCTCAACATGCGACGGAAGTGAGTATAGCGCCGGGAATAGAGGGATTCAATGACCCTTCCGCCGGATTCGAAGTTTGCCCGTGAACAGAAGAACCACGTGCGGATCTGAGGCACGACTTCGCGAGCGCAGACCATCGACGCCGAAGATTCGGTGTTTCAGGAAATGTTCAAGGACCCGGTCGCGGGCGCAACCGGGGCCCTGGTGCGCTTCTGACTGCCTACTTTTCCCGGCCCATGCGTTTCCTGTAGGCCTGGAGCTTTTCGCGGGCTTGCTCGGGCGTCATTGTGCCCGCTTTGACCGCCTCTTTGATCCGTCGCTCAATGCCTTCATACTCGACCCGCTTGTCACCGCCCCGGTCCTCTCGGGCCATCCGCTCCCGGATCTCCCTGTATTTGGCATCGGCTTGCTCGCGGGTCATTTTGCCGCTCTTGACGGCGCCCTCGATGCGCCTCTTGATGGCCTCCCAATCGGGACGCTCCCTGTCGCCACGCTCACCACCACGCTTACTCTGATCGCCCATCATCTTGCGCATCTGGATCAGACGGCGTTCGACGTCTTCCGGCTTGGCCTTGCCCTCGTCCACCATCTTTCGCATCTTTTCCTCGGCGCGCTTGTACTGCTCGACGGTAATGCGTCTCTCGTCGCGCTCGGCCTGGCCGGCCACCATCTTACGCATGCCCTGGAGGCGGGCTCGGGCGTCCTCTGCCGAAATCTTGCCTTCAGCAACTCCCTGGCGGAGCCGGGCTTCAGCGCGGGCGTAGTCCTCGCGGGTGATGCGCCTGCGCTGGCCCTCGCGCTGGCGGCGGCCGGCGGCCATTCTTTCTCTGATCCCTTTCTCGGCGGCCTCGTACCGCTTGGCGGCGTCTTCCCGGCTGATCCTGCCCGCTTCCACGTCCTCAGCGAGATCCTTCTTTACCTTCATCAGGTAGGCCTTCGCCCGGTCGGCGCCCTGGTTTTCCCCGGCGGCGCCGGCTTTTCGCAGCGCTTCCATCATGGTCCTGGCCTGCTCGCCGGTGAGCTCTCCGGCCGCAACCGCCGCCCTGAGCCGCCTGCCCACCGCCTCGTAGTCCTGGGCCGAGGCGATGCCCAGGGGAAGCACGACCAGCGCACAGAGCAGCACCACGCACATTTGCAGGCGGCGTGAATTCGTTCGATTCCGGTCTTCCGATACGATCATTGTGAATCTCCTTTCAAGAAATCCCCCGCGGTTAATTCACTTGCCACCGTCGGTAGACGAAGCATCGGGCGAGGTGAGGACGGCGCGCCTGCGCCCCCACGAGCATCGCCACGACGGCCGGGACCAGGGAGAAAGACGCATTGCGGAGCTCACTCATTCCCACCGGATGCATTGAACTCCGGTAACTCATGCTAAGCTTACACCGGTTCATTGTACTTGTCAAAATAGGGAAACGAAGACCAGGCTGCGTTTATTGCAGAAATGAATCCAAGTTTTCCGCAGATTGTCTCTGGGAGCAAAGTGACTTTCGTCCGTTGCAGGTCGAGCCGCCGTCTTGGCATACCGGCGCCCCATTTGGGGGGCGTGGCCCGCGCATGAAAAAGGCCGCGCCCAACGGCCCGGCCTTCTGCACGACGTGGTATTGCATACGCCTACTTCTCGATCGCAAACGCGTACTCGTAGGTTCTGTCTTTGTCCAGGTCCTTGCCCTGGCATTGCAGGACGAAACCGTCAGCGGTCTTTTTGTATCGGAACGGTTTCCCGCTGAATGGGTCGTGTGGCGTCTCGGGGGGCAGTTCGTTGGGCAGGCTGCCGGTTTTGGCCTGGGTCAGGTACAGGTCGATGGCGACGCGGATCGCGTTGTAACGCGCTTTGGACTTGGTCCATTGCGTGCACATCGCCTCGCACGAGGGGAGCAGTTGGGTCATGAGGACCGCATCGGGCTTCGATTCAAACTTGGCATACACGCGTTTGAGTTGCAGATGTGCCTCCGGATACGGCAGGGCAAACGCGGCGGTGATCTCGTCCCAATACTGAATCCAGGCGGCCCTGTTCTTGTTAAAGAATTCCTCGTCGCCTGCCCGAACGCGTTTGAGGACCGTCTTTCGGAACGTCTCGTCGCCAAAATCGGTCTTCACCACGGAAGCCATCCGCTCCATTGTGATGGAGACGGCGCCGGCCTGTCGTTCTCCATCCAGGGCCGGACCAATCGAAAGAGGCAGGTCTTCAATCTCCGTCAACTCGGCTTTCAGCCAGGTCAATGCCCCGGCATCCGGCGGCATGGCCGACAGGACCTCGGTCATGCAGTCGTGGGCCATGGCATTGATCGCGATGCCCACGAGGTGGCTAATGAACAGGCGGTCGTTGACGTGGGCGGCCATCTTGTGCAGGCTCAGGCACCGATCCAATGCGGTGCGATAGTCGCGGTCCTGCGCGTGAATCCTGGCCTCGGCGACAACAAGCGTCGACAATTGTCTCAGCGTCGCGTAACGAGGAGGCATCAGTTCGAAACCTCTGGCGTAGTTGATCCCCCAATCGCACTTCTTGACTTCGCAGGCGTCCAGCAGGGCGATGATGGTTTCGCGGTTCTCCTCGACGACCTTTCTGATCTCGTCATTGATCTTTGCCTTGCCCTTACGCAGGTCCGTCAGAACAGAGTCCACTTGCGAGTCTATGCGGCATAAGCCGGCGGCCTTGTAGTAGAGCACTGCGGCATTGTCCGGCGGGTAGCCGAATGCAGCGGGGGGGGCAATCAGTGACATCAAGGACAGTAGCACGACTGTCATGCAGGCGAGATGTGTTGACTTTCTCATGGTCTTCCTTTCTCAGCTTTCGCCGTTTTCAGCTAATTCTGTGAGCAGTCTCTCGACGGACAAGCGGGCCGGCCGGGACTGCGAATCAATGAAGGTCTTTCGATACTGTTGCTCCAGAGCTTCCATTCCGCCCTGGCGGTAGGCCGCGTTGAGCGAAACCAGGTTGAGCGTTTCGATACGCGCGTGTCCCGAAGGTTCGATCGCGACCTCTTTCCCGTTGTGCACGAGGCCGTGCCCGATCAGCAGACCGGCCACGATCACCGCAGCTACCGCGAATCTTGCGATTGGGCGTCTCCTGGTCGTTTTCCCTATGGCCGGTCCGGCCGGAACCGGGCGGCTCTTTCTGCCTTCCTCGTGGGCGTCCAGGGCACGGGTCAACATCCGGTCGCGCAGGTCGGACCCGGCGGCGAACCTGAACTCCTCTCGGATGGCTTTTTCCACGCGGTCCTCAGGTTTCATTTCTGTACCTCGCCGTTCAAGCTGGATCGTAGTTTCTGCAGGCCGTACCGATACCGACCCTGCACCGTGTTGACCGAGACACCCTGGAGCCTGGCGATTTCTCTGAACTTCATGTTGCCTTTGAGCTTTAGCACGACCGCTTCGCGCTGTTCGTGCGGCAGTTCCTTGATGGCTTCGTGCAGGCGCCCGGCGTATTCACTGAAGACCAACTGCTCGTCGGGGCTTCGGGATTCGCGCGCTGCGGGCGCCGCTTCATTCAGCGCCGCCGGTCGGCGCTGCTGCCGGCGGATGCGGTCCCGGACCCGGTTGACCACCGCGGTGGTCAGGTACGCCTTGAGGCTGCCCCGCAGCGTGAAGCCGTTGGCCGAGCGGGCGAAGGCCACGAACACGTCCTGAACGACGTCCTCGGCCTCGTGGGCGTCGTCGAGCAGCCCCGCAGCCAGGGTCAGCAGCGAATCGACGTACTTGTCGTAGATCTGCGCCAGCGCCTGCCGGCTGCCGCACTTGAACTGCCATTTGAGTACTTCATCTTCCAGCATAATCCGGCCCGTACGTAGCCTTGGAAACGACCGTTTCACCCTATATCACGGCTGAGCCGCCGTCTTAGTATACCGCCATCGCAATTTTTTGCCCGGCGGGCGCATGAAAAAGACCGAGCCATCCGGCCCGGCCTGGGAAAACTGCCCATTTCTGGTGTGTGTCACATACTGCGCATCGACACGTAGTCCGGCGGAATATCCAGCTCGAAAAGGCTCGGGTCCAATTCCACGTCCCACTGGAACTGGTCTATGACGCATTCGGATTCCATGACCTGTCCCTCCGCCTCTCCTGCCATCTTGCCCTCGAACCGCACGGGGTATTGCGTTTGGGCATCGACCCATAATTCCATGTGCACGTCCAGGCGGTCGACCATTTCTACCAGGGCCCCCATCACGGCCGGATCGCTCGTTTCCAGACCTTCGCACAGGACGCCGTCGACCATCTTCTTTCCCAGTTCCTTGTACTCGACCGCCAGAATCTGCTGCACGAGGTACTTCGGATTCGTCCAATTCTCGTCCTGCTCCAGGAATCCTTCGCTCCCTTTCTTGCATGGTCTGGAAATGTAACATTTGGTGGAGTGGAAGAGGGCTGTGGAGGTCATCGTCTCGGTGTTGGAGCAGTGAGAGCGTGTGATCTGCCCGTTTTTGTAGGCATCGCTTCGCGAACCCGTGGGGCAGAAGTACTTGATGGCGTAATCCGAATCATCGGGTGATACCGAACTGGTTTCCATAATGCGGAGGCTAAGTCCGCTGCTGGCCTGGACTTTCTGGGCCACCTCGCCCCAGACGACGCCGGACTTGCTCGAGCCCATGAATTCAAACAGTCCTAACACGACCAGGGCGATGATCGCGGCGGCCGCGGCAGCTTTTGTGATCGGACTTTTCATGGTAATTCTCCTTATCCTCGGCTTGGCTGCGGCCGAGCTCTTATCGGTTGTCTTGTCGTGGGCCATCAACACCACGTTCAGGACGGTTCTGTCCATTCCGGGGTCGGTGTCGATAACCGCCTTCTTGAAGAACTGCTCTATGTCATTCGCCGGCTTCATGTCTCAACTCGCCGTTCAACAAGGATCGTAATTTGTCTGTGCCGTACCGGTATCGGCCTTGCACGGTATTGATCGATGCGTTCTGGATCGCCGCGATTGCCCGGAAGGTCATAGCGCCTTCCATGTGGAGGCTGACGACTTCACGCTGCTCGTAGGGGATCCGGGCCATGGCCTCGCTCAGCAGCGCGAGCTCTTCACTCAGGATGGCCCACTGCTCGGGGCCTCGGCGGCCGCAGAGGGTCCCGGCCGCCTTCTCGATGTCGGACGTCTCGTGCCGCGCCCGGTCCCGCCGGCGGTTGCGAATCCGGTTGGCGGTGCACGTCACCAGGTACTTTCGCAGATTACCGGTCGGGCGAATCCTGGAACCGGTCTGCGCGAAGCTCACAAAGACATCCTGAACGACGTCCTCGGCCGTGTTGACATCGTTGGCCAGCGAGACCGCCAGCTTCAGCAGATCGTTCTTGTACTTTGCGTAGATCCGCCGCAGGGCGTCCCTGTCGCCCAACTTGAACTTCCAGATCAGGAGCTGGTCTTCTATCATCGAACGCAACGATCCACAGAAAGATCTTTCTTCATCTATAACACACCCAGACCCGTCGTGTTAGTATCAGGATGGCAGACTTTCTTCAGTATTGCTTGCCGTCGCGCACGAAAAAGGCCGAGCCTGCAACCGGTCCGGCCTGGTGCGATATCTGCGACAGGTGACTTGCTACTTTACTTTGAACTCGAACGTGTACACTTCGTCTTTGCTGAGTTCCCGGCCTCGACACTGCAGGACGAATCCGTCCTCCGTTCGCGTGTATTCGAAGGGCCGACCGCTGAAGGGGTCCGTCGGCACATGGGCAGGCAGCGCCTCGGGCAGCCCGCCTGTTCGGGCCCTGCTCAGATAGACCGCCACGGCGGCCCGCAACGCATTCGACTGGGCCTTGAGCCGTACGGAGAGACTGTATATGCGTTGTAACGGCGGTGCGAAGCAGACCGTCAGGGTCGCCTCGGGGTTCATTTCGAATTCCTCCCACGGTCGCTTGTCCAGCTTTCCCAGCTCCGCGTACGCCCGGGCGTATGGCAGGTCGAAAGCCGCTTCAATGCGATCCATGAAGTTATTCCAGTAGGTGACATTCGCGGTGTAGAATTGCGGGTCCGCCCCGCGAATGCGTTTTCGAATCAGCGTCTTGGCATCGCCGTCGTCGAGCCCCGTCTCCACGGCGTTGTCGATTCTCTCGGGAGACATGGAGATAATGGCCGCTTCGCGTTTCCACGCCAGCGCGGGCTCGATCGAAAACGGCCGCTTGTCGAACTCATTCAATTCCGCCTGCAGCCACGTCAACGTCTCTGTTTCCAGCGGCATTTCCGACAGGAACCGGGTGGCGCACTTATGAGTCGCCGCCGTGACGGCCGTTCCGACCAGATAGCAGATGATGGGACGCTCGTTGAGGTGGCGCGCCATGCGGTACATGGCCACGCAGCGCTGCAGGGCTTTCTTGTGATGGCCCTTGTTGGCTTGCATGGTAGCTTCGGCGGCGACGAGAAAGAAGATGTCTCTGGCCTTGTGATGGGGGGGCAGCACCACTTCTGTGCCCTGAGAATAGTCGAGCCCCCAGTCGCAGCGATCGATCCGCGTGGCGTCGAGCACCATATCGATGACCCGTTGATTCTTGGTCAGGTAGGCCTCCAGCGTCTCGTTCAGCTCGATTTGGCCGTGCCAATAGTCGTCTCGCATCGAATTGGTGGATTGATCCGGTTCATACAGCATGAAGGCCCGGTAGTACAGCACCGCCGCGTTGTCCGGCGGGTAGGCCGCCGCCGGCGCCGTGCAGGCCGCAAAGGTCACGACAAGAAGCGTCACGCACAGGGTGTCTCTTTGCGTTGTCATTGGTCTTATCCTCCAGACTTCCTGGTCTCGGTTTCCAACTCGGCCATGAGTTCCTCGACCGAGGGATTCTCCGTATCTCCTCTCGGTGATCCATAGGCCCTTCTATATTGCTCTTCCATGGCCTGCATGCCGCCGCTGCGAAAGGCCTTCTCCAGGGAGAGGGCGGTTGCCAGCCGCAGGGCGCAGGCCACCGGCGGTCTCGCTTTTGTCGGTCCCGGCTCCGGGGCCTCGCGCCCGCCCAAGAGCAGAGCCGCTGCGACCGCAAGCACTGCGATGGCGACAATCGCGGCCGCCGATGCCAATCTTGTGGAAGGGTTTTTCGTGATCCATTTCCTCCGGCACGGTGACATCGTTTCTTCATATTGTGCTTTGGCTTCTCGGACGCGTTCGAGCACGCGGTTGTGCAGCGCCGCGTCGGCCCTGGCATTCAGCTTCTTCTTAATGATTTCTTCGATTCGGTCTACAGGTTTCATTTCTCTACCTCGCCGTCCAACGTGGACCGCAGTTTTTCCAGGCCGTACCGGTACCGGCTCAGAACCGTATTGACGGAGGTCTCCTGCAGTTTCGCGATGTCCCGGAACTTCATGTCCGCCTTGAGCCGCAGCAGCACAACTTCTCGCTGCTCCTCGGGCAAAGCGGCCACCGCCTGCGTGAGAAGCTTCGCCTGTTCACTGAGGATGACCGCCTGCTCGGGGCCCACGGGCTCGGCGCGGACGCGGTCGTCTGCGGCCCTGCCCGCACGCCGGCGCTGTCGCCTCTGGTGGTCGCGCACGCGGTTGACCACGCTGGTGGCCAGGTAGCCGCTCAGGCTGCCCCGCGCCCGGAAATTGTGCCTCGATTGGGCGAAGGACACGAAAACATCCTGTACGACGTCCTGGGCCGCGCTCGCGTCGTTGAGCAGGCCCATGGCCAGGGTCAGCATCGAGTCGAGATACTTCTCATAGATCAGCGTCAACGCCTCGTCGCTGCCCCTCTTGAACTTCCACTTTAGTACGTCATCCTCGAACATCGGTTGTCACTCACGCACTTTCAAGAACGATCATTCTCACATAGTACTACGTCCGGGAGAAGATTTTATTCTTACGCGGCGGATTTCTTCTCTGAATATGAGCTCGTGGCAGTGCGCGGATCGTGGCCCGCGCGCAAGAGAAAGGCCGAGCCTGACGGCCCGGCCGATGGTCCTGATGGTACCGGCGGTCTATCGCTTCACGATGAACTCGTATTCGTGGGGTTTGTCTTTCTCGGGGTACTCTTTCGCTCGGCAGCGAAGGATGAAGCCGCCGTCGGTTCTCTCGTACTCGAATGGCTCGCCGCTGAAGAGGTCCCGTGGAGAGTCGGGGGGCAGGGCGTCCGGCAAACGTCCGGTGCTGGCCTTGGCGATGTAGAGGTCGATCGCCGTTTCGACGGCATGGAGGTGCGTCTGCTGTCTTATCGTCAGTTGGTAGACCCTTCCCACTGCCGGAAGGGATATAGCCGTCAGCGTAGCGTCCGGATTGTCTTGGGCTTCTGCACACAGCCGCTTGTCCAGTTCGCCGAGTTTCGCACACATCTCCGAGTACGGCAGGCTTGACTCAAGGGTGTCTATCACCAGGGCCGTAGAGCTAAACCAGTGATTTCTGTTTCTCTCGAAGAATGCTTCATCGGCCTGCTGAACGCGCTCGAGTGCAGGATCTGTAGACGATCCGTCACTCTCTTGAACCATTTTGAGAATCACGTCGGCTTTCTCTATTCGCATGGTCTGGGCGCACACATCGGCCTCTTGCTCCAGGCAGTACGCCAGAGAAGGAAACCGCTTCTGCGTTTGAACCAAGGCGTCTCGGAACTGCTTCAGGGCTGTCACGTCATTCGGTATGAGGCCCAGGATGTTCTGGATGTTCCCATGGGTCAGGCCGTTCAACGCGATCCCCACGAGATACGTTACCAGCGTTCGGTCGCACGTTTGCAAGGCCATCTTGCGCAGCGTCAGGCAGCGGTCCAATGCCGTCACGTAGTCGCCTTGTACGGCCAGCAGTCTTGCCTCCGCCGAGAGCAAGAAGGCGATTCGCCTGACGGCCGGGAGGTTCGGCATTACCAGATCGGCTCCCTGTCGGTAGTCGTAGCCCCAATCACACGTCGGCATGTCGGTTGCGGCCACCAAATAGTCGATGACACGCCGGTTGTTCTCGATGTGCTTGATGATCGTCTCGTTGACGCCGATCGTGCCTTTGCGGAAGTCGGTGATCATCTGGGCCATCGTGTCATCCGGCTTCTCGTAGAGCAGGAACGCCTGATAGTACAGCAGGCTGGCGTTGTCCGCTTGTTGGGCCCAGGTGACTGTGCCCGAAGCCAGCAGTGTCACGACCATGCACACGATGATTCTCGGTGTTGTCTCTGGTGCCATCTTCATGATCAAATCCTTTCAGGATCTAAGAACCGTTGAACTCAGCGATCAAATCTTCAACGGACATTCTTGTTGGTCGGATATTCACTCTCTCGGCGGCCTCTTCGCATTGCCTTTCGAGACCTTGCATTCCGGCGCGACGGTAGACGGTGTTTAAACGCCTCACCGTCAGCAACTCAGCGGCTGACACGGTGGCACGCCTGGGCGGCGTCGGCGCGGGCTCGCGCCGCAGTGGATGACGGGCCAGCAGGGCGGCGATCACCACGACCGCGGCCGCCGCGGCTACCTTCGCCATGAAGGGCCGGGGTAGGGTTCTCCGGATCGCGCGGCGTGTTCCCATCGATTTCCGGTGCCTGGCGACGAGTTCGCTCAGGACCCTTTGATCCGCCGGGGCATGGATGTCGATCTCCAGGTCGGAATGCTTGAGGGAGTGCTCTATGTCTCTTGTCGATCTCATGGTTCCAACTCACCGTTCACGATTGAGCGCAGCTTCTCCAACGCGTAGCGATATCGGCCCTTGACGGTATTGACCGAGACGCCTTGACACTGGGCGATCCGTCTGAACTTCATCCCGGCCCGCAGGTGCAGGGTGATCGCCTCACGCTGCTCATAGGGCAGCCGGGCCATCGCGTTACTCCACTTTCTCAGTTCTTCACTGTAGGTGACCCATTGCTCGGGCGTGGCCGCCTCGCAGACGACGCCGGCGGCTTCGTCCAGCCCGACCGTTTGCTTGCGCTGCCGCGCCCGATTGCGATTGCGGGCGTTGTTGGCCACGCAGGTCAGCAGGTAGCCCTTGAGGCTGCCCTGGAGCTTCAGCCGGTCCGCTGATTGGGCGAAGGATACGAAAACGTCGTGCACTGCGTCCTCGGCGTCACCGCCATTGTGCAGGAGCAGGGCGGCCAGCTTGAGCATATCGGTCCGGTACTTCCGGTAAATGCCGCAGAGCGCCTCCCCGTCCCCACACTTGAACCTCCAGATTAGCAACTTGTCCTCAAGCATCCGCAACCAACTTTCCCAAGCTCAGGATCACCGTCACTTATAACACAATCGAAGGGACCGTGTGGGTATGGAAAAATGCGTGTTTTTTGCCGGCGTTCTTCTCAGACGGGGGATGGCGCATGAAAAAGGCCGAGCCCGACGGCCCGGCCTGGATCGATTCCGGAGGATTTCACCCCTACGGTGTGACCGACGTGCGAACCTGTTGGGCCAGATCGATGACCTTCTGATAGGTCAGGTTTTCCGGGGGCGTGCCGTCGTCGGCCAGTTCGGCCATAGCGCCGAGGACCCACTCGTCAAATTCTTCGGCCGTTTCGATCGTGAACTCGGGTTTGACGGTCAACTTGCCGATCCTGAAGCCATTTGGGGATTCAAGATTTTTTCGGCAGAGCACTTCGTATCCAGTCTCTGGGGCATCCACCGGCGGTGTGCCGTCCGGAACGTACAGACTCCATTCGAAGAATTTGCCCTTTTTACGTGTGAAGGCTAAATGGTACCCCGTATAGAGGGGTTCGCTGGAACCGTTGGCCGGTGTGAGGGCATAGAATTCCAGATGTAGCTTCGGCAAGGGCCCGCCAAATGTAACGCCTTCAAAGAATTGCGCCTGCTTCTCTGCGTCCTTGTATTGAATGCTCTGCCATCCGAGGATGATGCTCCCATCGGCCAGAGCAAAGACTATCCTCGAGCCACATTGGTAGTTGAAGTGTTCATCGCTATACCCGCCGCAGTGACCGGTGTCGAGTTCCATGGGGTAAGCGGTCTCCGGCGAATTGCTCGCTGTGTAGCCTTCGGGCGGCTCCAACGAGAAGGTGCCCTCGGGCGGCTCGACGTTGTACTCGATTAGAGAGTAGTCCGTTGCGACTTTCCATCGGCCTGAGTCTACCTTCCTCTGGACCTGGGCCCGCATCAGCCAGCCCGTATCGGCCGAGAGCCACTGTTTCCATCGCGAGCCCTGACCATCGTCCGATTGCCAGATGTCACAGGCGAGGCCGTCGATTCGCTCGGTGCCTACCACGATGGAATTGGAGAGCTGCGTGATGTCGCCGAACAGTTGTCCCGAAATCAGCTTCGAGATTTGGCGTATACCCAGTTTCTGTTGGTATTCGCTCACGCTAAGGTACACCACGGATCTGCTGTCACCGTGGTCAATCAGCATCCAGGAAGGACCATCGCGGACGACTTCGCTTACGATTACCTTGACGCCATCGGTGCCGCCGGCCAGCAGACCTGTTGTGGTGAACCGGCAGCGGGCGTTCTCCACATCGGTCCAGTTGTCAATCGGCGACGGTGGCACGGCGCTGCCGTCGGGCATCGTGTGTTCCGGGAAGTAGTGCCAACCCTGTACGTGGATCGTGCGGGCCTGCTCGAACAGGAGCGGCAGGTCCGTGATGGCATAGGCGGGCGAACTGGACCGGCTCCAAAACGTCACGGCCAGCACCGCCACGGCGATGACCGCCGCGACGGAGGCTACTCTTGCGATGCGAGTCTTCATGATTCTTCTCCCGATACCCGGCCCGCAAGGGACCGGTCTGATTTGCATGGATTCTTCTCGTGCGTTCATGACATCCGTCAGCAGTCGGTCGCGTAACATCGAGCCGGCGGGGAAATGTAGCTTGTTGCGAATGGCGTTTTCGACTTTCCTTCTGGGCTTCATGCGTCCACCTCACCGTTCAGCGTGCTTCGCAGTCGGTTCAGGCCGTAGCGGTACCGGCCCACGACCGTGTTGATGGATGTGTTCTGCAACCTGGCGATGTCCCGGAACTTCATGTCGGCCTTGAGTCGCAGCAAGACGACCTCGCGCTGCTCGGCGGGCAGTTGGGCCACGGCCTCATTGAGCTTTGCCGCCTGCTCTGCGAAGCTTGCCGCGCGATGCGGCTCGACCGACTCGCGGGCAGGCTCGCTCCGGCGGTTCGAAGCGACGATCTGACGCCGCAGGCGCCGTCGGCGGTCGCGCACGCGGTTGACCACGCTCGTGGCTAAGTAGCCGCTGAGCCGGCCCCGCAGCCGGAATCCCGGCCCCAGGCTCGCGAACGAGACGAACACGTCGTGCACGACGTCTTCCGCCGCCGCCCGGTCGTTGAGCAGGCCCATGGCCAGCGTCAGCATCGGATCGAGGTACTTCTCATAGATCCGTGCCAGCGCCTCCGGCCGGCCGCGCCGAAACTTCCATTTCAGCAACTCATCTTCGATCATGACTATCCGTTCACATCATCCAAAAGAACGATCGCTCTCACAGTCTACCACGCTCGAAGAGTTATTTTTGTATGCCACCTCCATTTTTTTCGGCGCCCAAGAAAAAGGCCGAGCCTGTTTCGGCCCGGCCTGGTGGATACTCGGTGTGTCTATGTCCCAAACGCTACATCGGTTCGTAGTCGGTGGGAATAATCGGCTCGAAAACACTTGCATCGAATTCCGCATCCCATTGGAATTGGTCGAAGGTCATGTTGGTGTTGGACTCACCGTGGAATTCGCCCTCCAACAGCACGGGGTAACCCGTCTCGATACTGACCCAGAGGCGTGCGATGAGGCTCTCAATGCTGGGATTTTCGTCCGAGTAAAAGGCCGGATCGGTGGTCTCGATGCCCTCGCAGAGCACACCGTCGATCTCTCGACGCGTGAGCTTGGTGTATTCGCACGCCATGAATTTCCGGACCCAATAGGTCGGGTCCTGGTAATTGGCGTGTCTCCGGTCCTCCTCATCTGTCAACGTGATGTCCTCGCGCACGTATTGTTTCTGGGCATGCAAGAGAACCACTCTCTTGGCCGTGGCTCGGTTGTCATACATCGTTATCCAACACTGGCCGTCCTTGAAGCCCTCGGATCGATACTGGGTCGGCGACAGGTAGGTGATCCCATAATCGGATTTGATCGCAAGTCCGTGCGGGCCGTCGGTCCCGCGTCTTTCGCGGTAGATGACGCCTCGACTGGCTTCGATCTTCTCGGCGACCTCGGCCCAGACGACGCCGGAGCCGGAGTTGCGGAACAGAGTGACGCCGACGAGCACGGCGGCGATGACGGCCGCCGCGACGGCGAATTTCGTGATTGGACTTCTCATGATTGTATTCCTTTCCCAATTCCGGCTCGGAGCCGGTCTTGTCTTGATGAACTGTTCTCGTGCCTCCGATGCGCCGGCCCAGAGACGTTGGTCCATCTCGGAGCGGGCCGCGAAGGACATCTGCTTGACGACGTTTTCTATTTCCTCTGCCGGTCTCATGGTTCGAGTCTCCCATTCAGGATGGACCGCAGTTTTTGCAGGCCGTACCGGTAGCGGCCCTTGGCGGTGCTCACGGAGATGCCTTGATGCCGGGCGATCTGGCGGAACGTCATCGCGGCGTTCAGGTGCAGGGCGACGGCCTCCCGCTGCTCGTGGGGCAACTGCGCCAGCGCGGCGCTGACCCGTTGGGACTGCTCGGTCGAGAGGATCCGCGCCGCCGGCCCGTCGGAGTCGCAAGCGGTGTCCACTTCGGCGTCGAGGCTGTCGGGCCGGCGCTTTCTGCCTCGCAAGCGGTCCTTCGCCCGGTTGGCGACGCAGGTGGCCAGATAACCCTTCAAGCTGCCCCGCAGGCCGAAGCCGTTGGCTGATTGCGCAAATGTCACGAACACGTCGTGCAGCACGTCCTCGGCCGCGTGGCTGTCATTCAGCAGCGCCATCGCCAGCGTCAGCAGACGGTCGCGGTACTTCTCGTAGATCCGCCGCAACGCGTCCCGGTTGCCCGCCTTGAACCTGAGCTTGAGCCATTCATCTTCAAGCATCCATTCGCACCGCAAATAACCTCACAACGATCGTCATTCACCATTATCACGATCCGCCCCCCCGTTTGGACATAAGAAATCTGTCTCGTGCAATGATTTCGGCAGGAAACGAGGGGCAGGTGCCGAGAAGAAGAGCCGGGCCTTCTCTGGCTCGGCTATCTTCGCGTACAGAGTTGCGTGGCAGGGATTCTCGGGTCATGGCCCGGACGGGACTGGGGTTGCCTATGGTTCCTGGGGCAGGCCGTACACGGTGAGTCTGTCCGGTTCTATGAACTCGGCGTGACCATCGCGAAACACGGCGTATGTGCCCTTGCCGATGGCCAGCAGGGTTTTGTCGTAGGCGATGAGAGTAGACTCGGGGTCTTCGGCCGTTCTGCCGGCCCCGACGTATGCGACGTTGTCGAGAATCCACTGGAAGTCCTGTTCGAACCGTTCCGCGTAATCGGCCAGCTCGTCGACGGTTTCGGGATATCGCCAGTCGTGCTCTTCCGCGTATTTCCATGCCATCAGGCCCAAGCGCATCAGCCGTTCAACGGACGCGGCGAGTCTCTGCGATTCGGCGTCTTCGGCGCCTGTGGATTCCGTGTCGCTCGTGGGCTCTCTCTCGACCATCCGATAACGAAACTGCACGGTCTGGTTTGCCGCGTCGAAGGCCAGCATTTGCAGCATGCCGATGCCGCCTTCGCGGGTCTTGAAGGGAGAGGCGTATTGATACTGGCCTTCCCGGAACAGCAGGGGCCTTCGCGGCTGAAACGAGTCAGAGATCAGATCCTCGCGCAGATCGACAGCACTGGTATCGGCCCAGGAGCCGGGCGACCACGTCCAGAAGACCAGGCCGACACCGATCAGGCCATGACCTTCCTCGGTCTTGCGGGCGATAGCATCGACGCCGTTGTGTTCCAGCCAGCCGAGCATCTCAGCGGCCGGCAGGTTCAGCACGTCGGCGGGAATGCTCAGGACCCGGCCCGTGTCGAGATCGACCGCACCGTCGTCGGCGCTGGCGCCCTGCGGATCGACGATGCGCAGGGTCAGAGTTTGGGTCGGGCCGTACCCGGGACTGACGGCCTTCTCCACGCGCCACGACAGCCAGGCATGCGTTTCCTTGCGACCGCCGATCTTGATCACCGCCAGGTTGCCTTCGCTGGTCAGCACCGCAACGAACGGCTCTCTTGCTTTCGGTACGACGCGGGTGGCGGTACTGTCCCTGAGTTGGGCCAGATTGGAATAGCTCCACGAAATCGCGGTGTCCCACTCGGGGTCGATATACGGACAGGCCAGGATGCGCAGCGACGATCCGGGCAGTATCTGCAGCGCGCCGCCGTCTTCGCTGCTCCAGGTCACGTCGAAATCCTCCGGTTGGGCATCCCGCAGCGGCAGGGCGGCCTCCGGGTCCAGATCGAGCGCTGTATTGGCACGTATCCGGGCGCTGAACGCCTGCACCTGGGTCGGCCGGCTCCGCGTCCATCTTTCCACGCCCACCGCCAGAGCGGCCACGACGACCACGGTCGCGACGGCCGGCCTTGTGATCTTGCTGTGCATGATTCTCTTTCCCAGGAAACGCAGATGTGAACTGTCCGATCTGCGCAGGTTTCGTCGATATGCATCGAGCACTCGCCGGAGAACCTGGTCGTCCCTTGCAGCGTTCGTCTGGAGTCTCAGGTTCCTCACGCCGTATTCGAACTCTGGTCCTTCTGAAGCCTTCATGGTTCTAACTCGCTATTCATCAGGGCCCGCAGTTTCTCGAGCCCGTACCGGTACCGGCTTTGCACGGTGTTGATCGAGACGTCTTGCAGCCGGGCGATCTCACGGAACGTCAGGTCCGCACGCAGGTGCAGAGTCACGACCTCCCGTTGCTCGGGCGGCAGTTGTTCCAGGGCGCGGTGCAGATGCTGCAACTGATCGTTGTGCAGGACCCATCGATCTGGCCGGACCTCGTCCGGAGCCGGGAGGTCATCCGTCACGGGATTCCCGCGGCGCGCGCTATTTGCCCGGCGCAGGTTGCGGGCCCGGTTGACAACCGAGCGGATCAGGTATCCCTTCAGATTACCGTTGACCCGGAGCCGGCTCACCGACTCGGCCAGACTGACGAACGCGTCCTGCACCAGGTCCTCGGCCGTTCCCGTGTCACGGACGAGTCCGCAGGCCAGTTTCAGGAGCAGCCTTCTGTACTTCAGATAGACCCGCACCATGGCCGGCTCATGCCCGCGCTTGAGTTTCCAGAGTAGCAGCTTATCTTCCAGCATTGCCATCCAGGATCGTATCCATCGGTCGTTCTTGTCTACTTAGTACACTCGACTGGCAGGTTTTCGTCTACGCCGGGATACTTTTTCCCGGAAAAGTTTTGCGAGGATTGGCGATGCAAAAGAAAACGCCGGACCTGGCGGGTCCGGCGTTTCCATCTGACGTGGGGGGGAGTTGACTGTTGGCTTATTTCTGGGGCGTCGCGGCCTCCTCGTCGTTGGCGGGCAAGCCGAGCTCCGCGAGTTTGTCCGGCTCGACGTACTCGATGTGGCTGTCGAGGAACAGCACGTTGGTTCCCTTGCCCGCGCCCAGCAGGGTTCTGTCATAGGCCACCATTTTCGAGGGCGAGTCTGCGCAGGTCAGTCCCGCTCCGACATACTCCACGTCCCGGACCATCCACTGATAGTTCTCTTCGCTGTCGGCGAATTCGCGAAGCTCCGCGAGCGACTGCGGCAGCCGGTCCTCGTGGTCATTGGAGTAGATCAGCACGTATTTTCCGAGGTCGCTGAGCCACCGCGCCGAGACGTAGAGCGGAAGCGCTTCGTCTTCGTCCTGGGCCTGGGCTTCGGTGACGTCGGGCGAATCGGGCTGCACCATCTTGTAGCGGAACTCCGTCGTCTGCCCGACGCGGTCGGCGCCGCGCATTTGCAGGATGCCCATCCCGCCTTCGCGCGTCTTGAAGGCAACAACGACCTGATATCGGCCTTCCTCGAACAGGATCGGGTCGCGGGACTGGTACGGGGTGTCACCCATAATGTCACGCACTCCCAGCGCCGGTATGATGGTCCAGACGCCCGGCGCGACCGCTCGGCATGCCAGCCCCACACCGGTCAGGCCGCCACCTTCGTTTGTCATCCGAGCGATGGCGTCGATGCCGTTTTGCTCCAGCCAGCCCAGAAAGTCTTCCGGGGGCAAGTTCAGTACTTGCGCGGGAATGACGCTCGTGCCGCCGGTGTCGAAGTCGATGGCACAGGGCTGCGCCGATGGTTTCTCCGGATCGACGCAGGCCAGTGTCACGACCTGCACCGGGCCATAGCCGGGCAGCGTGGGGCCTTCCACCTGCCACTGGAGCCGGGCCTTGCTCTCGTCGTAATCGCCGATTTGGAGGACCGCCAGATTCCCCTCGCTGGTGAGGATGGCGGCGAACCGACACTGGCGAGCCGATACGCTGGTGTCGGTGCTTTCGGTGATCTTCGGCAATATGGAATGGGCCCATGCGACGACGTTGTTCCATTCGGGCTTAGGCCAGGAGGGCGTAGCGAGCCGTAGAGATGAGTCGGGCATGATCCTCAACGTGCCGCCGTTTTCGCCGTCCCAGGTCACGTCGAAATCCTCCGGCCGGGTCTGTCGCAGCGGGATGGCCGCCTTGGGGTCCAGGTCGAGCGCCATGTTCGTCCGAATCTCGGCACTGAATGCCAGCGTCTTGTCGGGTCTTGTGCGGGTGAACGTCTCTACGCCCACCGCCAGGGCGGCCACAACGATCACGGCCGCGACGGCGAGTTTTGCGATTTTGCTGTTCATGAGAATTCTCCACACGCGGACGTTGCCGCGTTTGCCTGTCGTGATTTCTGATTGTTGCAATGTCTCGGCAATGTCCTTCCACAGGCGCCGGCGCATGGCGTCGGGCGCCTGACAGTCGGCCTTGCCGACGATCTTCTCTATTTCTTCTGCGGGTCTCATTTCAGAGTCTCCCATTCAGGATGGACCGCAGCTTGTCCATGCCACGCCGGTACCGGGCCTGCACGGCGAGCACCGAAGCGCCCTGCTGTGCGGCGATCTCCTTGAATTTCATGCCCGCCTTGATGCGAAGCGCGATGACCTCGCGCTGCTCGTACGGGACCTGCGACAGCGCCTCGTAGATCTGCTGCGCCTGCTCGGCGTAGATGAGGCCGTCCTCGGGCGGGCCCGCTTGGGCCTTCGGTGTCGCGCGGCTCACGAGTCGAGCCGCATGACGCTTGCCGGCCCGGAGCCGGTCCCGGGCCTTGTTGGCCACGCACGTGGCTAAGTAATGCTTCAGGTTGCCGCGCAGCCGGAATTGGGCGGCGGACTGGGCCAGCGAGACAAAGACGTCGTGCACAATGTCCTCGGCCGCCTGGGCGTCATTGACGAACGCCATCGCCACGCTGAGTAGGTAGTCGAGGTACTTCTCGTAGATCCGGCGCAGGCCGTCGGCTCGACCCAGCTTCAATCTCAGCTTCAGCAGTTCGTCTTCTATCATCGGCCGTCCTGCAACTACTCGAAACGATCGTTCTCTACCATTATCACGAATGTGGCGGCCGTTTCCATACAAGAAATATGCAGTCTTTTTCTTTCGATCGCGGCCGTGTTCGGGACCCCGGCGCACATGGAAAGAGCCGGGGTTGTTGCTTCCCGGCTTGGCAGGCGTGTGGGGTCCCGGCTTCAGTCTTGCGTTGGCACACCAATGGACCAGATGATTTCGGTTCCGTCGCTGAGGACATAGCGATGCCGTACGAAGGAGAACGCGTGGTCCTCACGCGCTGCGGTTACCAACCGTGCGTCCTCGTCGAGGACTTCCGCTCGAGATTCCAGTCGGCACTCTAACGCGTTATTTGCCATTCCAGTGCTCTGGAGTCGCTGTTCACCTATCATAATGCACGAGCCGCCGAGCCGTTGCATTTTCGCCGGCCTTTGCGCAGAAGAAAAGCCGGGCTCTGGAAGCCCGGCTCGGGTGCGTCCGGAATTTGCGATCGCTCAGTCGTCGACCTGCCACCAGTCGTTGTCGAAGTAGTGCCACTGGGGCGAGCTGCCGCGCAGGCGGCCGCTGCCTTCGCCTGTGACCAGGCGGGCGGTGGCGTGCCTGCCGTCGGCGGAGACTTCGATGTCACGCAGGTAGATGCTGGTGACGCCGCTGAAATTGACGCCTTGGCGGAAGGCCTCCGCCAGCGCCTCGACGCTTTCGATGTTGCCGAGCGCCTGTTGCAGCCGTTGGGCGTCTTCGGCCGTGCCGCCGAACAGGTTCGGATCGTATTCGGCCTTGCCTGTGGCGAGGTTGTAGAGGTAGTTCATGTTGTAGTTGGCTGTGTAGGCGGCGGTGTCGCCCGCTTCCATGGCGGCCACCATGGCGTCCATGCGCTCGCTGAGCCGGGCGGGGACGTCGGCGTCTGCGGCGGCGTGGTAGGGGGCCCGGTCTTTCTCGACGACCAGCTTCTGCTGCTCCTTGAGCACGCTGGCGCCCTTGTCGTTGCTGACTTCGACCGAGCCTTCGGTGACCTCCACGGCCAGAAGCTCGACGCGCTCCTTCGTGTTGGCCGTGGTGCCGTCGACCAGGTCGAGCGTGAACTCGGTGCCCAGCGCCTTGACGTTGCCGTAGGGGGTCGTGACAATGAACTGCCCCTTGCCCTTGGCGACGGTGACGTCAATGACCCCGGTGAGGTGCTCGAAGCCGCGCCGGCCCGCGGCGCCGTACGTGCGGATGCTGGCGTTCGCAGCGAGCGTGACGGTCGAGCCGTCCTCGAAGGTGTGCGTCATCGGGCCCGTCAGGGTCTGTGCCACGGCGGCGGGTTGGTCCGCCTCGGGCTGCATCAGTTGAGTGACACCGAAGATGGCTGCGATTGCGATTACGGCCGCTGCCGCGAGTTTTACGAGCATGGTGTTCATTTTGATTCTCCTTATCGCCGGCGGACGCGCCGCCTCGGGCGGCGTCCGCGAGGTGAGCATTTGCACGGCTTCGGGGTGATTCGCCTTCCACTGCTCGAAATCGGGCTGCGTATCGTGGGAGCCGATGGCGCTGTCCAAAGCCTCGTCCAGCCAATTTTCGTCGTTTACGCGTCCCATGATTTAACTCCCGAAACCATCACGTTTCAAAAACTGTGCTACTTTGCGTTTCGCTCTTACAAGTCGACCGTTGACGGCCGAGGGGGTGATATCCAGAACTTGGGAGATCCTGGCCTGAGAGAAGCCGTTGAAGTACCGCATGACGATCAGCTCTCTCTCGGGCGTCGGCAATTCCCAGACGGCCCGGCGGACCGCATCCCATCGTTCTTCGCGCTCCGGGCCATGTTGCTCGGGCGGATCGTTCGCCGGCGGGGCGGGGCGGCTCTGCTGCCGCAGCATCTGTCGGGTCACGTTGCGGCAGATGCCGCCCAGCCACGCCCCGAACTTCTCCGGGCTTCGCAGCGAGGCGACGTCCCGGCAGGCGATGGCGAATGCATCCTGGGCCGCATCCTCAGCGCCGTGTTTGTCGCCGAGCTGGGCGTATGCCAGAGCGACGATGGGATTGTGATATCGTTGGTAAAGAGCTCCGAAGCTGTCCAGGTGGCCCTCCTGGGCCGCTTCGACCAAAACTGCATCGGATTGTTCCAGAGATTCAATTCTCATGGCTACCCTACTGATTTCACCGGTGAGCTGATATCAGCGTTCACGATATAGTGTAAGCCCGGCGCGAAAATGTGCGCGGAATTTGAACTCTTTTTTCGTAAAGCTCGCAAACCGTTGCGGCAGTGCCGTGCGCGGTCTGACAACGGTGCTTTCGCCGACGTCTTTGGCTGAAGAGGGGCATCGGCACCGCCCCGGCCGGGCCAAATTGGCTTCGTTTGATATTTTCCGCCGCCGGTGTTCCGCCCATCGGGTAGGCTTGAATCCCCAATCCCCAATCCCGAATCTCCAATCGACCTGTCGCGTCGGCCCAAATTGGCTTCGTTTTTCTCTCGATCGTTGGTTTTTGAGGCCCAAACGCGGGAAATTGGCTTCGTTTGATATTTCCCGCCGCCGG
>Ga0272441_10001597_pt1 | contig 48127 bp, 53 predicted proteins | sample SSMProp6N_FD_193582 | JGI IMG/M metagenome (GOLD analysis project Ga0272441, IMG submission 193582) | Marine sediment archaeal communities from Little Sippewissett salt marsh, Falmouth, MA, United States - SSM-Prop-6N | ecosystem: Environmental > Aquatic > Marine > Wetlands > Sediment ... | reverse complement strand
CCTTCGGCCGGTGTATTGCTGCCATTCAATTCCATGGTTAAGTTCAATTACATCAGGATAAACAAAATGCCTGTTGTTTCCATCCCAAACCCTAAATTTAATTTCCCTCATTTTTTCTCCTCCAATAATTCTGGATTCTCGTGAATGTTGCCGATGATTTCAATGGAAACTCGCTGTCCATCAGATGTTGCTTCCCATAATGTTTCGGCGAATGATCCCCAGTTCATATAAAATGCGCCGCCATCAAACTTCACCTGCGAAACACAAACCAATCCGGTGCTGTGATCCTTGTTCTTGACAACATCTCCCTCATAAATATCAACACCATTCTTGTCCCTCAGTCCTGTGTATTGTTCGAGGACAACACCCCCCATGACGTGCCCGTCTTCAGTGGCCCCAATCAACGCCCCATCCTTCCCGTGTGACCACGACACGACATACCCATCGGACAAAAGGTCTATTTCGTGGTGATATTTCTCGCCATCCCAAACCCTAAACTTAATCTCTTTCATATTTCACCTCGCAGTTTGTTTCTAAATATAATCCAAAACCTGACCTGTAGACAGGCACCCCTCAACAACCTCTGCACCTGTCGGGGTTACGATAATAGTTGCGTGAGGATGGAAGCTATCGTTCAGGTATTTAATGGCTGGATCAACAGCGTTTCTAAGCTCACTATGTTCCCGCTCAATTTTATCCCGATCAACCTCAGGCCACGGGGTTATGTCGCAATCATCAGGGTCAAGGGGCACCCTGTTGTCAGTCATATCCATAAATCGCTTGCTTCTACGCTTTTCCTCTCCTTCCGGAACCGCGTAGATATACCCAGGGGCCGTGTTTCCCGGTACTCCCCAACGCACATCGAACCAGAAATGATTTCCAGTGCTCCTTTCAACTACATGAAATCTGGTCATTCTTTCACCTCGCTAATGTTCTGAGCAAGTCAGAGTCTTGGCCCTGGAATCGTGAGCGCACCATTGCGCCACAATTATCACTTCGTCATCCCAAACCCTAAACTTAATCTCTCTCATATTTCATTCTCCTTTTTTTCAGGGTTACGCATACTATTTTCTACCATTCCAAATTTTCCGATGCACTCTTCGTGCCTAAGATTTCCGCCAATCTTCATGCAGTTCATAAAATATCCCCAAAAATCACATGATGCAAAGTAACCGTCATCTGTTGGGCGATAGAATTGACACCCATCACAATACTTCCCTGTTGGTATCTCAACCTCAATAAAATGTTTTTTTGTTTTCATCGTTATTTCCTTTTATTTAATTCTTTAATCATGGCGTCGGCGTATCCGATTGCCTCTTTTGCATACACTGAATATCCACAGTTAGCAGAGTTTGGGTTCGCAATAATTCCCGTCAATGCTGCAGCCGCAAAGTAATCTCGGCGGGCGGCTTTTCTCTTTTCGAATCTGAGGTCTTGTTCTATTCGCATTATTTCTTTATCGCTTCTGCGGAACAGATCATATTTTTCTTTTTTGTTACTCATGATTCTCCTTGTTGTTTTTTGTGTTTTGCTATTACCATTGATGTTATTCTGCGGTTAAGTTTATATTGAAAATTAGGCATTTTGCCGGAGTTTTCTGCAGTCCACATAGCATATTTCGATGCGAGGGTCGCTGAGCTTATTGCGTCATCTGGAAGAGTTTTTGCTGAAGAGGCTTCCATTGCTGCTCTTGCGGCTCTTTCTTGAATTATTGTAGTTGAATGCATACGTACAAAAAAATCTGCGGCACAATGCGCTTCTGCTCGAATTGATACGTTTCCGGTTTTTAAATATTTCATAACTACATCGCTATAATCTATGCCAATATTCCATAAGTGGATTACATCAAGCGCACATTTTCTTGCGAATTCAAATAGAATGTCTGTTGAATCAATCATCCATTCAACTTCTCGATAATAGGCAACTGATTTATCTACAGCATTAATTCGTTTGCCAATTAAATTTACACGGCAAAGTATTGTTCCTGGTGCATAAAGAAGTGCATCCATTATTCTCCTTGATGCATGGAGTCCATGGCTACATAAACGTAAGGGTTCATCCTCTGGTACGGAATATATTTCCCCTACTTCAACTAAGCGATTATCGCCAAAACGTAATCGTTGATCATTTTTTAAAAAATGCCAGCCTTTCATTAATTTTCCTCCTTTTCTCCCATTAGATATTTAAAAAAGTTTGGTGATTCCGGGCAGCGATAATTGTTACAGTATGTGTGTGCATACTCATTATTGTCTTTATCCTTAAGACGTACCATCGTTTCTCTACAAAGAATACATTTGGGGGGGGTACCATACACATCTGTTAATTTTCCACTTGTTGGCGGCCAGTTATGAATATCAAGTTTAATCGAATCACCGATGTTTGGAATCATTTTGCACTCCTTTGGATTATACTTGACATAAAGATGATCCATTATCCCCTTCAAAAAAAGTGGGCGGCGGGGGAGTCTAACCCCCGTTGGCATCAAACTGTTGAAGCACACTGTTTCCCCAATCTGCCAAGGTCATGCCATCTAACCGCCCATTTGAAATCTTCTTATAAATAGATTGCAGTCTTTGAATCTAAAGGGTTTTCTAGGTATTACATTTCGCTTACGTCTTGTTCCAGCAGAAGTTAGGATATATGAGGCACGTGGAAGCCAAGTCTTCTTGAAGAAGGAATGTAATAGGACTTTGTTTACATAAAGGCCGTGTTTTTGGAGCATCCATTTTTGATTAATGGAGAACATAGGTAGCGAAGGGTTGAATCTTGCCCGAGAATATTGCCCTTTGATCTCAATTAAATATCTTGATTGTTCTCCGAATCTTTCAATTGGTATGAGTTTTAGTTCAGGAAACATTGTTATGAATTTAGAATCAACTGTAATATCAAAGTCAGGAGTATAAACGTGTTTGTGAAGCTTTACTTTGTAGTAATCATAAATGGCTGGAAGCCTGTCTCTTTCTGTTGAAGAAGCATATGCTGCTCCGGCTCCAGTAAACCCATACCATAAATGTTTTTCTTCTTCTTCTGAGAGAACGTATGTGGTTTTTTCTCTTTTTTGATATACAAGAAGTTCGACAGAATTTAATTCCATTAGCCAATTCGCAAATAACAGTTCATCTACAGAATCAAATTCATCACTCATTTCAATGACAGGTGTTTGGTTTATACGGGCAACATTTTCTGCAGAGAAGAATTCTTCACGTTTTTGTTTTCCTAAAATCTTTACAAGTTTTTTGTCGTGGACACATTCATTAGTATTCATAGTTCAATCCTGAATCCATAGCTTAAATTAAGTCCTATCCCAATGTGTCCAGAAGGGCTAAGTGTAGGCCCAACACCTATGTAGAATGCTGGTTTGCGAAGCTTTCTATTGAGAATGCCAATCTGTTCATTCTTTTTGTTTATGATTATTGCTGCTGATTTAATAAGAGTATCGCCGCTTGTGCTGAAATCATCTGAAACTTTAATTGATTTATCAAGTAGCTTCATCATTGCATTTGAAAAGCTTTTGTAATTGAAAAGATATGTGGCCGGCACATATTCAACCTTTTCAATAACCTTGATTGGTATTGGCTGAGAATTCAAAGCATCAAGTTCCGCTGCAAGTTGATCTCTATCAGTCTTTATCTTTATAAGGGTTTCCTTTGCCTGATCATGTATAAGCTTTGCTTGATTAAATATCTTTGTTTGTCTATCAATTTCTGCTTGCGCTTTTTTGTAGGCTTTATTTAGGTTTGCGTTCTTGTGAGATTGTACCACTCCAAACCCTAGGGCGATCAACATTACGATTACGAGAAGAAGGAAGGTTCTTTTTGTCATTTAACTTTCTCCTATTTAACATTTCTCCCAAGGCTCTTGCTGATATGATAAGGATTGTTATGAATAAAAGGTACATTGCGGTGCCTAAAAGAAATGTTTTCATTTTAAGTCCCTGTCTTTCATTATTGCGTCAAATTCTTTTTTCTCCACAAGATTTTTAAATCTTCGATTTTCGATTTCTTTTTTAAATCCTTTCCAATATGGCATATCATATTCAGTTATATGCGTTTTTGGAACAACGATATATCCTCTGTGATTACAAACTTTGCATATTGATTTTAAACCGATGATCCCATCACACTTGGGACATCTTATGCAAGCATATCCTGTAAAGTCCATAAAGTATTGCATTGCAATTTGTTTGCGAAGATTGAAATGTTTTCTCATAACGAGTGGTGCAAGTGGTTCCATAGCTTGTCGAATGGATTTGCCTATAAGCTTTCCTTTCATTTCTATTCCAACAATAACTCCAAGAATGAATGAGAGTAATAGATTAAAGATGCTTTTCAAATTTTCTCCTATGATTTTTTGTAGCCTCAAGAAATATCTTTTCAAAGAAGCTTGGATTGGTTTCAGAAAGCTTCATGATTGCCTGGATAGTTGCAATCTTTTGTTCCTTGGCAGATTGTATTTCAAGTTTATCAATGGCTCTTTTAATTCTATGGCGAGTTATTTCAAAGATTGAGATTTCTTTTTTTTCGGGAGATATTCCCAATTTGTTTTCAAGATATACAATTGTCTTTTTGAAATTAAGTTTTTCTATTTTAGAAACAAAGTCTATTAAGTCGCCTGCAGCAGATTGGCCGCAACGGAAGCAATAGAACCTTTTGGAATCTACAATCATAGATGGGTTAACATCTTTATGAAATGGGCATAAGATACTTATCCTTCTCTTTTTATTGCTTGAGTCTTTGTGGTTCTCGGTCAGATATGGATAGTTATTGAAAATATAATCTATGAGGTCAATCCTTTCTTTTATTGCTTTCGCTCTATCCGTCCAGGAAATTGTCGAAACTGTCATCTTCTTCATTTATTTCCTCCTGAGATATTATCAGGTCTTCATCATTATCTGCGACCTGAGTTGAGATCGGAGAATATTTCCAGAAGCGGAGTACCGGAACATAGCTGCTTAGAATTCTATTCTTTACGGCTTTCCATTTTAAGGTGAATCTTAATTCTTCTGGACAATGTTCTGACTTGGTGTTGTCCACGAATGATAATTGTAAGTCTGCATCTTCTCCGATGTTCTTTGCTCCCTTTGGAGCCTTTTGGCTAGGCACTTTAGAGAAACCATTCTTTCCAAACTTGCCATCATATTCATCTGAACCAATTTGAGTTAAGAGATAGAAAACCATATTCAATTCTTCTTTCAGAAATTGAAAGAATTTTGATGATGTCATGGTTTCTTTATAAATGTTATCTCCACTATGTTCTACCTTTGTGAGATGATCAAGCACTACTGCATGTGGTTTATCTCTCCTGAGAACAGCTTCTATTTTTCCGAGTGAGGCTAGGTCTGATGTGCCTGTGAGGTTCTTTTGAGTGTAGATTTTTAAATGTGAAAAGAAATTGTTTTTGATTAATCGTTTTTTAACTTGCTGTGGATTTTCTTTGAGTAATAGTTTAGCTTTGCTTTCTCCTATTTTGAATATCAGTCTTATGAATTTTATAAGTATGTCTTTGTAGCCCATATCGAGTGAGAAGAAGACAACTTTAAATTCTTTCCTGATCATGAAAAGGATTTGATTAACCATCCAACTTGTTTTGCCGCTACCGGCTTGTGCTTGAAGAAGCATTAACTTACCTGATTCTAATCCTCCATTTTCTGGCCCGTTGTCCGAGGTCGCATCATTTAATGATTCAAGAAAGAAGGGGATTTTAAATGTTTTCTTTTTAAAATCTATAAGAAAATTTTCAAATTGTTTTTCAGGAGTTATTTCTTGTTCATAAGGGCGTTTGCCCTTCTGATGTTCTCCTGATACCGAATCTTTTTCTTGTCTATCTCCCCTCCTGCTTTGTGTTTGCCCACGATGTTTTTCCATTCATTATCCACCGAAAATTGATAGCGATCCGTTTTTTTGTAGTTCGCCCTGGCTTTGCTGAAGTCCCTTGAAATCCAAAGTCTTACTGCAACGTCAAGACGTTTAAGTGGGTATCGCTTTGAGCCTTGTGCGTAGGTCCAACCATTTTGCTCATAATGAGCATGAAAGGACTCGACTTCCTCATATAGGAGTTCTTCTGGAAGAATATCTTTTTCCTGGAATACTTCCATACATTCTTCAAAAGAAAATCCAATGGAATTTTTCGGGTTCTTTCTGATCTTATAGACCTTTACAAGCTGGTCAAGAAAAGTCTTGACTTCATCTTCTGGCCACCCCCATTCTTTTGCATACTTTGATGCCCTTCTTTTATCAAATAATTCTGCAGGAAGGTATTGAAATATCAAATAGAATGCAGCCTGATTGGGTGCCAATGATGAATTAGAATGGGTCTGCTGCATCGGGGAAATCCTCTGGTATGTTTTCTGCTGTCGGCGGTTCGGGGTCTTCTTCCCTTGTTGTAGAACCGTGTTTGGGATTAAGCTTCATGAATCCCGTGGCATGAAGGTTGAGGAATTTTCTCTTTTCTGAAACAGAAGTTTTCAATTGAAAGGTAACAACAACCAGGTCACCCTTCTTAAGCTTCTTCAGCTTTTCTGCTTGCTTTCCCCAAAAAGTAACGTCAATCCATGATACAGAACTCTTCCAATCTTTTGAACCTTTAGGGAGATAGTAGTCGTTGACTCCAATGCTGATCCTACCAAGTGATTTTTCCGGGTCAATGACCGGATCGGCTCCAAGTCTTCCTCCTACTTCTCCTCTTGCCCATGAATCAAAATACATTTGATCCTCCTAAATGATAAAGAAATTTTTATTTTGTCGAAGCATTATGCCGGCATCGAATGGCAATCTTAATGAGCGCCCATTTCTTGATTGTATGTCATGTTTTGTTTTGAAGATAGTCCTTTTGATAATACTAAAGTGACATTTGTCAGCATGATCATTTATAAGTGAAGAGGGAATTGTAGAATGATACCCTCTAAAAAACAAAAGAAGCCTGAAGAATGACACTAGACTTGGTTTGTAGAATCCTCCTGTTGTCCAGTTTTCTTTCATGGTTCCGTCTGCATCGATCATTGCTTTAAGCATCGTGTCAATTGATGTAGCTTTCAAGCTTAAAAAGAAAGGGAGTCCAAGCCCATTTTGTATTTCATCTCTAAGGAAGGGAAAGAATCTTTCATTCACCTGAAAACGCCATGTATAGTGTTGATTGTTTTGCCTTTTGTAGACCTTACATTTAATGCCCAGGACATTTAAATACTGGTTGATGTACTCACATATTCTTGCGTTCTTTTTTCCTTGATATAACTCATATGTATTCTCTTGGTTTTTGTATATCGATCCATCCGTGAGAAGCATTCCGTAGATGTAAAAGTATGCTTCTCTTTCTCGATTTGTTGGGAACCTGATGTAAAGTGAGAGTGCTTTAGCATTAAGTGGTGCATTGGAATTTTCAAGAATCCAGGTGTTCGGAAGAATCGGGAAACGAGTAACATCTTCTGAATCATAATACATAGAAACTTCAGTTTTATTTAGTTGGAAAATAATTCTTTTTATAGTCTTGTCTCTATATGGGTTATGTGGAAAACTCGCTGAACGTGGAATATCAAGTTGTCTCCTTTTGTTTCTGTTGAAAATGATTATATCTCCGATGTCTTTGGTGTCCTTATTGATAAATTTCCATCCATTGATGGTGAGTATGTATGTTGCTGATGGAATGTGGATTATCGAAGTTTTCATTATTCTTCGATAGTTCCACCGATTGTGTCTGCGAGTTCTTCTGCTTTGTCCATTAAGTCTTTTGTTATCTTATGGACTTCTTCAAGTGTTTGTGCTGATTCCATTGCAGTTTTGGCTGCTTCGTTTAAGGTGATCTCTACCTTTGAATTTTTCTTTAGTTCTTTTGCAGTGTCTCGGATGATTGAAGCATATTCTTTTGATTCATCCAATACAGGTTTAATGAGTTCGATTGCGCCCTTTGGTGTCGGATTTGTTTCTTTTATTTTTTCAAATACATTAGAGATTTGTTTTTTATAATAATCACTTAGAAATGCTGATGCTTCTGCCTTCACACATTTATCAAGTAAAACAGAAAGTTCTTTTTCATCGGGATCTTCAATTACTTTCTCTTCTATTTTCGGGAGAAATAGTTTGGGCATTGTGGGATTGTCATATGACAACCATACCTTTTTCTTTTCCTTTCGATCATAAAAAGAATAGTTTTTCTTTTTGGCATCATATCCTTCTTTAGCTGAAACCAATATGTCTTCAAGTTTGTAGAGGTATCTTCCAATCCCAAACTTTACTGCAGCCCTTTTGAGAGAATCGGATTCTCCTCCTTTGATTGGCTCAACATTTGTGAATGTGGCAAACCCTTGTTTCTCTACTGTCCTGTCAGGGAATCGAACGCTTAGTGTGCAAAGAGTTCCATATTCAACTTTACATATTTCATTATTGTCTCTATCTTTTTGATATGTTTCAAACTTGATTACATCATAATTATCTGACCAATTTGAGGGTCCCATTACATCATCGAGTCTATCCATTACTGCCCTGGCAGTAACATAGGCAAGCATAAGAATCTTATACTTTCCTGGGAAGCCGGTATGATGTGACGGTCTCCATTCAATTTCTGATTCAAGAAATGGTTCTTTAAGCCGATCAAGAATTAAGTTGTTGGTTGTTGTTGACATTCATATTCTCCTTTATAAACTCTTTGACTTCTTCCATTTTTAGTAGGAGCAATTGAATTGCTGTTTCCGTTTCTCCGTCTGCATCTCTGATTGATTCTCTGAATTTTGATTCGATGATGCGATTGATCAAGGAATCAAGGTGTGGATAACAGAAGATAATTTGATTGATTGGTTGTCCGCTGTTTTTGTGTATTCCGACTTTTTTGCAGAGCATATAGTTGTATTCGTCAGCGTCAATAAAGTATTTGCCCTTTAAATTTATTGGCATTTTTCCTCCTCTTTATGCCATTGCTTTGTGAAACATGGAGGCTGTCAGGAATGCCTTCCGAGTTCTTGAGTGATTGCTCCTTGAAGAGATATGGGAAGCGTAAACGATCAGGTTGTATAGCGCAAACATGTTTGTGATCTGTTCTTGATATTGATGTCCCGGACTATTGTTCCATAACTTCTCTGCTCTCTTGAGATATTTATTGTAATGTTCGGGAGAGAATTCAGGATTTTGTTTTATCATTTTGATAGATTTCTTTCTCATGATGTCCATATAAATTTCAAAAGGAGAAGAATATACTGTTGATTTTATTGGAACAAGATTTGTTTGCAATGCAGACATAATGAAAGCCAGAAAGGTATTTGACATTGATGTTTTAAAGAATTCTGCTTTCATAACTGGTTTTTCTGTAAGCATAGTTTCAAAAATTTGTTGTCCATTCGCAAAAACATTTGCAAGAGAACTCAGGAAACCTTCAAATTTATCTTTGATCATACCAAAATGAGGAAGATAGATGGTAGTGGTAACTCCAGCCGGCACGATCAGAAGATTGGTACAAACCATCCTGTACCATCCTGCTGTAACTCTTAATCCCCTGGTTCCATCATATCCATTCTGGATAATGACCCTGGGAAAGCTTTGCCCTGATTCTGTTAAGGCGAATTTTTCCGAAAACGAATCGAGCATTTCAAAAACAAGGTATGAATGTGGCCCTCTTTTGGATGAATGTTTCTCTGATATATGAAGGTTATGGCTTTCGAGATTTTCAGCAATATATCTGTTGGTTACGGGTACATATCTTTGCTTAACAAGCCCATGAGAAATACAATGATCTTCTTTCATTTCTACAACAACTCTGTTGTCTTTCATGTCAAGATACTTGGGAATACCTTTGATACCTTTTACGTCAAGAAGCTTGGTAGGCACTTTGTTCTTAAACGAAAGCACTTCAACTTGGTTAAAGAGATTGGTGTCTCTTTGGGTTGTCCAAAAGTCCATTAATCCTCCTTGATTTTGTAAAGCATGTTTTCGTATGCGCCTGGATCATTAATCGCTAGCGCAATAATGGACTGAATGCTGAGATTGAAATGTTTCTTGATTTTTTCAAGAATTCTCATCGAGTCTTTGGATATGAAGTAATTACGGTAATAACCCGGAATACCTCTTACTTTTGCATTCGGCTTAGGTAGTTTACGCATTGTTATTTCCCACTATAAGGGCAAACAGAACGTACATCACAATATTTATTACATTTAATGAGGTTTCCTGTGAAAAAAGGAGAACAATGGGGAATTTCTTCTGGTTGCAGAAATGCTCTGGAAAGAAGAATGAATTTGTCCCTGATTAGAGAATATGTGCTTTCAAGAGACAGTAGTTCGATTGGGATTTCCATAAATTGGCTACCGCCAGGAATGGCTTCAGACATTTTAAGCTTTCTGCCATGCGCCTGTATCATAGAATATGGTTTCCAGTCCCTAATGAGTGCAGAAATTTGTCCAGAAGTAGGCAAAATGGGGGTTCCCGTCATACAGCAGTAACAAAAATATAGGAAATTATTCACGGATAACTGTGTTTGCCATGAGTTACCAAAGGTTTTTCCATTAGCTACGTTCCATGCGGTGGTAGTTTTAAGATCATCTATGATTACCTTATTGAATTCGACGTATGCTGAATCTTTGTTTTTGTTCTCGATATAGATAAGGTCTACCTTACCACGGAGATATACAGCATCGTCTTCATCATAAAGATTGGGATCGAATGTCTTCTCATTTATCAGCCTGATGTTTTCATTTTCAATTTGATGGTTGAGCCTTAGCATAAAGGGTGTTCTTACCATAAGGGGTGCTTTGCCGCCGTTACATTCTGCCGAGGGGCTGAGTTCTTCTATTGCCTTAGGCTTTATCATGATACAGATTCTTTTCTCAACAGAGAGGATTCCTAATTCGTTTGTACTTCTTAGTTCTTTGAGCCGTTGTTCCCGCAGTAAATGTACTCCTGTTCCGAATGTCTTCCAGAATAGGTCAGATACTTTTGTAGGGGGTAGTTGGTCTTGTGTGACCGTTCTCTTTAAGTAGAGTTCTAGCGTGTCGTTAGACATATCTGTAGAGGATAATGTTCTTTCGATAGGTGTTACCGGATAATCATAGTCATCGACAATGAGCCAAGCAAGGTTGGGCTTGCTGAGGTTTCTGTCATTTTCAATGTTATTCATAAAGACTCCTTTGTCATTGGGGAGAAGGCTTCGATTGTTCATTCAATGTCCTTATTATGTATTTTTTCTGGAGAATTGTCAATCCTTTTTCTTTCTTTGAAATTTTCTTGCATGTCCGAGATGATTGAATTGACTGAATCAATCAAATATGGATTCGTTTCATTCGGTAGAATTTCTACATAATCAAGGTTTAGTTCACCCATTGCTTCTAAAGAGAACAGTGAATATAGAAATTCTGTGATAGTGATGTTTCTGTCCTTTTGATTCTTTAAGGTTAATGGTGCATAAATTGTCATTACATGATTCTGAGCAAGTGGAGCGAGAGCAAACTTATAGAAGTGTTCTACTGTTTCGCAAATTAATGCTGGTCTGTTTATTACTTCAATGTTTGAAGAATAAGCAGGGTTCTCAATGTAAATCGTTAATGCTGTTTGGTGTTTAGTTTTCATTGAACAAGCTCCAAGGGCAAGGCAAAGATTCTTTAATTATTGGTAAGTATGCCAAGACTTCACGACTTGGTACAAAATGCATAGACGTTTTTTCGCCTTCAGGCAGTTCTATTGATGTAGATACTGTTTCTGTTTCTATGTTAAATGAAATCTTGAATGATTTTATTTCTATGTTATTTTCAAATTCATCACCTGTTGTTCTGTTGTTTCGGTATCTTGAAAGGAATATGCCATCATCTATCCAGGTAGTCTCAATGAGATGCTCTTCGCAAGTACGGTGAAACAAACTGATGGAAAGAAATCCGTGATCTGTATCTTGAACAATAGTGATTGGGGGATAATCTCCTATGAGATTTAAGCCGGCCATAGTCATGTCTGCTGACAGATGCTGAGTCATCTGAATGATCAAAGATTCTTTGGGATTCCCTGTTTTTGTCATTGGTTCCTCCGTTTGAATAATTTTTATTTGAAAACAATTAAGCATGAATTTGTCTATTATCTTTGCTCCAATGAGGGCAAAGCATAGTGCAAACAGTAAAAGAAAAAAGTTGTCGTCTATAAAATTGCAAAGCCACATTAATTGTGGCTTGAACATCGTTTGAATATCTTCAGGAATTCCCTTGAATAATAAGTTAAACATTTTAGTTTTTCGGTTCGAGGAATTTTGATGTTATGACTTGATATGTTTCGGTTCCGTGTTCGTCACAAAGTTCTTTTGTTTGTTTTATCATTTTTAAAAGACTTTCGTCTACTTTTCTTTTGTTATTTTCGTCATAAAAAATAATATTCTTTTTGATTTGATCTTCAGTATATCCGAATCTGAGAGCAAGTCCCAACAGCATTCCAAGTGTGGTCAATGGTTGTAGTGATTTCCCGACTAGGCTTAATGCGGCGAATGCCACTATAGCATCAGAGGGGTCTTTCAGAATAGAAAGGAAGCCTTGCATTTCTTTTACAATCATTTCTTTTATATTGGCTTCATTGAATTCTTTCATGTTGTTTTCTGTTCTGTTTTCTATAGTTGAAGTTGCTACTACATCTTTGACTCCATTCATGCAGGCAAGCCTTTTTTTGTCTTCAAGCGGTACGCAAAAATAATACGCAGCTACAAAAGTAGTGTAGTCTTCAGGGTTAAGCAAAAGCTGAGATAGTTTGTTTTGCATAGTTTCTCCTAGTTGATTGTTTCTTTTGGATTTGATTCTGCAGAAGTGATAAACTTTTCCGCAGCAAATATTTGAGTCTGTAAATGATATGCATTCTTACCATATTGGTTGATAAGTTTCTTGAGTCTTTGAATGCCATCGTAAACAGGACATGACTTTTTATCGAAAGGTGGGTTGCCGGGCAATGTATTGTTGAAAGCTTTCATGATTTCATCAATGTCATAGCCGACTTTGTTTCCAAGTGAAACTACTTGTGCGAGTTCTACGATTGCTTGAAAGACCCTTCTCTTTTGAATTAGAAAGTCCAGGGTTGCAATAAAATAATTTTTGCCTAGATGTCTGTGGCAAAGTAGGAGAAATTCTACTGTTGCTTTCTGGCAAAGTTCCAGGGGGTTAAGTGGGTCAAGGTATTCTTCGTTTTCCTTGGGGTCATCTTTCTTTTTGAACAATCGATTGATTGCTTCGTGTACCGCCGCAGTTTGTTTTTCATTAAGTGTAAGCTGATAGAAGAATGAAGCGAAGAAAACAAAAATGTTTTCAGGGTCTTCAATGACGTTACTCAATTTGTTGATCATTCGTTTCTCCTTAGAAGGTGGGGAGCGGATGAGCCATGTTGCGAGTACTCATCCGACTCCCCGGTATGTAGCTTGTTGTGCGGACTAGATGGAATCCATCCGCACCGGCTGGTAATCGCCCTCATTGTCCTTGGTAAGGACCGGTTTCAGGCGAGCGGCGTTCAGTACGGCCAGGGCGTTGCCAACCTTCAAGGCAACCGTCTGTTGTTCGGTGTATGCCTTGATGTAGGCTTCCTTGGTCTTGGCATCCGTCTTTGCCAAAGCACCTTCGGAAATGCGAGGACGCATCTTCGAGACCGAGGCAACAAGGCCGTTGTCACGGAAACTCCGTTGGAAGCGGGTGAAAATACGTTCGGGTTGGGAAGGTCCCCGTACCGAATCGTACATTTCATGGGCGGTGCGATAGTCTTCCATCGACACAACTGCTTTGAGCCAGGAGTCGGCCAGCTTGTTCCGTTTGAGAATGAGTTCCGTGGCTTCCTTTACCGCTTTCGTGATTTTTTCGTTGACTGACATTGCAATCTCCTTGTCCGTCTAGGTTTTCCTAGAATCGAACGAATGCTATTTAATCCCCCGTCCGGGGGCAGTCTGTCTCCAACCAACGGGATTGAACCGAGAGAATACTTCCTCTTCAGTTAAACGATCTTCTGTCTCTCCGTTGATGAATTCTTCTTCCCTCATTTTTTGTTCCAGCCTGCTGTCTCTGGTTTCAAGAGAGTTTATTGATTGCTGCCTGATTGTGTCATCTGCTTCTTTGCAAGCAGTATCCATGACTTGCGGTGCAAGAAGTTTTTCTCTCTCTGTGAGCAAGAGTTTTTCAGTATAGCCTTGCCGAGTGGAGATGATGATATGATTCTTCAGTTTGCGGACTAAATTCTTTTTGATCTGTTCGTTTGCTCTTTCTTCCAATTCTTTCATGAAATCCATTTTTCGTTCTCCTTAGTTGAATTTAAGCCGAGCCAAAGGCGAGGCTTTCACCCCCCCCCCGGAGGGGGAAGGGCTTAAGAGTATCAAGTAAAGCGTGAACGACATTCTTTAAGTCGAATCCATCTTTCTTTCTTGTAGCTGTAGCTTGCTTTGGGATTCAGTCTGAAAATAAGGCAGTAGTATTCTCCGGGTAACATATGAGACTCAATAAGAAATGGACAAGAATAATTGTCATTCGCACAATATCTTCCGGTAGGACAAGCAAAACTGATAATTTGTTTTTTTGTTTTCATTTAAAAGTCTCCGTCAGGTGGATTAAATGGTTCACCATACTCATTCAAACCGTCTTCATGGAATCCTTGGTAAACCATTAAAAGATGCTTTGGAATCTCACAATAATAACCTTCATCGGTCTCTTCAAAACAAATACAACACGTTTCCTTTTTTCTATCTGAAATCCGATGAACCCATTGGAGATGAACATAATTAGTAGCACAGTCTAAACATACTGGTCTCATTTTTTCTCCTTTTCGTTACACCAATAATTCAATCCAGTCGATGCGTTGTATACAAAAACAGGCTTGTTAAGCTTGGTCATGGTTCGTATCATGTGGGCTGTGCCTGCTGATATACCATCCCATATGGCAATTCCAATTTCAGCTTCTTGAGCCATTCTTTCGTTGCGCCTGAACCCTGCAGACCGCCCGTATGTTCCCCATTGCGCCGGCATCCGTACTACTGGCAATGTTTCTCCAAGTATCTTTCCAGCTATGCGGTCAACACCACGTGCATCACCGTGAATCAACTTAGTAATGCTGACATCAGCCAATTCCAAAGCTTCTTCAATTACCTTAAAATCAGTAATACCACGTGACCCAAATACTACTGTAACCATTCTTCTTCTCCTTATTCGTTCTCCCAAGTGTTCTTGGGGCCGAGCCTAAGCGAGGCCCGCACCCAACCCCGGAGGGGTTAAAATACATATATATAAGTATTAAATCAATCTCTGTAGATAGTAAACAATACCCAATATCTGAGAGTCAAAAGGTATGAGTAAAGCAAGTCCATAGAGTATTACTTAAGATTTAAGCGTAGCTTTAGTACCATTACGTAGGCTTGTCATGGCGTTATTCCGTAGGATAATAGGTGGGTACCACCGTAACGTGAGTACTGGCCGTAGGCCTAATTTTTAAGTACCTAGTAATGCCGTAGGCATCGTCAGAAAATTTTTGGCGTATGCCACCGTAACGGGTGAACTTGGTACGCCATGTAATTTAGTGTATCTGGGTGTAACGATATATGAAAGTATAGACGGGTGGGGATCACGGATTTACCGTGACCCCTCACCCTTGGTCTGGGGTAGGTTTTAAATTTCTTCGATGACTTGAATCCAAGTCACCAGAGAATACTTATCGCCTACCCTTTGAAGCTTTGGGCGGATTCTGTCCGCAGAAAAATAGAGCAGGCATAACGCTGCCATCTCTATTAATTCTTCATACACTTTCCGCACTCGACGGTAATGCTTGACACCTTCCGTTTCGCACTTCGAGAGTGTTTCTTCCGGGATTGCCGGTTCCACCTTTACAATAGAGGCAGTCAGCCCCTTATCCCGGAAAGCGTGATAGAAACGACTCTGATACTTGGAAATGTCCGAGGGCAAGCGGAGAGATTTTGCGTCATAAAAATCTCGAAGCTCATGGAGCCGGGGCTTTACCTGGTCAATCCATGATTCCACTAAGTCGCATCGATGCTGTAAAAAGTGCGTGTGTCTTTCCAGCATATCAATGCGACGCCGGAGCCTTCTTTCTTCTTCCGTCACTTGGACGTTCTTACGTTTCTTTTCCTGAGTCATCTCGACTCTCCTCGGCCGTCCGGGTCTTCCCGGAGTCGGCCTAACTTCAGAACACTATACATTAGCAAGACTCATGCCAAAGGCGAAAACCCTGTGATATCGCGGGTTTCGAGTGTTAAGACCCTAAATTATAGGGTAAAAAGTGACATTATTTGACACCACAAAATCAGCTGAAATCCCGGAAATGCAGTGATAGTGCGGCTTTCGGGGTTGACAATCTTTTCCGGGCCAATGGCGGGGATTGTCAAAATCGGCCTGAATCCTTCGCTTTCAGCGATAAGTTAAAAAGAAACTTTATTTTGTTTGAATTTCAATCCCCTTGAATTGGCATGGAATCAATGGCACCTGGCCTTGCGTCTTGGAATCAAAAAAAAGTTAAATTGATAAACCACATTTAAATATATCGTTTGCGCTTAGAGCTATATTTCAATCTATCGTTTGCAGATGGAACGACAAATTAAATAGTTATTCCGTAACGTTATAATGAAACGACAAATTAAATGGTTATTCTATAACGTTTATTCAGTGAACGACATTATGTAATTGCGTTTCGAGATTTAACGTCAAAACAATGCGATCCCCATCCAATCGTTCTAAGGTGGAACATCATTATACTGTTAAAGAAAAAAACGCAATCCGCTGAATCGTTAACCCCCCTAACGGATATACGCCGCCCCCCCTAGGGTTAGTCCGGGGTGCGTATAAGTGTATTACCACTCGGAAAAATTTTTAGTGGATTTTAGTGGATATTGCATAAGAGACTATAAGCTACGCTTATAGTCTTAATATATATATTTTTTCGGAGTAGTACTGAGAAATATACTTGTTAGGAACAAGAGTGTTTGTTTCCTTACAGTATTTATTATAATAATAATAAGAGAACAAGAATTATTTATTTAATAACTAATATTTATTCCTTTTTTATTCTTGTTTTGCATAATACTAGTTTGTAATAGGTGAGGTATGGGTTGAGTTGACAGAGGGCTTTGAGGGCATTATATATGCTCTATGCGCTGTCAATTCTTATACTTGAAGGGATTGGATATAACTGGTCGTTGTAAATCGAATATGGCTTCCAAAAGAAAATATTGGATGCCGAAGACTCATTATCTGGTTGAGGCTGAGATTTATAAGGAGGGAGAGATTTCTCTCTGTCCGGCTCATGCCAAGAAGTTGGGAGTATATCCTGCAGATAAAGAGTTGCTTCGTAGGAAGAGGATTTCTGAAACTGTCAGGAAGAAGGCTCTTGAAAAGAAGAATGAAGCTCCTAAATTCAATCCCAACAAAAAGGAAGTCGATTCGGAAGAAGAAGGTTCGGTTGAAGATTATTTGTCTCCTCCTGCTGAAGGGTCTTCTGCGGAAATGTCCGGTTTGACTGAGGAGGTCGCCAAAAAGATCGTTGAAGGCGTATTCGGAGATTCGGAATTCAATCTCAATGATTTCCTTGATGAACTGTCTCGGGATGGGATCGATTATAAGCTTGATTCGGTCCTGGTCGATTGTGTTGTTATATGGTGGATGGCTGAAGCTACTACAAGAACTCCTACAAGCATTGTAGGGGTCTCTAAGTGTCTTGGAATCACCGTTGCCAAGGTTAATAAAATAATCAATTCAAATGTCTTCAGAAACAAGCTTAATCTCATGAGGTATCAAAGATATAATCGGATTATGCCTGTTTTAGAGAAACGATTGATGATCAAAGCAATGATGGGAGATGCTTCTGCTGAAGGATGGATAAAATCAATTTACAAAAAAATGGAATTAGATCAATCAGAATACAATCCGTTAACCGGCGTGAGTGATGAAATTATTCAAAAACTTAATTCCGGTATCGATGAAATTGAACTTGATGATGAATCCGTTGCGGCAAAGACATATCAAGAACTGGTAAATGAATGAAAGTCAAAACATATAGCAAAGAAAGTAATTTTAAAGCCAAGGTTTGTTCTTCTTTCATATTTACGGCTGAAGCACTTCTTGGAGTTGATAGCATGTTTTTCTTGCCTTTTGCTAAATTTCATCGATATATCGAAAAGGCAATTTCATTCAGTGATAAAATTTGGCATGTAATCGCTCTTCCTCGAGGATATGGAAAATCAAAGCTTGCAGCATTGTTTGCGGCCTGGAGTGTTCTGGTTGATAAGCGCAATTATGTTGTCATTGTTAGTTACAATGAAGCCAAGGCCACTCAGATACTTCGAGACATAAAGCGGATTCTTATGCATCCGAAAATCCTTGCTTTTTTTGGGCATAGGCAAGGACCTACCGATGGGGCTACAGTCAAGAATTTCATCATGAAAGATGGAAGAGAAGTAACACTTCAAGCTATGGGGGCCAAGTCCCCAGGTATCGGTCTTTCTGAAGGCGAATCCCGTCCCGACATTTATATTCTTGATGACCTTGAGAACCCGGATCAGCCCAAGAACCCTGAAATTCTCCCCACTATCGAAGAAAATATCAATGTCAAATACTACTATGGCCTTTCAAGAAGAGACCGTTTTGGCAGACATGGGAAAATTCTTTATATCGGAACAATGCATTATGCCGGCTGCATCCTTGAAACAACCTTGAAGAAGCCCAATGCCTTCACGTTGGTCCTTCCCCAGGAAATCATTCCAGAAACCATAAACATTGTTGGAAGAGATGTAATTGGTGGTTCCATCTGGCTTGATCTTTATTCTGATGAAGATGTCAAAGAAGAAAGAGAAGCAGCAATAGCTGATGGTTCTTTTCATTCATACTCTGCTCAGAAGCTTATGGCTCCATTAACTGAAGGTAGCTTCAGATTTGATGAGAAGAAGCGGAAGACAATGGGTTATAGAGAAGCAATGGAAAAAGCCAACGAAGGAAAGATCGTCACTCTCATTGACATGGCATATTCAGATAAGTCATGGGCAGACTATGTAGGCATTACAACGCACCTTATTTTGCCGAATTCCAGATGGATAACCCTTGAGGCTTCAAGAAATAAGTTTAATGATGAGGTCTTCTTTGAAGAACTTGTAAGAATCAAAAATACATATAAGCATTTCACTTTCATGGGGTTTTATGCAGAAACATTGCAGATTTTACCCATTAATGCGTTTCTGAGAGAGTATTCTATACGCAAAAAAGAGAATATCTTTCTTAATCATCTCACTCAAATTCCAGGATTATCTCCTACAGAAAGGATAAGATCGCTTGTCGCTTATCATGATTCAGGTTTATGGATAATGTGTTACGACACTTGTGGCCCTTTATTCTCCGATATGCAGAATTGGAAGGGTATGAAACTGCGTGGTGGTGTTGATGACGTTCTTGATTCTTCTTCTTGGGTTCCTCATATGTTTAAGACTGAATCGGACTCTTCAGAATTGTCAGGAATGAATGAAGAGGAAAGACGGGCAAGAGAAATACTTGAAATGAAAGATATTATTGGAATTGCAGGTAATGCGAATCAATTGGAATTCAATGAAGTGATGACAATTTATCGAAAAATTGAACAAGAAGAAGAGGATTTCTATGAAGCCGTTTAACTTTAATGTTGACAAAGGTTTCTTTGAACACTATAAATGAGACAATGGCTGAGACAAAAATACTTATAAATTATGTTTTGTTGCTCAACATTGCTGTTTTATGTACGATTTTACTAATATTCTTATTTCATTTAATAGATATTTTTAAACGCTTTGAATTCAGAAAGAAAAGATTTTCAAGAAAAATAAAAGAAGAAAATTTTTATGAAGAACCGGAAGAAGAACTCAGACATGAAGAAATAAACGTAGTGAGAAGTAATAAAACTCTTTTCCCCGAGATCGATTTAGCGGAAGACGAAGAAATTATCGCCCAAAGAATAGGTAACGAAATCCCGACTGCTCCTGTGGCAGAAGGATATGCTGATTTTATCCCTGTTGCAGAAGATGACAGGCAGGACGACGAATAATGCCTAAAAAATCAGGGGTTAAAAACCCATTTATCAACGACAAAGGAATAAGTACAACGTCAGATAAGGCAAAAAGCACCGTAGCTAAGATTCTTACTGAACTTTATACGCATCCACAATCAGGGATTTATGGTACAAAGCATCGATTCTATGAAGAATTCTACAATGGGAACCATTATATCCGCATGGGAGATGCAATCCCTACTACTCTTCAAGAAAATCCGAGAGGGCAAGAACTTGCAAGGAAGATTGAAAAAATCCGTAGATCAAAAAAGCTTCCACACAGATCAAAAATTAATGTAGCAAAGGGTGCTGTAGAAATTTCCACTGGCAAAATCCTTCAGAATGCTCCTACTCTGTCGGCATATCCGATTGGTGATGATCCCAAAGATGTTGGTGATGCAAAAATTTATGATACTTTGCTTAACCAATTGTTGCATGATGATGTGAGAGATGAAAACTCTGTTTTTGGTTCTGTATTAAAATTTGCCAATTTGTTTTCCCTTGCTTGGATAAGGCCCTATTTCAGTAGTAGCTATTATCATGTTGATGCAAATGGGAGTACGCCTGTATTTGATGGAGAGATTATGCTTGAAGCTCTTCCTTCATATGCAGTTTACCCTGATCCTAGGGCAAGAAATATTAGTGAAATAAGATATATTGATCATTTGCACTATGAATGTGCTGATTATTTAACGTATCAATATCCGTTTCTTAAAGGCAAATTGAAATCTGAACCTTATGAAAAGTTTGATATTGGTTCACAAGATGCTTTGGTAAACACTCTTTATGTTGGGAATGGGAATGTTTCTGGAAGAATTTTTGTAATAGACCGCTATATCAAGCCTATGCCTTGGCTTCCTCAAGGGAGGATATTGAGGATCGTCAATAGAAGGTTTCTTGTTACGGACAAGCCTAACCCATTTGCAAGGTTTGGTCCTTTGTTCTCTTTGGGAATGATCCCGGTGACATGGGATAACCTCCACGGCAGTCTGTACAGTAATCCCCCTTTTGCTGATGCCGTTCCCATTCAAAAGGAAATCAATCTTGTAGCGTCAATGATGATGATGAATATCCGGCAATCATCAATGAAAAAGATTGGTATTCCCACCGGGACATTCCTTGAGGGAGAATGGGATAATTTGCCAGGAATGTTTCAGTATAATCCAATGGCTCAGGCAAGACCTATTGAAGTGGGCGGTACGCCTATGGGCAGCTATCCGCTTCAGTATCTTGATATGTTGTTGGGTTTCCTGCAGGATATTTTTGGAATTCATGAAATCAGTGAAGGCAGAATGCCTAAGCGTGGTTCTCAAATGTCTGGCTCTGCGCTTTCTTTGCTCTACCAGGGAGAATTGACAAGGCATATTTTCAATATCAATTCCTTCCATACTTCGTTGCGCCGGCTTGGAAGAATGCTTTTGTATATGTTTAGGCATTATTACACGACAACCAGACGGGTTAAGTATTTTCATGTTAACAGGCATTTTAGGGAAAAGGCGTTTATTGGTTCAGATTTAAGTTCTCGGATTGATGTTGGTTTGCAGGTTGGTTCTTTGCTTGATAAATCTCCTGCAAGTAGACAAGAGGTTGCAATGCTTCTCTGGAATAACAATATTCTTCAAGAGGCACAAAATAATAATCCGGCTGCTATTGCTGTTTTGAAGGCAGTCCAATTTGGAGATATTGAAGGCTTGACCTCAAGCAGGAAGAGAATGGAAGAGTATGCTCAACGCTGTTTGCAAACAATTATTGAGAGTGAGGGAAAAAAGGTTCCACCTATTCTCCAGATCGAAGATCCCAAAATTGTTCTTGAAGTTATCACCAATTTTATGCTGACGGAAGAATATGAAGAGTTGGATAAAACAATTAAGAGTGCAATTGAACAAAGAGTTTCAGAAATGAAATCAAGGCTTGAGCAACAAGAACAAGCGCAAATGCAGAATAATGCTCCACCGAAAGGTGGTGTAAATTTGCCCAAAGGACCACCCAAGAATGATTTGGCAAATGGTCCTAATATACCTCCATCACCCGGAAACGGAATGGAACAGGAGATGTAAATGGACGAAGGAGTAAAAGCAAAAAGAGAATCAAGTCTCGCTGAAATGCGCCGACAAGCAATGGAAATTGCCAACAATCGGCCTATTGGTACAACCGCCACAGCGAATACCAATGATGATGAGACCGGATTACCCGTAGACGGTGAGGAAATTCCCTTTCGTCCTGCCGGTACGGAAGAAGATGAACCCAAAGAGGAATCTTCAGAAGAAAAAAAAGTTGAAGCAAAGCCTGTCGAAGAAGAAGGAAACAAGACCGTTGATTTAGATGACGATACTCTTGTTTCTGTAAAAATTAACGGTCAGGTTGTTCAAAAGCCCTGGGGTGAAATTCGGTCTGATTTTGCTGGCAGAGAAATGATTACACGAAAATCCCAATCTCTTTCTGAGTCCCAAAGGGCCTTGGATGAAAGAATTCAACGAGTTGATGAACTACTCAGCAAACTTGAAGGAAAGGGTGTCGGAAAAGAAAAACCTGAAGAGGAAACTCCACAACGAAAATTCTCAATTGAAGATTTTGGTATTGATCCGAAAGACCCAATGGCAAATCCTGAAGCTTATAGGAACATGATCTCTAAGTTGAATGAACTTGCCAATCAAGTTGGTAGTGTAAGCAAATATGTCCAGGACACAGAAATTAAGGAATCTCAAGCTGAACAAGAAAAGAAGATCAATACTACAAGGCAGTTGTTGAATGAGCGAGCCAAAGACCCAGGCAGCCCAATTCAGGAAGGTATGGAACCATTAGTCTATGGTTTATTTGAAATGGCGAAAGTACAAGCTAAAGCAGAACCCAATGGACGTTGGAACCTTTATGGACCTGAACAGGGAGTAAGAGACTTGGAGGCTTTTTTGTCAAAAATTCCTAAGAAACCTATAACTGAAAAAGACATCTCACCCGAACTTATGCAGAAATTGCACAACAAATGGTTAAAGGAAATGAGCGGGAAAGAAAAAGATTTTTCGGCAAATAAAGCTGAAGGTGTCTCTGATGATGAAGTCAGGGAATTGGATCAAAAAGTTAGTGGAAGAAAGCCCTTGAGTTTGGAAACAGGTCTTTCTGATCTCCGAAGCCAAGCAATTAATAAATATGGGAGAACTGATTTTTAAACGGAGAAACACTAAATGAAAGAAAAAATTAGTTATATCCAAGATGTATTTATGGATATTTACGACAAACAGCTAGTTGACTTGCTGCTCCGTTCCACAAATGTTCTCAGCTTGTTGCCTCATAAAGACTTTACAGGGAAATCACACGTTTACACCGTAAGGCGGCGTGGGAACTTCGGTTCTGGATTCCGAAAAGAGCGTATCACGCTTCCTGAAGCGCAAGCCCGAGAATACAAACAGAGTAGCCTGTCTACCTATTACTTCTATCAGGCACTTGACCTGACTCTTCCTGAAATTCGGGAATCGAAGGGTCCTGGTGCGTTGATTGATGTTTTGGGTGATGCTGTGGACGATGCACACGATAATGCTTTGCATAACGGCAACCGTGTTTCAATTGGTGATGGTAGTGCCAGGATGGGAACCATCTCCTCAATTGATTCAAGTGATGGTACTTACACTACTCTCACTGTTGCCGATTTTCCGATTGAAATTTTCCAGATCGGCATGGTTTTGACTGCTGGAACCGGATCAACCGGATATCGTGTTGAAGGTGTTGACAACAGTACTGCACAAATCAAAGTCACAAACGATTCTACTGGTGCTGATGCGTCCGGTGATGGACAATGGACCGGCACAAACAATATTTACTGGTATGGTGGTTATGATGCTGGCTTTGACACTGAACCTCCTGGCCTGATGGCTGTCATTAGCGATTCCAACCCTCCCTCTGGAACCTTCCAGGGCAAGGACAGGACCGCTACTGGCAACGAATGGCTGAAGGCTTATGTGCAAGGTACTGCTGGTGATAACACCCTGTTGAGTTATCTGGTTATGAAGCAATTCCTTGATAATCTTCGTGCGCATTCTGGCAAGAAAACCAAGGTTAATTCGCTTCTCGCTGAAACCGGGGTATATAACTCATGGATGCTGGTCCTTGAAAACAAGGGAATCACGACTCAACCTGTTGTGAGTGAAGGTGGTTTTGCCTCTGACTTGTCTTTTGTCTTTGGCGGCAAACGCTATGTTTTCCGTGAAATCGACGAAATGCTTGATGGAGAGCTTTATGCGCTGGACACTCAGGGCGGCATTGAAATTCGTGAATCCTTCCCGCTGCAATGGGAAACCTATGGAAGTGGTGGAAAGTTTGTGCGTTCGGTAACTGAAGACATTATTACCGCACGTATGGCGTGGTACTTTACCATCGGTTCCAAAGACCCCAGGCGCAATGGTGTTTTCAAGGGCATCAAGCGGAACGCAATTAGTTAAGGAGACTAAAATGATCATTGTAACAGAAGGTCTTCATCCTTGGAGTAAGCTTGCTTTCGTTGATTGGAAGCTGACAACTTCTCACTCGGACCTTAACTTTATTGCTGATGGTGCTATCAAGGCCGGCGCTGCGTTGAAGTTTTCCAGTACCGCTGGAAAGGTAGAAGAGGCGGGTGCGGGAGAACTTGACATTATTGGTTTCCATAGGGCAGATGAGGCTGCGGCTGATGGTGATGAAGTTTGGCTGTTTAACTACTGCCACACTAAGGCTTATGCCGTAACTCCTATTACCAAGGGTTATCCCCTTAAGCCTGCCTATGATGGTGGTGTTACAATGTTGATTGATGCCAATCTGACTGCCACCACAATCAAGGCTGTTGCTGCGGGAGGTGACTTCGGAAACCAGCCTGCAAATGACAACATTACGGCGGTTTCTTCTGCTGCTGGCGATACCACTCAAACTCTGACTGTTATTGCCTTGAAAAACGGTGAAACCATTCCTGAGGTTGTTACACTCGCCTTGAACGGAACGACTGATGTTGATTCTGCGAGTAAGTATGATCGTGTTTATGCCTGCTGGCTTGATGCGGTTACTACTGGTGACGTAGAACTTTCTGAAACGTCTGGTGGTTTGGCGATCACTACAATTACTGCAGGTAATTTGACTGCTGGTGTTGTAGAGCCGGCTGCCGCTTCTCAATGGGCGTATGATCAGAAACCCACTGTTGTTGCTGGTGGAGCCTCTACAAAGTATGTAGCGATTAAATATCTGGCCAATGACGGTGCAACTATCGGTTATATGGAAAAGCAGCTTAATGGCACAACTGCTGCAACTTTTGCTACCAATGCTCTCAAGGTTCTTGAAGTGTATTATGGTGATGTTGCTGCGGGTTCAGCCATTACGGTTAAGGTTGGTGCGGTTGATGATGAACTGCTTAAAGTCGGACGGGCTTTGGAAACTGTTACCTCTGCCGGTTCGCTTTTTGCTGCATGGGTGGGGGCGTAAGCCCCCTTCCTTTTAATGGAGGAATAAATGGATGATCGTATGATGAAGCTTGTTCAGGATGCGACACGGAAATCTCCCGAAGAATCTCTTCTTTTTCTGAAGAAGATGGCTCAGAATCGCAATTTGGATCACCAAGGATATTTGATCGGTATCGAGAATATTCTGGCAAATGAAAGCTTTAAGAACATTGAAAAGCTTGAAGATGTTCTGCGGCGCAATGCGTTGTTGGAACAAGAAGTCAATGCTCTTGAGCGAGTACTTGCCCGGATTCAAATTGCACCGGAAAAAGAGGAGAAGAAGTCTCCTGGTCGCCCTGCCGCCAAAAAAAGTGGCACTAAAGAAGCTTGAGCGGGAAACCCGTCTTGCGAGGCGGGTTCACCCTAAAATTGAAGTGTTCTATGACACAATAGATCACTATATTCAATTCAAAATGAATGGGAAGGATTGGATTTCCTTTTTACAAGGAGAACCATTTTCAATGCGAAAGCTTCAGGAGTCCTTCAGGCAGCGGTTTAATACCAGAAAGAATGTGGCGAGAGCAAGGAAAGAAAAAGAAAGGCTTCATCAGACAAGAAAAAGAGAAGTGCGGGATGAAAGACGATTAATGGAACTTGAAAAGGGACTTAAAAGACAAGCAAGAATTGACAATGGAGAAGACCCCGAAAAGGTCTATTTCTGCTAATGAACAGACGAGAAATTTATGATTTCATTGCTTTGATGCTCAAAGACCCTAATCAAAACAGATTCACCGATGCTGTTATTACCACAGTCTTTGTTCCAACATATCAGTCTGAAATAAAAAATCTTGGAACACAATTTGAAAGGTACTATCTTGGTACTGATACTGTTACGCTTACAGCAGGGAGTGATACCGTTGCGTTGCCTTCAGACTTTGCTTCGGTTGTCTTTAGTGTTTTTAACGCCTCAGACAATACGCAATTAACAAATAATTTTGCAATCTTAGAATATGCAGATGTGGGATCTGGAACGCCCACTCGGTATTCAGTGGTTGGGAATTATTTGTATTTCGAGGCAAAGCCTGGAGCAAATTTAAGCCTTACAGTATATTACAGCAAGGTGCCGACCCTTCCTGTTCTTGATTCCGGTACAGAGGTCACGTTCCCGAATTCAGAACTTCTGGCGTGGCTTGTAATAAAGAAATTCTTGATTATGTACCGTCAAGACATAAGTTTCGTGAATCAAGAAATTGTGGTTCAAAGAGAAGAAATGAAGTCTATGTTGAGTAAGAGGGATTTTGGTACTCATAAGTGGGCCGGTGATGCGTTTAATTATGACTTTGGGCAGGGAGAAGAAGATTTATGATCCCTGCAGTTGGTGAGTCAGCTAGGATAAGTCTCGGCAATTTTTCCCGTGGCATAAATTTAGACAATTTAACAGGAGAGGAAGGAGATGCCCTTTCTTTGTTTAATGTTTATCCTATCGGGACTTCTGGTTTTCGAGTAAGGGGAGGGTCACAAAGAATAAATGATATTCTTTTGTTTAGTGGTATATCTGCTGTTTCAAAAACTGTAGTTGCGGTAGAAGCTTCTGATGATGCAATTGAAGCTTTGGGGAATATCAATTTAAATTCTTCTGCTTCTGAAACAGGTGATGAGGACACCTTGAATGGTAATCCTATAACTTGGGATTTTAATGGGATGCATCCAGAATTAATAAATCCTGCCAGTTCTTCAGGAACCGCTGCAAATGCAGTAGATAACAATACTGGAACAAGCTGCATAGTGGCTGAAGCTGGAGGAAACTACATTTCTGTAAGTCGTGGAACAAAATTTACAGATGATGAAGATACGCTCGGAGGAATGGCGATAGCCCATGAAATTGCTGCCACTCACATTGATTCCATTGATGTATATGGTGGATTTGAATTTACTAAGGTTGAAATCAAAGCAGCCTCAGGTGATGCTTGGACAACGGTATATGATGATGTCGCAATCACTTCATTCGACTTTGATGATGATGGAGAAACAATCGAAGTCAATCACATTAAATTAACAGGTCACGGAACGATTACTCGTCTTGTGGCCAATCAGCATAGAAATATCTTGGGTTTTAAAACAAGTGGTAGTGGTACGGGTGCGCCTGATAGGTTTGCCCTGGGTTGTTACTTGGAAGAAGGGAAAACTTATAGTTTTATTCTTTATGGTGGAGACACCGTTACCGCATACGGCTCCAGGGATGGTGACACTCGAGATTGCACAGATGAAGTTTGGACAAAAACATATACTGCCGAAGAAACAGGAATGCATTATTTCGAAGAAGCTGTTTCTCCGAGTGCTGATCATATATATTTTGTCTTGGAATGTCGTTGTACCACTGATAATTGTTTCCCGAAAATTGATGACAATCATTGTTTCTTCTTATCTACAGAAGAATATCATGAGAATTATGCTTCCGATTGTCCGGGTGCGCTGTGTATTTGTGTGGCTGGCATTGGGATGAAAACCAAAATGACTGATGTTGAGTCATTTTATTATGCTGAAGGCAAAGGCCCGAGTTATCCTCAATTCTGGAATGGATCAGTTAGTGTTTACAAAGGCGATTCTATAGCCTCTGAGAATTTAATAAAAACTTTTTCTATGAGCAAAAACAACGAAGATCAAAGATTTATCTTTGATACTCCAACAAATCAAACTTCTTATACAATAAAAATTTCTCATGGTACTTCATATGCCTATAATGTCATCCAATATATGTTTGAGGAAATTGATTTATTAAAAATAAACAAAGACGATTCTGTCCTTTCTACTCCAGTTTTGGGATTGAAAGAATATAATAAGGTTGATGGCAACACTACTATCTCTGGAGATGCCTTGATTGCAGCTATAAACGGTTCTTCAAATGCAAAATTGTTTGTTGCATTGAAGAAAACTTCAGGAATGGGTGTTTCTAATTGGATTCCAATTGACGAAACGCTAACTAAAGATATTAAAACACATTTTGTCCAATATCGGGATCGAATGTTTTTTGTTCAAGAAGGTGAAGAGTCAAAGTGGACTGATGGAGATCAGGTGTTTCAAAACGGGATTGATCCTCCCGATGCTCCAACTTTAGAAGGTACGGGCATTTCAGGTGGAAGTATTTTGAATGGAACTTATTATGTTTATGCTACATATGTCCGCTCAATTCTTGGTGGAGCCGAAAGTGCTTTATCAGAATCAGTTGAGGTTGTTGTAAACAATACTGAGATGGTGGAGGTTGAAGAAGGAGGAGAAGAGGCCCCTGTCCCGGATCGTCCAACGATTGCCGCTGCGTATTCAGAAATTACAATTACTTCTCCGAATGGTTCCGAAGATTGGGAACATGGTTCAAGCCAGGATATAACCTGGGATTCCACTATTACTACTGGAAAATTTACAATTTATTTATATCGATACCCCGATATTAATATGGGCATGATTGCTTACGGATTAAGTGCAAGCACAAGAAGTTATACTTGGACCGTAGGAGATGTAATCGGTGGTGCAGATATTCCATATGGTACTGATTATATAATCAAAATCAGAAAAACCAGTGAAGCCCCTTATGATTTCAGTGATTCCACTTTTGACATTTCGGATCCAAGTCCCCCGGTTGATCCTCCAGAATATATCGAAGAAGAAATCACGACAAATACAATTAATATTACTGTTCCCGTTCCGACTGATCCCCAGGTTGATGAAATTCGTGTATATCGGTCTTTGCTTGGCGCAACAACTGCAAAATATCTCGCCCACCAGCAAACAGTTTATCCGGGTGATAATGCGGATGCTGTTGTTTCAATTGAACTTTCGGATTCAGACAATTCATTAATTTATCAACATTCAGAAATGAATGAAAGGCCGCCAGTTTGTAATTTAATGGAAATTGCCGGCGATAGATGCTTCTATGCAGATGATGATTATGTTTATTATTCTGAGATAGGTTATCCTGAGCATGTTTCAACTGATAGTCGCTTTGGGTTTGATCCCGGAGATGGAGAGAAAATCACAACTTTAATGAGTGTTGGTTCAACTCTTTTAATTCAAAAGCCTAGCAAAACCTGGATTCTTGATGTAACAAATATTGCTTATAGCTTTCCAGTAATGATATCAAGTGTTGTTGGTAATATTGCAAACGGTACGATTCAGAAACTTCCCGATGATATTGGAGCCATTTTCCTTGGACCCGATGGGCTATATGCTTATAATGAAATGACAATTACTCCATTAACCAGAACAAGAATAAACTATTGGTTAAAAAAAAATATTGATTACTCTAGAATCGAAGATGTTATTTCTGCATATGATCCGATTGAAAATACATTCTTATTGCAGTTGCCTTTTGGTACTTCTGATTGGAGACATTTAAGTTTTTCCATAGAAAGTGGTGGGTTTCAATTTCATCAATATCCTTTAACTTGGTATGGATTTATAAGATTTAAATACAACAATGTTGAATATCCAGTATATTTAACCAATGTGGATTCATCTAATTTAGTAGAAACTATGTATAGCTTTTGTTTTGTCCAAACTGGATTGGATGATAGTTGGGAAGATTTTCTTTCTGTAACTTCTTCTATTTCATCTGCATGTAGAGAAAATTTGGTAAATACTATGCAATCGATTCCCTATAATGCAATAACTACATTTCATTCTTTTGGTGTTCCTGGACAACTTAAAACGATTAGAAGTGTAATGATTGATTGGTTTACAGGTAGCGCACAAAATATGACAGTAGAAACCAATGTCGATTTTGGTCTTGATTCAGGATCAAATACAATTTCTAACCCAGGCGAATCTGCTCCACTCGATTATGATGAAGTCCCAGGTTGGGATAATCAAAAAGCTGAAGCCTCTTTGTTTTCTCCTGAAATTACTACTAGCGGATATTTTTATAGTTTAAAGCTAAGTGGTCAATGTGATTCTGAATTAAAGGTTTATAGTCTTTTCATGGAATTAACGGTTGATGGTAATCAGGCAACGGACAATGCAGCAATATCCCCATGATCACAAAAAATGCAGACAAACCTGTTGCGGCCAAAATTATCGCTAGAAAATTTGAAACAGATATAAATGAATTAAGAACGACTTCTGAAGTATTAACAACTAGAGCCTTAGCAATTATAGAAGAACTCGAAACTGCAAGAAGTGCTTTGCAACAAACTATTGATGCTTTGCCCGTTGATCATGTTGATGCAATGGGAAAACAAAGTACTGATGGTTCAACAAATACTGATCACGATGATAGGCTTCGTCCTCCAGATTGTGACGGGGCTGATCCGATAACACCACAAAAAATATTTTATAGAGAGGATATTACCGGATTAGGAAGCGGTGCAACCAATATTCAGGCAGAAGACATACCGACAAATGTTTCTAATTTTGATGGCAATCTTTCCGCTGCAGACAGCAACTTACAACTTGTTTGCGATACGCTAGATGACTTGGCAATGGGAGGCGGTTCAGAAGAAACTGCAAACAAAACTTATACAATTCCACTTGGTAGTACAGCAGCCCAGGCTCAAGCAATTGTAGATTCAATTGGAAAACATATTCATTCTGATGTTTCAATAATACTTCAATTTGAAGACGGAACATATACATGGACCGGTGGAATTACGGTAAGCGGGTTCTTTGGTGGAGGAACACTAAGCGTGAAAGGAGATGAAACCGATAGTGAATCTCTCTCGTTACATACGAATCAATCTGTGATAATAAATGGAACAGACGCTTCGGCACAAAATCTTATTACAATTGAAGGAAATTCGTTGAAAAATTTGTACGTGAGATATATTAACGCTTCGCTTTCAACAACATCATCTGATGGCAGCAATTGTATAAGAATCCACTACAACGCTGGAAATGTTGATGTTCAAGGTTGCTATGTAAGACATACGGCATCTCAATATGGTAGAGGCATTGGCGTTTATTACAATTCCGGGACAACTTACATTGCATATAATTATGTAAGAAAACTTTATATTGGTATTTACAGCTATCGGAGTAATTATTCTTGCTTTGCGTATAATGATGATTATAGCAGTCGGCCCGTATATGGCATTTTGGTTTATGGTTCTCACACTTCATGGTATGCAAGTTATCCAGCAGGAACATCGTATGGAATCAAATATGATCAAGGAGGAACTTGCGGTAGCTAAGGGATAAAAATGTCTGGTACAATATTTTATCGAGATGACCTGGGAAACCTAATCCCGTTGAATCCAATCCCTTATGCTCATTCTGTGGTTACTACAACTACAGATTTTGGCGGTCAATTATCAGCCTTAGATACAACGGTTCAAAAAGCCTTAGATACCTTGGACGATCATCTTCACGATGAAAGATATGTAAAGCGTGCTGGTGACAATGAATTAACCGGGAATTGGGATGCAGGTGATTATAAGATTACCGCAAAACAATTCGAGTCAGATATTCCGATCGGAACGGCTCCTCTAATAGTTGCATCTACAACATTGGTTTCAAACCTCAATGCAGATTTACTTGATGGAAAAGAAGAGACTGCTTTCTTATTGCAAGATTGTTCAAGGTACATTCCAAACGATACGTTTATCATCGGCAGGAATAACGCCGACGATGGCAACGTGGATATGTGGAAGGTTAACACTTCGGATCAGATCGAGGCCGGGGCGAATATTCACCTGGACACATATAGTCTCGGTGACGGAACCGGCACGCTGGCGTTCGACGGGAGCGGAAACCTTACTGCATCCGGCGATATGACCGCTGATAAATTCATTGCGACCGAAGAAACACAAAATACGGGCGTTCACAAGGCTGTAGTCCTGATTAAGTCTAATAGTTCTATTGTATTACGGCATTTAACAAAGTATTGGGATGGTGCGGCATGGCAAGATTCAGATAGTTTCGGGTTTGGTGAATTCTCTTTGAGTTCTGCTGTCACCAGTGATTCTTCCGCATTCGGTTATAGGGCCGGGCGTGGTTTGACTGGTATGCAATGCAATGCGTTCGGAAATCACTGCATGGATTACGCTTCGGGCAGTTATTCGTGTGGGTTCGGGAATTATGCGGCATATAGCAATACAGGCATTTTTTGCAATGGTTTTGGTGTCCAAGCATTATTTTCAAATCAAGGCGCAAGATGCGGTGGGTTCGGATATTCAGCCTTGATGTACAACAAAGGAGATGACTGTAATGGGATCGGATATAACAGCCTTGGAAGAAATCGTGGAGATGATTGCTTCGGGGTTGGACGTGATTCTCTATATTTCAATCTAAATGATGAAACAATAGGCATAGGCAAAGAAAACTTACAATATGGAGAAGGTGACTCAAATACTGCTTTGGGAGCTTTCGCTTTCTCTACATTCAAATCTGATGTCGCAAACGCAGTCACCTTTGATGATTCTGACATTGATGTCGGAAATGATCGGGTGACTATCGTTGGCCATGGATTGGGTGGTGTTGGTGATATTGTTTTGCTGCAACTGACAGCAGTTGGCGGCGGGGTTCCGGGATTGGGTGATGGTGAGATAGAACAATGGGAAGTCATTGATGCTGACACGTTGGAAGTTCTTACCGATACCATTACTGGTACAGGATCAGATGACGGACATACCCTGACCCCGCAATATCGTTACACCAACTCAACCGCAATCGGGGCAAATGCCGAACCAGACGCAAGTAATCAGGTCTTTCTCGGTGATTCAAACGTAACGCAGGTTAAGACTTATGGAAGTATAGATATTGCATCCGGGCAGAGTTATTGCATTGACGGCGAAGAAATTTTGACAACCGGAACGGTTATATCAGATGTAAAGTTAGGTTATCTAGCGGGAGAAGATGCCTGTGAAGGGGCAACAACTCAATATGAAAATATATATATTGGTGGTGGCCGTGACTTTGCGAAAAATGCAACTGCAAATGTTTTCAGAAACTTTATTTTAGGCGTAAGGAACACTGCTTATCGATTTGGGTATTCTGGCGCACAAGTCATTTACAATACCATTATTGGAGCATATTCCGCTTTCGGTGTCGGAGATGATGCGGCGGCAGCGGGGTTGTATAGATATAATACTATTGCCGGCTCACAGGCTGTGATGACCGGCTGTGGCACCACGACTAGCTTCGAGTACAATTCGATTTTTGGCTACTATGTTTTGTATTCGAGTTTTGATGATACGACCGGAGGAATATCTTGCAATTTGATTGTAGGAAATTCTGCCCTAAGTAATGCCGGTGCATCGATCACATCGGGCTCAGTGCTAGGCAATACGATCTTTGGCCCCTATGCTGCACGTGGAGCCATGAGTAGCGCAACCGCTGACAAAGATTTTGAATACAATCTCATTGGCGGTTACAAGGCAGGTGAAAACTGGGGTGCTTCGGCAACAACGGATCAACATAGAAATATATTATTAGGCAGTCATGCTGGTTATGGCGGCGATGGCTCTTACAAATTAATCATATCGAGTATTGAAGAAACCACATACGCCGACAATATCGCAAAGGCGATTATCTACGGCGAGATGAATACCACTACCGCCGACCAGACGCTATTCTTACACGCCACAACACAGATTGGAGTCGGTGGAACTAACTATTGCCAGATCGATGCTGATGGAAAATTGTCTTTCGCTGGAACTGGTTGTTTTACTGACGGCACCGGAACATTATCCTTTGATGGAAGTGGGAACCTCACTCTCACCGGAGATATGTCGGCATATACTTTTATCGTTACGGAAGAAATCGAAATCGCAACGAAGCAAAAATACTACGCACTCTCAACGGTTGGATCAGACGTTCTGATCCGCTATCAATCAAAATACTGGACCGGAGCGGCGTGGGCTGATGCGCATGGTATCGGATTTGGCTTTGAGGCATTGTTTAATAACAGCAGAGCAAATTGCACAGGTGCGGGGTATCGAAGCCTTTACTACAATAGCGGAGCAAAATGCACAGGTGCGGGGTCTGTTAGCCTTTACTACAACAGCGGAGCAAATTGCACAGGTGCGGGGTATGGTAGCCTTTTCTATAACAGCGGAGAGTATTCCACGGGTGCGGGGGTATATAGCCTTTACTACAACAGCGGAGATTATTGCACAAGTGCGGGGTCTGTTAGCCTTTATTACAACAGCGGAGCAAATTGCACAGGTGCGGGGTATGCTAGCCTTTACTACAACAGCGGAGAGTATTCCACGGGTGCGGGGGTATATAGCCTTTACTACAACAGCGGAGATTATTGCACAAGTGCGGGGTCTGTTAGCCTTTACTACAACAGCGGAGATTATTGCACAGGTGCGGGATATCAAAGCCTGCGCTACTCCGATTATAACGACAATTCAGCATTTGGATATAACGCATGGTCAACATTTCATGCTGATGCGGGCTCGGCGCAGACGTTTGATGCGGCTGATGTTGATACCGTCAATAATCGGGTGACAATCGTCGGTCATAGTTTTGGGGCAGTTGGGAAAAAGTTATATCTATACTTCACCCCGGCAGGCGCAGGCGTTCCCGGTCTGACTGATGGTATTGACAAATGGGAAGTGATAGACGCTGATACCCTAGAATGTTTAAATGATACCATGACCGGAGCAGGTGTCGATAATGGACATACGCTCACGCCTCAATACGCATGGACAAATACTACAGTGATAGGGGCCAACGCCGAACCAGATGCAAGTAATCAGATTTTTCTTGGCGACTCAAACGTAACGGAAGTGAAAACGTATGGTGGCGTGAATATCGGCAGCGGAAAGGTTTATAAGATAGATGGAACCCAGGTGGTGGGGGCGCAACAAGCCGCTATTGCTGATCATGGCACGACAACTGGAACGGATTCTGATGGTGAAGCAAGGACAAAAATCAATGACATTCTCGCCGCTTTAAGAGCGCATGGATTAATTGATACATAAGGAGGAATTATGGTTTACAAAATTGTTGATGAAAAAATTGAAACGGCAAGGCCGCCGTTATTGGAAGACATTGTTACGCTGAAAGAAAACCTGAAATTCGCAAACGAAGAAAAGGATCGTTTGACAAATGAATTGAATCGAGTCAACGCAGAAATAGCGGTTCTTGAAGCAAAAGTTCAAGCCCTATTCGATGCTGGCGTAAAAGATGTGAGTGACAAATAATAAATTATGAGTAATAATTAAGCTTAGGAGGTTTATATGGAAGATATGAAAGAAAAGGCAATTGTGATTGGTCCTGCAAGCCGTTCAAGAATGCAGATGATTTCTGCTCAGGCTCAAGCTGCTATGAGAACGGCAGATGAGCGCATTCAGGAAATGGTTATTGCGTTTCTTGAAGCAAATGGAGTAACCAATCCTCAGGGTTGGATTCTGGCAAATGATTTTTCCAGAATCGATCCTCCCGGTACGCCTCAAAAACCAAAGATGAAAACGCCTGAATTGAAGATTCCGAAAAAGTCATCCAAAAAAGGGGAAAAGAAATGATCAAAGAAAAAGAAATTTCGATTGGCACAAAGAGCCGGGAGAGAATGCTTGACATTCACAATGAAATGCTTCGGTTGAAGGCAGAGCAAGATAGTATTGTTGTTGCCCATATGGAAGCAAATGGTGTTTTTGATGCAAAATCGGTCCAAGTAAAGAATGACTTTTCTTTGCTTCGATGTACTTTCGAGGTTCAGGAAATAAAAAAACCTGAAATGAAAATTCATTCAAAGAAAAATCACAAAGAGGAATCAAAGAAATGATGGAACATCCCGTTCTTGTAAATAGAAAATTCATTGTTGGCTTCGGTTCGCTTGGATTACACTATGACAGGAACGGGAAAGTTCCCGAATCATATTATGATAATCTTTCTCGATTGGGTGTGAATTATGTCCGGCAATTTCTCACAAGTCATGATGCAATTCGTGATAAGATTTTTGAAATGCCTTTCAAAGAAAGGGTGCTTGAAAGCGCACAATTTCAGAGAAAGTATGATTTATATCCGATGTTGGTTCCGATGTATGATCATGGCAATGATTATGCGACTTACAATGATGTAAAACAGATTCTTGAGACTTTTGTTCCTATATTCCTTTTGGCTGGATTTAAAAAGAAAGAAATTTTATGTTCTCCGGGAAATGAAAGAGTTAAGCCAATGCCTGGAATTGGGATAAAGAAAGATATAGGGAATGGTCGATATTTATATTATCCTGGTAGTTCAAATTATCTATCTCCAAAAAGTGGGATTACATATGTAAATTTTGTTGATGATAATGCGTGGCCGAACCTTAATACTGCAAGCCAATTGACACTGAACAGAAGGCTTTTGGCTGCATATTATTTTGCCATCTCACGATGGTTGGAAACCAATTACGGTATTCCTTTAAGCAATATTATTGGGAATGTAAGAAATGATTGGCAATCTGATGGGAGTGCCGGCCCACACCAAACAACTGATCCTATTATTTCCGGTCTTTCCGGGCTGTGGTTTGGTGAAGATCGGAGAAAGGAAGTTACTCTTGAGTATCATAAGATTTTAACGGTTGGTTCCATTTTTCATAATAATGGTACTGGAGGGCTTCTTAAACGGCAGAATATGATTAAGAATGTAATTTTTTCCGAAGATGGGAGTGATGTCGTTGGTGCTTCTGGAAAGTGGTTGATTATTAATGGAAAGAAGCGATTCCGTAGGGCAACAGCTAAAGAACGAAAAGACAAAAATGATACGTTATTTTTGATCAGTCGAGTAGGAAAGCAGGTTAAAGATTTAAGCATGTTTGAAGAATTGACTCCAAAGGATTTTTTTGAATATAGGAACCGTCAGTCGTTAAAAGTTTTTGTTGAGTTATTTGATTTTGGTCGTTTCGCAGATACAACTTCTGCAACTCCTGATGAATGGGGAATGGATTTTTCTAAAACCGATTTTGAAGGAATGCGGGATTCCTTGCCTACGGAATACAAAGCTATTCATCGATTGAATAAACCTTTTGTTGATATGAATGCTTCGGATGATCCAATTGTCGAAGAACCAATTCCCAATGAACCACCGGGAGAGGAGGAAGAGATGTCTCAGATTAGATACTTTAATCCTATGCGTTATTTGATTCCGACATTTGAATTTAAACCTAAGTTTAAGGTTAAGGTTCATTTTAAAGGTTTCTTTCAGCGTGCAAAGTTTGTTGATTATGTGTTTACTCTTTTTTCTATTTTGGGCATTTGGCAAACAGTAGAGATTTTTTATGCGTTACTATTCTAATGGAGAAGGTGAAAAAATGCCTGATAGAAGGGAAAAGATTACACTAAGTTGGAGGCAGATATTTGGATTTGGGTTATTTCTCATTGCTCTTACTACATTTCTTGTAACCTTTTTTGTTGATAATCCCTCGAGGAATTGTAATGCGCTTTATGAAAAAATAGATATAAAAACAATTTTAAACAAAGAGGCAATTAGGGAAAATCATTCAAGAATCTTGGTACTAGAAAATAGAAGTCAGCATATTGAACAATGTATAAATTCTATTGAGAAAAAGATTGATAGAATTTTAGAAATTAGTTTAAGCAGATATAGTCTCAATTCAAAAGAAGGTGGGTCAAAATGAAAAAGTTTTTTAAAAGAAAGTTTTTGTTGAGCCTGATTCTTTTTATTGTGGCGTGTATTTTTAAGTGGTACACCAAAATTGGAGATGTTGCATGGTTGGTAGCAATGATTGCCGCCGTATGGGGTTATCAGGCTGCTAATTCCTTTTTGAAGGCATGGTTTCATCTTTATGAGGATGACGATAATGCTGACAGCTAATGATGATCAAGATATTATGCTTGCAAGACGGAGTAATCTTGGTTACCCAAAAACAGTTCTTGATCAAAAAACTGGACAGGTTATAAGGTTTAAGACTGCTGCAGAACATGAGGCTTGGAAAAAAAGAGGTCTCAAGGAACATGAAAAAGAATTGGAAAGGCAACGTCAAGTTGAAGAAAAGTTGAGACTTGAACAAGAAGCCAAGAAAAAGGAGTTCCAGGCAAAGACTGCAAACCGTGGTAGACCCATTACAAACGCTGAGGCTGTAGCAGAGGCAAGGAAAGATATACAATCATCTGAATCTATGTCTCCGAAGCCAGAGAAGCGAGATGTAATGGATATTAAAAGTATAGAAGAATGGTTAAAAAAAGGATTTAGTTTGATGGAAATAACACGGATTTTGAATTCTGACAATCCTGCTGCTGAAGCAGAGAAAATTAAGAAAGGAAGAAAAAATGCCTGATGCACCTATGTTTACTGACCCGATGATGGGGCAAGGCCCTGAAATTGCTCCTCTTGATGATAGTTCTCAAATGGCGGCGAATCCAGAAATGCTTGGAGAAGCCGAGTTTGATCAGTTGATTGGACAAATTCCAGAAGAAGTTGCACAACAAATTCTTGCACAACCGCCTGAAGCAGCTTTAGAATTTTTGGTTGACATTGTTATGGAAACCAATAATGGCGTTAATGCCAGTTCTGCGCTTCAACTTGCAAAACTTATCTATTCTGCTCTGCAGAAAAATCATGGAGAATCCGAATATCATGGTATGAAGGGAGAAGAACAGCAACAGATTGCCCCTCAAGCTGCTCCTCAGCCTGAAATACCAGTAGACGGACAGGGAGTTTAAAATGGCAAACGCCCCACTCGAATGGGATGGTACTGGCTATAAAGCAAAAACTTATTCCAATTCAGGTAGTCAGAATTCTCCTGATACACGAAGTCCTTCTTTTGCAGATGCAGGTAATGATTTTGCTCCAAGTGGAAGCGGTACAGGAGGTCAAAACCAACCTGATTCTGGTTATCCTGGTGTAGGAAGCGCAATGTTTGCTTCGCTTAATCCAGGACAAATATGGAGACCCAACGGAAATGTTGTCCAGCCGACTTCTTTTGAGGGTTACAACAAGTATGCTGAGACACATAATAAGGGTGTTGGTGGTTTTTTTGATCAGTATGCCGGGATGATTGGAGGGTTCAATCAAGGTGGTGGCGGTGGTGGTGGCTATGATCCGGGAATGTTTGATTTTTCCCGTCAAGGAGTAGGTTTCTCAAATGCTTATCTTGAAAAACAAAAGCAACAACTTGATTACGAAAAAGAATTGGCAGACAAAGACCCGTTTGGACAAGCGTCAATCAACATTAGAAATAAGGAACTTGAATTACAACTTCAGCAAGAGAAACAGAAAATTAACGAAACATTTGCGGCTCAAGGGGCAGTAGGAACACCTCAACATGCAAAAGCTTTGCGTGATGCAGAGACAAAATCAATGTCTCGAAGAGACTCAATCATTCAATCAATGAAAGAAGCTTCTGGTCAATATAAACTTTCTGTTGCAGAACAAGGTTCTTTGACAATGCAAAGAATTGGACAGCTTGATACAGCCCTTTCTGATATTAATGCAAGAATCAACATTTCCGAGGGCCAAGCCAAAGTCGAGTTGCAAAAGCAAAAAATTGCCGCCAGTTCAGCAAGGGCAGCAGCCCGGGTAGCTTTGAAGCTTGGTATTTTGGATAGAGCAATCATTTCTGAAAGAGATCAGTATGGAAGATGGGAAGGTGGCCGGCAGTTTGATGCAGATAATTTCTGGAAAGGTCAGCAGTTTTCTCGGGGAATTTATGAATGGGATTCTGAGTTTGATTATACTCGTTGGTATAACAACGAAATGATGAGTCTTCAAAAAGATTTAAATAAGCAGTCTATTTGGGACACTATCGGAAATCTCGCATCTACAGCATTAAATGTTTTTGGTGTCAGAAAACCAAACAGTAATGCAGGAAACAATGCTGGTAATGGTGCATCCCCGATGCAGTTACCAAGTTTTTCAATGGGTCAATTTAATTTGAATTTGAATAGTCAATATGGTGGCGGTGGCACTACACCTTCATTTGCCCCTTATGGTACTCATGGAGAAAAAGAAAATGGCTAACATTCCTACGTTTCAACCTAGCAAAGCTTTGATTCCTCCAAGTACTGGCATAGCTTCTTTTGCAGAAAACATTAACAAGGTTTCTGAAACATATCGTAGAATAAAACTTGAAGATGAAGAAATTGCAAGAAGGGAAGCCTATCGCCAACAGCAGGCAGAAATGCAGAAAGAGCAATTGCAAATTCAAAAACAACGTGCAGACACTTCTCAAAAGTATATGCAACAACAGTCTGAACATATGGAAGCTTCAGCAAAAATTCAGGCATTGACTTTTGGGCGTACACTCGCAGCTTCGGGAGATATTGAAAAAGCAGTAGAATACGGATTGACAAGGGAAGTCGCCGAAAAGATTTATAATCAAGCAGAACATGATCAAGAATATAAGCGAGTAATGCAAGAAAAAAATCTTCATTTGACTGATCTTCGAATTGCAGGTGAAAATGCCAAGGCTCTTCAATTCAATGATGCAAAAACAAGGCAAGAATTGATTAAGGTTTTTTCTGGCATAATGGATGCATCTCGGGCTGATATTCAGCAAATTCTTATGGATGCAAAAATGCCAAAAAGTTCTGATGCTGAAAAAGCAATTATTATAAAAGCGATTATCGGGTCTCACCCCTCCGTGGCTTTTCAAAATTACAACAGATACGTAAGGGCTGGAAAAATTTCTCCAGAATTGGCTCTTAAACTTGAGCCTCATATGACTGCATTGCATTCTGCAATCTCTCAAACCAAAGAAGCAAGAAATGCCTTTGGATTGCCTGATTTTGAAGTTGAAGAACCTATCATGATGCATGAATTGTTTATGGACAAAGCAAAAGCTGGACCTTCTACTACAGGAGTAAAAGCAGTAGAAGACGTAATTGGTGATTCTTTAAAGCCTCATCAAAAGAAATCAACCTTTATCATGGCCTTAAGACGAAGTGATCCAGAATTTAATTCGTTGATACAACATGCTGCCAAAAAGTCAATAAAAGAAGGATATACTCCTTTGGATAAAATTACTCCTGGAATAAAGGTTTATTCAAATAGTCCGCAAGGAAGAAATGATTTTATTGAAAATTACATTTTATCTAAAGCAGGACTAATTGGTTTTGATGATCCAACCTTTGTTACTCCCGAAATGATGTCACAGGTATTTGAGGATAATTTTCTTGTAATAATACAGAACAAATTGGATAAAATGTTGGCTGCACCAGATAGGCTTAAATATTCTTTGAAGAAAGTGATGGTTTCTCCTAAAGAAAAATTTGCAGAGAAAGCTAAAACAATTATTGACAAAGCCGTTGATCAGTATAAAGGCCGATAATGGATTCGTTTTTTGATTTTGATCAATATTCATTAGATAAAAACGAATTTCAAAGATCATTGTTCGGTGAAAGTCTTACGGAAAGAGATCCCTATAGGTTTCAATCTTTTGGTTTAGAAAGTCGTGCTAGAAGTGATGATCCGTATGGCTATAAAAGCTTTGCTTATTCTCAAAAAAAATATATGAATGCAATGATGGGTACTCAACCATCAGCTTCAGAACAAGAATTGGTTGGCATTAAAAGTCAGGGTGAACCAAAGAAATTGTCTTGGTGGAGAGATAACGAAGAATATATGAAATGGCTCGCATCTGAAGGGTATGATGATGAATATCTTACAGATGAAGAAGGGAACCGAATGTATCTCGGGTATGTTAAGTCTTTAGCTGAAGAAAGAGGCAAAGATATGCCCGGAATCTTTAAAAAGTTTGGTGGTGTGGTACAAGCCGTTGGAGACGCTATTGAAGGAATCCCCCTGGTAGAAGACGTTGCTCATGGGACTGTTACCCTACTTTCATTTTTTGGGAATCTTCTTGATATGCCGATGAATATTGTCAGAAGCATAGTGACTTCTGTTGGTGCGGGGCATCCTGAAGAAGTATTTGGTAATGCTTGGGAAGCATTTAAGCATGGTGTTACGGGTGGCAAGGAAGGAGGGTATTTTTCTTTTCTTGATTATCAGTTACAAAATAAAATCGATGAAGCAAGACAGGGTATGTCTGAAGAAGAGTTTAAGGAGTATATGGATTCAGATGAATATAGGCAAGTAAAAAGGTCTTGGCAATTAGGTGGATTGCTTTTAGATGTGGTCGTTGACCCTATGTGGCTTATGGCAACAACGGGTAAATTGTCAAAGCTTCCGGGAATCATGGCTAAGGGCGAAGATGTTACCGCTGACTTAGTTAGAACGGCTGGAAGAATTTCTGAAACATTTAAAATGACCGAAATGCCAATGCATGAAGTTCTTTCAAAATCTGCAGAGATGACAAGGGCTGTTTCTTCTCAAGCCGACAAAGCCAGGAAATTGTTTAAAGCCGTTTCTGAAAATGATGATTGGTTAAAGCTTGGTCAGATGGAAAAGGCAACGGCAGAAGCCCTCTCAAAAACAGATGACATAATAAAATTAGCTGATGGCTTTATGGATTATGCATCCAAAGTGAATGATGCAAAATGGATGACCCCTAAACCATATTGGAGTGAATTTGGCAAAAAGACAGCCCTTCATGTTCCATTTACAGGAAGATTTGGACAAAAGCTTGGCTATACTGGTGAACGAAAAGTAATGTTTACCATTGGTCCAGAATTGGAGGGTCTCAGGAGAAGCATTTTTAGAAGATTGGGTTCCGATATGAAGTCAACCCTTGATGTTGGTGCAAGGCAATTTAGAGGAACCATGAAGCATCTTGAACGCACAAGAGATAGGATCGCAATAAAAAGGTCAGCAGAAAGGATCAATGCGGCTGCAGACGATTTGGTCGATTATATGAATACTGGAAATCCTGAAAAGGTTTTTACTAGAGAAGATGCCCTTGATCATATAAACGAAGTAATTGCAACCTCTGGATATAAAGAAAATATGAGTGGCAAGGATTGGGCAAGATATACTTTCGAGGAAGAAGTTCTTCAAATTGATGGAGTCGCGACAAGAGCAAGGTTACACAAAGATATTCTTGTACCTTCTTTGGAAGAAGGTCTTGAGCAGGCTGATAAAGCTATTGATACCGTTAAGGGTCTTTATTCCAATGGTGAGTATGAAGATGTTCTTATTCATCTCCTTGGAGATAAAAATGTCAGGGAGATGATTCAAGAATGGGGGACTGTTTCAAAGAAAATCTTAAAAGAAGAGGCTGAAGCCAGAGCAAAGAACCTTGAACTTTTTAAAAGAAGTGGTTTTGTCAGGGAAGCTATTGGTGATGACGGGAAGGCTTATCTTGTTTTTGATGATTATGGTATGGCACCAAAGGTGGTAATGAAGGGAGAGAAGGGTATAGGTAAAACAAAAGCATGGAAACATAATACCATTGCATATCGTCCTGCTTATCCAACGAAAGAATTTCAAAAACTTATTTTTGAACAATTGGTACATAAGAATTCTCTTGGTCATCCTTCTGAATTGCTTAATCAGCCTACAAGAATGTTGATGGTTCCAAGTAAATATAATGATTTGGAATCTCTCAAAAAGCTTTATCCAGCATTAGAGGATGCCAAAGAATTCACAAAAGTAGAGAAATTGTTTCTTGATGCTGCAACAAGTGAAAGAGAGAAATGGTTTACTGCTTTGAATCGTGTGAGAGATTTGCAACAAACGTCTGATGGTTGGAAGCTTGTCCAGAATTTAATTCAAGAAGGTGTGCTTGAATATACAGATGTTCATCGGGCAAATTTATTAGCTGAAGCTGGTCTTTTATTTGATGGTTTCAATAAAAAAGTATTTGATTTAAGCCCTGCAGTATTTGCCGAACGGATAAAGAAAACAGATAGACTTCTTGCAGAAACGGAAGCATTGCAAAAAGTAATTCCTGATGGTCTGAAAGATGGGTGGATGCAGAAAAAATTCATTGATGGGAAAAGAGTAAATCCTGAAAAGATTCCAAAATATGCAGGAAAATATAAATGGGTCTCGGGGTCCGGGGCTTTTCAGGGGTTTTATATTCCAGAACATTTAGTAGAGATGGTAAACACTTTCAGCCGGGGCCTATTGAGGTTCCATGTTCCGTTTGGCTCGACTTATTCTCCGGTAATTCAAAATGTGTTAAAAGCATCGATGAAGTTTAATAGCTATTGGCGACATCAGATGACTATTAAGCATCCTCAATTTCATGCAAGAAACTTAGTATCAAATAGGGTTATGCTCCTGGGTGAAGGAAGGCCGTTTTATAAATGGATTATTCCTGATGAAATTACCAATGATTCCAGAAATGTTTATTTCTATTCAAAATACCTTGATAAAAAGGCTCGAGGAACTTTAACAAATACTCAAGCGAAAAGGCTTAATCAATTGGAAAGTATGCACGTTATGGATGGTATGGAAAAAGTGCCGATCCCGGTTGCATATGAACGATTGTTAAAGAATGGAGTTATTGGAACTTCTCATACAGAGGACATCTCAAAAAGTTTAAGAGTGTCTTATGTCGGAGAAACAGAAGAAGAGTTAAGTAAATTGAAGAAATTTATAATGCCATTTACTGGAAAAACAAAGAACATCTATAGCAAAAAGCTAAAGAAATATAATGTAATTTTCGGTACTGAAGATATAGCAAGCGAAGTAATGGGAGACTTGGGAAGATATGTGGAAGAATGTGCCGGCAGAATTGAGGGCTACTTCCATTTAAGAAAAAACAAGGGTATGAATATTGATCAGGCATCCCGTAGAGTCAATCATATTTTTGTCGATTACAACGCCCTATCAGAGGGCGAGAAAGCCTTACGCAACTACTTGATCCCATTTTACACTTGGCGGTCTAGAATGATAGGTGTAATGGGTGGACAGATGATTCAAAACCCTGTTATGTTTACCTCTTTGGTTCATTTGAGAGAAAATGCCTTTAAGATGCTTGAAGTCAATGAATTGTTGCGTACAAAATATGAGGCAAAGGGTGAAGGAATCCCATTTGTGAATGCAGAAGATTTGTTGAAATTCATGCGTGGCGAAAGAATGTCAGAAATCTCTGTATCATATATCAGTGGAGAAGGGTTTCTCCCTCAATCAGCAATTAATGTGGTAGATTTTGAGAAAGTTTATGATCTTTTGGACCCGAGAACTTATGTTTCAGGGTTGACTGACGAATTATTGCAGGGGTTAACACCAGCAATCAAGCTTGCGGTTGAGGAAAATCTTAACTATTCCTTCTTTTTTGGTAGAGAAATTGAACGCTATCCAGGTGAATTGAAACAGTTTTTAGGTCTTAACCTGCCTCCTAAAGTGGCAAATATTGTTCGTTCTGTTTTTGGTTTTCGGAGAGAAGCAGAAGATTTTATTAATCTGTGGAGAAAGAACGCATATACTGGTAAGCCCAACATGACTGTTTATGAACTTATTCAGAAACATGCGTTTGGTACTCGTCCTTATACTCATGATGAAATTAGAGAATTGAACCGTTGGATGGGGCAAGTAAAAGATATTTATCGTTTTAATGCCCAGGCAGCGAGGTCGAAGAAGTTTGATGTAGATGCTCAAATTAAACATGCTTCAAGTGCTTTGGAAGCAAAGTATATGATTGATATTCTTGAATGGTACAAACAGTTTTTGGCTTATCATAAGAGCAGTCGTGAATGGGCTGAAATTTTAAGAGAACGGGCTGGAAGAAAGAGAAAGTATCTTAAAGAGGATGAATTTAATCCCAGGTAATTAGCTTTATTGTTTTAATCATCAATTGTTTAAGGTTTTTTTTCTGATTGAGGAGTGTTATGTGCAACTTCATAATCATAATCCATTTGGTGAGATTCGTGAAAATTTAAAATGTCTCTGATTATATTCCTGTTGTTTTGAATATTTTTTACTTTAATAAAAATTTTGTGGTCCATCCCCATTGGCATTTCTGTTGGATCAGCAAAAACAATATTGTGGCCGCAATTTCCTGCATAGTTTTTACTTTTTTCGGTTATTCCGAGAATTTTATCTCGATTATTACGATATGTGTCTTCTTCATCATGGAATTTGTCTCGTAAATCAGAAATTGTTATTAAACCATTTGTGTAATCATGGACTGCATTTTGGGAATTAGAATCCAATTCTTCCCAAAGTTGTTCTAATTCTTTTTCTTGTTTTTTGGTAAGTTTCATTTCATCCTCCTTTCATTTTGGATCATATTCGATATGAATATGGTCATATTCATATACAACATCATATGAAGAACCTAAATAATTTTGAAGTAAAGCCCTGACTGCCAAAGCTTCTTCTTCATCCATTGAACCAATTCTTTTGTACTTATCTACAGCACGTATATCTATGGCTCGATCTTTATAATGAAGCGAATCTTTTCTATGTTTACCATCATTAGCAGATGTAATTACTATAGAAATGTCTCTCATTATTGCCATATGGAGAAGTTCTTTCAGAATAAATAGCACAGCTGGATTTATAGTTTTAAATCGAACGGAGCGTTTAACTAAAAGTTTTGCTACTACTGGTGAAATGTTTTTGAAACGAATGTTTTCCAGAAATTGCATAAATTTACTTATTGTTTTCATCTTTGTTCCTCTCAAATTTTATTATTTGAATTAACCGCTTTCTGGTTCTTTCATAATTACTTGGATAGTGATGAATTTCAAAAACTTTGATTGTTCTATCAGACAGTGTGACTTCATAAAGATATTCAATATCACCATGTTTGCCTGTAGTTGGCTCAATTGCTCCGACTTTCCATGAAAGAAATGGATTTTTTGATGTAACAATTTGATACTCCTTGAACGGAATTGATGGATCAAATTCTGGTACTTCTGTATTATACTCTGCCATGCCTAATGCAATAAGCCAACCGCCTGATTGACCTGGATTGTCTCTAAGGTCTCCATTAGCAACAGCTTGCATAAATGCAGATAAAAGCGGTAAGGCTCCTTCTGGATAACCATCACAATGACGGTAGAACCAGAGTTTTTCATCAGTGTCATTATAAGATAGTGTAATGTTACAACGTGTGGACATTTAAGCCTCCTTTAAGTCCTTTAATTTTTGATGCTTTGTGGCGGGGTTTGCCATTTTGTCTATCATGTGGATAACAGGTATTCCGAAAGAGCCTGTACTTCTGTATTTGGCCAATGGTCCAATGGCTAGGTTTTCGTATGGTCTGATTCTTTTGGTGCTGATGATGGAGAATTCTCCAAGAAGTTTTGTGTAGAATACTGGAGACCTGGGACATTTTTCGTTCATGCAGCAGTAGAAGACTGCTTGACTTCTCTTTATGGGATCGATGCAAATTTCAGTTATAATCTGATCGAATGTTTTTCTTATAGAGAGGAGGTAGTCTTGTAATTCAAAGTAAGTGAAGGTCTTCACTGAATAGATTTTTTTCCCACAGAGTGGGCATATGTTATTATCGCCTGAGCATGTCATCTTGTGGTTCCTCCCATTGATCTAGTAATTTATTGCAATGTTCGCAGAATATTGTGTAAAGGATAGTTCTGGTTGATTCGTATGTCTTTCGTTTGGTGTATGTTTCTGCCCCGCAAAAAGGGCAATGTTTTGTTTTTGGTTTAATGGAAATATTATTTTCTTTGGTTTCTGTTTTTTTGTTTTCCTCTAATAACTCCGGGTTTTCGTGAATGTTGCCGATTACCTTTGGGAAATTTTCAAACAAGTCCCAATACAGCGAGTCGTAATCGGTCTGAAACATAGCGTCATCAAAATACACAGTCCTTGAAGTCTCTCCGTCTGAAACTATATCCCCCTCATAAATCTCAACACCATTCTTATCCTTCAGGCCGGTGTATTGCTGCCATTCAATTCCATGGTTAAGTTCAATTACATCAGGATAAACAAAATGCCTGTTGTTTCCATCCCAAACCCTAAATTTAATTTCCCTCATTTTTTCTCCTCCAATAATTC